>Ga0265798_10010591_pt1 | contig 11349 bp, 14 predicted proteins | sample P3T30metagenome_FD_192430 | JGI IMG/M metagenome (GOLD analysis project Ga0265798, IMG submission 192430) | Plant litter microbial communities from East Loma Ridge, Irvine, California - P3 T30 | ecosystem: Environmental > Terrestrial > Plant litter > Unclassified | place: USA: California... | reverse complement strand
TTCACGCCAGCCTCGTGCTCACGCAGCACGCCTATGATCTGATCCTCGGTAAAACGGCCTCGCCGCATCGCTCGTCTCCATCTGACGAGCTAACTTATCAATGGCATGATTTCCGGGGAGCACGTCATAGTGATTACGCGTCAGCCCGAGCCAGTGCTGAACCTCAAAACCCACCGGCACCCTGGCATAGCTATACCCTGCCCTGATTACCAACCGGTGCATTACGGCTGACAGAGCCCCCGGAGAGCTTCGCCCGTCAGGTTCTGACGGAGGCGAACACCTATGCCGTCAATGTCGGCCGTGCGGCGGTCGGGCAAGCCTTGACGGCATCGCCAGGCGTCTTGCGAAATTAAGACGCGCTGAAAGGTTAAACGTCAGAAGAAACTGTCCTCGGAGACGCGGCACCTGTTGTTAAGCTCCAGCGTCACCGAGATGCCATCATCTATTCAATCACGTCCGCTCAACTCGGAACTTAAACAGATGTCGCTCGCCATTGACCTCAACCGCAAGAGCCACAAGTTCGCCAACCTTCGCATTCTTTAACTTCGAGCAGATGATGCGGCCACCATATCCGCTTTCAGGATCGAGCGTGGTCGTCTGAACATATTCGTCATTGAGCGCTTCAAGGGTCTTGTTCAGGCCGATTTGGCTAAGTGCGATCGCCCCGCCGCCCGCCGCAACAGCGGCAACCTGACCATCGCTTAAACCTGGCCGATCGATGACGGTATGGTAGACCCGCCCGCGTGGCGCGTAGGTGGTGATGGTAGTCTTGTTGTTCTGCGCCGCCGCCGCCGCACCCGCGAGCATGGCGTACCCGATTTGCGACCACATCGCCCGCTTCTTGGTTTTGGACTCGACCTCATCCTTTGTGAACACCGAAAGCTGTTCGGTTCCGTAGGTGAACGACATGTTCTCGACGCCCACGTTTATCGGCTGCTGCGACTTGTTATAGACGGCGACCTTAAAGGTGAGGCTGCCATGGTCGAGCCCCGGCAGAGGCACGACGCGAACCGCAGCCTTCTGTTCCGGCAAGTCCTCTTCAATTTCTGGCACGCCTTGAGTAAATCGGACGACCTGGGTTGTGTCCGTGACCGGCTTAATTTCAAGTTTAGCATAGGCCGGCGTTGCGGAAGCAAGCGCTATCCCGAACGTTATCGCAATTTTCTTCATGATGGCTCCCTAACCTGCGATTCCCCAATCGCGCCGGGCAAAAATACCGATGTGTCTCCGACGATCAAGCAAGTAGATGCTTAACGAGTCAAGATACCAGTTCGGGACAACGTTCAATATGAACGGTATACAAACAAGTACAGCTAAGTCCGAAGCCTTTTTTCCTTATGTTAATCTATCAATGCGAAGACGTGCATCAGAGCACAGGCTCCATGTCGGGTACCGGAGAGTGTGCCGGCGCTTCGTTCGTTTCCAGCCTGACAGCACGGACGGAGCGCCATTCGGCTGAGCAAAGCGCTCAACCGCATCCGGATCTGGCATCCCGTATGGCGCGGATGAGCAGCATAACCTGTGCATTGTTGGCTATCGGGGCGGCGTTCAGCGTCCTGCGACGAACCGCATCAGATTTCCTGTTCCTCTTTCGTTCTGGCGGGCGTTACAATGCGCGCGCTTGAGGGAATCGAGATGAACACGCTGCGGCTGCAAGAAATAACCTACGAACTGGTGCCGCGCGAGGTGCCGTTCTTCCTGTGCCGTACGCCCGCCGGCTTCCCGTCGCCCGCACAGGACGACATGGAAGAGCCTATCGATCTCGGCGCATGGCTCGTCGAGCATCCGGCCGCCAGCTATGTCATGCGGGTGGAGGGCCAGTCGATGGCCGGGGCAGGCATCAACGATGGCGACTTGATCGTGATCAACCGTGCCAAGCAGCCGCGCAGTGGTGCGATCGTCGTAGCGCTGGTCCATGGGGAGCGGACGTTGAAGCGCTTGCGGCATATGGATGGCCGGCACTGGCTCGTGCCCGAGGCTGAGGGCTATTCACACATCCTGGTAGACGAGCATGTCGAGATCTGGGGCGTGGTGGTCGGCGTTGCCCGCAAAATGGCATGACCGCGCCGATCGCGCTGATCGACTGCAACAACTACTATGTGTCATGCGAGCGGGCATTCGACGCCAGCCTCGTCGGTGTCCCGGTGATCGTCCTGTCGAACAACGACGGCTGTGCGATTGCCCGATCGGCTGAAGCGAAAGCTCTGGGCGTCAAGATGGGCGACCCGATCCACCACCTCCGCGACAAGGTGCGGCAGCATCGCATTCGCGTCCTGTCGTCGAACTACACCCTCTACGGGGATATGCAGCGCCGGGTAATCGCGGCCTGCGAGGCGTTCGCCCGTGACTTCGAGATCTATTCGATCGACGAGACATTCCTCGACCTCGCCGGCTTCGAAGATCGCGATCTGGTCGCTCACGCGCACGAGATGCGGGATCAGGTGCGCCAGTGGACAACGATTCCGACCTGCGTAGGCATCGCGGAGACCAAGACGCTAGCGAAGCTCGCCAATGCCGTCGCCAAGAAGAACCCGGGCCTAAACGGCGTGGCTGATCTTCGCGACGATGCGATGCGCCACGACGTGATGCACGCCTTCCCGGTTGAAGACGTATGGGGCGTCGGTGGCGCAACGGCTCGCAAGCTGACGGACCTCGGCATAACCACCGCCGGCACCCTCCGCGACATGCCGATGAAGCAAGCCCGAGCGGTCGGCACGGTGGTGCTAGAACGTCTCGTCGCCGAATTGCGAGGTGTCCCGTCGGCCGCCGTCGAGATGGTAGCACCCCAGCGGAAAGGCATGGCGGTGACGCGATCCTTCGGGACGCCTGTGACGACGTTCGACGGGCTGATGGGCGCGCTCAGCCAATATGCCCTGCGCGCCGGCGAGAAGCTGCGACAGCACGACCTAGTCGCCGCCCGGCTGACCGCCTTCTTCCACACCAACCGCCACAAGCCCGATCGGCCGCAATATGCTGGATCACGTACGGTGACCCTGCACCCGATGACGAATGACAGCCTTGAACTGATCGCCGCCGCCCGTCGTGGCGCTGAACGGGCATGGCGAGATGGTTACGCGTACACGAAGGCGGGCATCATGCTGGATGACCTAGTCGCCGCCGACCTGCGCCCGCGGACGTTGTTCGAAGACGACACCGGCAAGCGTGACCGGCTGATGAGCGCGCTCGACGAGATCAACGGCAGGTTCGGCAAGTGGACCGCGGTGACGGCGTCGCAGGGGTTCCGACGCGAATGGAAGCTGCGTGCGGAAATGCGGTCGCCCGCATGGACAACCAGCATCGCAGAGGTGCCGACCGTCAGGGCGTAAGCTGAACGGCGTCCGTCCCCGATGTTCACCACCGATGCAATGCGGTGGTGCGATGAAGGGGAATGGCTCGCCGCCCCAACAGGAACCGCACACGACGGCCCGTCGATGTTCCCCCGCAGCGGCAGACGCAGACGGCCGAATCCTGGTGGCAACGCATCAAGCGATGGTGGCGAGTAATCCGGCTCGGGTTCTAGCGCCACATCCCAGCTATTCCTTCGGCCGACCTTCCTTGGTCCAGCGCGGAGTGAAGCGGCTGTCCGCGAGCCAGCGGATCGGCTTCATCAGCGACTCAATCGCCCGAACCATGAAGACGCTGTCGACGCGATCAGGCGTGTCCTGGGGCGTATGATAGGTGGCAACTTCGCCGTAGCCGGAGACGGTGTGGGCAACGACGCCGCGCAGTGCGAGCGCGTAATTGTCCGAGCGTCGGAAATAGTTCTGCTCCGGGTAGGGATCTGCGTCGACCAGCGCGCCGTGCGCACGAAGCTCCTTCCCTAGGTCGGATCGTTCATAGCCGGTCATCATCAATCGGTCGGATGCCAGCTTGGGCACGCGCGCGCCCAGCATCTCGAACTCGATGTTGGCGGCAATCTGGTTCAGCGGCACCGGCGGATGATCGCCGAACCAGCGCGAGCCGAAGCCACCCTTCTCTTCCGACCCATAGGCCACGAACAGGATGCCACGTCGCGGCTGCTTGCCGGTGGCCATTGCCCGCGCGATCTCCAGCAGAGCAACGGTGCCAGACGCGTCGTCGTTCGCCCCCGGCCAGATCGTGCCGTCGGCACCAATGCCGAGATGATCGAGGTGAGCCGACAGCAGCAGCACGCCTGCGGTAGGGTCTCTGCCGGGCAGATATGCCACTGCGTTGGTCGTGGTGTCATGCGCGAGTGTAAAGGGGACTGACAACACCACATTCGCCCCGTCGCGTAGTAGGCGCTGCATCGTTTCTGGGCCGACCGCGACCGTGGAATTGTGGCCCGCCGGCACTTCGTTGGAGAACGACATCGGCAGACTGGGACGCCCCCCGCTCGCCTCCGTGGTGCGAAGCGTTCCCTTGTCCGCTGCTACCACCGTCACATTCGCGCCGATCTCCGTGCGAGCCTTGGCAATGTCGGCATTGGAGGCGGAACCGACGGAGACCACCAGCACGCCCGCCTTGGTCCCAGGCACGATGCGGCCGAGCACCGCCACCTTTCCGCCCCACACACCCCCGGTGCCGCGGAGCAGCGTCACGTCTTCTGCCGGCGTGCCATCGATCAGCAATTCCACGGGCGGTGCCAGCACCTGGCGGAGCACCCGGATGCGTTGCAGGTAGCCGCTCATGCCCGGCGCGGTCTTCAGACCATAGCCTTGCAGCTGAGCCGCGACGTAGGCGGCCGCCACCGCTTCGTCTGGCGTCGCGCTGCCGCGGCCGCGCAGTTCGGGCCCGGCGAGGTAGTCCAGATGCGCCCGGACGCGGACTGGATCGACGTCGCTACGCGCCTGCGCTGACGCACCGATTGATGCCAATACTGCCGCCAGCATGAACGTCCGTATCATCGGTGCAATTCCTCCCCCCCTATTTCATTCTACGCCGGGTATGCGCGGGCCGGCTTGGCGTGTCATCGTGGAAGATAGAGCCACTGGGGGAGGGACGACGGGGCTAATCCGTCATTTGGCAGGTCCTGACAGGATGCCAGCTAATCCTCGCCTACGCGCCGCCGATGATGCGGGCATCATTGTGGGGGAACACGGCAGCTGGGCTGCCCTCAAAGTGTCCGTCGACAAGCCGCGAGGGTTTCAACGAGCGATCCGCATGGTTGTCCGGCTTCAGCGTCGCCAAACTAGCGACGAAGACCCGGCAGAGGGCTGACTTGCCAGCAGGGCACAGGATCGCCACTCTGCGTGAATGGCAACGAAGATCGCCTCCCGCTCCGGCAAAGCTCAATGAGCGAAGGCTCTGAGATCAGCACGATCGAGCGTGCTTTCCAACTCGCCCGTGCGGGTGCCTGCCATTCGGTAAACGAAATCCGCGAGCAGCTGTTGCGGGAAGGCTATCCGAGCGTCTTGAGCCACATTTCGGGAATGAGCATCAAGAAACAGCTCGGTACAATAATGGCCGCACGTGGCGTGGATCATGCCGATGCGAACGACGATGACGACATCGAGGCATAAACGAGGAAGTACGATCGCATGTGCAACCGCGCCCGCCTGTCGCGCGACCCAGAGACGTTATTCGAGCGCTTCGGGGCGGGTTGGGCGCAGGATGTCGTCCGTCCGAACAAGGATCCGGTCGAGATGTTTCCGAAGAGCAAGGCGTTCATCGTCCGCGAGGAGGGTAACCGCCGTGCCGTAGACCTCATGCTGTGGGACGTACTCGGCGGCGCTGCAGCTTGGCCGATGACCAACGTCCGCAACCTCGGCCTGCCGCAGTGGCGGCGGCTGGCTGCTGAGCCGCACAACCGCTGCCTTGTTCCGCTAACCGAGTTCTGTGAATGGACGCCTGACAAGCACAAGGTTGGCGTCGGGCCCACGATCAAGGGCGAGATCTGGTTCGACGTGCCGGAACAGCCGGTGTTCGCTGTCGCCGGGTTCTGGCAGCAGACAAAGAAGGGGGCGGGCTTTACCATGGTCACGTGCGATCCGAACGAGCTAGTCGCGCCTATCCACCCCAAGGCGATGATCACCATCCTGCATGAAGCGGATTGGGATCGTTGGCTACGCGGCAGCTATGACGACGTCGTTGCTCTTCAGCAGCCGTATCCGGCTGAGAGTATGACCATGCGCGGGCCCGTGTTTCCGACGCGGAAACCGGAGAAGGCATAGGCTACCTGATGACCAAAGATGAAGCGACCCGACGTCTGGGTAAGGCCCTCGACCATCTCCACGCCTTCGCGGCGAGGTTCAGCACCGGCGACTACGTCGACGAAGAGAGCGGACTGACTGCTGACGATATGAACCTGATGCTGATGACGCTCGAGCGGGTGCACGCGAACGCGAAGGGCGCAGCCGAGCGGTGACCGAATACCGTTCGTACCTGTGGAAAGGGCAGCATTACCCGAAGCTGCTCCGCTGGCGCACGACCGATCCATCACTTCTGCTAGGCTGGACGGACAAGCAGTTGCTCGACGCCTATCAGCAGACGGATGGTGCCCCAGGCGAGCGCGAGGCCCATTTACTCCTCAAGGAGATCAAGCGCCGGAACCTGGACATATGAAGCTACCGGTCGAATAGCAGAAAGCCGTCAACCGCTTCCATTTGCCAAGCCGCGCTCAATGCGCTCAGGCTCAACGTCATCAAGCATATCGATGGCGTGTGCGATGGTCGCGGCGACCGTCCCTCGTCAAAGGGCATCAGCTTGAGCCAACGCCTCTTCCAGCACCGCACGAAGCTCGTCGAAAGAATTATCCACGCCATACCTTCGCGTTATCGGGGCGGGATGTCAGGTACGAACATACGCTTCAATGGTGATGATCTACCCGTTCAGCTGGTCAAGGTACCAACCAGATGCCGCATTGATGCACGATCCGTTGATGCGGAGTCCCGGGCAGTCATTTTCACCGGAGAGGCATTTCACTCCTTACCCGCTGACCAGTCGCGATTACCGCCTCGTCAGCCAGCCGATCTGCGCTCGCAAGCGCGGCGTCGGGCGTCATGGTCAATGTCACGCCTCCTTTAGCCTCTATGAGCACGTGGCCGTCTTCCGCCGCAATCTCGAAGGGCTGCTCGCATGGCTTGGTCGTCATCGCTGCCTCCGGTTGCTGATGTGGATCAACAAGATGGACAGCAAAATGGTTCAATTTGGTGTGGCAGTATCGTTGGCCGATGTGTCCGTCCACGCGCCAGATCGCCTTAGCTGGCCGAGCCACGCGTCAGCCGCCGCCCGTTCATCTGGCTACACCTGTCGCATGCCTCCATCGACGCAGAGATCGGCACCGGTGATAAAGCTGGCCTCCTCGCTGAGGAGGAAGACGGCAGCAGACGCAACCTCGTCAGCGCGCGCCATGCGGCCGAGCGGAATGGGAGCAATGAGCTTCTGCCGCATCTCCTCGGAAACTGCAGCCATCATGTCCGTATCGGTCGGTCCCGGCGCGACGACATTGACGCGGATACGACGCGGCGCGAGTTCGGCCGCCCAGCTGCGCGCATAGGAGCGCAGTGCCGCCTTAGTTGCCCCGTAGGTACTGAACGGCGTCACGCCCATGACGTCGGCTATCGAGCCGACCAGCACCACCGAGGCTCCGTCGCTCAGCACGGGCAGAGCCGCCTGGATCCCATACAGAGCGCCGCGTACGTTGACGGCGAAGTGCCTGTCGAAATGCTCGCCCGTCGCCTCGACGATCGTTGCCGGCTCTGACAGTCCGGCGTTCAGCACCAGGGCGTCGATGCGCCCGTGCCGACGCTTGGCCTCGGCCATGACCCGCTCCAGATCGCTTTGGGACGCCGCGTCGGCTTCGATGCCGTGCGCCGACGGACCGATGCTCTCAACCGCAGCAGCGACCTCGTGTGACTGACGTCCGGTCAGGATGACATTAGCGCCTTCCTTCGCGAGCCCGCGGGCGGTCGCAAGGCCAATCCCCTTCGCTCCGCCGACTACCACCGCGACCTTGCCTGCCATTCTTGCCATTGTGCGCCCTTCCATCTGAGAAGGCGAACCAGATATACGAAGCATATCTGCTATCAAGAACGCACTCGGAGTAGCGTAGATATGGCGAGCGATACCGACCTGGAGGCCCTGTCGTGCAAGGCGATGATGGACGTGCCTCGCATCCGGCCTGTGCTGGACAAGATCGCGGACAAGTGGACGATCATGATCCTGACGGTGCTGTGCCCTCAACCAGCACGCTTCAACGAGATCAAGCGACGGCTCGACGGCATCACCCACAAGTCGCTCGCCGATGCACTGAAGCGCCTTGAACGTCACGGACTGATCACACGCACTGTGATCCCGACCACTCCGATCGGCGTCGTCTATACGATTACGTCCCTAGGCCACTCGCTTCGCGAGCCCTTCGAAGCGCTCTGTTCGTGGGCACTGGATCAAGAGCAGGCGATGGCGGAGGCAGTGACCGCATACGACAATTCGCGGGACTCGTCAGTACGTTGACCCACAAGCGGACGCTTCGCACGCCGCGGCCGCGCCCCGACTTCCGCCATTTGTTCATCTTTGCTAGCCGAAGACGAACACGGCAGTCGGTGATCAACGAATAGCGCAATGCCGGGCCAACGTTCGCGCCGTTTCGGCCTCCAAGCCTCCGCCATGTTCCTCGCAAATCCTGCCATTACCGTCAGTCACGATGGAGTAAGGTAGCGCTGGTGTCCGAGCCCATAATGCCGCTCTGACGCGGCCGCGATCGTTGAGAGCGGGCGTCCATTGGCGCGTAGGCTCTACCTCGATCATCATGGCACGCGCACGTGGACCATCTTCCATCGACATGACGCGTACGCGTAGCGGCACCACCGCACCGGCTATGCCATCCAGCCGTTTCAGCTCGTCCCAGCACGGCGCACACCATGGTGCCACCAAGAGCAGCACCGTTTCGGTAGGAAGACCTAATGGTTCACGGGGGGCGTCAGTTGCGCCCAACGTGGCGATCGCGACTAGCCAGTGTGACTTTCGCAGAGCAACGGTGCGTCTGCCCCTCGACAGCCCGGCCCGCATGTGTTTTTTTAAATAAAATCCGAGGGGCTCCATGTTCGCACTAATGATAGCGCTCGTCGCGCAAGGTCAAGCCACGCCTTTGGAGGCACCGACACCGGCCAAGTCGAGCGTTGCGGCGATGTCCAATCAACAGCAGTTCGACACCGCGTCAAAGGCGGCTGCGGAGGGACGCTGCGCGGAGGCTGTATCTGCCTTCCAAGCATTGGGCGCAGCTCCACTGTATAAGCGTAACGCGTTGTTTGCGGCGGCACTGGACGTTCGCAACGGCGGATGCTTGATCCGCATCGGTCGGGCGGCCGAGGGCAAGGCGGCGATCAGCCGCGGCATACCGGTCCTCGCGGCGCGCGGCGCGGAGTTCGAGAACGACCTCAGCGTCGCGCGACTGGCGCTGGGCGATGAGGCTATGCAGCGCCTCGATTATACCGAGGCTGCACGTTGGTATCGCGTCGCTGCGGATTCAGTAAAGGGTGCTAGTCGCATCAATCCGCTGATGCGGCTGTCGCAGGTAACGATGTTCGATCGCGATGGTCGTGCGATAGCGGCAGCCGATGAGGCGCGACAAATCGCCGCGGCAACGCCTGATTTCGGCAAGAAAGACATCGCCGTCGTGCAGAGCCAGTACGCGCGCGTGCTGCTGAACGAAGGTCGGCCGGCGGAGGCATACCGTGTGCTGAAGGACAGCCTTGCCAAGCAGGGCGGCCTGACCAACCGCGTCGGCTTGGCCGACATCACGACCCGGTCGGATCTCGCCATCGCCGCACTGCAGGACAAGCGCCCCGACGATGCCAGGCTGTATCTCGCATATACTGGCGCGGGGCGGATGAAGGATACATCTTTCAATCGTGCAGCGGTGATGAACGCTCCTACGTGCGGCGAGGGAGGCATTTCACCCGACGACATGGCAATCATCGAATTCTATCTAGAAGCCGACGGGCGGGTGACCGGGGTAAACCCCATTTATGCCACGGGAGGTCGGCGCTCCGCTTTGGCGTTTGCCAATGCCGTGCGCGACTGGTCATGGCGAGCCGAGGACGCCAGCAAAGTGCCGGCGCTGTTTCGCTACGCGACCCGCGTTGAGTTGCGATGCAGCAAGGCAGCTACCGACAAGACTATCATGACGCCCTTGTCCGAGGCGGCCGCGGCATGGCTTGACGGGCACGCAGGTCATCCAGCCTGGGCTGACCTCTCGGACGCCGCGGCGTTACCATTGCAGCGGGCCGCTCTCCAAAGAGCGAAGGCGGGTAACGATGCGGCCGGCACGGCACAGGCTGCGTTTGCTCTGGCCAGAAATTCGGTGACGCCCTCAGAAGAGACCTCAACATTTTTGGACGACGCAGCCAAAGCTGCTCGAAGCGCAGGCGCGCCGGCCACCGTTCGCAACTTCATTGCTCTACATCAATTCAGCAGCGTTTCCGGGAGCGTCGATAGCCTCAGGGGTAAGCTACGAGCCTTGCTGGCGAGCGCTGACGTCGCCACCGACCCCCTGAGCGCGGATACGCTGCGTCTGGTGATCAGCCAACCGGCGGGGAAGTCGCCGCCTCCATCCGATGCCTCGGCACTGCAATCCGCGGTGGCGAACGACCCCGCCCTGCCCGCCAATCATCCGTTGAAAGTGGCCGCGCTGCTGGGCCAAGCCAACGTGCTCGCAGCCAAAGGCGATTTGTCCGGCGCACGCGCAGCTTTCGACCGTACCGGGATGACTGGCGAGCAATGCGCCCTGCTGGGTCTTAGCCCCAACATGCGCTCATCAGGTGCATCGGCGAGCGACTATCCCATGGCGGCGGCAAGGATGGGGTTTGAAGGCTGGGTGATGGCAGAAGCCGACGTTACGCCGGACGGCCATACGACGATACAGCGGACCACCATCTCCTATCCTCCGTTCGTATTTGATGACGCGGCTATCGGCATAGCTCGAGATGCGCGCTTTAGTAGCTCGTTCCGACCAGACGGCACGCTGGCATGTCAGGGCGTTCGGTTGCCGATGCGCTTCTTGTTGCCGGGCTAAGTGTTACAAGGCTCGATATGCCAAAGAGACCCATAAACCGCCGTTCGTAGATCCTTTCTCCGTTCCCAACACCGGTCATTCGTTAATCTACCGCCACGACAGTAGAGTGGGTGATTGGAAGGGCCACTCGTTGCGATGCAACCCGATCTTCGCGATTCTTCTTAGGTTGCGCAATACCTAGCGGGGTTCACACGCCGCCATGTCAAAGTGAATTAGTGACGCAGGCGGGCGCCTCTCGACAATTTGATGCGAGATCATAGCGATACTATCCGGAATTCCGCGATAGGCACATCTGACATCAGCTTATTATTTGCTGACTCCAGTCATCACCCTCCGAATACCTGAGCAAAACGTACATCCAAACGCAGCCCTAAAAC
>Ga0265798_10010590_pt1 | contig 11350 bp, 9 predicted proteins | sample P3T30metagenome_FD_192430 | JGI IMG/M metagenome (GOLD analysis project Ga0265798, IMG submission 192430) | Plant litter microbial communities from East Loma Ridge, Irvine, California - P3 T30 | ecosystem: Environmental > Terrestrial > Plant litter > Unclassified | place: USA: California... | reverse complement strand
GGCTGGTACGGTAGTAGTGCGGCCGGCTACCACCGTCACGGGCTGTCGCACCGTGGCGTAGCCGACGAAGGAGATAACCAGCGTTTGAGCGCCCGTGGGCACGCCCCCAATGGTGAAGGTGCCATCGGCGTTGGTCGAGCCGCCTACCGAAGTGCCGTCAACCAGCACCGTTACGCCCGGGATACCTTCATTCTTAGCGTCTGTTACGCGGCCATTGATGGTACCAGTACCTGCTTGTGCCCAAACACCTAGCGAGGTGGTTAGGCTTAGTAATACAAAAAGGAGAAACCGTAGTTTCGCCAGGTAAGGGTGTTTCATAAAACTTGAAACTGGGGTGGGGAAAAGTGAAATAGAAATACTGAGCAGCGAAAAGGCGCTAGCAATAAAACCTGCCAAAATGAGCAGTTTGGAAGGGTGTTTACATCCGCAATCGATTGCGGATTTAGGGAAGCAGGATGTTAAAAATTTGTTAGATTTCTTACCAAGATAAGTCGGTAGCCCAGCAGAAACCAACCGCTGGCGGTGGAGACGGAATAGGGTAAATCTGCTATTTTCCGGGCCGGCGGCGTTGCTAGCGGACGCGCCCAAACAGGTGGCGCGTTGAGCAGTGACCTTTGGCGCTGGCGTGGTAGAGAAGCTTATAAATATAAATAGAAGATTTTGCTTTAAAATTATTCCTTGACAATGAACACGATAGCCCGTGCTAGTGGCGTTTGGGGAGCAGAGGGCAACGTGGGTGCCGAAGGCGGGCTAGCCAGTAGGTAATGCCCGTTGGCCCGCCGATAACGGCAGCTACTAAGCGGTGCCACCGCCGAACTAGTACCGCTCGCCCGCCAGAAATAAAGTGGATAGAAAACGAGGTGAAGTAGCCAAAAAGGGCTGGGCTGACCGACGGCGGAACTGCAAAGATAAAACCGCTAGCTATTGCGTTTTGAAACGGCGGCGAGTCAGGTTTGTCAGCGGCGCGGCTCGCCCAAACGGCGCAGGCTTGCCAGCTACGGGCTGCACACCGTACTTTTGGCTGATTTCGTCCCTCTTCATGAAACCATTTTCGTATTCTTTAGCGCTGAGTTTGTTGCTGCTAACCGCCGCAACCGGTGCCCACGCGCAAACGCGGCGGCCGGTGCCTGGCAAGCCTACCCCCGGCAAAACGACCCCCAAAGGCCGGCCGGGCACGGGCACAAAGGTAGCGCCGCCCCCCGCGCCCATCGAGACGGCTAAGCGAGTAGAGGCCTCGGCCGACGAGGATAAGCCGCCCCTTATCATCACCAAAGTCAAGCTGAAAGACCCCGTACTGGTCTTCTATCAGCAGGCTGGCCCGCCCAACGCGGTGCAGCAGCTTTTGATGGACGAAAAGACGATGGGCCTGCTGAAAACCATGCCGTTGGAAGAACTGGTGGCCCGGCGCGAAGTTTTTGTGGACGGCCTCGGCAATTACGACCCGCCCAAAGGCACTACCGATGCCGCAAAATACCGGCTTACCGGCGTAAGCCTGCTGGCTAATAGTGAGAAGCGCAAAAGCGCCCCTGATGGCCGCAGCACCTACGCCCGCCTTAAGGTGCCGAGCCCCGGCGACCTGTATGTGGTGCGCGAGTCGGCAGAGGAGTACCGCCACTTTGTGAGCGGCCCCCAGAAAAAAGGCTCCCGCATCGACTTTAGCACCAATGGCTTGCCGGGCATCGATTCGGTGCGGGCAGTGTATACGCTGCGCAAAATCGACATGTCGGAGCGCGGAGCCGGTGGGGGCGACATTATCCGCTAGCGGACAAGGCTGTTTATCTGGGCCATAGCCCCGCAGGTGCGGGCTACTAGCTAGCAAATCAGTTACTAAGCCGGGCGGTACCAGCCCGGCGCACGCCCAGTACAACAGCTGATACTCGAAAAACCTGCGCCACTACTCGGTCCGCTAGCCTGGCTTGGTAGCCAAAAATCACCATGAAGTATAGTGGGCTAGTTGCCGCGCTCCTCAGCCTGCCCGCCCAGGCCCAGACAACGCTACGCGTAGTGGCGGTGCCCGCCGCTACCCCAGCCGGCCAGCCGCTGTACGTGGCGGGTTCTTTCAACGACTGGCAGCCCGCCGCCAGCGGCTACGCTCTAGCCCGCCAGCCCGATGGCACTTATCAGCTCACCCTGCCCGCCACGGTGCGCGGCCCACAGGAATTCAAGTTTACGCGCGGCTCCTGGGCCACGGGTGAGGCCGACGCGCAGTTTCGAGCCGTGCCCAACCGCCGCGCCGACCTGGGTGCCGCGCCCGCTACCCTCACGTTTCGGGTGGCTGCCTGGCAAGACCAGCGCCCCGGAGCAGCGGCCCCGGCCGGCCCCCGGCCCCACACGGCGGCGGCCAACGTTCGCGTGCTGGCCGATGCTTTCCCCTTGCCCCAGCTACCGGGCCGCACCCGGCGCGTGTGGCTGTACCTGCCGCCCGGCTATGCCAGCCAGCCTACCAAGCGCTACCCGGTATTGTACTTGCAGGATGGCCAAAACGTGTTTGACGAGGCCACCGCCTTCGCGGGGGAGTGGGGCGTTGATGAAACGCTGAACCAACTGGCCGCCCGCCCGCCCAAAAACGCCGGGGCCATTGTGGTAGCCATAGATAATGGCGGTGAGCGCCGCCTCGACGAGTATTCGCCCTGGGCAAATGCGGAGTACAACAAAGGTGGCGAAGGAGCTAAATACGCCGATTTTCTGGCCCGCACCCTCAAGCCCTACGTTGATGCGCACTACCGCACTCGGCCCGATGCCGCGCACACGGCCATCGCGGGCTCCAGCATGGGCGGGCTCATCGCCTTTTACGCCGGGCTAAAATACCCGCAGGTTTTCGGGCGGGTGGGGGTGTTTTCGCCGGCCATCTGGTTTGCCAAAGATTCGCTGCTGGCCTATGCGCGTCGGCAGCGGCCCACGCCGCTCGCCAGCCGCTTCTACTTCGTAGCTGGCCCCGCCGAGAGCGAAACCATGCTGCCACTGATGCTCGAAGCACGCCGGCAATTGCTGGCCAGCGGCGTGGCCCCCAGTCACATCCGGCTAGCCGCACCGGCCGATGGGCAGCACGCCGAATGGTTTTGGCGGCGCGAGTTTGGCCCCGCTTACCGCTGGCTGCTGGCCCAATAAAGCGCCAACGCGGGTAAAGCTGAAGATGAAATTTTTATTAGCAAGCGGCCGAATAAGTTGCCTATATGGCTGCCACCCGTATATTTGCCACCGTATGAATCGCCACCAGCTAGTCATTATTGCGATGTATTGCCGACCCAAACCGGGCCTCGGAATCGCGCGTTATGGCCGGCTGCCACGGGTACTCAGCAACTAAAAATGCTCCTACCCCCACGTTTCAGCTAAGCTTCACAGCCCGATTCCAATGACTTGGAATCGGGCTTTTTTTTGATGTTTCCCTTTCGTTACCGCTATGTCACTGCACTTGCTCGCCCGCCCTCACCACCCCGCCGCGCCCGCCTCGGGCATGGTCTGGAAGATGCTGTTTGACCGCCAGCAGGCGCTGCTGCACCACTGGGCTAGCCCAGCCTTCAGTAGCGCGCTCGCCGAGCTGGGCCTGCGGCGCGATGGGTTGCCCAATTTTACCCAAATCAGCCACCTGGTGAGGCAACGCACGGGCTGGACGCTGCTGCTCATCGGCGCGCCCTTAAGCGAAACGACCTACTACGCTGCCCTGCGCCGCCGCGAGCTGTCGGTGGTATCGCGGCTGCGCAGCTTCAGCGAATTTGACCAGCCGCCGGGCGGCCCCGACTTGTTTACGGACCTTTTTGGCCGGGTGCCCTTGCTGCTGGAGCCGGGCTACGCCACGGCGCTGCAAGAGCTAGGGGCGGCTTGGGAGCTGGCCACTACGCCAGCGGCGGTGGCGCTGCTGCGGCGCTTTACCCGGGCCACGTTTGAGCGGGGCTTGCTGGCGCCGGTGGCAGGCGGGCGGCCGCAGTTTTACGGCGCCCACTTGCTCACTTCGGCCCGCCACCTGCACGCGGCAGCGGCAGCTGAGGCTACCGCCCACCAGCCGCTGGCCGAAGCCGTGCGCAACTTAAGCCAACCCCTGCCCTCCGAAGCTAGCCTAACGGCCGTGGGCCCCGAAGTGTATTTTGTAGCCGAAAGCTGGGCCGACCTCGCTGCTGCGGTGCAGCAACTGCGCCAGGAGTTGATAAAAATGCAGCACCAAGCCCTTGCCAGTCGTGCCCTGCCCTTTGCCGTTGTGCCAGCGGATACGAACGGGCGCGGCCGGGCTTTTGCTGCTCGCGTTCCCGGCCTGTGGGCCGGCTAGCCGCCTGGCATTTGCTAGCCTAGCAAACAGAAAAGGCCCTCTTTCATGCGAAAGAGGGCCTTTTTGGCTTAAAAGCCGCCGCTAGCTTACGCTTTCAGGCGCGCCTTTAGGTAAGCTAGGGCTTTTTGGTGCGCGTCGGTGGCTAGCTCCTTGTTGTACTTGGGGTTAGAAGGATTGGCAAAGGCGTGGTCGGCGGGATATTCCTTCACCGTTACCTTTTTGCCGGCAGCGGCCATGTCTTTCTCAAATTGCTTGACTACTTCGGGATTAATCCACTTATCCTGGTCAGCAAAGAGACCCAATACATCAGTGTTCAAGGCTTTAAGCTTGGCCACGTCCTTTTCGGGCATGCCGTAGTACATCACGCAGCCCACCGTTTGCTTGCCACCCAGTAGGGCGCTTTGCAGGCTCCAGCCGCCGCCGAAGCACCAGCCCACCGAGGCAAACTGCGCCTTGGGGCCGGCGTAGAGCTGCGCGCCTTTGATGATGGCGGCGGCCCGCTCCGTTTTTACGGCCTGCATGAGCTTGCCGGCTTCTTCGGGGGTGGTAGCTACCTGGCCGTCGTAGAGGTCGAGGGCGATGACGTTCACGCCCGGCATTTCCTGAGCGTAAGTGGCGGCTTCCTTCTTGATGTAGTCGTTCAGGCCCCACCACTCATGGATGACGAACAGGTACTTGGTGCTGGGTTTGGCACTCTTGATTTCGAAGCCGTGGCCGGTCTGGCCATCGGCTGTCTTGAAGGTTATTGGCTGGCCATTGCCCTCGTAGGAGTAGGGCAGCGGCGCGTCGTGGCCGCCCGAAAAGTCTTTATCAGTAGCCAGCAGCGCAAAAGCCTCGGTGGCGGTGGCCGTGGCGGGGCGGGCACAGCAGCTGAGGGTAGTTGCAGTTTGGGCGGTAGCGCTGCCGAAAGCGAGGGCGGTGGCCAGTAAAAGGAATAGTTTTTTCATGAGGCTAAAAAGCAACGGTCCGGTAGGCTAGCCTAACCGGACCGTTCTGTAGAGGTTTTAGAAATAGGTGTTTGCGCCCCGCCTGGCCTCAGGCTAGCGGGCGCGCGTCGTACTGCGTGCGCACCACCGCGCCCAGCTCGGTAAGCAGCGAGAATAGCCCGATGTACGTCCGGTTCAGGTACACGAAGTGGGCCGAGCCACGCGGCTCGCGCTGCTGGCGCAGGTCTTTATCCTGCATCAGGTCGTCGCCCAGGGCATATAAGCTCTTGAGGTAGCCAGGGTCGCCAAAGTCAAACGTAGCCTGGCGAAAGGGCCGGCCCACTAGCTCCAGCGACTGCGTGAGGGTGCGCAGGTACATCTGGCGCAGGGCCGGTGCATCGGTGGGGCGCAGCACTCCCGCCTCCGTCAGCAGGGTTTCGAGCCGGGCCGGGTCGGCGAGAGTAGCTGAGTCGAGCAAAGCCAAAAACTGCTGCTGCTCCAGCGGGGGCACATCTTTTACACAGCCAAAATCGAGCACGCCCACCGTGCCGCCGGCCGTGAGGCTAAATAAGAAGTTGCCGGGATGCGGGTCGGCGTGCAGCTGGCGCAATTCGCGCAGTTGGTACTGGTAAAAATCCCACAGCGCCTGGCCAAGCTGGTTGCGCACCTGCTGGCTAGGGTTTTCGGCCAAAAACTCCGTCATGTGCTGGCCGGGCAGCCAGTCCATGGTGAGGATGCGGGTACCGGAAAGCGCGGGGTAGTACGTCGGAAACTGCAAGTGCGGCAGGTGCCCGCACTTGGCCGCCACGGCCTGGCCCCGGCGTAGTTCCAGCTTATAGTCCGTCTCTTCGAGAAGGCGGGCCTCCACCTCGGCCAAGTAGGGGCGCAGGGTTTCCTCCTTCAGGCCCATGATGCGCAGGGCTACGGGCTTCACCATCGCAATGTCGGACTGGATGCTGGCGCCCACGCCGGGGTATTGCACCTTTACGGCCAGCGTCTGGCCATTTTTGCGGGCCAAATGCACCTGGCCGATGCTGGCCGCCTGCCGCGCCTCGGGCTCAAACTCATCGAAAATCTGGCTGGGCGAATGTCCGAAAGCATCACGAAAGGCCTTGACCACGAGCGGCCCCGAGAGCGGCGGCGTCTGGTACTGCGCCTGCTTAAACTGCTCGGCGTAGGCCGGCGGCAGCAGGTTTTTTTCCATTGCCAGCATCTGGGCTACTTTCAGCACCGAGCCTTTCATTTCGCTGAGCGTGCCGTAGAGCTCGGCGGCATTGGCCTGGTGCAGGTCGGCGGTGGGCGAGTCGGCGCCCACGGCTTTTTTGGCGTAGTGCTGCACGTAGTTGGCGCCCACTTTAAAGCCGGTTTTGGCGAAGCGGGCGGCGCGGGCCACCTTGGAGGTGGGGAGCGACTCCTGGGGTTGGTCGGCCATAAAGCTAGGTGCGCTTTTGCAGCAAAAAGCGGCCAAAATCGAGGGCCGAATCGAAGGTGTTGCGGCCTACCAGGTCGAAGCTCAGCGTCACGGCTTTCTCCACGGCCGCGTCGGTGCGCTCGAAATTGGCCGACTCATCTCGCACGAAATAGAGCAGGATAAATTGCAGCTGGCGCAGGAAAATGCGCCCGTAGCCCTCCTGCAAAAAGGGCCGGCTAGCCACCTCGCCGGTAGCGCGGCCCTCTTGCAAAATCTCCTGTATAAAATCCTTGAATTCAGCTTCAAACTGCTGCAACACCTTGGGTACCAACGCAGGCTGCCGCCGCTGCGAGCGGCCCAGCGTGAGCAGTACAAAGCTGCGGTTATTCTTCAAAATCTCCAGCAGCGTGTAGTAAAAAGCCAGCAGCTTTTCGCGGGCGCCGTAGCCTTGCCAGGCGGGCTCCTGGGCGGCCTGGGCGCGGGCCTCGCGGCCAAACTCTGCCCAGGCTTCGCGGTCGATGACGGCAAACGAAGCGTAGTGACGGTAAAATTCACCCTCGGTAATGCCCTGCGCATCGGCAAAAGCAAAGACGGTTTTGGGGGCGCGGCCGTGGCGGCGCAGGTAGTCGAGATAGGCGGGCTTCAGCAAGGTTGGCTCCATGCATTCACAACCACCAGCCTAGCCGGCCGGTTCGCAAATGCCCCGCTTATTTCCGGCCCTTCCGGATGAGGTCGATGGCCCGCTCGCGGCCAAACTTATGGTCCACAATTGGGGCCGGGTACTGGTCGGTGCCAAACTCCGGCACCCACTGCTTCACGTACGCATATTCGGGGTCGTACTGCTTTTGCTGGCTCTCGGGGCTGTACACCCGGAACCAGGGCGCGGCCACCGCGCCAGTACCGGCCATCCACTGCCAGTTGCCCACGTTGTTGCTCATGTCGTAGTCGAGCAGCTTCTCGGAGAAGTAGTGCTCACCCAGTCGCCAGTCTATGAACAACTGCTTGACCAGCAGCCCCGCCGCCGCAATGCGGGCGCGGTTGTGGATGTAGCCCGTGGCGTTGAGCTGGCGCATGCCCGCATCCACGAGCGGGTAGCCGGTGCGGCCCTCGCACCAGGCCTGATACTGCGCCTCGTCGTCGCGGTAGGGGAGGTGGCGCATCTTGGGGTCGTAGGCCTCAGTGGCGGTAGTAGGAAAATGCCAGAGCAGCATCATGAAGAAGTCGCGCCAAATCATCTCGTTCAGCAGCTTGTTGTTCAGCTCCTGCGCCTGTTGCATTAGCTGGCGAATGCTCACGGTGCCAAAGCGCAGGTGCACCGACATGCGCGTGGTGCCACGCTTTTCGGCCGGCAGGTCGCGCACTTTATCGTAGTCCTTCACCACCTCGGCTGGGGGCAGGTGCGCGGGGGGCGTCCACTGCTCGTGCCGCTCAAAGCCCAGGCTAGCCAGGGTGGGCCGCTTGGCATCGGCCTTGTGGGGGCTAGCCAGCTTTTCTTTCTTGAAGAGGCGCTGAGACGGATGCGGCTTAAAATCTTCGGGGGTTACCTTGGCTTGCCAGGTTTTGGAGTAGGCCCCAAACACCTTAGAGGGCTTGCCATTCTTGGTCAATACCTCGTTTTTGGCGAAAATTACCTGGTCTTTGAAGGCGTTAAAAGCTACGCCTTGCGCGGCTAGCAGCTTTTCGATGGCCGCATCGCGCTCGGTGGCATACGGCTCGTAGTCTTCGTTGGTGTACACGGCGGCCACCTCGTAGTCTTGCAGCAGTTGCTCAAAAACAGCGGGCGTGCGGCCATAGCGGGCTAGCAGGCCGCCGCCGGCTGCGTGGGCCTCGTGGGCCAGCCGCTCCACCTGGTCGAAGATGAAGGTGAGGCGGGCGTCCTCACGGGGCAGCTTTTCGAGAATGGTTTGGTCGTAGATAAACAGCGGCAGCACCGGGTGGCCGCTTTGCAGCGCGGCAGCCAGGCCCACGTTATCCTGAAAGCGCAGGTCGCGCCGGTGCCAGAAAAGAACGATTTTCATAAATAACGGATGGCCCAGGTAGTCAGCAAGTCGGTTGGGCGCGGCGCGTCCAACCAACTTAGATAGTTATTTTAGCTTGCCCATGCCGCCATCCACGGCCAGCACCTGGCCGGTGATGAAGGTAGCCTGGTCGGAAAGCAGAAACGCGGCCATATTGGCCAGGTCGGCGGGCTGGCCCACGCGCTGCAAGGGGTGGCGCTTGGCGCCGGCCTCGGCTTTTTCGGGGGTGTTGAGCAGGGCGGCGGCCAGTGGGGTATCGGTGAGGGTGGGCGCCAGGCAGTTGACGCGCAGGCCGCTGCTGGCGTACTCGGCGGCCAGGGCGCGGGTGAGGCCCTCCACGGCGGCTTTGGCGGTGGCGATACTGGTGTGGAAGCTCATGCCCACGGCGGCGGCTACGGTGCTGAACAGCACTACGCTAGCGCCGCCCTCAGCCTTTTTTAGGCGCTTGGCGGTGGCTTGCAGCGCCTGCACCGCGCCCAAAACATTTAGCTCAAAGTCGGCCCGAAAATCCTCGACGGGCACCCGCTCGAAGGGCCGCAGCTTGATGGAGCCGGGGCAATACACGAGGCCGTGCAGCACCTCGGGCAGCGCGTCGAAGGCGGCCCCGACGGGCTGGGTAGCGTCGTACGTAAGGTGGGTAGTGCCCAGCGCCGCTAGCTCGGGCGAGAGGTGGCGCGAGGCCGTGAAGAGCGTGGCGCCGCCCGCGTGCAGCAGCTGGGCCGTAGCCAGCCCAATGCCCGACGAAGCGCCGACCACCAAGATATTCTTACCAGTAAAATTCATCAGTCTGAGCGCAAGCTAGTAGTTGAGCTTGGCTAACGGCTGAGCTAAGGCAAGGTTTAGCGTGCTGGGCGCCGGGCGCTAGGGTGCCACTGGCGCCGCCTCGGCCGGGGCAGCCTTGGGCTTCTTGCTTACCAGCCACACACCCACAAAGATGAGCGCCGCCTGCCAGGCTTTATCCAGCGTCAAATGGTCTTTGCCCGTCGCCACGGCGATGAGCACCGCTAGCACCGGCTGCAAATAGATGTACACGCCCAGCAGCGCCGGCGTGGAATACTTTAAGGCCCAGTTATTCAGTAGGTAAGCTAGGATGGTGAGAAAGAACACCATGTAGCCGATTTCGCCCCAGATGTAGAGCGGAAAGCTGGCATAATCGGCCGCGATGGCCTGCGGCAGGCCCAGCGGCACCGCAACGACGCCGCCCACCAGAAAGATGCGCGCCAGCACCGTAAAGGCGTGGTATTTCTTCATGAGCGGGGCCACCAGCACCAGGTACAAGCCAAATACCGTGGCGTTGGCCAGGAGGTAGAAGTTGCCCAGCAGCGCATCTTTGGCCCCGGTGCCATTGCTGGGGCGGCTCAGGATGAGGGCGGCGGCCCCGGCGGCACCCAGCGCAATGCCCGCTAGCTTGGGCAGGGTGATTTTGTCTTTGAGCAGCACCGCCGAGGCCAGCACCACCACGATGGGCGAGATGGTTTGAAGCAGCGAGGCGTTGATGGGAGTAGTGAGGTTGAGGCCCGCGAAAAACGACAGTTGATTGAGGCCGATGCCCAGCACACCGCAGGCGATGGCCCGCATATTATCGGCCCGGCCGGTAATGCGCTCGCCGGGGGCCACCAGCAATTTAAACAAGCCAAAAAACAGTGCCGCCCCGACAATGCGGAGCGTCACGATGCCTAGCGGCTGCATGTAGCGCGGCATAATGTCTTTGGCCAGGCTGTAAGTGCCGGCGTAGATGAGTGAAACCAGGAACAGGGCCGTGTGCAGGCGGATTTTAGCGAACATAAGTGGTGGCGCCGATCCCCGTTGCCCACGGCTTTATTTGACGTAGAACGTTAATCGGCGCGGGAATGCGACCTACAAAGTTGGCTCCGTCCTCGTCGAGTCGCGCTACTTATCTGTTCAATGGCTTCTCTTTTTGACACCCCCCACACCGCCCCGCTGGCCGAGCGCCGCCGCCCGCGCCGCCTAGCCGACTATGCCGGCCAAACCCACCTGCTGGGCGAAAGCGGCGTGCTGCGCCGCTACCTGGCCGCCGGCCGGCTGCCCTCGCTCATCCTCTGGGGGCCGCCGGGCGTGGGCAAAACCACCCTGGCCCTGCTGCTGGCCGAGGAGCTAAAGCGCCCCTTCGCCATGCTTTCGGCCATCAATGCCGGGGTGAAAGACGTGCGCGAAATCATCGACCGCGCCCGCAAGCAGGCCGGCACCATCCTGTTTATTGATGAAATTCACCGCTTTAGCAAGGCTCAGCAGGATGCGCTGCTGGGCGCGGTAGAAAACGGCACCGTCACGCTCATCGGGGCCACTACCGAAAACCCGTCGTTTGAGGTAATTCCGGCCCTGCTCTCGCGCTGCCAGGTGTATACGCTGGAGGCGCTGAGTGCCGATACGCTGCGCGAAATCATCCGCCGGGCGCTGGCTGAAGACGAGGTGCTCCGCAAAATTCCCGTGGACGTCATCGAAGACCACGCCCTGCTAGCCCTGAGCGGCGGCGATGCCCGCAAACTGCTGGGCCTGCTGGAACTGGTAGTCCAGAGCACGCCACCCGATGCCAGCGGCCGCGTGCAGCTCACCGATGCCGCCGTGCAGCTCACCGCCCAGCGCCCGCTGGCCCGCTACGACAAGGGCGGCGAAATGCACTACGACGTTATTTCGGCCTTCATCAAAAGCATTCGCGGCTCCGACCCCAACGCCGCGCTCTACTACCTGGCCGTGATGCTGGAAGGCGGCGAAG
>Ga0265798_10010589_pt1 | contig 11350 bp, 13 predicted proteins | sample P3T30metagenome_FD_192430 | JGI IMG/M metagenome (GOLD analysis project Ga0265798, IMG submission 192430) | Plant litter microbial communities from East Loma Ridge, Irvine, California - P3 T30 | ecosystem: Environmental > Terrestrial > Plant litter > Unclassified | place: USA: California... | reverse complement strand
TTTGTTGATGGAATTACAATTGCTGGCATATGAGAAGGGATTTTGAGAACTAATAGATGAAAGAAGTTAGAGAAGCAACTAGTTGGAATTAGAAATGGGGATGATTTACCCAGAGCGAAGTTCGCAATTACACCATTGTGATGTTGCCTACTATTCCCTTTATCGATAACATAACAACCGCTATATACATTTATTCATAAATGTGGGTTTGCGTTTGCCGGGCCGAGACTTGTCACCTGTTTGAACCTTTTCGAATCTGTGATACCTTGTATAGCCTTGAAAAAACACATATTACCTCCTTACTGTGATATCAAGCCTCTGTATAGGAAGAATTCCGACTGTGTGGATAACCCGAGGCTCGAGATGTTCTCTGGAAAAAAACACCAACCGTGGTGATGGCTCGGATGTGCATGCCCGCTACACCGATATCTTACTCGATGTTAAGGAGAGGCTGAGTCAGCAAAGTGGCGGATTAAGCACAGGCTGACGTCGCGCGCTAAATATTTTTTGGCCGTCTCGACAAACAAAGTGCTGAAACGCTGGCAGTTTTCACCCTTCACCGCTCCACGAGATCTTTGCTTTTATCTGGATTTGGTTGGGGCTTACTATGTATGTACGAAGGAAGACAATGAAACTAGTTTCACATTCTCTCAATCCGCATACATTTGCTCTTGCTCGCCTCGTTCCGTCGCGCCTGTCTCTAGCAACTAATACACGATATAGTCGCATCTCAGCTACCCCTCTCACCTTGTCTCACAGACTACACACCAGCCGATTATCAACCCAACTTTCTATCATGCCTCCACCACCTAAACGCAAGTGGCCACGCGGCAGAGGCGGCGGCGGCGATCGCACCAACGGCACTCCTACGCAGGGAGGGCTCACGAATCCGCGCTCAGCTATGGCACAGCAGCCGAAACGCCCCAAGATGGAGGATGCACAGCCAAAGCCGGAGGGTAGCGTTGATGTGCGGCAAATGTACAGCACAGCAGCTGGAGATGCCGCACCAAAGCCCTTCTCCGAACTGAAGGATAAGCTGAACAAAGGGCTTCTTGACGGCCTGGACAAGATGGGATTTGAGTAAGCACGAACTACCAAGAAACAGGCGCGACTTCTCAAACTGCAAAGTTGCCCGTATCGCTTCTGCCCTTTGATGCGGCACTTGTGTAGCTTGAGAAGTTTCTGTGTCGGGGTATTGCAGCCATGCGAAGCATCTTAGCTGACTTGATCTTAGATTCATGTCTCCAGTTCAACAACAGGTGCTGACCCAGCTGCCTTCCCTATCGTCCGACTGCGTGGTTCAGGCAAAGACAGGCACGGGCAAGACGGTAGCCTTCTTGCTGCCTGCTATCCAGAACCTTCTAGCTGGCAACATGCCCCCGAGAGGCAAAGTCGCTATACTCGTCATCTGTCCCACTCGTGAGCTGGCATTGCAGATCTCCAAAGAATGCAACGGCCTCACAGCATGCCTACCCCAGAAGATGGAGTGCCACACTGCGTTTGGAGGCACTTCGCGTGCATCGAACCTCAATGCCTTCATGAAAGGCAACCCGACCGTTCTTGTGGCGACCCCGGGCCGACTCGACGATATCTTAGGCGAAGAGCAGGTTCGCGATAAATTCAGTCATCTGAAGACTGTAGTGCTAGACGAAGCGGATCAAATGCTCGATGCCGGATTTGCACCCGCGGTCAAGAAGATTCTACGTCGCATTCCACCCAAGAATGATGGCTGGCAGGGAATGTGCTTCTCCGCTACACTGCCCAAAGAGGTCTTGGATATAGCTAAGATTGTTTTGTTCCCCGGTTTCACCCATCTTTCCACAGTCGACCCGAACGAAGTACCAACTCACGAGCGGGTGCCACAGTACGCCTTCTCTGTGCCCACCGTAGGCCAAACCTTCCCCGCGCTATTGGCTTTGATCGAAGAGGAATACAATCAGAATCCCACCGACTTCAAGGCTATTGTATTCGGTACCACGGCTAACGGTGTCGGACTACTGTACGACTTGTACCGACACGCCCTACCTCAATTCCAGTTGTTCGAGCTCCACAGCCGCATGTCCCAGCCTTCTCGGACACGTACTACCAAAGAGTTCAAGGAAGCGTCGAGTGGCATACTGTTCGCGTCCGACGTCGTCGGTCGGGGCATGGATTTTCCTAATGTTGGCCTCGTTATCCAATTGGGTCTTCCATCAAGCACCGACCAGTACGTTCATCGAGTCGGTCGGACTGCTCGTGCTGGCAGGGATGGACGAGCTGTGCTTGTTCTCTTCGAGCAGGAATCCTTCTTTCCAAGGATCAACAAGACACTGCCTATCAAGCCTTACACAGTGGACATTGTATCACGTCTATCTCTGCACCAGGCCACCATCGATCGCGCTTTCACCAATGTTGATGAGGTATCCAAGTCGAAGGCATACCAAGCCTTCCTCGGATACAACAAGACTTTCGTGAAGAAGCTACAAATTTCGACCGCTGACTTGGTTCGCTTGGCGAACGATTATGCATACAGTATGGGCTGTCCAGAGCCGCCTATGCTCGAGAAATCGACGGTGGGTAAGATGGGCTTGAAGGGAGTACCAGGCCTCCGGATTGGGTCGCGACGGGAGTAGGCAGTTCAAGTTTTATTTCTCAAAGGAAACGCATGGGCGACTGACGCATTATGTCTTAGTTTCTTGGGCGTTTATCGTATAGACCTGATTATAGATGTAGATTGCGGCTGAGCGCCGTTACGGTGGGATATTTGGGTTCTCGTTGGTGGAAGCAAGGGATGGACTACTACCGAGTTTGGTGCGATACAGCACTTAGATACCCACTTCTATCATATCAGCCACATTTCGATCCAAAGCGACATCTCTCAAGTACTGTCCATGTTGTGGCAGGGTTGTTGTGTTTGTGCAAGTGTCAAATCTCTTCATACAGCCTGGTGAAGTTTGTGATGGACCGGAAGTGCCTCAGACAAGTTGTACAAACGATAGCATTAGAGCACGAAGCAATGGTACCTGCATCCGATCCAAGGTGTGACAGATTCAGGAAGAAGCCGGTCTAGACTAGGCAATCCCGTGTGCTCTTGGACACCATTCACGTCTAGGAGGTTTATTGGAGCCAGGCTTCCTCCTGGTTCCTGCGGGAACTTGCATACAGGAGTGCCTGGTACACAGTGTGCTATGTTCCCGCAGTTTGGGAGCAATTAATCCGTTACAAGACGTTCTTCTGTCACAGACGTGCTCTCGGAGCAAAGGTAAGGCCAAAGGCTTCAAGACGATTCAGCCACAACGACGACGTGGAGGCTTCATCACTTCAATTTTGCCTTGACTACATGGAGGCAATGCCTGAGCTTATCTGCTTGGTTTCATTCGGCTCTGTTCAGCTTGTGGAGATCACGACATGATCGTTTCGGCCTCCCTTGACGCCTCATGGACCATGCTCCACGCCCAAGTACAGATATATATATATAGTTCTCCCTACAGAAGACAGTTCCAGCATCCAGCAACTCACGTCTGCTTCTCTGGCTTGGATAAAGTCACTCGTTCACCATGCGCTTCGTCTTTCTCGCTGCACTACTGGCAGCTATCCCAGTTACCATCCTAGCCCAAGACACGACTTACACCGCAACACAATGTACCTCGCGCTTCGGCTACTATCCAATTCCTACGGGATCAGCCGGCCGTGCAGCCGTGCCAACATGGTACCAATTCTTTACTTTGACCAGCGTGACCACCGTCACGTCTGAAGTGCGACAGACGGTTACCGCGACCGCAAATGCCACCACACAAATGAGCATGCTCACCACAACACGTACCTTGTTTACAACAACGACATCAACACCTGTTGCCATTATAGTTCCCGCCCAAGCAGGCTTTATCCCTATGATTGCTGACAACGCGCCCAATGCCACGCCAACGCCCATCCCACGCATCAAGCGCCATTCACTGTCCAAAGACAACTCCGTGCAGCTACGTAAGCGGCAAACCTGCCCCAACTGCAGCGGTGGCTTCTGGACCAGCAGGAACGGCACAACGTCTAGCCTGGACCGCAAGTTCATTCACCGCGTCGATTGTCTCGTGTACGAAACTGTAAATCGTACGCAAACGGTGACGGTGACCGGACTACCCCAAACGGTTTACCAGGCTGGGGCTACGGCGCTGGCGAGCAGCACGCTCACTGTCAGTGTGACGAACACGGTTACGGAGGTTCTGCCTAGAGAGACGCAGTATGCGGCTTGTGGGTCGAACAATGTTGGTGAGTCATTTTTTTTTGTCTAGTGGTGGTAGTGCAGCGAGACGGAAATTTCTGACACGAGGATTAGTGAGTAGGATCCAGGATATCAATGGTAGAACGTTGATGTTCGATCGAGTCATCTACCGTCCTGCAGCAGGGTTCCCGAATGAGAACGAGTCGGTACTTAATATGACGAGTGCGGTTGGGTGCTGCGTTGCTTGTCAAACTACTGTAAGTTGTTCTGGTGCCTTGCTGGGATTCGTTGTGCTCATGGAACGCTTAGCCCAACTGCGCTGGGTCCTTCTTTGCGCCTAGTGATCAGGAGTGTCATCTCCGCTTGACACAACCGCCTGCCGCTCTGCCTGCTTTACCTGCTCCGTCGGCTATGGCCTACCCGACAGGTACTGTGTATCCATCTGGAATTGCGTATCCGTCTGGCATCGGGGTTTCATGTGGAACGACGATGCCCTCGGTTACAGGAGCACCCCATCCCATCACCAACAGCACACTCTCTCGCCACTGCTTATCCGACAGCTCCCAACCATCCGGCTTCGCCAACTTGACCTTTGCAGCGGCATCAGGTGCTCCCTATCCCTTCCTCAACACGACATACTCATCTTCGTTCCCCACGCTCTGCCCCAGCGCCTCGGGTATCTTCCCAACCGTGGTTCCATCTGGTGGGGTCCCTGCCCCCGTGTCCACAGCTAGCCCTGTGCAGAACAGCAATACCACGTGTGGCAAGGGTAGTTTATCCTTGTATCTGGGGACGATACAGGGCCAGGAGGATTTCCCGGAGCAGTATGCGCTTAGTTTCAGCAATGGACCGTGTGGAAGGCTTAGTGTTTGGCCGGTTCCGGTGCGAGATTCGGGGGTGGACTGGTGGCTGAATTAGTAGCCGAGAGATGGGTGATGGCAGGCGGAAAAGAGCAGGCGCGCGATGGAATGGTAGGGGTTGTGCAAGAGCAGATTTGGTATGTGTCCATGTCTCTCATTCATTTCCTGGACTTTGATCTGTACCTTTGAGCTGGAATTTGATTGTTCTAGAATTCAACTATGCAAGCGCGGTTATAGATTTGGTTGGCATGTGAAGATTGCTGCTCATCTCATATGGTACTAATGATTCTCGGACGACGTGTAGAAGAGTGATCTGGTGTTTCAATCTTGTGTTCCATGGGTCGGCTGTATTGCACAAGGCGGTTGTCTGGGTCGACTATGAAGACTCGGCATGAGGTTATGAAATTCATTAGTCCAGGCAGACGTCAGACGTTTGCAAGTCTGGTAGGAATACGAGGCTACAAAGGCCGGACGCGGCTGTAGCAGGCAGGGTCTCCAATCAAAGAAACTCTGCTTCCAGGGTGACTCACACAAGTCGGGCGATTGTGGCTTTTTGTGCGAGATTAGGCGCGAGGTGAACAGACACTGTTGAGGTCGGAACTCACACCCGCTGATCACCATGATGAGCCGGCCGCCCCCACGTTGTGGTAATCATCGGAGCAGGCTCCGCTCGCATCGAGATCGGAAAGGCTTGGTTTTCGCTTAGGTTATTAAAAGATTCACAGACGTTTTTGACGGCCGGCTAGCGTGTAGGTAGAGAGACAGGCGGCGCGGCAAGGACAAAGGAAGACGGACAATGAGGCGCAAAGGGAGGGAGAGACATGTGCATATCGGAATCCCGGAAGCAGTAAAGGCGATGATGGGAAAGAGATAGGGAGAGAGAGTGGGGTACGGTACCGGGGTAATCTGACACGCAGACGTGTGGTGGCTTGCGTCCCTCGCATGAAGACGGGCCTGGTTGGGAGTGGGCTGTGGGCTGCGAGATGGTACCTACCCGTACTTTGCCGCATCCGTCGAGCTCACAGGCGCGGAAAAGAGAGTGCGGGATTGTAGTCGACCAGCCGAGGACTTGATCGATCCCTTTTGGCGGGTTTGCGATGGCGATGCAGGACGGTCATGTTCCGTGCGGTGGGAATCGAAATGAGGTGGTGTAGAGACCCTTCTGGACCACGGGACCTACTATGCAGCGTGTACTGAGTAGCCGGATGCCCCTAGGGTGTCGCTTGTGGCTTTTAGTGGTTGAGCTGAGCTGGGCACTTATGGACCAGGGATGGATTTTGTCGAGTTTCATGCGCACTGGGGGGGTCCCCGGTCGTTGGGCGGCACTGGATAGGCTGCGTGGCCAGCTCGCCAGTGCGAGGGGAAGCTGTTAGCCAGCTGCTGGCAGCGTGGTTCGCGTTGTCAACGCTCTTGTTTCACCGTTGGCGTCGTACAGGCGCTTCCATGTTGCGGGCTTGGCTCGGGGCATGCAGCGTGCAGCGTGCAAACGGCCGTCCGATCCCATACTGCGACAGAAGCAACGCGTTTCCGATGGGCGTCGATGGCAAAGAGGGCCAAGGTGCACAAGGCGACTGCGAACAGCTGTCTAGCCCGGCCCCGGTCACGGGGTTGCTCCCAGAGCGCGGCGAGCATGACGTGCCACGACGCAGAGCGAACGCGTGCTGCGGGCCTGCCATTGGCCAGCCGCCCTTGCGCCGGTCGCTCCTTCCTTGCAGGTGCGTTTGCAGTGGCAGCCAAGGAAGGCGCGCTGCAGGCTGTCTATCGCTCCTGCCTGCTGCTGCCCGCATTCGTTCCCTCTGTGCGGCCCTGCAGCCCCAACTGCTGGCTTGCTGACTACTACGACGACCACTACCACTACTGCGCGCTCTTCTTGGACGACGCGCGACCCGCTCAGTGTTTATCTACTTGTCCACGCCCGCACACCCGCACGCCCGCCTGTCTGCCCCGTCTGCCTCCAGACGCTGCAACACGCCCACAGTCGACTACGTACCACAAAGCAAACTTACACCGCTTCCCGCTGCAGATCCGGCATTACTCTGTCGTCAGAGGTTGCTTTTTAGCGCCCACAGGCGAATTGCTCCGCTGCCTCATCGCATCCGCACAGGTTAGATAGCAGTCCCACACCCCACAGCTGCCTCCTTTCTCACCAATTCACCCAGAATTGCTCTGTACATGCCCGACAGCCTACGCCCGTCGACAGCTGGCAGCAGACTCCTGACCGCTCCCAAAACGACGCGCTTGGCAGTCGTCACCGCAATCTCAGGCCCCAGTGCCCTGCAAGCCCGTGCTCAGTAGGCCCGACGCTTCCATTTTGGATTCCTTAACGCGACTTCACGCGTCAAAGCGTCTGGAGAGACTATACAAGGCTGTTGGAGTCCTTGTACCTTGGTCTCGCCATGGCTGCAGCGCGTCGACAGCCCTCTATGCAGATTTTTCAGGACCCTGTGCAACCACCACACCACCACCATCACCACCACCACACCCGAAACCCGTCTAGCCCACGCTACCTCGACACCCTGAGCTCCGTCACCGACGTGTCAAACAACTCAAATACCCTCCTCGCGCCACCCGTCCACCACACGCCCGAAGAATCGCCCCGCAAGACCCGCCACGTCTCTAGCTCTCCCCCGCCCAGTGCCCTGGTTGAAAAGGGCCTCGACACCATCACCATTCCGCCACCCCAAGAACAGTGGTTCAGCACAGACGCGCCCCCCAAGAAGACCCAGCCGTTGCTCTCGCAGCACCCGCAACCAATGGCGGCCGGCCTCGAGTACTGGCCTGGCTACCAGTCCCACATGGACAAGGAAAACGCCTACTACAATCCCGTCATGTCCGCCATGTCCGCAGCAGAACCGCCCATGAAGCAGCACGCGCCGAAGCGACCGTTGGTGGACGCGGCGCCACTACGCGACCGCACCAATATGAACATGAACACTACAACCACCGTCAATGCAAACAGCAAGAAGCAGAAGCTCGTCAAGGATATCAAGGTCGAGGAAGTCGACGGGCCGCTACCCGACCCGGACCAGATGCCGAGCGTGGAAGATGACGGAAAGAAGCCCTCATACAGCTACGCCATGCTCATCGGCATGGCCATCCTGCGCGCACCCAGCCGCCGCCTAACACTCGCCCAGATCTACAAGTGGATCTCCGACACATTCGCCTTCTACCGCAACTCGCAAGAGACGGGATGGCAGAACAGCATCCGACACAACCTCAGTCTCAGCAAGTCCTTCTCAAAGCAAGAACGCCCAAAAGATGATCCGGGAAAGGGCCACTACTGGGTCATCAACGCTGGATTCGAGAAGCAGTATCACAAGGTCAAGCCCGTCCGCCGACCGGCTCACCCAGATTCTTTTTCACAAGCTTACCCCAGTGATCTCCCTCGCCCGCCAACGTCCGTGTCAGCTAGCTTCCCGCCTATGAGCTTAACAAAGGGGTTTGACTCGAGCAAATTTCCTGAAGAGCCCGAGCTTCCGTCCTCAGAGGCCACCATCCCCTGCTCGGACCCAGCTGCGCACGACGGACAAGACCCCCTCAGCATGCCACCACCTCGTCAGATGCCCTCTTCGCCCCCAGCTGCCGACATACATTCATCGCCTCCGCCTCCCGTCTCACGCTCACGCTCAATTCGCCAGGACACACCGCCTCGCGCTCCACGCTTCCCTTCCAACAGCAGCCGTTCGGGTGGACGCCAGCGAAAGTTCAACGGTCTTGGTGATAGCGGCTATTACTCGTCAATCGAATCATCCGCTACCAAGGGCAATCCGATGGGTCCGCTACTCACCTCCGAGGCAGATCTCGATCGTCCCAACCTGAAGCGTGGTCGTGCCGAGGAGGAAATCGCCCGCATCCGCGGCTCTTCGTACGACTCTCCAACCAAGACCAGGCCGCATATGAAGCAGCCTGGCAACACACATCTCATCTCATCGCCGGTCAGACATGGCCACAAGGTCCTTGACCCCCTCACCCCAGCTATTGTTTTCAAACGCCCTGCCCTACCACCGGCTTCTGCGTCCCCCAATACCAACCTCCGCAACCACCGCAACAAGATGCGGGAACTCGTCGGCGGCTCACCAGACAAGAGCTTAGCCATGTGGGTTGACACCTCCTTCCTCGATAACAAGGGCTGGAGTCCGGCTGTATCTATTCCCAACGAAGAGAATGTCAACCTCGTCGGTCACGGCTTCGAGAGCACATTTGACATCTTTGGTGACATGGGCTACAACGAGAGCCCAATCAAGCGTTCCGCTAAGCGTCCTCGTCTTGAACGTGCCGTCACTACCAGCGGTGTACTCGCCGACATCACCGGTACCAAGGGTAACATGGTCGACTCGCCCACACCAAACTGGAAGATGTCATCTTCTTTCCTCAACATCCCTGACCTGTCACCTGTCAAGCACATGTCACCCATCAAGGCTCCCGTGCTGAAGCCTTCTACATCTACTGCTCTCTTGGACTTTGCACTCCCTAGCGCCAACAAGCAAAACGGTCATGGCCATGCCCGTCTTACTCCTCCCCAGTCATTCGCTGTTCCGGCTAAGCCGCAACAGCAGCAAGATGATGAGGACATCTTCCATCTCTTGCACAGCGATGAATCAGAGCCTGGCATCGACCTGCTTCAAGGCTTTGAGAAGATCGGTGCCAGGTCATCAGCTGTCGCACCCAACGGATCACCGCAGAAGAAGACCTCGAGACCGGGCTTGACCCGTAGCTCAACTGTCCGATTCTGAGCAACCCTCGCAAGCCTTTCATTACCAGCTTTTGCATCATATATTGCCCTTATTACGCTACTTCTTGATCTCACCATCGAGATCTTGATCTCTCTTTCTTCGCCATTCCTCGATACCCTCATCTTGCGACTACATCTTTTAGCTCTTATCTCTTGACCTTTACCCATTGGGGTCCCCCCCCCCCAATCATCACTTCCACTAGCGCTACTCTGGATTGTCCACTGGATAATCCTACCTCACGACGTTACGACAAACGATACCCACGATAGCAACGGCTGGCCCTTCTACTATTAGCGTCATTCTTTGACGTTACTTCTAATTAGGCGAGGAGTTGCACGACTACGTGGGCGTATATACTACGCTTGTCACTGTGTGTCTAACTATGGTGTTTGAATTTTTATGTTTTGTTTGCGAGCGAGCGAGTGCGAGAGTAATGATGTATTGAAGGCGGATGTTTGACAGAATTGACGAGCGGTTGACGGTCATTGGTTCTATGGCCTAATGACGTGGACGAGACCATGCCTGAACGTAGCGAATACTATAGTCTTTCTTGCTCAGCGAATTGCATACGTGCCTTGATCTTTGATACTGCTGCCTTTGCCTTTGCCGGTGCTTGCTGATATGATGTTCTGCCCCTATATCCCCTGTACAACCACTCAATTACTACCCAAGAATATATATATCAACATGCTTCATTTCTTTCACATACGACCACAGGTAAAGCAACAGCTCTGGATCCCGTCCGCTCTCCATACGATAAATCTTTAACCGGCGGACTAGTAGTCAAGTGGGTGACCATTGGCGAATCCCCGCTGTTGTATGTCTTTTTTTTTCGTGCCCGTTCTCTCCCTGTGATCAACAGTGGTCTAGATTACATCTTCCTTCATTAAAATTGCGCAATGCTCTCCCGCTTTATGCACTACACTTGTATATTTGCTTTGCTTTTTGGTGCATCATCTTAGTGCCCCTACCCCCTCTTTCCCCCGCCTCTCTCCACAACGGGCTGGAATCTCTTGTGGAGGTGGGCAAGGATGGAAGATGTAGATGCAAGCCATTCGGCATTGCATGTGCATTAGTTTACTGTCATGCATGCATGTATAGATGGGTTGTCGAGAAGGATGAGGAGGGGTTAGTTAGTAAATGAGGCAAGTACATACATGCACAAACCAGGACCCCTGGGAGTGACTTTACTTTTACTTTACCCACTCTACAAAAGACTCAAAATGTCAAACTCACAGACTCAGGGACAATGCTCGTACCAGAAATATTGCAAGATCTATCATTACAGGGATCATGTACACGTTAGACTTGCTACACCGCACGTTGTGCCAATGGGTACCGCAGTGAAGGCACCGGCTCCCCATTGCCAGCAATTTGCACTAGCATTAGCATCAACATGAGCACCAGCACCAGCACCAGCATTAGCATTAGCATTAGCATTAGCAACAGCAACAGGAAAGACCCTTTTGTGTCGCTAGCCCCCCCATGTTGATCGAATTCAGCGCTCAGACCACGACGGGACGGATATGTGTGGGCTACAGTACCCAAGTGGATGGTGCATG
>Ga0265798_10010588_pt1 | contig 11351 bp, 15 predicted proteins | sample P3T30metagenome_FD_192430 | JGI IMG/M metagenome (GOLD analysis project Ga0265798, IMG submission 192430) | Plant litter microbial communities from East Loma Ridge, Irvine, California - P3 T30 | ecosystem: Environmental > Terrestrial > Plant litter > Unclassified | place: USA: California... | reverse complement strand
GAGAATTAAGAAATAATGTAAATGTAGAATGACAATGATAAGATATAAACCGAAGAATTCGCCGAGCAACTATATATATACCTAGAACCATTCATTCATGCGTATCAATGCTCCACCTGCACAAACAATGTCTAGCAATCAGGATATAGCCTTTCTCTTTGTGAGTGCGTCATGCTGAAAGAGCTGATGAATTAGGGAGACTCGATCACACAGGCCTGTACCGCTGGATCGTTCTACCAGCGTACTGCCGGGTTCTATTCCCGACGTCTGGATGTCATCAACCGGGGCTTTGGAGGTGAGTTCCCATTGCTGGAACTAGCTGATAACAGGATACAATTCTGAATGGTAAGGACCGGTCGGGACCTCATTGACAGTAGGGCAATTCCAGTATTCGAGACGGTCTTTCCAAAGAAGGAGAAGCGAGATAGTGGATGTGCGCCCGGCGTACCCCTCATGACCATCTGGTTTGGTACGTCACTTTTGACTCAAGGGGCTGATGGTAGGGGCAAACGATGCGGTCCTACCTGGACTAGCGCAGCACGTCCCTCTTGACCGGTACAAGTCCAACCTCACTAAACTGATTCACTTCCTACAAGACCCAAAATCGCCATGGTACTCGCCCTCGACCCGCCTCGTACTGATCACCGCTCCACCAATCGTTCCCCAAGAATGGCTCAAGCACTGTGAACAAATGTGGATACAGAATGGGAAGAATGGACCTAAACCTACGGAAATCGATCGAGAGCCGTCAAACACCAAGAAATACGTTGAAGCGTGTCTGGAGGTGGGTAAAGAGCAGGGAGTAGAGGTGGTAGATGCCTGGTCGGCCATTACCGAGCAAGCTGGAGGATCGAACGCAGAGAGCTTGGCTCCTTACTTCTAGTGAGTCGTCTGAGAGATTGAGCTGAAAGTAGCGACGGCCTACACCTCACCGCCGAGGGGTACGAACCGGTCTTCAATGCCTTGACCAAGCAGGTCTTGGCAAAATGGCCAGAGATGAATCCAGAGACCATGGAGATGCCCACCCCTCAGTACGTCATTATTGGGGTGTGAGCTGATGATAGTTGGGCACTGGTCGATCCGCAGAATCCTCGTGGTATCCTCGGACCCAGGTCAGGTGTCAAGGACGAGCTATGACCGCATCGGCAGGGGAGTCCGTAGAACATTGCATGAAGGGGAGCAAGATGTCCGTTCGTCATGTAATCAAGTGGAGTGACACCCTTTCATGCACTCACTGCGAGGTAAAACCGATGCTCCACGCCATGAAAGGATTGAGAAACGATATAAAAATGGTTCGGTGACCCAGCATGCGTCTGCATATATAGCGGCCAGAATCGCCAATCACTCTTCCTCCCTCACTCACTTACTCATCATTTCGTTGACGAAGGCAGCTGAATTCCCCGACAATGTCTGCTCCATCAACATCAAAGATCCCAGTCATGCTCATCTTGATAGGCAATCGTCCCCCTGACTCGATACCATATCTAACAGCCCCATAGGGCGACTCTATGGCACGTTGTTATGCCACTAAAAGGAAATTATTTCGGGAGGGATCTGTTTTCCTGGAAACAGACAAGGAATACAAGGGACAAGGGGACTGGGATATCGGTAGTGAATGGAGGGACCAATGTTAAGTCATTTATCTCTCTCCCGATAATCAGGGACCAACCAAGCCAGGATATAACAGCACAATGTACATCAGAGAAATAAACAGGGCATGGCTGATGACAGGCTGAAAGATGAGATGCCAAACATCATCGCTCAGTGCGACACGAACAGATGCAGGCCGGTCGCCGTTTCAGTATGGATTGGTTAGTCCTGATCTTCGTATATGAAACTGATCCGAAGGTGCCAACGATGCGACGCTGCCTGAGGTTCCGGGTCAGACCCAGGCTGTGTCTGTCGACACGTTCGCCAAAAATCTTGAAAATATCGAGCAGTCTGTCCACTGAGCGTGGCCGAAGATCCCATTGATGGTTATCACAGCCCCTCCTACCGTTTCTGAACAATCTAGAGATTTCCAGAGGGAGCAGTGGCTGAAGAATGATCCCCCGGGCACTGAACCGGGTCTTCTCCGAACTGTCACCCACAGCAAAAGCTACGTGGACGCGACCAGGGATTTTGCCGCGAGCCGGAAAGCCAAGAATGTATATTTGGTCGACGCTTACAGCGCTGTTATGAGAGAAGCTCAACAGAGCGGGAAAAGTTTGTGGAACTTGTTCTTGTGAGTCGTTCCTGCTACAAGACTGACGATAGCGACGGCCTACATCTGAATGCCCGCGGAAACAAACCGGTCTTTGACGAGTGCATGAGAGTGATCAGATCCGAAGTCAGCTCGCCCGATCCGGATAAAATGTCACACTCGGGTCACTCAATTACAGAGAGGCCATTGACCATTAAACTTCGACCGTAGGTCCGCAAGTCTTGATACACGTATTGTCTGATCACCAGATGGACGGAGCATACATACACTCCAACGGACACAGGTTCGAGTTCACCCAGCGCGGTCGTCACGGAGGTTTAGCTCGTCTTGGGATGTTTGTGTTCATAGCCTTGCTGTATTCGGGGATCAGCATTATGCATACACAAGTACGCGGTCCTGTCTCAGGTTCGAATGATCGAGACTTTGCTGTATTAGCACGACGTTTCCCTTGAACACTCGATCCGTAAAGCCACCCTGTCTTCCCCTTGTAATGTGGTGGATCGTCCAATGAAAGGTGGTCCACCATTGAGCCTATTTCACGCCGCTGACGAGGACATCATACTCTTATTCAATACACACATATCCAGACCCTGCTATATACCCCGCAAAACCATACCATGGCCACACGTCCCATCACCCGATCGATCCTCATGCTGGTGAGTACCTGTTCTCGTCAGCGTCTCATCGCTCATGCCGCAGGGAGACTCACTCACCCGAGGCTTTGATCCTTGCACCAACACTTATCTTCCATGGACCCTGTACATGCTCTTAGACAAGAGGTACCAGCCTGTTGGTGTGCCCGTCGTCAATGCTGCCGGGAGTGGTATGTACTTTGTTTAACCGTGTTGACATCCAGGTTACAACACCAATATGTACGACTAGGTCCAGATAGAGCTGATTATAGGATGAAGCGAGTCTTGCCCGATATTCAAGCGCAATGCAAGAAGGCAGGTTTCGAGCCGGGTCTGGTGACCTTGTGGTCTGGTAAATTCGACCTATGCGAGTACTGACATCAGGCGCAAATGACAGCGTCCTCCGCTCTGTTATCCCCAGTCGATCCCAGCATGTCCCACTTGACGAGTACAAGTCCAACATCTCCGATATCATCCAATCTGTTCAAACAGAATGGCCCAACGCCAAGATCCTCCTTCTCACTCCTCCACCTTCAATCCCGGAGAAGTGGCTCGACCAGATGACGATCTGGTGGAGATTGGAAGGCGAAGAGGAACCGGAACCAGAGCAGGACCGAACGGTGGGCAATACCAAGATCTATGCGGAAGCTTGTAAAGAGGTGGGAAAGGAAGCCGGAGTTCATGTTGTCGATGTTTGGGGTTTGATCGTTGCTGCCGCGGGAGGTTCGAGTCCGGAGTCGCTTGATGGATATCTGCCGTGAGTCTCTTTTCGGGTCAGCTAACGTCAGGGATGGTCTTCATTTGAGCGGAAAGGGTCATAAGCTGTTGTTTGAAGAGGTCGAAAGGGTGATCAAGGCGAATTTCAGTCAATTTGATCCGGAGAGAATGGAGGCGTCAGACGTGGCATTGGCAAGCCCTCTCGTCCTTCCAGAGTCAGTGTCCGGACCGTCTGTGACAAGTGCTAATGCGCAGCTGGATTGACCTTGTGAGGACACCTCCCCAATCGTCCATACCCCTCCCTGTGGTGTGATTAGTTCATTGTTGATGTATATATGCAGTAAAGGGTGGAGGACGCGTTTCAGATTCTACTTTCTCATATGTACTTTCAACGCGTCAAAGGTACTCTTTACTTTACCATCTTATAGTGTTGATCCTACTCGCAAACGCCATCTAGCATTATATTTAGGAGGCCCAAGAGACATCATCGACTGTAGGCACTTCTCAGCAGCTTCAAACAGGCCGAACATCCCATGCAACGATGAGCGGATACCAATACAACAAAGGTCTCTACTCTAGCGGCTCCCAACACTACTCACACCCATACGCACCCAATGGCGAGCCCAGTCAGCCACTACGCTCAAGCTACGGTCTACCCCAACTGGGAACAAACGGCGTAGAGAATGGGCCTATCCACCATCAACAATCATATCAGCCTTCACCGACTCCTCCACCCCAATCAACCACGCCCCCTTTCTATACCGAACCCCGCAGATCACAGTCTGATCTAGCACCTATACCTGCGCCAGTGATCAAGTCGGATTATGCTGCGCCAGTGTTTCAGACGTTTCAGGAGAGGAAAAGGGCAAAGGAACAAGCGAGGACACAATCTGTTGGATATTCGCCAATACGAGCAAGTCAGGATCATCCGGCCGCAACACCACCGCCTACCTCGAGTCGAGACATGCCACCACCTGTCATCCCACGTCCAGCACCACCATCACCGTCGAAATCAGCTCCAATACCGCCCATTCGCCCATCATCTTCCAGACCACTTCCTTCACCGATCCGTACCCATACCGCCCCGCCCGAAGCGGGTCCCTCGAGCCCTAGAACTCCGGTCGAATCTCTAGAAAGATCCGATACGATATCGTCCGTCAAATCACTAGACAGGGGGATGGGATTCAGCTCGCCGAGTAAAAGACCTTTGCCCAAACCTCCTGTTGTCGTGGTAGCATCCAAAAGTCTGGATAGGGGTATGCCCAGCGGGATAGGAGCACCACCAGCGGTAAGATCGGCACCTCTGCCAAGAGCCGGAGATGGATATGAGAAAAAGACGGGTAGGAGATTACCGTCGACAGTGACGGAAATGAGCGAGGGAAGCGAGGGGGATTGGTCGGGAGAAATGGGCAGAATGAGCTTGTCGAGGTCAAATTCGCCAGTCAAGCAATCACCCGTCAAGCCTAGGATCGCCTTGCCCTCGCCCTCGATACCCACTATTGTTGTGCCGTCAATCATCGAGCCGGTTCCGACGATTCTCCAGCCTTCAATCCCTACAATCATGGAACCGCCAATGATAGTCGAGCCGCCAATGATTATTGAACCGCCTACCATCGTCGAGCCGGGATCTCGCCCAGCGACATTCCAACCTCTTCCCTCAATCAGCATTGGCGACGACGAGCCCGAAATCGTATTTGCCGGACTCCCAACCATAGCTGTATCCACTTTCGACGGCCCTGCCAAGATACCCTCGCAACCCACCGCGACTCGAATCGACCCTACCTCTGCTATCCTCTGTACAGGTTGTACTAATCCCATCATTGGTCGTATCGTCAGTGCCATGGGACAGCGATGGCATCCTCAGTGCTTCATGTGTGGAGAATGTGGGGAATTGCTGGAGCATGTCAGTAGCTACGAGTTCAATGGAAAGCCCTACTGTCACCTGGACTACCACGACGTGAGTTCACTATCACAAGAGCTTCTTCCTGTACACGGCTGATGTCAGAAATTCGCACATCGATGCCATCACTGCAAGACTCCCATCGTCGAGCCCCGCTTCATTACTCTCGACGACCCCGTGCTCGGCCAGCGCTATTATCACGAACTACACTTCTTTTGCTCAGAATGTGGCGACCCGTTCCTCGACCCTTCACGCTCTTCTGCACCGGGCACGGAACGCACACGATCGTCTCAGCTCGAAGAGGAAGAGACCAACGCGTTCGTCATTCAAAAGGGACACCCATACTGCGAGAGATGCCATTTGAGGCTACACAAGCCTAAATGCAGAGGATGCAAACTGCCCATCCCGGATCTGGCGGTGGATGCTATGGGAGCCAAGTGGCATCAGGACTGCTTTGTCTGCGAGGTACGTTTCTTGCATAGGTTGTGCTGATGGTAGGAATGCGGCAACGGGTTTGCCAATAGTCTATTCTTTCCTCAAGACGGGAAAGCATTCTGTACCGAATGCTACGGATTCATGGTCGCACACTAGATACATGCACTATGCTACAGAGTATACGGCTCATTCCTTTCCCAGGTCTCTGGGTCTACTTTTACAAGCTCTTCATCTAATGTTCGTCCGTCCGGGCACGATGGCTTTGGCCCCATTCCACTCCATATATCGTTACATCCAGGCAAGAGCGTCACATTCCTAACATCCTCGTCGACTATTTGGCCTTGGAACCGGCAATTGTACGCTGCATTGTAGTCTATTGACGGTTCGAGCGGTGGGCAATTGTGAATGTCTTGGGGTGCTGGGTACTCTTCCGTCTTGTTCATATATCGGCATTTATCGACAATTTGCTCTTGGAGTCCAGGTTTCCAGCCATTCACGAAATCTGCATGGATCCCGAGCTGCCGTCAGTTCGAACACTGTATGAAATGATGTTGGATGACTCACGCCGGTGGTGTCCCCATTCGCCAAGGCCCAAGTCCCATTTCCATGGTAACCAAATGACCCGACGTTAAAGTTGGTCTCGAATTGGACCGTCATGAATTTGAGGGGATGACTGCGAGGGCATCGGTGCCCATTGGCTGCGTCGATGGGGTACGTCACGTGCGAGGTGTAGTCTCCATCTGCCGCTTCAACTCCGTCCCAGCAGCTTGGCCTAAATGTCAGCTTGCTCTCGTTATGCACTCACATGACAATAACCGCGATCAATCCTCCTGAGCAATTCGATTCTGGGAAACCCGCCGTCTTCAAATCATTTCCTCCTCCTCTATAACATATCCACCATAACGCCTCTTGTGATCTTTCGTCAGCGGACCCCTGACTGCAACTTACCTGTCTGTTTTGTCCACTTCCCTCCTGAATGGATTCCCTGCTACGATATTGTAATTGTCGGGGAATGGGTGGAGGGCTTGTCCTGTAGGAGCTTTCAAGAAGTAATAAGCAGAGTGATATTGACTGGGTACCATTGACAACGAGCCCTCCGGGGAACGGTAGTATAATTGGGGAACCCAATAAAGCGACTTGTCATCCTGAACAGCCGTTGTCGAGCATTGAGCGAGGCTAGCCATCTCAGATGCCTTGTGAAGGTTCTCGTCGACGAAACTGCTACCGTAGAACCTGTGGACATGCCCACTGACTTTGCCGGGGCTGACGATGGGGTCGAAGCGAGTGACAACAGAGGAACGGTTGACTTGGATAATGAAATGGTCCGTTGAGCCTGAACCGTATTTGGCTATATCGCCCGGTTTGCCGATATCGATGCCTCCCTCTGATCTGGCAAGGGGATGGCCGCCATTGTCGTTGATGGTGCCGCCGCTGTCGGAGTTGTTGCTGTTGGAGTTGCTATGGCGTGTGACCAACGATGCAATGACGGCGACAGCGATGATGATAAGGATGAGCAGGACGGCAATGATCCAGAACCACCGCTTCCCTCTTTTACTCCTTGGGTACGGTCTCCATTTCCGTTTCTTGATGGGGCTGACTTGGGTTTTCTCTGTGACTGGCGGTGGGATTGGGTGGACTGGAGCTTGGGAAGCGTGTGGAGGGGGATTTTGCGTCGGAAGCTGATACGTTCGAGGAGGAAGTGTAGGCGGATCTTGTGGAGATGGAAGTGTGGTGGCAGGTGCAGCTTGTAGATCCTCGAATGGGCTGATTCCTGGTACAGGTTTTCTACGAGAGGTGGGCGGTCGAGGAGGGAGGGAAGGCGGGAAAGGGTTGGAAAGGGGTCGAGTGGATCGGTCGCTTGTGTGAGCCATCTTCTAGCTGCTTAGAGGTGTCTGTACGTTGGTGTAGTCATCCCGTCGTCTACGATGCAGCAAATGATAATGACAGAAGTGATAAGAACATTGAAAAAGGTTGTCATCAGAAAGGCTTGGCAAAAGATTGTAACGTAATTATCCCGTTGAACGCACAATTATGCGTCATATCCTGTCATCACTGGCTATTTGACTGCATCCCACGGTGGGTCAACGTAGCCTCGTTAGAGGGAATCACAAGGATACTTGAGGCATGGGAGCATGTCACAGGAAAGAAGCAGACGCCCCGAGGTCTCGGGAAAGAACTGGAGCAATGGAATCGAGAAAAAAGTGAGAAGTCGAAGGAGATAAGAAATTAGGGAGGGTCTGAGAGAAGAACGGATCGGCATCAGTATGCACATCTATGATGCATATCAATATCTAGCTACATGACAGACTTCTCGAGCCTACTCCTCCACTTGCTGCGCCATCTCCCCGGGTGTCATCTCAGTTCTTTCTTCCCAAGGGGTCGTCCGCAGGTCTAGCAATCAGTCGCATCCCACAAAGTTTGAGTGATCACTGACGGTGGCATCAGACCAAAGCCCCAAGTCCTGTACGTCTCCACGCCGTAGACAACTAGTCCTTTCTTGTTGACGGTAGCCTCGCGCTGCCTGCTGGTCAGCTGACGGCTTGGATCTGTCTGTGTAACTTGTCAGAACTCGTAAAGACACCCTTTCCTAACTAACTTCCAGTCGAGTGAATCCAGCTCCTGAACGGTGTGTTTGGCGTACGATTTGGCGTGTACTTTTTGATCCATAATTATACTTCGTCGGTTAATAAATGATGGCGATGAACATGGGTGTGGGCTCTGGGGAAAGAGCAGAGTTGCTCATTTCACCAGTCATAATCGGCAGATCGCTTCCTCTCATTTGCGATCTGCAGGAACCGACGGTGAGGCTATGTGACTATGCCTGGAGCGGCCGTATCACTGCTTAACATATCCGTGGCTGGATCGTCTCTTGGATCTGCCGGCTACCTGTAGTGCGTCAAGAGAAGGGGAACCTGCAGGACAGATATACAAGGGTGGTGAATGCCGGATAAGGAAGTGTTGGTGACGGCGGTGTGAGGGCGAAGTCTCTGTCGCTCGATGAAAAAGCACTCAGCTTCAAGGCCTTGCCTCGGGCTATTGGTATGCATCAGGCAGTCTCACGACTAGACGAATGGTATATCAGCAGCGATCAGTTATCCTTTACTCTTCATTACTGTCAACCGTCTCAGAGGGAGGAGGGACATGGCCCGCAGGGAATGACGGCACTCTGTACCACGGTCAGCCACGAGATTTCTCAACCGTAGCTGCACTCACTCTTTGGCGGGCTGTGTCCATTCCCTTGTGACAAATGTAGAAGAGCCGCCCTTGGTCGGAGAGAACTTTGTGGTTTGAGAACTGCTGGGTCAATTATGCATTGACCACCCCCGGGATACTTACTACAGATTGGTTTTATCGTCAATTGGGGTCACATGCCCAAGGCTGCCACGGTGGGTGGATGTTCCGGCCTTGGATGCTCCAGTAACAAATCCAGTGGCTGGCATGATTGTGAGATCAGGTTTGGGATTCTCAAAGAGATAGATGAGTGCGACTGATGAGTTGAGGAGGAGATCAGTACTGCGTTCTGCCCTTGCTTTATACCTGACACCTCACCTGCCCTGCGCCTTCTTTCTCAGCTTACATCATCGATCCTTTTTCATGGTGGAATTGCATGGATGGTGCTTCCTATGTGATCATTCTTAACCAAGCAATGCAGCGATCTTTTGATCAACATGACTGTGAATGGATCAGTCACGCCACACCATTTGGGATTCCTTGCCTTTTGCCCGCTGAGGGAGACCCAGGAGAAGGAGCAAGAATGAAAGGTATGGGCTCCACCGGGAGGTCTCTCCTTTCTCATCAGGAAATTTGATGGACAATGCTCCACAGCACCATGAGCCTGAAACCCCTAAGTGATTCATTGGACTGATCCTTGAAAGGATTCAGCTGCACCGCTTCTTACAGGCCTGCCTGATCCTTTGCTGGATGTGGAGCCATGACGAAAGGAAAAGGAAATCTGGTCCGGTAGATTGGTCCATTGATGGAGTCATATTTGAGCTACTCAGTGGTGTCCTGGACTGGCGAAAGACCGCACGTTTATGAGACATAGCCGCCAGCTAAATGCTAATCTTCTTATAACGTCAGGGGGTCAGATCATCTCCCTGGAAGGCAGATAGTGCAGCATGTGTATGTAGCATTGAAAACCAAGTCCTGTTTCACCGTTATATCGCATCTCATTGATATGCATGGTATCTACAAATGGGATAGAGTGAGGACTTGATCTCATGAACAAAGGTGATGTTTGGTAAGTCGGTCTGCTCAATGTCTGGTCTTCACGACGGAAGTTGGAGTGGTGTCGTGGTCTGAGTCTTGAGCAGTATCAGCGCCTGTAGGAGGAGCACTGCTGGTGTACGAGGGCTGGACAGCAGAAGGAGTTACAGTGAAGCATGACTTTCTTGATCGGTTGTCCCCATCTCGGGGGTGGCTCGGAGGTTTAGGTTTTGGACTTGAAACAAGAGTCAGCCTTGAATAGCACGCAATCATGGCACTCACGCGGGGGCGGCGGTCGATGGCTTAATCCCGCATACGGTATACGTGTCGTCGGTCGAGATTCTTGATCTGGGGATCAGCCAATGTATCAAACAGGTGATCAACAATGTACCTGTTCCTTGTTCCCCTGCTCGTCTTGCTCCCAATGCTGGACATGGTTGAATATTGATTGTGATATAGTCGTAAGCTTCATAGTGAATGCAAGAAACAGAAAACATGGACAGTGGGTCCGCTTCTTATAGCTGTTACCCTTCCGCTTATCAGTCTCTTATTGGTGCTGTAATCGTATATCCTTTTGCAGAGTGGAGCCTCCTCGCTGGGAAAGACTTTGTTGGGCCGTTCCAACATCTCCACGGGCGGAGCCTGCAACAGCTCCAAATGAACGGACGACTGCTCTCACGCAACCTGCTACCTCTTTGCCCGCCGATGCGGCGGAACAGAGGAAGATAGATGAAAGGACAGCCGTGAGGACCACTCTTGAGGGCTTATCTGACCCGGTTTGTTCCCACACTCGGAATTTAGGATCGACGGAAGAGCCGTCTTAGCTCACTCCACTTGAATGGATCCCTATGTACAGCCTTCGCCGTGGTCAACTCAATTCTTTCTCGTGAATTCGGCCAAGAGTGAGAGAAGCAGGAGCCACGGCAAAAGGGAGACGCAGTGTGGGGCGAGGTTGGCCATAAGGCCGAGAGTCGTAGCCGTTGCGCTTGGTTGGCAATATGACGACACATCAATAGGCCTTGTTGATGCAGTATGTCATCCCTCTTAGGTATATCTGGCGATCTGCGGAGCCGAGCACGACCAGAGGGCATCTACTAAGCCAAACGACATCGAAGGAACAGAGACTTCATCCTGCAGTGGACCATTTGTTCACTGCAGCATGAGGCATAGTCTAAATGTTCATACTCCATAAACGTCGTGTGCTGTCTACATCCACGTCGGGAACTACCTACGGGGAGAAAAGCAGTATAAACAAATT
>Ga0265798_10010586_pt1 | contig 11354 bp, 9 predicted proteins | sample P3T30metagenome_FD_192430 | JGI IMG/M metagenome (GOLD analysis project Ga0265798, IMG submission 192430) | Plant litter microbial communities from East Loma Ridge, Irvine, California - P3 T30 | ecosystem: Environmental > Terrestrial > Plant litter > Unclassified | place: USA: California... | reverse complement strand
GGCGCTGGCCGTCAGGCTTGCCGCAGCCAGGCCGACGGCCAGCACGGCATGACGCAGGCGTTTTTGAATGTTGAACATGTGATTTCCTTAGAGAGTGCCGCTATAGATGTTGGCGTTGTAGCCGATCGGGCTTTTGCTTGGATCGGAGAAGATCACCGTTACTGTCACGGCCCGACCCACAGCGACCGCGCCATTGGCGAACGTGACGTACGGCGCGCCATTGTGGGTACCCGAGGCGTTGTCGATCGAGACGCCCGACGTCAGGTCGCCGAACTCAACGTTGACCGGGCCGCTGATGGCTGCCGCCGTTTTGTTGGTCAAGGTATAGGTGATGCTGAACTTCTGGGTCGTACGGTTGTACATTGGGCCCACGGTGGTCACGCCGAAGCTGGCGGTAACATTGGTAATGCAGCTGTGTAGCGGCGTCGACGTGTTACGCGGCGCCACCGGCATGACGGTGAAATCGGCGCCGTTGTTGTCGGTATCGATGCATGCATCGGTGCGGAAGGCGGCCGTCGCCGGCGACAGTGTCGCGGTCGGCACACCGCCTTCAGCAGGCGATGCGGCTGTGCCGAACGCCACCCAGTCGATCACGTTCGTGCTGGTTGGCGTCGCTGTGGTTGGCAGTGCAGTCGTGCCGTTGACCAGCGCCACTTTTCCGGCCGTCCCCGACAAATTGATCGCGCCCGTCGCATCCGGAGCCGGGAGTGCAGACCCGTTGGGGCCGTTCGAAATTTCCGACACCAGGAAATATTGCCCTGGTTGCAGTGTCTTCGCTGGCAGCGCCGTGGTGTTGCTCCACGAACTGCCACCCGACGAGGCATATTGCAGGCTCAGGCCGCTCAGCGATACCGGCGCCGAGGTGGGGTTGAAAATTTCGATGTAGTCGTTGGTCAGCGCTGCGTTGTTATTACCGCCAGCACCATAAATTTGACTGATCACCAGGTGGGCGGAGCGGGGCGCGGGCGTTCCCGCGGTATTGTCGATCGTGAACGCAACGGCACTGGAGGTGCCAATGTTATTGGCCGCGTCGTAAGCCTTCGTCACGAGACTGTGGCTGCCTTTGGCCAGCCGTGTGGAGTCGTATGCCAGCGTGTACGGCGCCGCCGTGCTGGAACCGGCCAGGCTGCCGTCGAGATAGAACTCGACCTTCGTCACGCCGACGTTATCGACGGCCGTGGCGTTGAGGGTGATGCGGCCGGCGCTACCCGTGACGCTGGCGGAGACGACCGGCGCGGCGAGGTCGATGATCGTGTTGCTGGTCGTGAAGTTGACCGGGGCCGACTTGCCGATATTATTCGACGCGTCGTAAGCCCAGGCGACCAGGGTGTGGTTTCCGTTCGACAGTGTGGTCGAATCGAGCGTGGCCGTATAGGGCGTCACGTCGGTGCCCTTGATCAGGTTGCCGTCGACATAGAACTCCACCAGGGTCACGCCTTTGTCGTCGCTGGCGCTGGCCGACAGCGTGATGTTGCCACTGCTGCCGGTGACACTGGCGCTGGCAGTCGGGACAATCAAATCGCCGGCGCCGGCCACCTGGGTTACCCAGATCGGCGCCGACCACAGGATGTTGCCGTCGTTCTGGGTCACTTTGGCGTAGTAGAAATGGTCGCCGAGGGTGGGGGTGACGGCCTGCGATGCGCCCGAGCCCAGCACGGTGACGGTGCCGTTTCGGCCCGGCACGCCTTCGTAGAAAGTCACCGTCGAGGCCGACTTGCCATTGCTGTTCGAATAGTTCGCGGTCAAGGCAAGCGAGCCGTAATTGGTGATGCGCTCGCCCATCATGTGCGTCTCGCCGACCGTCGCACCGTTGCCCTTGCTGGTGAGGATCAGTTGCGAGGCCTTGTCCATGGTCGCGAACACGCGGCGCGCCTTGATGGCCTCGATAAAGCTCGCGTTGGTGAACGCGGTGCCGGTCGGGATCAGGATACCGGTGCGGTTGGTATAGGACGCGCCCCAGTTGCCGCAGTGGTTATCCTGGTCGGTTGTGAACGCCACGTGGTAGCCCGCCTCGAGCGCCTTCTGGCAGGCCCCCTCGTAGCTGCTGCGGCCGGTTTCCGTTTCCGTCGTGTTGACCGAGAACGCCGAGGTGTTGAGCACTTCGCACAAGGCCATCGCGGTGTCGCCGTCGGGCGTATAGCCGAGCGGCTTGCCGTTGACGATGAACTGGCCACTGCTGGCAGGGTGGTTGAACTGCCCGACCCAGCCGCGATTGGCCATCATCGTATACAGGGCGGCGTAGTCGCCCTTGGCCGTGAACGTGTCGCCGATCAGCTCTCCGTTGCTGTTGGATTCCCATTCGAGCAATTCCGGCGTGTTGAAGATGTTCATGTGGCCGCCGTTATTGATGACGCCCCATTCCAGCCCGTAGACGCCGAGGAAGTTCGGGTTGGCCGCATTGAAATCGACGGCCGCCTGCAGGCCCGAGTGGTACAGCGCACGCGCCTTGGTGGCGTCGGCGCCGGTGTTGGTGCCGTCGGAGCCGTCGTACATGTGGTTATGTTCGGAGGCCATCAGGAAGTCCAGGCCCTTGTTCTTCGCATAGGCGTAGGCCTCGGCCGGACCGCCGGCGGTGCCCGTCTGGGGATTCTGGGCGCCCGAGCAACTGGCCAGGTTGCCGCCACCGTCGCTGTGGTTGGTCTGACTGTGCAGGTTGCCGAAATAGACCGTGTAGGCAGGCTGCGCAGGGGCCGCGGCCACGGCCACGGCGGCGCGCAGGCGCGTTGACGCGTTCGGCTTGGGCAGGGGCGCAGCGAGTGTCGCTGCACTGGGCATGGCGGCTACTGACGGCGCGCCGACGACGATATCCCATTTCTGTTCTTCGGCGTCATCGGCAGCTGCGAGGACGGCGTCGACACCCTCGGCGCTCGTGTCGCCGCCTGTGCCGGTGGCCGGCTTGGCCGTGGCAACCATGCGCACCGTGTAGACGCCATCAGGCAGGCTTGGATCGGCACTGCGCGCGGCCCAGTCGATATTGACCTTGCGCGGCGCGCCAGTCAGGCGTTCGATGCCCTGCCAGCGCTGCACGGTATTGCCTCGTGCGTCCCGCAGTTCGAGGCGCCAGAAGATGTCCTGTGCGCTTTCAACGAAGGGATAGGAAAAATCGAGGGTGAAGCTGCGGCTGCCCTGGTTGTCGCCCGCGTACGGTGCGTACAGCGTGGCTTCGAATTCGCGATGATCCTCTTCCAGATGTTGCGCCATGGCTCCGAAATTGATTGCCGCCAATGCTATCGCGAGCAGTGCGCGACGGGGCAAACTTTGCTTGCCAACCTGATTCTTGCCGTTCATAACCTGAGCCTCTTAATATTCGTGTGAAAACTGGTGCAGTTCGTTGTGCAAATTGCATTAAAAAATGCAATATAGAAAATTCAATTCGTCATCAACATAAGGAGAGATCGCGATAAAATAGCCGACGTACCCTATATAAATATAAAGTCTTTTAGATAATTTAATGTGGGAAATAACCAGTAAGTGTCGCGAAAATGTCTCATTTCAGCGTTTAGCGCGAGGGCAGCGTGCGAATACGACACGAGAAATTTCTGAAAGGCACTATCAATAGACAATTGCATCTTGCCTAAGTAAAAAGACAAGGTCATGACAATTGTGTAGCCCAACCGGCTGACAGCAGTCCACGGTTAAGGAAATGGTGTGCCGCCCCATCAGAAGCGCGCGGCGACAGGGGATTGCGGCGGGAAGGGCGACGATTGCCGACGGCTGGAAGGGTGGGTACTGGCGAAGGCAGTACGTCCTGGATCCTCGAACCCAGCGGTGCGTCCTTTGAGGTCGGCGAGCATGCGGTAGACGAGGTACGCGCGGGACGGTTCGCCAATATGGCAGCGATCCACTATGCCAAAGCTGTCACGAGGCTGTGGTAACGCTTAACAAGTAGTCAGGAAGTCTTATGTCCATGTTTCATCGCTCCGTGAATGAAGCCGTTGAATCCATGACTTGAAGCGGACGATTGACCGGCCCGAATGGCATTCCAGGCGCCCCAGGCTTCCTTCTTCGTCAGTTCGAGTTTGAAACCGAGACCGGTATGCAGAACATGGAAGGCGGTGACGATGCGATAGAGAATGTGCACCCAGATCCGGTGATCTCACATGTTGTCCAGACCCTGTTTCAGCGGCGTGTCTCCATGATCTTTCGGCCGGGGTAGGACTGGTCCAGGTAACGGACGACAGCCGCCGTCTCGGAGATGTAGCTGCCGCCGTCAGGACGATCAGCGCAATTGGCCTGCCTTGATGCTAAGACTTGGCCTGGATGAAATCGTCGATCAGTGCATTGATAATTGCTGGTCTTGACGCAAAGCAGAAATGGTCTACACCCGCGAGTTCGACCAGATTGCTTTTGGGTAGATGTGTGCGCAGATAGAGCCCGACCGCGCTTGGAACTTCCTTGCCACCCGTGCCGCAAATGAGCAGGGTCGGCATCGTGATGCCAGGTAGCAGATGGCGGTCGTCATCGGTGGAAATGCCATCGAAAAAGCCAAGCAAGGTGGCGGCCCCGGCATTCAGGCTCATCGGGCGAAACCACGCCGCCAGACGTTCTGCCTGCGGCCGCGGCAGGTCGTTGAATACCAGATCGGGGTCAAGCACCGCTTCGGTGATACCTGCGATGTCCCCACTTGCCAGCCGATCGGTGAAGTGCGCAATGCCCGCATCGCTGAATCCCCACGGCCAGTCTTCGCTGCACCTGAATTTTGGACTTCCATTGATCGTGACGAGCTTGCTGATGCGATTTGTATTCAACGCGGCAAAGCGTAAAGCGACGTGCCCGGCTGAAGCAAACCCTACTAGCGCCGCACCGTCGAGCGCGAGCGCATCGAACAATGCTGTCAGATCACTGCAGTAAAGCGCCGTGACATCGGGTGTTCCTGTGGGAAGTTTGGTCGACTGGCCATAGCCGCGCAGGTCGATGAAGATGTTGCGGCACAGCGGCTCGAAATGGCGCCGCTGCGCTTCCCATGAGCGGCTATCCAGTGGCAAGCCATGTACCCAGATGATGGTCCGGTCCCCACGCCCGGCCTCCCACCACGCCAGCGTGCCTCCCTCGACTGCCAGTTGCTGGTATGCGGGTACGAAATCGGTGTCGATAAAAGAAAGTTCAGTCATGTCATTTACTCGGCTCGCTGTTTCGGCGAAATGTCGGATAAGGTTCGTCGTCCAGGCCCGGGACAAACAGTACCGACGGGTCGTTGCCGTTCAGTGCAAGCTGCTGTGCGGCGTAGTCGCTGACGGCGCCGGACAAGAGCTGGCGGGGGTCTTCCATCACCATGCGCAAACGCGTTACCATCGCCTGCCAGTCGCGGTTGCCTGCAATGGCGGGCATCTCTGAAACGGTGTCGCCCTGTGCGCCGCCGGCAAGTCCAGTGTCGGGGCGGAATGCCGGATATTCGGGAAACATGTGCCTGCCCAAATTGACGACAGCGCGCGTGCCGGCCCACAAGCCGCGCAGCGCCGGCTCAAGTTTGCATACCTCGGACAGGTCGCCTCCGCGCGGTGTAGCAAAGGTCGGCGCATGTGGCGCAATGTACAAGCGATCAAGGGCCAGCGCGCCGCGTGACGCAGCCAATACCATGCCAGCGACCGAGTTCGTGCGCCAGGTGACGCCGGCGGTCGGCCGGCCCTGCTTGCCGGCAATGAGTACCATGGCGCGGGTCCAGTCCACCTGCTGCGCGTCGAGCCAGTCGATGATGCGGGTCGAGATATCCATCCCCACCAGGAAGAAGGTCGCGATCATGATGCGGTTGAAAGAAACCGGTAAATCGGCCCGGCTGCCATCATCCAGATAATCCGTCCGCAAGGTTTCGTAGCAGAGGTAGCCTGGATCGGCCAGCACCTTCTGCAGGTAGCGCGCGGTGACCGCCAGCGCGTAGTCAACCATCGCCGCAATCGCTTGCGCTCGACCGCGGTAGGCGGCCACCTGGATGACGTCCTGCCACAAGGCGACACTGTTGTCCGCGCGCGAACGCAGGACCTCAACCAACAGGCGCTCGGCATCGGCACGCCAGACACCATCGGGTTCGGCGATCCGAAGCGCGACCAGTGTGGCCAGCGCCGGCCCCAGATGTGAAATGCCGGCCAGTTCCTTGAAGCCCCGGGTGGACATGCGAAAACCTAGTACGGTCGGCGCTGCGCCCTGGCCTGGGTAAAACGCCAGGTCGGTGCTGGTGGCCACCAGCAGTGGGTCATTTGCGGTAGCGCGGCCCATCGTCGCCGCCAGGTTGTGTCCGATGCTGCCGGGGCCGGCAGTGTAGGTGTTAAACAGGTCGATCATTGCCGGGCAGTCGTGGTCAGTCATGCTGAGATCTCCTTTGGCTGGCTTAAAAAACGCAGCGGTAAATGTTGGTGGAGCATGCAAAACGCAGGTCCGCTGTAAGGCTGTTGGACACTGCCGCGAGCGTGCCTAGCGCTGCATCGTCCCAGATCGCCACATCGGTGCCGCCCGTAGTAGCAAAGGTTTGTACCACCTCGAAACGTTCGTTTTGCCAGCGGTAGACTTGCGAGTCGAGTGCGGCGATCGGTTCGCGGGGTGTGCCCTCGATGAAGTTGACGCGCACCAGGTACAGTGCGTCGCCGCGCGCAACGAGTTTCAGTTCGCGTGCACCAAGCTTGTCAAGAACCTGGTGCGGTACGAAGCGCGTGCCATCCCAACGCAGCACGACGGATTCGCTCGACAAGCGAGCCACGGCCAGATAGTCGGTTCCTTCGCGCGTGAAATGGGCGAAAGCGCGCCCGTGAACATCAGCCAGGTCCTGGTAGTGAACAAACTCTGTGCCATTCCAGCGCAGCAGAAGCGACGGAACGAAGTGATCGGCGTAGGCCAGGAAATGTTCGGCGCCGATGTCGAAGGCGTGCCAGTTGTATCCCCAGGCGGAAGGCACGTCCTGAAACAATACAAACTGCCGGCCGTCCCATTCATACAGGCGCGACGGGAGGTTGGACAGTTCGTGGCCGGGCAGGGAAACGCCCTGGGCCAGTCCCAGAAAGTGGCGCGTGTCGATCTGGAAGTGCTTCCACTGCTTGGCAGCGTAGCCTTCGACCTGCTGGAAAAGTTCGAAACGCCCATGCCTCCATTCATAGATGTGCTGCGACTGCGCATAGTTGTAGGGACCGGCGCCGTCCCGAATGCAGGCGACGGCGAGGAAGGCGCGATTGCCGATTTGGAAGAACTCGGCGTCTTCACCACCTGGAGCTGGGAGACGTTGGCATTCTTCGAACAGTACGGTGCCCGGCCGGCGGTGCAGCACAAGTACGCAGGTGACCATGCTGTCGCCGCCATTCATGTCGGCAGGCGCGCCAGGGATGTCGAACGCTAATTGTGGAATTGCCAGGTACTGCTGGCCGTCGATCTCGAAAGGCTCCACGGCGCGGGCGCCTGAAGTAGGTATGCGTGCAAGTTCTTCAAGCATGGCGATGTCTCCAGTGTAGTTAGTTGACGTGTCAAGTCACGGAATATAGTCGCGTAGACTTGACGTGTCAACTCGTCTTTGCGATGATCTGCCGATGGATAATGTGAATCAGGATATGGCTGACCTGCTGTTGTCGCGCTCGGAACTGGAGATATGGCGCGGTTTTCTTCGCTTTTCGGAGCAGGTCGTCAGCGACGTGGGGCAGGCGCTGGTCAACGAGACGCCCTTGACAGCAACGGATTACGAAGTGCTCAAGCGGTTGCTGGAAGCTGGCGGAACGCTGCCACAGTCAACGCTTCAGCAGTCGCTGCAATGGTCGGCGTCGCGCTTGTCGCACCAGTTGCGGCGCATGGACGACCGCAGCTTGCTCGACCGAACGGAAGCGGGGCAGGGACGAGCGGTCAACGTGGCGATCATGGAGGGCGGGCGCGCGGCCATGGCGATTGCGGAAGTCGTCCACGCCCGCGCCGTGCGCACTGCGTTGCTGCACCGGATAAATCAGGTAAATGCAAAACTTTTCAGCGACGCATTCCTGGCGCCACCCCATTAGGCCCGGCGTCGCTGATCGCGCTGCGCCAAGGTCATGGGCACGCTGCTGCGTGGTGCTGGCTTAACCGTGTTTTCCGTTCGACTGCACCTCGGACCCCATCTTTCCAAGCCTGAAATCAGTAAAGGCCTGCCGAAGTTCCTCTTCGCTTCCGGCAACAAACGGACCACCGACGATGACTGGCTCGTCGATCGGCTGCCCGGAATATGCAACGATGCGGGAGTTTGCCTGAGTTTCTATCATGATTGCAGTCTACGATGTCGATACTGCCAGTTGGACTACTTCTCCAGCAACAGTCTTTCTTCCACCAATATTTGCCTGTCCTGTCACCATATAGAGAAAAGTTCTGCCGGCGGGAAGCGTAACGTTCATTTGCCCGCCGTTGAACGATTCAATGTCGCGCAAGCTCATTGGATATTGGCTCCACTGTCCCGGAAATCCCTCACCGTACACGCGCATCGTCATGCCATCACTGCTCTCAAGCCTCGCTTGTGCCCGTTGTTGATGACGCGTACCTGGAATGGAATGTCGTTGTTTATTGGGCAGGTTCAGCCATAATTGCAAAACGTGGACATTGGTACCGTTCGCAGGACGGCCGCCGTGGATAATCCCGCGCCCGGCGGTCATCCACTGCACGTCCCCTGGGATTGATATGCCATGATCGCCAAGATGGTCGACATGTTCCATTTCACCGGACAGTACGAGCGTCACCGTTTCCAGCCCCCGATGCGGATGTTCGTGAAGCCCATCCTGTGGCTGAATGAAGTCTTCAACGAGCAAGATGAACGGTGAATTTGACGTCAAGTCGGCGGGTGAAATGACTTCCCTGTTAATGGCGCCAGGTCCAAGACTTCGCTTGCCGCCAACTTTGGGAACACGCTCAATGCGCGCGGCCGGCAGCGTTGCGGGCGGATAGCAATCGGCACTCATGTAGTTTCTTTCAGCCTGGCTGCCAGCGAGTGCGTTGACGGCTCGGACACTTGCGCTTGTGCATAGTTGAAAAGTTCGCCCACCATCGAGATCTCCGGCACGTACTTGTCCATGAGTTTGAAGTAGTCCCGGGATTGCGGGAGGGTTTGGTCGACTAAAAACTCCGATGCCAATGACAGGACCGAAACTGGAGCGGCCCCACTCATCTTCATCCGCTCGATTGCCGCCAGGTGAACTTCTTTCGTCATGCCGCCACAAGCATCGACAGCACAATATGTCGTGTAACCTTCTCGCAGGGCGCCCAGGACCGTCTGCAAAACGCAGCCTTCCGTCATCAGCCCTGCGATGACGATGTTTTTACGACCCGTACTTGCGACGGCCTCCTTGAACTCGTCGAAGAGAAATGCGTTGAACATTCCGCCGCGAACAACGATTTCCTCCTCGTCAATGATGTCCAGGAGTTGGTGATAGAACGGGCCGGAGGCTTTTCCAGATGGGCCATTGGTGACGACCAAACCGCTTCGAAACACTTTTGCGGTCTCAGCCAGCATGGCTGCGTTTGCGATATTCACAGTGACAGGATGGGAGCGGATCAAGTTACCAAATCCGAGGCCATAATCGATCAAAATAATTGTCGTGTTGTCAGCGCGTAGCGGTTCTAAAAACATATTCACTCCTTAATAAGATACGAGAATTTCGTGCCCATGTCGTTTGTGAGGCGATGAGCAACAATGAGTTAGAGAACAACCGTGCGAACGGCCTCCTCGGCGAAAGCAATCGCACTTGCGGCAGCTTCCCCACCGAGTCCCATGCCTTCAGCACGAACGACGTCAATCCGCGCAATGCCGAAAAATCCAAAGACCGCTTTCAAATAGGACTCCTGGTGGTCCATGGCAGCCATTGGTGTTCCCTCACCGTACATACCGCCTCGCGATGAGGCGATGAACACACGCCGCCCCCCCGCCAAACCCTCCGGCCCATTCGCTGTGTAGCGGAACGTGACGCCTGCTACGGCAAGATAATCAATCCATGTTTTTAATTGGGCAGGAACGCCAAAGTTATACATCGGTGCGCCAACAACGATCACATCGGCCCACATGAATTCAGCGAGGACATGCTTCTCAACCGGCTCGCCCCCAGTGTTTGTAGTGAGCTGGCCGGACACATCGGCATCTATGCCGCCTGACGCACCAGCATCGAAATAAGGAAGCGGATGAAGTGCAAGATCGCGCCGCACAACTACCGCGGTCGGTTGAAGGGTGATCAGTCGTTCAACGATTGCCCTCGAAAGATGGCCGCTGGAAGATTTTTTACCGTTGATACTTGAGTCAATGTGAAGAATATTCATTTCAGTTTCCTGGTTATGGATAGGAACCTGGTCTAGAATAGTCACTCACAATCGATTCCACAAGAAGGCACAATTTTGTTACCAGGTAGAACTCACGTCCCTCACGACTGCAGGGTAGTCGCTGACGTCTTGGCAAGAATTGGCGACAAATGGTCGGTATTCGCCGTCATGTTGCTAGGAGAGCAAGACTATCGGTTCGCCGAATTACACCGACACATGGGTGCGGTATCCAAACGAATGCTCAGTCTTACGTTGAGGCGACTTGAACGAGACGGAGTTGTCACCCGCACAGTCTTCGATACGGTGCCGCCAGCCGTGTCGTATGGTCTGACACCGCTGGGCCAGTCACTTCGCGGTGCGGTTGAAGCAATTGGTCACTGGGCCGTAGACAACCACGGCGCCATTGAAGAGGCTAGAAAATGTTTTGATGCCAAGTCGGCATCTTCCAGCGACAGTCGGTACGGCTCAGTCTAGCCGGCTGTTAACTTCCGAGTAACAACAGCGTTTTATCAGGCGTTCCCGATTCGTCCACGTCTTACCGCATGTTCTCTCGCCAATCTGCGGGCGTGATGCCCCAGCTGCCCTTGAAACGCCGGGTCAGGTGACTCTGGTCCGCGTAGCCGCACTCGGCGGCCACTTCCGCCAGCGGCATGCCCGTCCGGATCAGGATCTTGGCGCGTGCGAGCCGGACTGCATTGAGATACACATGCGGCGGCGTGTGATACGCGGCCGTGAAAGCACGCGTCAAATGGGCGCGCGACAAGCCGGCGATGGAAGCCAGGTCGGCTACCGTGATATCGCGCTGGTAGTAAGCCTGCATATATTCTTTTACCCGCGCCAGGATGGCGGTACCAGCATCGCGCGGCCGCCTGGCAACGCTCTCCGGGCGTTCTCCATATCGGCACAGCAGTGCGCCAAGAAACGTGCGCATGCTTGATTCAACCGTCAGCGTTTCGGACGGAACGGCGTCAAAGCTCGCTGACAGCCGGCCAAACGTCGCGGCCATTTGACGGTCGCCGACATGGGGGCTGGCGAAATACGCACTTGCCGCCGGTCCTCCTTCAGCAGCCAGGCAACTGGCCACGAAATCAGCCGGCACATACCAGATCGTGTAGCGA
>Ga0265798_10010585_pt1 | contig 11354 bp, 11 predicted proteins | sample P3T30metagenome_FD_192430 | JGI IMG/M metagenome (GOLD analysis project Ga0265798, IMG submission 192430) | Plant litter microbial communities from East Loma Ridge, Irvine, California - P3 T30 | ecosystem: Environmental > Terrestrial > Plant litter > Unclassified | place: USA: California... | reverse complement strand
CGGGATGCGCGCGGCGATCCAGGCCAGGTTGCCGATGCGCTGCTCGGGGCCATCGTCCAGCGCCGGGTGCAAAACTTCCCAGTACTGGTCGCACAGATCGGCCAGCAGGAACACGCCGTCGGCCAGACCGCGCAAGCCGCCTGTCTTTGCGCTCGCTTCAACCAGCCACACTGCCAGCTGCAGGTCCTTGCTGCGCTGCGCGATCAGGCTGGCGCATTGTCTCGCGACGAATTTCCAGTCTGCTTCTTTCAGCGTCGTGACCCAGGCACCCTGGTCGATCGACGGATCGTCGGCCTGGCGCGCGCGGTTGACCGCGTCGACTTCCGGCGAAAAGGCCAGGTCTTCGCCGGCGGGTTGGTCGGCGCCGATGGGCGCCAGCAGTTCTTCAAGATTGAGCATGGTTCTCTCCTCAAGCAGGTTCGATGGCGTATTTGAATTTGCCGGCGCGGGTGGCGCCTACCTTGATGCGGGTGATGGCGACACCCTCCGCCAGGCGCGCCAGCACCGAGCCGGCAATCTCCGGCAGCAAGGTGCCGTTCAGGATAGTGTCGACATTGCGCGCGCCCGAATCGACTTCGGTGCAGCGCGCCAGCACGGCAGCCACCAGCGCGTCGTCATAAACAAAGCTGGCCTTGTGGTTGTCCTGGATGCGGCGCGCGATCCGGCCGAGTTTCAGGCGAATGATATTGGCCAGGACGTCGTCGCCAATCGGGTAGAACGGCACTACCACCAGGCGGCCGAGGAACGCCGGCTTGAAGTGCTTCACCAGTTGCGGGCGGATCAATTCAGCCAGCTGCTCGGGCTTCGGCAGTTCTGCCGCGGGCTTGTTCAGGCACGCCTGCATCATCTGGCTCGACGCGATATTCGACGTCAGGATAATGATCGTGTTGCGAAAGTCTATCTGGCGGCCCTCGGCGTCGTCCAGCACGCCCTTGTCGAACACCTGGTAAAACAGCTCGAGCACATCGGGATGGGCTTTTTCCACTTCGTCGAGCAGCACCACGCTGTAGGGATTGCGCCGCACCGCTTCAGTGAGCACGCCGCCTTCGCCGTAGCCCACGTAACCCGGCGGCGAACCCTTCAGCCCGGAAACGCTGTGCGCCTCCTGGTATTCGCTCATGTTGATGGTGATGAGTTTGCGCTCGCCGCCATACAGCAGGTCGGCCAGCGCCAGCGCGGTCTCGGTCTTGCCGACACCCGACGTGCCAACGAACAGGAACACCCCCTTTGGCTTGTTGGGATCGTCGAGATTCGCGCGAGCGGTGCGCACGCGCTGCGCCACGGCGACACTGGCGTGCGACTGGCCGAGGATGCGTTCATCGAGCAGCGCCTGCAACTGCATCACCGTGCGCATTTCGTCCTTGACCATGCGCCCCAGCGGAATGCCGGTCCACGCAGCGACAATGTCGGCAACCGTGTGGCCGTCGACCTGCACCGGCACCAGCGGAGACTCGCCCTGGACCTCGCGCAGCTGCGCGATCAGGCCGCGCAAGGCGATGCGGTTTCTGTCGCCGCCGCCCTGCCCTGCACCCGTTTCGAGAACGGTGCGCAAGCGGCCGATCTCAGAGCAGATCGACAGCTCCTGCTCCCAGCGCTGCTGCTGGTGCGCCTGGTCGGCCATTGCTGCGGTGCGCTGACTGCCCAGCGCAGCCAGGCGGGCGGCGTGGTCCATGCCGGCGTGCTGCTCGCGCGCGAGAATCGTCACCTGGGCATCGATGCTCTCCAGCCGCCGCGTGCACATTTCCACCAGCGCAGGCGTGGCGCTCTGGCCCAGCGCGACTTTGGCGCAGGCGGTGTCGAGCACACTGATGGCTTTATCGGGCAGCTGGCGGCCGGTGATGAAACGATGCGACAGGCGGACCGCCTCGGTGATCGCATCGTCATAAATGCGGACATTGAAATGCAGCTCCATCAGCGGCGCCATCGCGCGCAGCATCGCGCAGGCGGTCGCTTCATCGGGCTCTTCGACTTTCACGACCTGGAACCGGCGCGCCAGGGCGGCATCCTTTTCAAAATATTTCTTGTACTCGCTCCAGGTGGTGGCGGCGATGGTGCGCAGTTCGCCCCGCGCCAGGGCCGGTTTGAGCAGGTTGGCCGCATCGTTCTGGCCGGCCGTGCCGCCAGCGCCAATCATCGTGTGCGCTTCGTCGATGAACAGGATGATCGCGTGCGGGCTTTTTTTGACTTCGTCGATGACGTTTTTCAGGCGGCTTTCGAACTCGCCCTTGACGCTGGCGCCAGCCTGCAGCAGGCCCATGTCGAGGGTGTGGATCTCGACGCCGCGCAAGACCTCCGGCACGTCGCCGCTGGCGATACGCAGCGCCAGGCCTTCGACCACGGCGGTCTTGCCAACGCCCGCTTCGCCCGTGAGGATGGGATTGTTCTGGCGCCGCCGCATCAGGATGTCGATGGCCTGGCGGATCTCGCCGTCGCGGCCGATGACCGGGTCGACTTTTCCATCACGCGCGCGCGCCGTCAGGCAGGTGGTGAACTGGTCGAGCGCCGGCGTATTGAAGGCCGCTTGCACTTCGGTGACGGGATCGGGGCCAGCGTCCATCGTGGCGTGCAATTGAACCACTTCCCGCGACCCGCGCATCAGTTTATCGAAATCGTGTTTCAGGCGGTCGAGCGGAAAATCGGCAAACAGCCGGGAGCCGCGCTGCGCCAGCTGCGCCAGGGAGGGCTCGGTCAACAGCGCCAGCAACAGGTGGCCGCTGCGGATCTGGTGCGTGCCAGCCGCGCCCAGTGACGCGATCAGCCAGGCATGTTCCAGCAGCAGCGGCAAGTGGCGCGAAAACACCGGCGTGCGCGTACTGCCGCGGTCGAAACGCTCGACTTCGCGGCGCAGGTCGGATTCAAGCGCGGTGACGCTGATCGCGCACGCGCGCGCCGCCACCGCGACGTCGCAGGTGGGCTGCTCCAGCAGCGCCAGGAACAGGTGTTCGATGTCGACTTCGTACTGGCCCATGCCGACGCACAGGGAAGCCGCACGCGTGGCCGCGGCGCGGGTGGTGTCATTGAGTTTGCCAATCAAGGTTTTCAGGTTGATGTCCATGGTTTTCTCTGGTCGTTTATTTTGTTGTGCGCGTACCGCGGGTAATGGCGTAATGCAGCGACGACGGCTGCAGGACGGCGTTGAAGTTGACCGGCTCGACGCCCGAGTCGAGGTTGAGCGAGCCGTTGATGACGAAATTGAGGCGATTCACGCTACCCGGCTCGGACTCGAGCGCTGCCGTGACATTCGAGAGGCGCGGTTCATGCGCCACCACGGCGGACACCAGCGCCGTACAAATCTGCGCACGTTCATCGGCACTGGACAGGCAGAACCCGGCAAAGTCGATCAGGCCGTAGTTGAGTACGGATTGCCTGGCCTGCGGATACGCGTCGAACATTTCCTCCGGCAGCGCCTGGCGCGTGTTGAGCAACGCCTCGAGGTCACGCGCAACGCTGTCCTTCAACTGGTCGATGCTCATGCGCGGCAGTACGCCGTTGATGGCCTGGTGGCGCGGATCCATCAAGCGGTCCAGCAAACCGGGAACATTGCCTTTCATGCCATTCTCCAAAAAAAACCGCGGCACTGGGCCGCGGTCGGGTTCGCTTGGCTACGCGGGGCGTTACACGATTTTGTTGGTCGCCAGGTCCCAGCCGCCGGACGTGTTGCCGCCAGCGCCACCCGTGACTTTTTGCTGGGTGTACTTCCATTTGATTTTCGAGAACTTGAGGCCCACGTTCTCGGCCAGGATGTCGCCCTCGGTGACTTTCGGCGTCACTTCGCCGATCAGCACGTTTTCAATTTCGATTTCGAAGTACTTGATCCGCTCGCCCTGCCCGTCGGCACGCATGAACTCGAACTTCGCCTTCGGGATGGTTTTGCCCGATGCGCAGGTCTGCAGCAGGACCGGCGTGGCGAGGTCGGCCAGTTTGCTGAGGGAGATCTCGGTGTGTTCGCAACGCTCGGCGGTGTGGCCGCCGCCAGTCGATGCGGTAGCCGATTTTGGTTGCGAGACGCCCCACGTAACCGATTTGCACTCGATCCAGTCGCGGTGCTTGTCATCCGCCGACTCGCCTTTGATACCGTCAATTTGCAGATATACGTCAATTGCCATTTCTTGCTCCAGGTGGGGTTGGACTACGATCAGGATTTGGTCGACTGCGGTAACTCCGCGACCAGTCGGAGGGAAACAGAGAGCTCGTCGAGCTGGAAATGCGGACGCAGGAACGACACCGCCCGGTACACGCCCGGCCGGCCCGGCACCTCGGACACCTGCACGCTCGCTTCGCGCAAGGGAAACTGGGCCTTCTGCTCCTGGCTAGCGTTGTCGTCCAGCAGCACGTATTGCGTCAGCCAGCGGTTCAGGTAATCCTCGACGTTGCTGGCGGCGGCAAAGCTGCCGATCTTGTCGCGCATCATCGCCTTCATGTAGTGGGCAATACGCGACACGGCATAGATGTATTGCAGCTGCGACGACAGCACGGCGTTGGCGTTGGCGGAGTCGGTGTTGTATTTGCGTGCGCGCTGCGCCGACTGGGCGCCGAAAAACGCGGCATAGGACGTGTTTTTGCAATGCACCAGCGAGATGAAACCGAGGTCGGACAGCTCCTTCTCGCGCCGGTCGGTAATCGACATTTCGGTCGGGCATTTCAACGCCACTTCGCCTTCGTCGGTCTTGAACGTGTGTGTCGGCAAGTTTTCAACCAGGCCGCCGCCCTCGACGCCGCGAATCGCCGCGCACCAGCCGTAATCTTCGAAGGCGCGCATCAGCTTGGTACCAAAAGCATAGGCGGCGTTGCACCACAGGTAACGCTGGTGATCCTTGCCGTCGACGTCCTCGACAAAGTTGAAACCCTCCGTGGTGGCGCCGTCGACCGGATTGAACGGCAGGCGCCCGAGGAACCGGGGCAGCGTCAGGCCGACGTAACGTGAATCCTCCGACTCGCGGAACGCTTTCCATTTGGCATATTCGACGGTATCGAAAATCTTGGCCAGGTCGCGCGGCTTGCCCAGTTCGCTGAAGCTGTCGACGCCGAACAATTCCGGATCGCAGGAGGTGATGAACGGTGCGTGGCTGGCAGCGGCCACGTGCGACATCTGCTCGAGGAAATACACGTCTTCCGGCTGGCGCGTCATTTCGAAGTCGCCGATCAGCGAGCCATATGGCGCGCCGCCGAAAGTGCCGAACTCTTCTTCGTAGACCTTCTTGAACAGCGTGCTCTGGTCAAACTCCATCGCGGCCTGGAAATCTTTCACCAGTTCGCGCTTGGTTGCGTTGAGCATGCGGATTTGCTGGCTCGAGCTGGTGGTGGAGTTCTTGACCAGGTAATGCAGGCCGGTCCAGCTGCGCTCGAGTTTTTGAAACGCCGGTGCGTGCATGATGGCGGACAGCTGCGTCGAGATCATGGCGTCGAGTTCGGCCAGGCGCGCATCGAGCGTGGCCGACAGGTTGTTCGACATCACCACCGTGCCGGCCATCACCTGCGTGACGAGTTCGGAGATGATGTCGCGGGCGCGGGCATGTTCGCTGCTCGAGCGCGCTACCCGGCTGTCTTCGACGATTCGGTCGAGCAGGCTGGTATCGAGCTCGACAGGGGCGAGCGCAGGTGCGGTAGTTGTTTCCAGGATGGCAGACATGTCACTCCTCCGGGCCGGCCTTGCGCAGGCTGGCAAGTTTCTCGGTATTGCCCAGCACTTCGCTGAGGATGTCGTCAAGCAGGTCGTTGCCAGCCAGTTTGTTGCGCAGGTCGGCCAGGCGGGTGCGCGCTTCGAGCAAACCCTTCAATGGCGCCACCTGCTGCACGACGGCTTCCGGGCGGAAGTCATCCATCTGGCGAAACTGCAGCTGGACGCCGAACTGGCCGCCTTCTTCGCTCAGGTGGTTGTCCACCTTGAACGTTGCCACTGGCGCCACGCCGCCTAGGACCTCGTCGAAATTATCGGCGTCGATGTTGACGAAGTTGCGGTCTTTCAGGCGCTTCTTCTCGACCGATGGATCGGCGCCAAAATCGCCGACGACACCGATGACGAATGGCAGCTCCTTGTTCTCGATGGCGTCGCCGATTTCCACGTCGTAAGTCATCTGCACGCGCGGCGCGCGCACTTTTTGCAGGCGCTTTTGCGCGCTGTCATGCTTGCCCATGTCGGCTCCTGGTCTGCGGATTTATTTGAGGGCGCCGAACGGGTCGCCGCTGGATTTGCTGCTGCTGCTGTTACTGCTGCTGGCCGACGCGTTGTTGGCCCCGGATGCGGTCGTCGTTGTCCTGGATCGCGCACCGGACTTCGCTGGTGCCACGCGCTGCTCCTTCTGGAACAGCGTGTCTTCACCCAGGCTGGTGCGCAGCAGCTTGGCCAGGTCCTGCGCCTCGGTGCGCACGCTACCGCTGAGATTGTTCTTGCGGGTCAGGTCCGACAGCGCCTTGCTGGACAAACGCAAACCGCTGACAGCCACCACGCTGTTGGCCAGCGTGTCGTCCGGATCGCGCCGCAACGCCTCCAGGGCGTTCCCGATCGCTTCGCCGTAGTTATTGCTGTCAAAGCGCATCTGGGCCATGCGGACCCATGGCGCCTTGTCGTTCGGGTAAGTGATGCTGGCTTGCTTGAGCAGCGCATAGGCTTTGTCGGGACGGCCCGACAGTGCGGCCGCATTGGCTTCGGCCATGGCGGCCTTGACACTGGTGGTACGCGCGACCGGGGCTTCGGCCGTGGGACTGGTGCTTGAGCTGGCGCAAGCGCTCAGCAGGGCGACACAAACAAGGCTAGGCAAAACGCAGTGGAACTTCATGAGGCTCTCCGGTGGCTGAAAACAGACGCCATTATTCGGCACGCAATTTCTATCAAATTGCGCGGAGTCAACTCCCGCTTAGTTCCCTTCTGCTTTTGGATTCGATGCACGAAGGTTGAGCGGGCGCATACGCCGACGTTTTGCATCGCTTTAAATGAGCGCTGTGAATAATTTACGAGGGGAAAATATTTCATGAAAGCACATCATTTTGGTTGGGTTGCTGCCGCGGCGTTACTGGCATCCTGCGGTGGCATGAGCAAGGCGCCGGAAGTGGCTGATGCGCAAAAGCCGTCGCGCACCGTGAACGTGCGCCTGCACGCCGCCAACAAACTCAATACCGATGGCCGCGGCCAGTCGCTGGCCCTGGTGGCGCGCCTGTACAAGCTGCGCCAGTCGGCGGCATTTGAAGCGGCGCCGTATGCCGCATTCCTGTCGCCGCAGGCCGAGCAGGCGGCATTTGGCGCCGACCTGCTGGAAGTGAAGGAAATCACGCTGGTGCCGGGCCAGAAGTATGAAGTCCTGGAAAAGGTCAGCCGGGAGGCCGGCTACATCGGGATCGTGGCGCTGTTCCACAAACCGGCGCCGCAGCGCTGGCGTCTGGCGTACTCGGCAGCGGAAGCGGAACCGGCGTGACGGTCGGCATGTATGCCTGCTCGCTGGCAAGCGGCGCCGGCGCGCGTGCCCACCAGTCGACACTGCCGCTGCCTGACAGCGTGCGCTGCTGAACCCCACTGTCCACATCCAAGCGAGGCGCCATGAACACGCCGTCAAAAGTTTTGTGGGGCGAGGGCCTGTTCCTGCGCCCCCAGCATTTCCAGCAGCAGGACCGCTACCACGAGGCGCGGCTGCATCACATGGCCACCGCGATCCATCCATATGGCTGGGGTGTCCGCACACTCGTGCTGGACCAGGAAGCATTGCGCAACGACACTTTGCGCGTGCTGGAGCTGTCGCTGATTTTCCCCGATGGCGAGGTGTATATTGCGCCGGATGGCGACGCGCTGCCGCCCCAGGTGCGCCTCGACCAGTTGCCCACGACAAACCAGTCGATTACTTTCCATGCGGCGCTGCCGGCCATGAAAGAGCATGGCGACAATTGTGCCCCGCCCGGCCAGAGCGCCGCCGACGCGCGCTTCGCCCAGGGCGCACACGAAACGCTGGACATGTTCAGCCGAGCGGCCGATGCGCCGGTCACTTTCCTGACCAAGACGCTGCGCCTGGCGCCCGATACCGACAACCTGGAATCGTTCATCAGTTTTCCTTTGGTACGCCTGCGGCGGGTTGCGACCGGCGGGTTCGAAACCGATCCGGCATTCGCCCCGCCCTGCCTGTCGGTGGAGGCCGCGCCCGGCATGCGCCTGCAACTGGCACGCCTGATGGAAAAAATGCTGGCCAAGGTGAATGCGCTGTACGGCCACCACCGGGAGCCAAGCAAGAACGTGGTCGAGCTACGCGGCGGCGACGTGTCGTCTTTCTGGCTGCTGCATACGGCCAGCACCGGGTACGCCGCGTTGTCGCATCTGTACAACCAGCCGGACCTGCATCCGGAACGCCTGTTCGAACAATTGCTGCACCTGGCCGGCGGCCTGATGACTTATTCGCGCAGCTATCGCCTCGAGGAGCTGCCTGCATACAAGCATGACGATCCGGGTCCGGGATTCATGCGCATGGACGCGATGATTCGCGACCTGCTCGACACGGTGATCTCGTCCAAATATTTTGCCATCGCGCTGTCCAACGACCGCCCCCCGTACTACCTCGGCACCCTCGATTCGGGCAAAATCACCGCGCAGACGACGCTGTACCTGGCGATCGCCGCCGATATGGCCGCGTTGAAACTGGTCGACATCGTGCCCAAGCAGTTCAAGCTGGGCGCGCCGGACGACGTCGAAAAACTGGTGCTCTCCGCCCTGCCCGGCGTGAAACTGGTTCACGCGCCGCAGGTGCCGGCCGCGCTGCCGGTACGGCCCGACACCTATTATTTTGTGCTGGAAAACCGCGGCGCCCTGTACGAGAACATGCTCAAAGCGCAGGCGATCTCAATTTATGTACCGACCGGCATCAATGACCTGAAACTCGACCTGATCGCGATCTCGCCATGACCTCGACCACGACACCCATCGAACGCCGCGCTGCGCCGGCCAGCACCACCGCCCACGCTGCCGGCCCTGGCAACCTGGTCGACATGATGTACGAAGGTTTTTATGCGCTGTTCCTGCTCAAGAATGGCTCCGGCCCGGAAAGCCAGGCGGCATTCACCGACGACATCAACCTGTTCCTGGCCGACATCGACCGCACCGCCAAGACAGCCGGCGTGCACGTCGACGACGTCACCGCGGCCAAGTACGCGTTCTGCGCGGCCGTCGACGAGATCATCCTGGGCTCCGACTTCGACCTGCGCGAAGCATGGGAAACCCGGCCTCTGCAGCTGCGCATCTTCGGCGACCAGCTGGCCGGTGAACATTTTTTCCATCGGCTCGAAGACCTGCGCGCGCGCGGCAGCATCCATTTGCAGTCGCTCGAAGTATTCCATATGTGCCTCCTGCTCGGCTTTCAGGGCAAATATGCACTGGGTGGCGAGGACAAGCTCGCCTACCTGACCAGCCGGCTGGGCGACGAAATCGCGCGCATGCGGGGGAAAAGCCGCGGCTTTGCGCCGCACGCCGAGCGGCCCGACCAGGTGGCCAACCGCGTGCGCAGCGATTTGTCGATGTGGGTATTGATGGCGGTGTTTTCGGTGGCGGGGCTCGGTGCATACCTGGGCTTTCGCAGCACCCTGGCCAATGACACGCACACCACGCTGGCAGCTTACAATGACCTGATCAAATTGCCGCCGCGGGCAGCGAGCGTGACGATTACGCTGCCCTGAACGGCGTGGTTGAAAGTACTGGAACTACTGGAACTACTGGATCACCTTGAACTCGATGCGGCGGTTGCGGGCCCGGCCTTCAGCAGTCCGGTTGTCCGCCACCGGCCGGTCCGGTCCCTCCCCCGACACCGCCACCAGGTCCGGCGCCACGCCCCGGCTGGCGACATAGCTTTTGACTGTTTCCGCCCGCGCCTGGCTCAGCGACAGGTTGCTGGCCCGCGATCCGGCGTTGTCGGTATGGCCGATGACTTCCACCTTCTTGTCCTTCAGCTTCATCAGCGCAACGCTCATCTGGTCGAGGATCGTCTTGCCGGACTCGGCCAGCGTGGCCTTGCCCGATTCGAACTCGATGATCCTGTTGCCCAGCACCGTGTCGAGCACGGCCTGCTCGGCCACGACCACCCGCAATCCATTGTTGACCGTGTAGGTGGGATTGAGGCTGGTAGCGATGTCGTTGGCGATTTGCTGGCGCTGCGCCTCATCGGCCACGTCGCCGCGCAGCGTGACCATGCTGCCGTCGACTTTCAGCTGGCCGCGCGTCACCATTTTCAGGTTCGGGTTGATCAGCTTGTGCAGGTACTCGTTCCAGTTCGCCGGCATCGAGACCGGGCCGACCGCGAGCTGGTCGACCACGCGGCCGGCGCCATACACGTCGCGCAGGCGCGCCAGCAGCGCCGCTTTCGATGCTTCATCGGGCAACGTACCGCTGGCCACGATCGGCGCCGCCGGCATGGCCTGGCCCGTTGGTGCGGAGGTGGGTGTGGAAGTGGAAGTGGGTGTGGGCGTCGCAGCTTGCGCCTGCGTTTGCGCCAGCGCCGATGTGGCCGACGTGGCCGATGCCATCAGACAGGTACAGATCAGCAGTGATTTCACGGGGCAGCTCCAATAAACGTTTGCAGGAAAAGGTCGCGCGCCATTTTCAACGTCAGCTGCGCGCCGCCGAGGTAGCTGGCGAGCTTGCGCATGTCGACGTCGGTACGCAATTGCTCGTCGATCCACCGGGTGTTGGCAAAGCTGATCTGCTGCTCCGCCGCGGCCAGCGGATCGATGATGGCGCGCAACGTTTCAGCGGCCGCATCGCACGACCCCAGTATCAGGACCGGCTGGTCTTCCAGGCGGGTAATGAAAAGCGCGATGTCGACCGATGCACTGTGCAGGAACGGCGCAGTCAGCGCCAGCCAGAACGCCGCGACGCGGTTGCGCTGCAGCGGATCGCGGGGCAACGGCAGCACGACGCTTTTATTCAAGTCGGCCGGCTGGCTTTGCATGATCGGCTGCAGCAGCAACCCGAGGGCAAGGATCAGGCGCGCACAATCGATGGGCGCCCCTGACTGGCGCAGCAGGCCGCCCAGCGCACCGATCGTCGCGGTCTCCATGAAGCGCGCCAGTCCCTCGGCGGCCAGCGTGCCGTCGATCGCCACCTGCGCCACCGGCACCGCCTGCAACTGCAGGGCAGGGTCAAGGCTGGCCAGGAGTTCGCCTGCAGCCGCTGCGCTGTAGTCCCACATCGCTTCGCATGCCAACGGTGCGCTGGCGATGAAGGCGGCGGGCTCAGTCAGGTCCAGGCTGCACATCAGCAGGAATGGAAATCGCCGCCCCGAGAGGTCGCGGCTGGCGACCATGTGGCCGACCAGCGCGTGGCGGCGCGCGGCGCCCAGGAACGCAAAACTGACCGGTGGCATCGCATCGTAAGTAAGTTTCTAGCGCGC
>Ga0265798_10010583_pt1 | contig 11357 bp, 8 predicted proteins | sample P3T30metagenome_FD_192430 | JGI IMG/M metagenome (GOLD analysis project Ga0265798, IMG submission 192430) | Plant litter microbial communities from East Loma Ridge, Irvine, California - P3 T30 | ecosystem: Environmental > Terrestrial > Plant litter > Unclassified | place: USA: California... | reverse complement strand
ATGGCCGCGACGGTCCCGAACTGCCTGCCGTACGACCCGACCTTCGGCCACGAAGTCGCCGTCATCATCCAGGACGGCCTGCGCCGCATGGTGGAAGAACAGGAAGACGTGTTCTACTACATCACCATCATGAACGAGAACTACCCGCATCCTGGCCTGAAGCCTGGCCAGGAAGAGGGCATCCTGAAGGGCATGTACCTGCTGCAGGAAGGCAGTAAGGATGTACAGCACCGGGTACAGCTGATCGGCTGCGGCACCATCCTGCGCGAGTCGATGTTCGCGGCAGAACTGCTGAAGAACGACTGGAACATCGCCGCCGACGTGTGGTCGGCGCCGTCGCTGACGCTGCTGGCGCGCGACGGCCAGGATTGCGAGCGCTGGAACATGGTCAACCCGGAACTGCCGCAGCGCGTGCCGTACGTGACCGAACTGATGGGCGCCACGTCCGGCCCGATCGTCGCGACCACCGACTACATGCGCATGTTCGCCGAGCAGATCCGCGGCTTCATGCCGAAGGACCGCACCTACAAGGTGCTGGGCACCGACGGCTTCGGCCGCTCGGATTCGCGCGTCAAGCTGCGCGAGTTCTTCGAGGTGAACCGCTACTACATCACGGTCGCTTCGCTGCGCGCCCTGGCCGACGAAGGCAAGATCGACCGCGCCCTCGTGTCGCAGGCGATCGCCAAGTACGGCATCGACCAGAACAAGCCGAATCCGGTGACCCAGTAATGCTCTGGTGAGCCGTCATTCCCGCGAAGGCGGGGAATCCAGGTTTGCATGCGTATCGATAGTGGTGAATGTATCGGCGACGCAGAGAAATTTGGATCCCCGCCTGCGCGGGGATGACGGTCTCCAGGCCAACGAATAAAAAATTGGAGCTAACACTATGAGCATTGTGGAAGTCAAAGTCCCGGATATCGGCGACTTCAAGGAAGTCGAAGTCATCGAACTGATGGTCAAGCCGGGCGACACGATCAAGGTCGACCAGTCGCTGGTGACGGTCGAATCCGACAAGGCAAGCATGGAGATTCCATCGAGCCATGCCGGCGTCGTCAAGGAAATCAAGGTCAATGTCGGCGACAAGGTCGCCATGGGTTCGCTGGTGCTGCTGCTCGAGGAAGCGGGCGGCGCCGAGGCGCCTGCTGCCGCACCTGCGCCGGCGGCCGAGAAGCCTGCTGCTGTTCCGGCTCCGGCTGAAGCACCGGCCGCTGCCCCTGCGGCATCGGGCGGCATCGTCGAAGTGACCGTGCCGGACATCGGCGACTTCAAGGAAGTCGAAGTCATCGAACTGATGGTCAAGCCAGGCGACACGATCAAGGTCGACCAGTCGCTGATCACGGTCGAATCGGACAAGGCCAGCATGGAAATCCCGTCGAGCCATGCCGGCGTGGTCAAGGAACTCAAAGTGAAGGTGGGCGACAAGGTCGCCAAGGGTTCGCTGGTCCTGATGATCGAAGCGAGCGGCGGCGCGCCTGCTGCCGCTCCCGCAGCCGCATCCGACAAAGCACCCGAGAAAGCATCCGCGCCCGCGCCGGCCGCCGCACCGGCACAGGCCCCGGCGCCGGCTGCTGCACCGGCACCAGCCGCAGCACCAGCCGCGCAAGGCAGCACCGGCAAGAACGCCCACGCCTCGCCATCGATCCGCAAGTTCGCGCGCGAACTGGGCGTGGACCTGGGCCGCGTGCCGGGCACCGGCGCCAAGGGCCGCATCACCCAGCAGGACGTGCAGAACTTCGTCAAGGGCGTGATGGCTGCGCCTGCGGCAGCACCGGCGGCTGCCGGTGGCGGCGCCGGCATCGGCGGCATCAACCTGCTGGCCTGGCCATCGCTGGACTTCTCGAAGTTCGGTCCGACCGAAACCGTGCCGCTGTCGCGCATCAAGAAGATCTCGGGCCCGAACCTGCACCGCAACTGGGTCATGATCCCGCACGTGACGCACTTCGACGAAGCCGACGTGACCGACCTGGAACAGTTCCGCGTCGATTCGAACGCCGCGCTGGCCAAGCAGAAGTCGACCGTCAAGCTGACCATGCTGGCTTTCGTCATCAAGGCCAGCGTCGCCGCGCTGAAGAAATTCCCGCAATTTAATGCGTCGCTGTCGGAAGACGGCGCGGCATTGATCACCAAGCAGTACTACAACATCGGCTTCGCGGCCGACACCCCGAACGGCCTGGTGGTCCCGGTCGTGAAGGATGCCGACAAGAAGTCGATCTCGCAGATCGCGACCGAAATGGGCGAGCTGTCCGGCCTGGCGCGCGACGGCAAGCTGCCGCCGACCGCAATGCAGGGTGCGACCTTCACCATCTCGTCGCTGGGCGGTATCGGCGGCACCAACTTCACGCCGATCATCAATGCGCCTGAACTGGCGATCCTGGGCCTGTCCAAGTCGGCGATGAAGCCGGTGTGGGACGGTTCGAGCTTCCAGCCGCGCCTGATGCTGCCGATGTCGCTGTCGTACGACCACCGCGTGATCGACGGCGCCGGCGCCGCGCGCTTCGCTGCCTACCTCGGCGACGTGCTGGCCGACCTGCGCAAGACCCTTCTGTGATTGGAGCCCCGGATGAGCACTGTTGAAGTGAAAGTCCCGAACATCGGCGACTTCAAGGAAGTCGAAGTGATCGAGCTGATGGTCAAGCCCGGCGACACGATCAAGGTCGACCAGTCCCTGATCACCGTCGAATCGGACAAGGCCAGCATGGAGATCCCGTCGACCCACGCCGGTACCGTCAAGGAACTGAAGGTCAAGGTCGGCGACAAGATCAGCGAAGGTACGCTGCTGCTGGTGCTGGACGAAAGCGGCACCGGCGCGAGTGCGCCAGCTACCGAATCGAAGCCTGCCGCATCCACGGCCAGCGACAAGCCGGCCGCCCAGATCGGCGCCCAGGCTGTCGCGCCGACCGCCGCGGCCGGCCCGACCGATTCGTACGCACCGGCGCACCCGGCGCCTGCCGCCCAGCCGGGCGCGGTGCCGGCACCGAACGCGTCGAGCTACAGCGGCCAGGTCGACATCGAATGCGAGATGATGGTGCTGGGCGCCGGCCCTGGCGGCTATTCGGCCGCCTTCCGCGCTGCCGATCTCGGCATGAACACCGTGCTGGTCGAGAAGTACGCGGCCCTGGGCGGCGTGTGCCTGAACGTGGGCTGCATCCCGTCGAAGGCGCTGCTGCACGTGGCGCACATCATGGACGAAACCGCGCACATGGGCGACCTGGGCGTGGCGTTCGCCAAGCCGCAGGTCGACATCGACAAGCTGCGCGCGCACAAGGATGGCGTGATCAAGAAGATGACCGGCGGCCTGGCCTTCATGGCCAAGGCGCGCAAGGTCAATGTGGTGCAGGGCGTGGGCAGTTTTCTCTCCCCGAACCACATCGAAGTCACCGGCCCGGATGGCGCCAAGAAGGTCGTGGCCTTCAAGAAGGCGATCATCGCCGCCGGTTCGTCGGTGGTGAAGCTGCCGTTCGTGCCGGAAGATCCGCGCATCGTCGATTCGACCGGCGCGCTGGAACTGCGCCAGGTGCCGAAGAAGATGCTGGTCATCGGTGGCGGCATCATTGGCCTGGAGATGGCAACCGTCTACTCCTCGCTGGGTTCGCGCATCGACGTGGTCGAGATGATGGATGGCCTGATGCAGGGCGCCGACCGCGAGGCCGTCAAGGTCTGGCAGAAGTTCAACGCGCACCGCTTCGACAACATCATGACCAAGACCAAGACCGTCGGCGTGGAAGCGCTGCCGGAAGGGATCAAGGTCACGTTCGAAGCCGCCGAAGCCGGCGCCACCGCACCGGAACCGCAGCTGTACGACCTGGTACTGGTGGCCGTGGGCCGCAGCCCGAACGGCAAGAAGATCGCCGCCGACAAGGCCGGCGTGGCGGTGAGCGACCGTGGCTTCATCGCGGTCGACAGCCAGATGCGCACCAACGTGCCGCACATCTTCGCCATCGGCGACCTGGTGGGCCAGCCGATGCTGGCGCACAAGGCGGTGCACGAAGCCCACGTGGCGGCCGAGGCGGCGCTGGACAAGAAGACCCACTTCGACGCCAAGGTCATTCCATCGGTGGCCTATACCGACCCTGAAGTGGCATGGGTCGGCCTCACCGAAGAAGAGGCCAAGCAAAAGGGCATCAAGGTCGAGAAAGGCCACTTCCCGTGGAACGCCAGCGGCCGCGCGGTCGCCAACGGCCGCGACGAAGGCTTCACCAAGCTGCTGTTCGATGCCGAAACCCACCGCATCGTCGGCGGCACCATCGTCGGCACCAATGCCGGCGACATGATCGGCGAGATCGCGCTGGCGATCGAGATGGGCGCGGATGGCGTCGATATCGGCAAGACGATCCACCCGCATCCAACGCTGGGCGAGTCGATCGGGATGGCGGCAGAGGCCTATGAAGGCGTCTGCACCGACTTGCCGCCGCCGAAGAAGCGCTGAGTGAAGCGCTGGATGCGGCGCTGATTGCTGGCGCCGAAGCAGCATGTGACCGGGACCCTTGAGGTCCCGGTTTTTTTTGCGACTTGCGCATCGCTGGCAGCGAATTGGGTCGCCTCACATGGTCGGCGACGGCGATCGAACGTGCCGCGCACGGACGCCGGTCGACGCGTTCCCGACATTTATTCCTCGCACGGCATCCGGCTGAGCTATGCTCGTCGTCAAGACAATCAAACCCTTCACTCATGAAGCATCGTCATCACTGGAAAGCGTTACTCGGGCGGGGCATGCTCTGCATCGCGATCCTCCTGGCCATCGACACGGCGGCGGCGCAAGGCCAGATCACGCGGCCGTCAGTCGAGCAATTTTTTGAAAACAATGCGTTCGGCGGCGCGCTCCTGTCGCCCAACGGCATGTTCCTGGCCGTACGCCTCAGCAAGCCGGGACGCCGCGATTTCCTTGCGGTCGTCGAACTCGAGAGCAAGACAGCCAAGGTGGTTGCCGAATACAAGGATGCGGACGTCGGTGATTTCCAGTGGGTGAACAACGGCCGGCTGGTCTACAACCTGCGCGACCTGACCGATAACTTCACGGCCCTCGATTACGGTCCCGGCCTGTATGCGGTCGACCGTGACGGAGACAGGAAGATCAAGCTTGCCGCCCGCAGTGTGCGGGAGAGTGCGCCGCAGCCCTGGAACACCATGCTGATGCGTCAACCCGGCAGCCAGGATTCGGACTGGATCTATGTCGAGCGACCCATCTACGACAAAAAATACAAGTACATCGGCACCCGCTTGCGGCGCCTCAATACCGTGACCGGGGCAAGCCAGATCGGACCCGAACCGGACGTCGAGGTGAGCAGCTTCATGCTCGATGCCAAGGGCGAGCCGAGACTGGCGCTCCTGAATACCGATCTGGACAATTCGATCTACTACCGCGATCCGGACAAGAACACCTGGCGCAAGCTGGCCGGCCATGACAACTACAAGGACATCAGGACGCAGGTCAGGCCGCTCGGATTCGGCTCGGACGGCACGCTGTACGTGATCGCTTATGCGGGGGAAGACAAGACGACCCTGCGCACGCTGGACCTGGTCACCGGGGAGGTCAGCAAGGAGGTGCTCGTGGCGACGGCCGGCTACGATTTCTCTGGCGAACTGATCCAGACCGACAAGCTGCTGGGCGTGCGTTTCACGACCGATGCCCTGACCAACCTCTGGTTCGATAGCGGCATGAAAGCGTTGCAGGAGGCGATCGACAAGGCCTTGCCGCGCACGGTCAACCTGATGGCGCCGCCGTCCCGGCCTGGCGCGCCGCGCATGCTCGTGGAGGCGTATTCCGACGTGCAGCCGCCGCGCTACTTCATCTACGACACCAGGTCGGGCGAGCTCGACCCGGTTGGCGAAGCCTATCCCGGGATCGATCCGGCCGCCATGGGCAAGCAGCAAGCCGTCCAGTTCAAGGCGCGCGATGGCCTCGACCTGTCCGGCCTGCTCACCACGCCGCCGGGCGCGGCGCGCAAGAACCTGCCGATGATCGTCCTGGTCCATGGCGGTCCCTGGGTGCGCGGCAGCACCTGGGGATGGGACCCGGATTCGCAGTTTCTCGCGTCGCGTGGCTACGCCGTGCTTGAAATCGCGTTTCGCGGCGGCATGGGCTTCGGCGCGAAGCACTTCGAGGCCGGCCTGAAGCAATGGGGCCTGGCGATGCAGGACGATCTTGCCGACGGCACCCGCTGGGCCATCGGCCAGGGCATCGCCGATCCACGGCGGATCTGCATCGCGGGCGCGAGCTACGGCGGCTATGCGGCGTTGATGGGGCTGGTGAACGATCCGGACCTGTACCGCTGCGCGGTCAACTGGCTGGGCGTGACCGATATCAAGCTGATGTACACGGGCACCTGGTTTTCCAAACCCGACTTCTCGGAGGGTTATCTGCGGCACGGCATGCCGATCCTGATCGGCGACCCCGACAAGGATGCCGCCCAGTTGACGGCGACATCGCCGATCCAGCAGGCTGCCCGCATCCACCAGCCGGTGCTGCTGGCGTACGGTGGGGAAGATGAACGCGTGCCGATCCATCACGGCAAGAAATTCCATGCGGCCGTCAAGCAGACGAATCGCCAGGTCGAGTGGGTCGAATACAGTGAGGAGGGGCATGGGTGGCGGTTGCCCGGGAACCGCATCGATTTCTGGCGCCGCGTCGAACGCTTTCTCGACAAGCATATCGGCCCGCGCGCATCGGCCCCGGCCGTCGAGGCACGCTGAATCTGCAGTGAACGCGCGTGTGGCGGCTGCGTCGCGCGCGGCGTTTGCACGCTGCAGCAGAACGCGCTTGCCAATACCTGCCGAACGCTTATCATGACCAAGCGGCGGCAAGCCGACTTGCCGCGCTCGATCGCACGGAGACCATCATGGAAGAGCAAACCCATGAGTACGTCGGGACGCTGTACGTCCTGCCAAAATCGCGCTGTTTCGAACTCCATACGACGGCCCACGGCGAAGCGGTCACCATCACCGGCAGCGTCGGCCAACTCGTTTCATCCCAACTGAGCCAGTACGCGCCGGGCGCCATCGGCACCGTCGACCCCTGCCTGGTATCGGCCCGTCCACGCCGGGTCGAGATCGCTACCCGCGACATCCACGAACGCCACCACGCCGCGCGCAAGGAGCATCTGCTGACCCGGGTCTACGACGTGGAAGAGCAGGCGCGGCCGGTCACCATGTCGCCGGTCTAGACGAAAAAAATGCCGCCCGGCTCACACCGGACGGCATCGTGCTGGGAACACGCGTCGCTTCAGCCGAAGCTGACGAAGCGCTCCGGAATGTCGATCGTGCCGGCCTGGGCGGCAGCGGCATAGGTGCGCATCTCGGCGATAACCGCTTCCATCTGCTCGGATCCAGGATTCTCGATAAAGCCCTTCATGCGTTCTTGCAGCGACGCTGCCTGATCACGCCATTCGTAACGGGACGACTTGCTCATGCTTCCTCCTCGCGGTCTCACCGCTGTTATTTGAATTCACGACACCCTCTGTGAACATTTACATAATGACACACATTTTGACGTTGTGTCCGTGCGATACCACACCAATTAACAACCTCAAGGTTCTTTGAGCACGCCGTGATAGAAGAGTTCCAGGCGTGCAGTCAGTTGGCGGCGGGATTCTTCCCGGCCCGGCTCCGATTCCGGGAACAGGAAACGGCCGATCGGGTCCCCATTGATGCAGGCGATCAGGTGAATCGGAACGATTTCCAGCGGCACGCCGTCGCGCAGCTGGGCCCGGATATCCGGACGTGCGAAGTAGCGCTCGAGCGTCGCGCGCGCCAGCCGCGGGCCGCCGTCGTAGAACGCCTGCGCCAGTTCGCGGTCACTGCCGGCCTCGGCGATCACCACGCGCTGCATGGCGATCGCATCCGGCTCCACCAGCAGGTCATAAAAATCGCGGGCGAAGTCGTCGATCACTTCGCGCAGTGGGCGCATATCGTCGGCCAGGCAGCGGTCCACGAAAAAGCGCTCGCGGCGCGACCCCAGCACCGCCATCAGCAGGCCGGCCTTGCCTCCGAACTTCACGTAGATGGTGCGCACCGCCACCCGCGCCTCGCGCGCGATGGTTTCCAGGCTGACGCCGGTGTAACCCTTCTTGAGGAACAGTTGTCCGGCGGTCTGGACCAGTTCGGCATTGCGCGCTTCGACATCGGCCGCCTTCGGGCGTCCGGCGGACTTGGGGCAGGTGGGGGATTTGCTCATGATCGGACTGTAGTTCAGATTAAAATGAAACGCAAGCATTTCATTTCTTGACTGTGCCGTATTTATGGCAAATAATGCGCAGGAATCATTTCATTTCTATTTTCCCGGAGCAGTCCATGGCAGAGAATCACAGCACGGCGGGGCAGGCGCCCTCGGATCAACGCGCGGCAGGCGGCGCGCCCGGGGCCCCGGCGGCCAAGACGCCGCCCAACAAGCGCGTGCTGGTCGTGGTCGGCCTGATCGCGCTGGTGGCGATCGGCCTTGGCGGACGCATGTGGTACCGCACCCACCATTATGTCGAGACCGAGAACGCCTACGTCACCGGCCGCGTGCACCAGGTCTCGTCGCGCGTGGCCGGCGTGGTCACCCGCGTACTGGTCGACGATAACCAGATGGTCAAGGCCGGCGAAGTGATCGCCGAACTCGATCCGGCCGACCACGCGGTGCGCATCGAGCAGATCGAAGCGCAGATCGCCAGCGTCCGGCAGCAACTGAAGCAGTCCGACGCCCAGCTGCTGCAGGTGAAGGCGCAGGCCGCCGCCGCCGGCGCGCAGGTGAAGCAGTCCGAAGCCCAGCTGCTGCGCGCCCGCCAGGACGCCGAGCGTTTCGGCCAGCTGTACAACGATACGATGAAGGCGGTCTCGAAGGCCGAGGTGGATGCCTCCAGCGCGGCGCGCGCCGGTGCGCTCGCCGATGTCGCCGCACGGCGCGACAATGCGGCCGCGGCGCAGGCCCAGATCGGCGCGGCGCAGGCCGGCAGCGAAGTGCTCAAGGCGCAAGTGAAAGTGCTGCAGGCGCAGCTCAAGGAGGCGCAGCAGCAGCTGGCCTACAACCGCATCGTGGCGCCGGTGGCGGGCCGCATCGGCCGGCGCAGCGTCGAAGTCGGCGCGCGCGTGCAGCCGGGCCAGGCCATGCTGGCCGTGGTCGAGGATAACGTGTGGGTGGTCGCCAACTTCAAGGAAACCCAGCTCGCCGGCCTGCAGCCAGGCCAGGCGGTGAGCCTCGAAGTCGATGCGCTGCCCGATCATCACCTGGTCGGCCGCGTGGACAGCTTCGCGCCGGCCTCGGGCAACCAGTTCGCGCTGCTGCCGGCCGATAACGCGACCGGCAACTTCACCAAGATCGTCCAGCGCGTGCCGGTCAAGATCACGCTCGACCCGCAGGACGTGAAAAAGTATGCCGGCCGCCTGGTGCCGGGCATGTCGGTGGTCGCCGAGATCGAACTGGGGCAGGATGTCAAGCCGGCCGCTTCCCGGTCCGCCACGCAGACGGCAGCCGTCCGCTAAGAGCCGTCCATGACCAGCTTGAGCAAACCGGCCGACGCCTCCGCGATGCCAGGCGCGCCCGCCAACGGCGCCGCCGTGGACATGCGCACCTGGATCGCGATCGCCGCCGGCATGATGGGCGCCTTCATGGCGGTGCTCGACATCCAGATCACCAATTCCTCGCTGCGCGACATCCTCGGCACGCTCAACGCAACCCAGGAAGAAGGCTCGTGGATCTCGACCGCCTACCTGTGCGCCGAGATCGTCGTGATCCCGATGACGGCCTTGTTCACCCGCGCCTTCGGGGCGCGCAACTACATGGTCGGCACCACCGCGCTGTTCCTGCTGTTCTCGACCCTGTGCGGCGCAGCCTGGAGCCTGGAGAGCATGATCGTGTTCCGCATGCTGCAGGGCTTCACGGGCGGTGCGCTGATCCCGATGGCGATGATGCTGGTGATGACGCGCCTGCCGCCATCGAAGCGCGCCACCGGCATGGCCATCTTCGGCCTGACCGCGACGCTGGCGCCGGCAATGGGTCCGACGCTGGGTGGCTACCTCACCGAGCTGTATGGCTGGCCGTCGGTGTTCTACATTAACTGGGTCCCGGGCGTGCTTTTGATCAGCGGCCTGCTGTGGGGGATGGACGGCGAGAAGGCCAGCCTGCGCTCGCTGGTCAAGGCCGACTGGCTCGGCATCGGGATGATGGCGATGGGCCTGGCCTGCCTGACGATCTTCCTGGAAGAGGGCAATTCGAAGGACTGGTTCGACTCGACCTTCATCGTGACCTTCGCCGCGCTGTCGCTGACCGGCATCCTGGGCTGGGTGGCGCTGAGCTTCTCGAAGCCCGACCCGTTCGTCAACCTGCGCCTGTACGGCCAGCGCAACTTTCTGGTGGCGACCACGCTGTCGGCGGTGATCGGCATGGGCCTGTACGGTTCGGCCTACCTGCTGCCGCTGTACCTGGGCCAGATCGCCAACTACACGCCGATGCAGATCGGCGAAGTGATCGCCTGGGTCGGCCTGCCGCAACTGTTCGTGATGCCGTTCGCGGCCAAGCTGTCGTCGAAAGTCGACAACCGCATCCTGTGCAGCTTCGGCCTGTTCATGTTCGGCATCTCGTGCATCATGAACAGCTATATGGACGCGACCACCGGCTACGACCAGCTGATGTGGACCCAGGTGGTGCGCGCCATCGGCCAGCCGTTCGTGATGCTGACGCTGTCGAACTTTGCGATGTCGGGCCTGCCGCCGCGCGAGATGGGATCGGCCTCGAGCCTGTTCAACATGACCCGCAACCTGGGCGGCTCGGTCGGCATCGCGCTGCTGGCGACCTCGCTCACCAACCGCGAGCACTTCCACTCGGCGCGCCTGGGCGAAGCCGTGTCGACCTACGCACCGGCCACCCAGGAACGCCTCGACATGCTGACCCAGGCCTTCATCGCCAAGGGCATCGACCCGGCCGCCGCCGCCAACCAGGCGCTGGCCGTGGTCGACCGCCTGGTGCGGCGCGAATCCTATGTGATGGCCTATAACGACGGCTTCTGGATCATCGGGATGATCCTGCTGGGCTGCATCGCCGCGATCTGGATGGCCGACAAGGTCAAGTCGCCGGGCGGCGCTGGCGGCGGCGGTCACTGATAACGAATTCGAATGAAAAGAGCAACCATGTTCAAGCCTCTCGCAACGGGCCTCGCGCTCGCCATTTCTACTTTGCTGGCCGGCTGCACCACGCTCGGCCCGGATTTCCAGGCGCCTGCGGCGCCGGCGCAGGCAGCGTTTCGCCATGCCGACGCGGACAGCGCTGCCAGCGACGCCGCGCGCCTGCCGGCCGCCTGGTGGAGCGTGTTCAACGACGCCACCCTCGACAGCCTGGAAACGCGCGCACTGCGCGACAATCCCGGCGTGAAAGCGGCGGCGCAGCG
>Ga0265798_10010579_pt1 | contig 11360 bp, 9 predicted proteins | sample P3T30metagenome_FD_192430 | JGI IMG/M metagenome (GOLD analysis project Ga0265798, IMG submission 192430) | Plant litter microbial communities from East Loma Ridge, Irvine, California - P3 T30 | ecosystem: Environmental > Terrestrial > Plant litter > Unclassified | place: USA: California... | reverse complement strand
AGCACGGCTCCATTTTGATTCCGCAGTCTGCGAGCGTTTCCCCGGCCGGTGCTGGGGAGAAGTTTCCGCCGAATTGAACAGCGCACCCCAGCCTTGCCCGCCGCGCCCCACCTGTGCCACTCCCCGCCCCAAGAAGAGGGGATATCCGTGGCCAGTCTGTTTCGCCGAAAGATCGTAACCGAGCAGCCGCCCGAGCATCAGCTCGCGCGGACCTTGTCGTGGCCGCATCTGGTGGCGATGGGCGTCGGCGGGATCGTCGGCACCGGCATTCTCACCCTAATCGGCGTTGGTGCGGGGCTCGCCGGGCCTGCGGTCATCCTGTCCTTCATCATCGCCGGCGGGATATGTGCCTGTGCGGCGCTCGCCTATGCCGAGATGGCGACGATGATCCCCGCCTCGGGCAGCGCGTACACCTACAGCTATGTCGTGCTTGGCGAGCTGATCGCCTGGGTGATCGGCTGGAGCCTCATCCTCGAATATTCGCTGGTCGTGTCGACCGTCGCGGTCGGCTGGTCGGGCTATGCCGCGCCGTTGTTGCGGGGTGCGTTTGGCTTTCCCGAGGCGCTGACGCTCAGCCCCGAACTCGGCGGCATCCTCAACGTGCCGGCGATCTTCATCATCGCGGTCGTCGCCGGCGTGCTGTCGTTCGGCACGCGTGAGAGTGCGACGCTGAACGCGGTGCTGGTCGGCGTGAAGATGATCGCGCTGACCGTGTTCGTGTTCATCGCGCTGCATTATTTCAACAGCGCCAACCTCCACCCGTTCATGCCCTACGGCTTCCCCAAGGCGGTCCAGCCCGATGGCGCCGAGCGCGGTGTGATGGCTGCGGCAGCGATTATCTTCTTTGCGTTCTATGGCTTCGACGCGATCTCCACCGCGGCGGAGGAGACGAAGAATCCCGGCCGCGATCTCGCGATCGGGATCGTCGGGTCGATGGTCGCGTGCATCGCGATCTACATCCTCGTCGCGGTCGCCGCCGTCGGCGCGCTGTCCTACACCAAGTTCGCCGGCAGCGCCGAGCCGCTCGCGCTGATCCTGCGCGAGATCGGCCGACCGGGGTTCGCGACCTTCCTCGGCGCCTCCGCCGTGATCGCATTGCCGACGGTGCTGCTCGCGTTCCTGTTCGGCCAGAGCCGGATCTTCTTCACGATGGCACGCGACGGCCTGCTCCCGCTGAGCCTCGCCAAGGTCTCGACGCGAGGCGCCCCCGTGCGGATCACCTGGATCACCGCGGCGATCGTTGCCGTCATCGCAGGGCTGTTGCCGCTCGCCGAGATCGCCGCGCTGGCCAATGCTGGTACGCTAGCGGCGTTTGTTGCGGTCTGCGCCTGCATGCTGGTGATGCGCCGCCGTGCGCCCGATGCGATCCGTACGTTCCGCGCGCCGGCCGCAACTCTGGTCGGCACGATCGGCATCCTCGGCTGCCTGTACCTCTTCTTTAGCCTGCCTTCGAAGACGCAGCTGTATTTCGGGCTGTGGAACCTGCTCGGCCTCGTGATCTACTTCGTCTACGCGCGGCCGAGGGCGCTCGCCAAGTGAGCGGCTGGACGATCGGCATCATCGGCGGCTCGGGGCTGTACGCGGTCGAAGGCATCGAGGATGGCCGCTGGCAGACGGTCGAGACGCCGTGGGGCGAGCCGTCGGACGCGATCTACACCGGGCGGGTCGGGCATGTCGGCGTCGCGTTCCTGCCACGGCATGGCCGAGGCCACCGCATCTCCCCCTCCGACCTCAACGCGCGCGCGAACATCGATGCGCTGACGCGGCTCGGCGTGACCGACGTCCTGGCCGTGTCGTCGGTCGGCTCGCTGGTCGAAGCGCGCGCGCGCGGCAGCTTCACCGTCGTCGACCAGTTCATCGATCGTACCAAGGGGCGCCCGTCGAGCTTCTTCGGCACCGGCCTCGTCGCGCACGTCTCGATGGCCGACCCAGTGTGCCCGCGCCTGTCGCGTTATGCTGCCGATGCCGCGCGCGAGGCAGGCGCGCAGGTCGACGACCGCGGCACCTACCTCGCGATGGAAGGTCCGCAATTTTCGACGCGGGCAGAAAGCCGGCTCTACCGGCAATGGGGCTGCGACGTCATCGGCATGACTGCGATGCCCGAGGCGAAGCTCGCGCGGGAGGCGGAGCTTCCCTACGCGCTGGTCGGAATGGTGACGGATTACGATTGCTGGCGGGAAGATGAGGCTGGCGTCGACGTTGCGCAGGTGATCGCGCAACTCGGCGCGAATGCGGCCAAGGCCCGCGCGATGGTGATGGCGCTCCTCCGCGCGTTACCGGCAGAGCGTACGGCATCGCCGATCGACACCTGCCTGGACAGCGCGATCATCACCGCCACCGAGGCGCGCGATCCGGCCCTGGTCGCGAAGCTTGCCGCGGTCGCCGGTCGGGCCTTGCGCAGCTAGCGCGGAGGCTCGATCGAAATATCCTCCCGTCGATGGGCAGGATGGTTCAGCCTCGAATGGCGGGGCGACATGCTGGCCATATCGCCCCGAGCGTCGGTTTGCGCGTTACTTCTCGACGATCGTCGCAACCGTCCTCGTGTCGCCGATCGCCGCCTTCGGCATGTCGAGCCCGTCGGCGCTCCACTGCGTCGCGGTCTTGCACGTCTTGCGCTGAAGATGGCTGCCCGTGACGGCCGGATCGGTCACGCAGTATTTCTGCGTCTTCGCGTCGTATTTCAGTTCGGTCGTCGGTTGCGATCCACCGGCAGCGAGAACCGGCGCGGCGGAGACCAGCGCGGTGGCGACGATCAGGCTCTTGAGGATGAACGGTGACATGAGGGCGTCCTTCGGATTGTTGGAGTTGCAACCCGATCGGATTGCCTGATCACCAATGCACCGAGTGTGCCAGTTTATTAGTACAGCGACACGCTGCTACCAAAGTACTCACAAAGCGTAACAATTTGTCGAATCTCTTCCGGCGTCTCGCAAATCATGCACCGAACGCAGCACCATCATCTGGCGCGCGATACGGAAAATTGGTGCGTTTACCGCTCCAACAACCGCGGCATCAGCTCGACGAAGTTGCAGGGTCGGTGGCGGCTGTCGAGCTGGTCGCGAAGAATGCCGTCCCAGCCGTCCTTCACCGCGCCGGTCGATCCCGGCAGCGCGAAGATATAGGTGCCGTGCGACACGCAGGCGCACGCGCGCGACTGGACGGTCGAGGTGCCGATCGTCTGGTAGCTGAGCATGCGGAAGAGTTCGCCGAACCCCGGGATCATCTTCTCCGCGACCTGCTCGACCGCCTCCGGGGTCACGTCGCGGCCGGTGACGCCGGTGCCGCCGGTGGTGATGACGCAGTCGACCTCGGGATCGCCGATCCAGGCGTGCAGGCGTGAAACGATCGTCTCGACGTCGTCCTTCTCGATCCGGCGGTCGGCGAGAACGTGGCCTGCCTCGGTCAGTCGCGCGACCAGCGTATCGCCCGAGCGATCCTCGGCAAGGCCCCGCGTGTCCGACACCGTCAGCACGGCGATCCGCACCGGCAGGAAAATCCGGCTTTCATCGATCGGCATGAAACTCAGTCCGCGCGCGTGACAGTGGTGGATTGCGGCCCGACGCTGGCATTGACGGCAACGGTGGCGTTCAAGGGCGCCGTGCTGGCGCGGTATTGCGTATAGGGTCTGGCGGCCATCCGCACCGCGGTCGCACCCGGCAGGCCGGGGAAGCGCGGCCACATGCCCTGTGCCAGCGCGTTGCGACTGGTCGACGCCTTCTTGCCGCCCTGCGCCTCGTACATCCAGTAGTTACGCAGCACGGTGGTGACGTATCCGCGCGTCTCCCAATACGGAATGCTCTCGATATACAGCAGCGGATCGCCGTTATCGTGGACGATCGCGTTCCAGTCGCCGACCGGGCGCGGACCCGCGTTATACGCTGCGATTACCTTCGGCAGCAGCCCGCCGGTGACGCCCGCCATGTCGCGCAGCCGCTCGAGATGACGCTGGCCGACGTCCATGTTGGTGCTGGGCTTGGTCAGCGCCTTCACGTCGATCGAGGTGCCACGTTCGCGCGCGAAGTCGGTCGCGGCGGCGGGCATGATCTGCATCAGGCCGTATGCGCCGGCCGGGCTCTTCACGGTGTTGCGGAACCGCGATTCCTCGAGCGTGTGCGCGTAGACCAGCGCCTTGTCGATGTGCCAGCCGCTGTCGGGCGTCCAGTTCGGCGTCGGATAGCGCGCCTCGGCGGTCGACGTGATCCCCTGCGGGCAATTGTGCGCGAGCCACACGGTCGTCGCCGGCAGGCTCAGCGCTTCCGCCACGCGGACCAGATTGCCGAACTCGCGCGGGTCGCCGATCTTGGCCTGCTGGCGGATCACGGTATCGGCCAGATCGGTCTCGCCGACCTCGACCAAAGCGGCGGCGACGCGGACGTTCGGGCGGTTGCCGACGATTTTCCAGTCGCTCGCGACCAGTCCGCCAACGGATGTCCCCTTGTCCCTCATCGCCAGCTGCTGACGTGCGAGCTGGCCATAGAAGCTCTCGCCGAACTGCGCCGCCGCCTTCAGGCGACCCTCGATCTTGTCGGGGCGCGAGCAGACCATGTCCGCGCGCGACGCCCAGTATAGCGCGGCAGCGCGCAGATCGACGTCCCCGGCGCGTGCCGCGACACCCTCGAACCCGGTCTCGGCATTCGCGCAGTCATTCTGCCGCCATGCCGACAACGCGCCGACCCAGCGGCCTTGCACTGCCCAATCGCCAACGCCGTCCTGTGCCTTCGCCGCCATCACGCGCGCGTTCACGTCGTCGCCCTGGAGGAAGTAAATCCACGCGATCTTCTGCTGCCATTCGGTCAGCGCCTCGGGGGTAAGCCCCGGCGTGCTTTCCAGCAGCGACTGCGCCTCACGACCCATGTCCGCCTTGACGTAGGGCTGCATCTTCATCGCGAGATCGGCGGCGATCATGTCGCCCTGCAGGCTTTTCGCACGGACGCGACGCGGCGCGCCGTCCTGCCAGATCAACCGCTGCGCTACGGGCAGGGGCGGCAAACCGACCGCGCCGCGCGTCGTCGCAAGGCGCGAGATCTGCGCGGCTTCGGGAAGTTCGGGCGCTTCATTGAGCAGCGCGACCAGCGGCTCCATCTCGACGCGCGGCGACCCCTTCGCCGTATACATCTCGGCGCGCGCGATCGCATGCAGCGGGCCGGGCTTCATCGTGTCGAGCCCGATCTGCGCGTCGGTCCACTTGCCATCGCGGATTGCGGCGAACACCGTCTTGTAGGCCTCGCGCTGGCTGGCATCGAGCTGGTCGGGGATCTGCTCCAGCGTCGGCGCACCGACCAGCTTGGTCGTCCCGAGCCGCGCATCGCCGGCGGGCTCGCCAGCGGCGGTCGCGGCCAAGGCCGGGAGGGGGAGGGCGCTGAGCCCCAGAGCGATAGCCGCCCAGGAAACCGATCGGATCCGAATCATCTCACACCCTCTTGCGACGTCAGTCCGCGCATCAACATCTGCAAATCCTTCCAGGCCTCGGCCTTGGCCGCGGGCTTCTCGATCAGAAACCGCGGGTGAAAGCTCGCGACCACACCGGTCTCGCTGGATGCTTCGCCAGACGCCGAACCGGACCCCGTTTCTCCGGTCTTATGGTTAAATCCGTGCAAACGCCCGCGCGCCGCCTGTAATTCCGTCCCGAGGATCGCACGGCTCGCCGCATTGCCAAGCAACAGCAACCGCTTGGGCGCGACCAACCCGATGTGATGCTTGGCGATTTCCGAGAGCCGCGCCTCGACCTCGCTCTGGATCCGCCCCGCCGTCGGCCGCTTCGCGCACACCGCCGCGAGATGCACTTCGTCGCGCGTCAGCCCGATCGCTGCGAGCATCTTGTCGAGCAACCGTCCCGACGCACCACTCAGCAATGCGCCCGCATCGCCGTCATCGCGATCGGGACAATCGACAAGCACCATGACCGTAGCGTCAGCGGGACCTACGGCAGCGAGCGAAACCCCGGTCCAGTCCGCCTCGGGAACCTCCGCACTGCTCCGCCACGCCAGGAAATCGGCCAGCAAAGGCGGCATCGCGGACGGTGCGACGACCGGTGCAGCAGGCGCAGCGGCGGGCACGACAAGAGGTTCGGGCGCCGCAAACCAGTCGCGCGGGACGTCGTCGACCAGCGTGTCGACGCCAGCCTCGTGCCACCAATCGAGCGCGCTCGCGGCGGCGTTTCGCCAATCGATGGTTTGATCCGCCCCCACAGGGTAACCTATGCTGCATGGTTGACGTGGCGGTCAACTCGCGCAATCGCCATATTGGACAAGATGGTGCCGGCCCGAGCCCGAACGAAGGGTGGGGCGCAAAGCTATGGCAATAGGGGACATCCCCCGGGAGACGATGATGACGACACGTGAATCGATGCCGTACGACGTGGTGATCGTCGGCGCTGGCCCGGCCGGTCTCTCGGCAGCGATCCGCCTGAAACAGCTGGCGGCCGAGAAGGACGCCGAGATCAGCGTCTGCGTGCTCGAAAAGGGCTCGGAGGTCGGCGCGCATATCCTGTCCGGCGCGGTCATCGATCCCAAGTCCCTCGACGAGCTCCTGCCGACCTGGCGCGAGGACGGCTGCCCGCTCGCCGAAGTGCCGGTGACCGAGAACCATCACTGGATTCTGACCAAGACGAAGAAGAGCGAAATGCCGCACTTCGTCACGCCGTCGTTCATGCACAACAAGGGCACCTATACCGGCTCGCTCGGCAACCTCTGCCGCTGGCTCGCGGGCAAGGCCGAAGAGCTCGGCGTCGAGATCTTCCCGGGGTTCGCCGCGGCGGAAATCCTGTTCAACGACGACGGCTCGGTGAAGGGCGTCGCGACCGGCGACATGGGCGTCGCGCGCGACGGCACGCACAAGGGCGACTATACGCCGGGTCTCGAGCTCCACGCCAAATACACGTTCTTCTCGGAAGGTTGCCGCGGTCACCTCACCAAGGAACTGATCCGCAATTTCGCGCTCGACAAGGACAGCGATCCGCAGGTCTACGGCCTCGGCATCAAGGAGCTGTGGGACATCGATCCCGAACTCCACGTGCCCGGCCGCGTCATCCACACACAGGGCTGGCCGCTGTCCGAGACCGACGGCTCGAACGGCGGCGGCTGGATCTATCACCAGGCGAACGGCCAGGTCTCGATCGGCTTCGTCACGTGGCTTAACTACACCAACCCGTATCTCTCGCCGTTCAGCGAGATGCAGCGTTGGAAGACCCACCCCGAGATCGCCGCGCTGCTGAAGGGCGCCAAGCGAGTCAGCTACGGCGCGCGCGCGATCAGCGATGGCGGGCTGCAGTCGATCCCCAAGCTCGTCATGCCCGGCGCCGCGCTCATCGGCGACAGCGCCGGCTTCCTCAACGTCCCGCGGATCAAGGGCACGCATACCGCGATGAAGTCCGGCATGATGGCCGCCGAGGCTGCGGCCGAGGCGATCGTCTCGCAGCGCGGCCACGACGAGCTCGCCGCCTATCCCGAGGCGTTCGAAAAGTCGTGGGTCAAGAAGGAGCTGTCGGTCGTCCGCAACGTCGCGCCGCTCGTCAAGAAGTTCGGCGACCTCCTCGGTTCGGGCCTCGCAGGCATCACGATGTGGATGGAGCATCTCGGCATCAAGCTGCCTTTCACGATGCACCATCACCCCGATAACGAGAGCCTGTGGCGCAAGGACCTGGTCAAGCCGATCGTCTATCCGAAGCCCGATGGCGTCCTGACGTTCGATCGCCTCTCGTCGGTGTTCGTCTCGAACACCAACCACGAGGAAGACCAGCCGGTCCACCTGACGCTCAAGGATGCGAGCGTGCCGATCGAATACAACCTGCCGATGTACGACGAGCCCGCGCAACGCTATTGCCCGGCCGGCGTTTACGAAGTCGTCGGCGAGGACACCGGCGATCCCAAGTTCGTCATCAACGCGCAGAACTGCGTCCACTGCAAGACCTGCGACATCAAGGACCCCACCCAGAACATCAACTGGGTCGTACCCGAGGGCGGCGGAGGCCCCAATTATCCCAACATGTAAGCCTGCATTGCTCGCGCTCGGTCTCGTCCTGGCGACCCCCGCCACGGCCGGGACGGGTGATCTGTCCGCCTATCTGAAGGCGCGCGCCGCCGACGCCGCCGGCGAGACGAGCCTGGCGGCCGCTAGCTATGCGAAGGTGCTCGCAGCCGCACCCGACGATCCCGTCGTCGCGATCCGCGCCTATCGCGAGGCGCTGGAGGCGGGCGACATGCCGCTCGCCACCCGCGCCGTCGCTGTGCTGAACAAGGCCGGCGTAGCCCCCGCCGACGCCGCGCTGATCCCGCTCGCCGATGCCGCACGCCGCAACGACGCGAAGGCCGCCAGTGCTGCGATCGCCACGTTGTCGAGCGGCCCGCTCGTGGTCCTCGCGCCCTCGCTCCAGGCGTGGGTAGCGCATGCGGAAGGTCGCGATCCCGAACCGTCGCTCGCCACCGCTGCAAAGGACCCCGTCGCCAACCGCTTCGCCACGGAAACGCGCGCGCTGATCGCCGCGGCACCGCGCAAGCAACCGCTGTCGATCGGCGTCTCGCGCCTGCTCGCCCGCCTAGCCAGCGACCTCAGCGCAGGCGAACCCTCGCCGCTGTCGATCGCACTGACCCAGGCCGCGCTGCGCGCCGACCCGAGCTACGACGCTGCGCGCGTCCTCCTCGCCGACGCGCTCGCCCGCAACAAGCTGGTCGACCGCGCGCTCGTCGTGCTCGACGGCGTCGACGCCAAGAGCCCGTCCGCCCCGGCAGCCGCCGCCGAACGCATCGACATCCTCGCCACCGCCGATCGCAACGGCGAAGCGCTCGCCGCCGCCAAGAACCGCGTCGACCAGAAGGGGTCTGAGCCCGCCGACTGGCAACGCTACGCCGACCTCCTGCTGACCACCGGCAACCCCGCCGAAGCCGCAACCTGGTACCAACGTATCATCGCCGCCGACGGCGCGAAGGGCGGCAGCTGGGGCAATTGGCTGCAATATGGCGGCGCACTCGACCAGGCCGGCCGCTGGCCCGAAGCGCGTGACGCACTGGAAAAAGCCGTCGCCCGCGGCCCCGCGCAACCGCTCGCACTCAACTATCTCGGCTTCGCGCAAGTCGAGCACGGCGACGACATCCCCGCCTCGATCAAGCTGTTAGAACGCGCCAGCCGGATCGATCCCACCAACGCCTCGATCACCGACTCGCTGGGCTGGGCCTATCACCTCTCCGGCAACACCGCGCGCGCTCTCCCGCTGCTCGAAACCGCCGCGCAGGCCGAACCCACCAACGCCGAAATCGCCGACCACCTCGGCGACGCCTATTGGAGCATCGGCCGAAACTACGAAGCACGCTACGCCTGGCGCGCCGCGCTCCTGACCGCGGAACCCGCAGACACGGCGCGCATAACCGCCAAGATCGCCAACGGCCTCCCGCCGAAAGCCCGCCGCTAAAACCTTTTTCGCTCCAGAAGAGGAAAGGGCCCCGCAGGTGTAGGAAGGGTGAGGGCAGGGCGAGTTGACGCGGAAGGGGCCGTTTCGCGAGATCACCACCAAAGTTCGAGTGCCGAATGAGCCGCGGAAGTGATCGTAACAACGCCAGCAACTAGCGAGGTGCACGGCACCTCACGTGCGCCGTCATCCTGACGAAAGTCAGGATCCAGAGCCAAGCACGGCACCAATCGTTACCCTGGATCCTGACTTTCGTCAGGACGACGCGCTTAAACCCGCAGACATCACGCGTATTACGCTAAGCCGCGCTCGACCCCTTCGCCGCCAAACCCCGAGACCATAATGCCCGCCATCACCGAACCCGCCCCCGCCAAGATCAACCTGGCCCTCCACGTCCGCCGCCGCCGCCCCGACGGCTACCACGACCTCGAAACGCTCTTCGCCTTCGCCACCGATGGCGACCTGATCACGGTAGAACCCGCCCAAACCAACAGCTTCACCATAACCGGCCCCTTCGCCGCAGCACTCCTCCCCGTCGAGAGCATCACCCCGACCCCCAAAACCACCCCGGCGAATGCCGGGGTCCAATTGGGGACGGACAATGGCGAAGCACCCCGCTCGTCCGGCGCAGCTCCCTGGCAAGGCAACCTGGTAACCGCCGCAGCAGACGCCTTCACCACCGCCTTCACCCCCGAGGCCCACCACGCCATAACCCTGGAAAAGCACCTCCCCATCGCCTCGGGCATAGGCGGAGGCTCAGCCGACGCCGCCGCCACGCTCCGCGCGCTGGCCCGCCTCCACGGCATAGCCCCAACCGACCCCCGCCTCCACGAAATCGCCGCAAAGCTCGGCGCCGACGTCCCCGCCTGCCTCGCCAACCGCACCACGCTCGGCACCGGCAAGGGCGACACCCTCACCGCCCTCGAAGGGCTGTCCGGCACCCCCCTCCTGCTCGTAAACCCGGGCGTTGCGGTCTCCACCGCCGCCGTCTTCAAGACCTGGGATGGCCACGACCGAGGCCCGATCCCCAAAGGCAATCTCCTCGACCGTGCCCTTGAAGGCCGCAACGACCTCGAACCCCCCGCGCTGGCCCTCGCCCCCGCAATCGCCGAAGTCCGCGCGCTCCTCGACGCAGCACAAGGCGTCCTCCTGTCCAGAATGTCCGGCTCCGGCGCCACCTGCTTCGCCCTGTTCGAAACCCCCGAAGCCAGAGACACCGCCGCCACCGCCGCCCAAGCCAAAGGCTGGTGGACGCTCGCAACAAAGCTCGCCTGATCGATCGATAGGCGGCGGCACTTTTGAGACTAGGCGCCACCGCGCCGCCACGCCTGTCATCCTGACGAAAGTCAGGATCCAGAGCCGCAAACGAAACCGCCCGTCACAGACACCCTTCAAACTTTAGATCAGTTGGCCGTCCAAACCCTGCATCCAAACAACCCGAACCGATCTCGACCTAAACGCCCACACCGCCGATCCCGTCCCTCGTCGGTCATCCCGAACGTGTCCGGCATTATATCCCACAACCAAAGCACCATATCCCACAACCAAAGCACCTCCCCGGCGAAGGCCGGGGCCCAGTTGGGAACCGCTCCTGACGACAGACGCACGCCGTCACGCCAGCCCCGCCACCTGGACCCCGGCCTCCGCCGGGGAGGTGCACTTGCCTGAATCGTGTCCGCACCGAACGTTTTCCAAGGCCTGCACTCTACGAACTTACGATCCCGTGGGCCTGAAGCTTCAAGCAGGCAGACCGGCGGATGCCAAAATGACGCCGTCCCCGCACCCGACGGGCTCTGCACCGCTTCATCGTCGGAAATTTCCCGCAACAAACCTACCGTTCCCCACTTGTTCCAAAAGAACAAAGAGAATACATGGTGTTTGACGCGTTGAATGGCACGCGCGCTTGCTTTAGCGATGGGAGCATATTCGATGGCCGCTAATCTGAAAGTGATCGACACCG
>Ga0265798_10010578_pt1 | contig 11360 bp, 10 predicted proteins | sample P3T30metagenome_FD_192430 | JGI IMG/M metagenome (GOLD analysis project Ga0265798, IMG submission 192430) | Plant litter microbial communities from East Loma Ridge, Irvine, California - P3 T30 | ecosystem: Environmental > Terrestrial > Plant litter > Unclassified | place: USA: California... | reverse complement strand
TCAGGAAATTATCGATGCTCGTGGACAGCTGTTCGAGGCATCGAAGCACGAAAATCTCTGATACGTTGGCAACTATTCTACTCTACTCCTTTGGCTTTTTCTTCTTCTTCGGAAGACCTTGCGGTGCATCCAAGATCCGCACGGCCTGAAATCCACCACCATTACCAATTACAGGGCCTTTGTCCCCCGCAGGGGGCAGAATCTCGTCCGCTGCTGGTTCCCAGATCGCTGGTGGGGATGGCAGATGTTTCGCTGTTGGCTCCACAAGAATCGGCTGGTTCTGGAGAACGTCCTTCGTTCCATGGTTTGAGATAGGATCTCCAACGTCCTTGGGCTCGAATGACGCTTCTTCTTGGATTTTCTCGAACTCTCCAGTGTATCCATAAGCTTTTCCTGCTTTCGTTGTCAAAGGAACGTCGGCGATTGAGTGATGGTAGGCAGTATGCCACTTACTGGAAAAGCGGAAGTTCACATGTTTCCTGCATGTCTCCAAACCTGACTCGAGTATCTGTATTGTTCTTGTCAAGGAGTCTCGCTGGTCTGTATTGATCGTTGGTTCTTTTGCGATCTTGTCGATCTCCACTACTTCCATCTCAATGATTGTCGTCGGAGTCAGGATGTCAGGAAGTGGTTTGATCAGAAGGTCTTCCCAACACTGGGTGGCGACGTTGTCGACAACATTCTTCATTGCAACCTGTGATAGCATTAGTGTTTAGAAGCGGGTCTCACGAGGAAAGAAGAGCTTGCCTTATAGAATGCAAGCATACAGTCGACCGCTTCTCCACAAGCATATCGATCCATGTCAACCTCATTCTTTGTCGAAAGCGCGGAGATCAAACTCGACTTCTTCAGCTTCGTAAAGTTCAGTTCCTCCAGAGCTTCGCCATCACGGAGGTGGAGAAAGTTGCGGAGCTTCTGTGTCAGATCATCTTCCATTCTTTTAGTTCTCACGTTTTGGATAGTTTCTGTGAAATAGTGGTTGTAAGTTATCGGATGTCCTGACCTGTACTGATCGAGAATGGAGTCAACTTTGGTGCACATGTTGACAAGCCGGTGTTGCAACTCGGGATCAATGACTTCTCGCATGATCAGTTCAGCAGTCTGCTCTTGCGTGAGATAGTTGAACACTGATTCGAGGAAATCTCTCACAGCACTCCATATGGCCTCGACAAACTGAAGAGCTATGGATCTCCACGGTGTACACTGCTCATGAAACAAGTCGGCGATGAGCATGGGGTTGAATGTTCCGGGAAGTTCTCTCCCCCTACTTCTTGTCAACAGAGACTTGGCGTGCTCGAGGTATTCTTTACGGCTCATATGTGTGGACTCCGATGCTTCTGGTGAAGCGTTGACCTCGTGCTGCGGGACAATCCGATAGCGTTGACCGCGAATGCGCATAGTATCAGCGAATTCTAGCCCCAAGTTTTGAACAGATGCTCGAACCCTCCGGCGGTAACCATCATCCGAACGAGGATCGCCAAAGAATGGGTCACCATATACACCATCGATTGCTGCACGTGCAAGGTGCTGGTAACTCTGAGCCAGATGCAAGAGGAAACTTCGTTGCTCGCTTGCACTTTGACGCTTATGGCCCAGCTTTCGAAGTTCCGTGCGGCAGGTGGACAACCTGAGCTCAATGTCGGCGATGAGATTTGGAAGTTCGTGCTTGATTTGGCCCAAGAGAACTTTGCTGAGACGCGACCGAAGATTCGCCACGCCTACGGCTGTCCTTGACAGCTGGCTCCAGACACCTTGGCTGAGGAAGGCGGTCTCGCTCTGGTCCCGATGTTCTGAAGAAGAATGTCGGGAATCGTAATCGCGATTTTTCAAGACATGCCATCCCAGATCGAACGCGACGTCCTCGTTCTTCGCAAGGCCAACGAAGTCCGCTTCGCTGTCAGAACCAGCAGAGAGTGTGTCCGGCTTTGTGATGATCCCAAGCGTGCGTAGGCCATGCGGGTCAGCCTCCCGTGCCATCTTGAGGACAATCTGATTGGCGTAATCGTTCTTCGCCGAGACAACAGCCAATATGATTGACCTGCTACTTATCATGTATCTCTGTACTAGTGATCGTACAACTTCGATGTCCTCAGCGGACTGGAACTTGTTGTGCGAATGTATGAGCCCAGGCAAATCAACGATCGTTAAATGCGGTCGATCGGGTCCGGAGATGTCGATGCGTAAGACGTCGTCTGTGAACGCACTACCGCCTTCCACGACACCCATAGCCGTCTTTGCTTCCTCGAGAACCTCCCCAAATATCTTTAGATCGGTCAAAGTCATGTTGAACTGTTGTAGCTTTTGTGCTTCATTTTGTTCTCTTCCAGGACCGGGCGTGATGGTGACCGAGACTTGCTCGTCCGATGTTCTTCTGAGGACAACCTCAGTGGCAAACCGAGTACAAAGATTGTCTTTTGTTGGGAATGGTATCCCAGAAATGGCTTCCAAGACAGAGCTCTTTCCAGACGACTGATCACCGCAAACAACCAGCTGAGGTAGTGCGACTAAGTGACTGATGCCATGAGACCGGAGTTTGTCGATGTCGTCGAGTAATTGGACGTCGGAAGGATGATGTATTGCTTGTAAGGGTGTCTTTGTGTGTGTTACACTCTCCATTGCGAACTCGGTGTGCAGATAATGTAGAACAGGATTCGACACGCTGCGAATGCAAATGTGAGAGGGAACGGCCAGATTTAACTGAATCTTTTCAGATGAGTCTTGTGTGATGGTTGTAATCGATCGAAAGTGACTGGGCGTCATCCCGGGAAGGTACATCGACACGGCAGCTTGTGCGAGACCTTACCAGAAAGTGTTTTGGAGTTAACGACGCGATCATCAGCCCTAGAGGTAATGATGTGATCAGGTCATTGGCAGCCAATGGCGTCCTTCTGCCCCTGCGCAAGATACTTTTCGAGGGAACGACTCCCATGCAAGGTTTCGATGCCCGTGATGGTCTCTTCTAGAATTTCCAAACCGGGTGATTTGCTGCACACTGTGCAAATTGTGTCAGGCGTGCGCCAAGGATAACAGAGGTAGCCCACCAAAGCTATCGAGTATTGCTAAAGTATCCGTGAATAAACATGTAACGAATAAGAACTCCAGTATATACATTCTTTAGTAAAGTAGCAAAGCGCTCCTATTCCACAAGTCCACAGTAGCTGAGCACGACTTAAACCGTGAGGGTTCATGAGGAAGCATACTTGGAGGCATGATGCACGGGTCTTCATGCCGTCTTCCCAAAGATGTTTGTGGGTGTTCCAGTACAATGCGAGAACTTGCTTGCGTGGGGAAAAGAGGAAAGGAAGTTTACCCCACCCGGCACCAAGCATGGAGCTTCCATGTGGTCTCAAGATTGGAAAAAACCGTACGGCATTTTAGCGTGCGGAGATGTACAATGCTTTCGGGATCGCGTAGGGAAAAAGGAGTGAAGTGCCAAGGGAATCAGTCGGACTGTCCGACTGAATACCTTGGCATCACGCGTGACGAGCAGCGCTCAGAGCAAAGCATGTCCTCCTCTGTTCTCTCACGCTAGCTCGGTTCGGGAAGATTGCGTAACGAGTGACACAACTTTAGTATCACTTTTGCCGCCAGCAAATACTACCACTCGAATGATATGAGCGTGATAAAATAGAAAGCCAAACGAACTGGACAGCACGTTTTCAAAGCTCCTAGTTTAGTGACTCATCAAAATCAAGATCATCAAGACCATTGGACAGCCCATCTTCGCATCACGTGTTGCGTTTATCGTACCACAGCAGAGCGCCAAGAGATCCAATCCTCCGCGAGGACTGGATCTCTTGGCATCACGTGAGAGGAGCAAGGTGGAGAGCGAAGGCACACACGGGTACGCAGTTCGTGTATGGTGTATGTCAAGATAAACCGAAATTCTATCGGGATATAATGTCAGCAGGGCAACATTTCCATATGGCCGACATGAGTAAGAGTCCTGATCGCAGATTGGTAGCACAGATTTGAAGGATTAAATACATGTTCGGATGGAAAAGGACAGCCCTGTAAGACGCCGCGCTTCAAATTTGCTGGCTTAAGCGCTCGTCAAAATCTACATTCTCAAGCAAGCCGTCATCTACAGCCTGCATCATACCCTTCAGCGCGATAGATTCCGCATTCTCTGCGACCTGCTCTTTACTAGACGTGGCGGTCGTGGTTCGGATAGCTTGTGCAATGTCAAGCTCGCCCTCCATTTCACGCTCTTTTAGACGAGCTGCCTCAGTTACGTCGGACCACTGTGCACCGAGTTCGGAAACTGACCACCCAGCGAGCATGGGCGACAGACCAGCCGGCGGCGCACTAATTGCAACCTCACATCGCTCGAGCGCGAGGGTGGTTTCAGGAAGGGGCCGCCCTGCGAGCGCAAACCTTACTAGAGCATTCATGGTTCGCCTCGCTCGATCATCCAATGCTCTCCATGCCACGTCAAGCAGACGAAGCAATGAACCGAAGTTTGTTGCGGGAATCTTTGGAACATGGCTGTTAGGAACGCACTGTGGAGGCAGAGCCAAGAAAGCACCAGCTCCGCCGAAACGTTCGGGCTGGGCGCCTCGAGGCATGCACGCCGTTCAGACCGCCAGGTTTCATCGTGAGGAAAGACACCAGATCTTGCCAGCATAGTGTCACTTGGATATTCCAAGGATTGACCGACGGTGAATTTTTCGCAGACTTGATCAGAGAGCTGTTACTCATGTGTGGGCGCTGGCCTGAGCCAAACTCTGTGCTTCGGTTGGTCTAGTGTCTTGATATGCTTCGCTGCGTTGATCGGCCTGTGCATATAGCCGCTGGTAGATGTTGTCTGGAACGTCATGGTGGCTTTCGAAGTTGTCGCCATCGTTCATGTGAGTGACGAGCTTCCTCATGTGGGCCGTCAATGGCTTGCAATTTTTCCCACCGTGCGGATCTCGCCAACAATGACTTTGGTTGTTCTTACATGCCCGGCCGAGACAGCGCATAGTCCTGTGTACAGCTCGCCAATGCGCCGCTTCCCTGCTAGCGTGCTCCTCGGCGCCTTGTTGCAGAGTCTGTTGGTGGTGCATGCGTCGAGGTGCTTCTGGTCCAAACTTGGTCTGCGCGGCAGCCTTGCGCGGCCGGAAACAGAATGTGATCTTAACAAGCAGACGTTTGCCCTCCTGAAAGTGACAGGCCAACGACTCAAGCTTTTCTGATGAGAGATCCCAGAAAGTCTTAGGGCTTGAGAAACATCCTCTGCAGCGTTCATGCCTAGTCTCTTTGTCTTCAGCACAGCCTTCCCTTCTACGGTGTAATCCAGCGTATCCGCACGTGGTTCAGCGGTGCCATCCCACTCTTGCAAAATGAGTGGGCCGTCCTCATCAAATTTGCTCTTCCCCATCTTGAACCTCATCATCTTCCCCTTCTTGTTGCTGGAGCGTGTGGGGTTCGGTGGGAGGGTCGGTAGACTGCGGGCACGGCTGGGTCAGGTCGCCCGCATGGAGCCCGTCCCAGCATGAACTGAACGCGTCAGGCTCGTCGAATGTGGAGGTGGCGCCACCGTTGAAGGGATCGTTGAATACCGGCGGATTGTCCATAGTGCTTACACCGGGCCGAGCGCCGCAGAGCTTAGCGGTCATCTACACCATGGGATTCGCCACGAATTCCTGCACTGATCATCGGTAGAGACAGGTGCGCGCGCGTGAAGAATAAGGGATGTAAAGTTATTTTGCTCAGCACGGCGACGCCGACAGGAGAACAACACCTCGCAACAATGCACGTGACCGCTTTGTTGATGATTGCGGATTGCTTCTTCTTTCAATCTACCGAACCTCAACAATGACATGATCCGTGTGGTCCCTAAATTACACGTGCCGTGTAATGACAACGCTTTAGGTAATGCCTGCGGCTTCCACAATTGGACTAAGCTAACATTGCTCCTAATCGGTTCTCTTCCGCCAACAATATCCCGGTGCTATGTCGAACCGTGTCTGCAACGGCCGAGTACTCGTCCGAGTATTGAGAGACGACACGCATGGTGCTGTCTAAAACAGTCCGTGCTTGTATGAGGAGGCCTATTGCTGATATTAGGTTTTTTGTCGTATAAGAGAGGGGGAAGGTTACCCACATCGAACATTCATTACAAACAAAGCTTCCATGATGGACTGGCCGCGGGTCAATTCAGGCATGACCTGCGGAGCATGTATGGTCTGCCAATATGTCGCACATCGGTCAAAATCATCATCTATTAGGCGTGTTATCTTCCATTTGTATAGAGATGCGTACATGTGCTCACTTGTAGGACTCAGACGGATCGAGAGTCGTTCATGGACTGCTCGCGGGTCCAGCCCACAGGGTAACAAAGCAAGGAGATGAACGGCGACAGGGAGTCGCCAAGCTTCTCCAAATTCAAGTGCGATGTCGAATACTTTATCCAGCAATGCAAGCGATGCTGGCTGAGTCTTTGGCATCGCTCTGATAGCGTCCCGTGCATTTAGGACAGGCTTGACCCATTTGTCTCGCTCCACTCCTTCGTATGCGTTCCTGAAGATGTCATTCAAATCCAGGAGGCCTTTCAAAACCAAAGTGTGCGCGGAGGTTGTGCTGCATTTGCCGCTGATCTGCAAAGAGCCTTGCGACAGGTATTCACCAAAATAGTGCCTAGCATCACGCAGGCTGGCCAACGACAGAAGGCCATCCTGCTTTCGGTTGTCGAATCGCTTGAATGCTTGGATCAGGTCGGAATCTCGGATGAAAGTGTGAGGCGGAAATGCCTCGGTGTCTACTACAAGCAGGTGTATGTCGCCAAGATGAGATTCGTCGGCGCTGTCATAATGCCTGTAGAATATGTAGCGGATGAGAAACAACATGCTACTCGACCATGATACTAGGTTGTCCCTTCTTCGTTCATTTTCTTTGTCTCTCGTCCACCATAAGTGGTCGGCAACGAGTTTTGCAGTCTCAGCGGGCGTATTGGTGGCGAAGATGTCCTCATCGTTCCCATGTAATTCTGATGCGGCATCCCGCGAGGATGCGACTGTCTCGTTCGTGAAGCCGTCGGACCGAGGCGTGTAGACGCGGAATAGGAAGCGTGGAATAGGGTTTAGCTTGAGTCTTGACCATTGACGATATAGATGAGGAGAGAAGAGTAGGGCACTGTCGTTCAGAGTCGTGTTGCGTACGGTATCAATCAACTCATCGACAGTCATGTTGAACCAGCGGGGTGCGATGTAGAAAGAGCGAGAGAGCCGGAAGGTAGAAATGAACGTTTTGTAAGCGCTAGACGTTACTGCGATATCGTAGAGAGTTCTATCATCTACAGTGCTCTCGCAAAAAGCGAGTGACTGCAGCCTCGCTGCAACTCGAGCCACCCATTAGTGACTAAGGTGCGTGCTATGGGGCATGAACGTACGTGGGGCAGGTGAGTGTAGCGCAGGTGGGATGCACCTATAGACTTTGCTTATCTATGCAGATGGTCTTTTGTGAAACTGCTGCACTCACGCAACAACACATACCTGCATCGTGCAGGGCTTTTGACGGTGCCCGGCTATGCAGCATGGGGTGGGAAGGAACGCATATGGCCGAACGCGTGCAGCGCGCACCGGTGTGGTTTTCGGCGAATGGGAACTCTCGCAGTCTCCAATATATGGAAGAATTTGGAGCTAGGATCGCCATGTTGCCTTCGAGCCTGACGTTTGGAAGGCACCACTTCAGCACCATTTGGCTTACACTGCAGCTGCGTCCTCTGCCAAAACATCTATCGCTGGCTACCGCCCTCCTGCTGCATGATGGTGGCTGCTAATTATGGATGAAGCTAGGGCCTCTGTACACTTACACTAACGACGGTAGCCTTGCATCGGTCAATGTGAAGCCGTACAGCACCCCTCCATGCCGGGCCATGCACCAACAATCGACCTGGCTGTATGCTCTGCATGGAGTGACGTGATTCTCGCGGTGTCGTCGGCGTTGGTGGAAGCTTGGCTCGAAGCGTTGTTCTGAGGCCTACCGTGCCGCTCGTATAGCCAATTAGATAGAACTCCGTAAAAGCGAAGTAGCAAGCTGCTTTGGTGTAGTACCCTATGAGACATCTACTCAGTTCACAATTCAAAGCGCAGAAGCGACGTTTCTGTTTAAATGTTGGAAGCGTGTGTATATCGTATCAACGCATCGCTTAGCGACATATCATCAGCAGGAGAAGAGGTGATCGGGACGCAAGCAGTTTTTATAAAGGATGTCGTTGCTTCGTACGCATACTCTCTTCGCTTGGTTCCCTGCCAGTAATTCAACCAGCATGCAACTAAATGCCAAACATGGACATTACGGCATCACCCAACACCGCCGTGCATTACGGACATGCAAATCCGGGGGCCCCATGTGGACTCTGAGGTCTGCGTCACTTTGCGTCAGTTGCGTCGGGTACATCATTGCCGCTTCTCACGTTGTACGCACCTCCTTTCCAACTTGCATCACTATGGAGTGGTCGCAGCTGGCGCAAGATTATCCAGCCCCTTGGATCTCGCCGCGTCTTCACTAGATTCTCAATCCCATCTCACGATGACTTACAGAACCTTCCACCAATCTAGATCTGGCTTTCTTGGGCAACAATCGCCTACCAAAATATCACTACCACAAATGTAGAAATGAACCAATGTCAATCTACGGATCCCAGATGTCAGGCGCAGTCTTGAACGGCATCTTATACAGAAAGCAATGCTAAGTCAGCATAGTCTATGTTTTGTACTAGCTAAGATACTTTATAGGTATCTAAATACAGCTTGCTTATGTTCTCCATCCGTAGTGGGATAATATGGATGCTGATGACGCCCCTTCCTCTTGTCTCGTTAGCATGCCTGATCTATAGTAGGTTAATGATAGGTTGACGACAGGTGAAGACTGCTATGACGGTACCATTTGGGTAGGCATGGTGAACAGTGACCGACCTTACTCACATTGACGCTTTGACTAAGGCTCGGAGGTTTATAGTAGTAACTTCACAAGCGGGAGTGATTTTGTAGGTTGTTGTGCTACGTAATGCTTTGGCCGAAAAACTCGTACAGAGGCTAAGGTGCAGTATAGTGACCACAGTGAAATACAACTAACGTGCTTGGTTAGCACTAGACCTTCAGCTCATCTCTAATCTTCTGCCGCTTTTTCTCGATCTCGGTGGCCCTATCTTTTGTAGCGGCGATGATTGCTTCATGTTCCTTGCTTGAGTTCCGTTCATCGTCGGTTTCTTTTTCAAGCCTATCTGCACCTTTTTGACATTCGGCTACTTCGCTCTCTATCTTCATGAGTTCTTCTCTCAGGCACTGCGCATGTGTGAGTAGCTCGACTTCCTTCGATCTTTGTTCACTCGCCTGGCGCTCAAGCGTGAGATATTTGCTTTGAGCCTGCTGCATCAGGAGCTCTGACATTGATAAGTCGTTCTTGACATGTTCCATTTCGGCTCTGAGCCGCCTTGCAGTCTCCAAGAGCTCCTTGTCAGCTTTGTCAGAATCCTCCTCTCTAATGCTGGACCCATTCTGTGCTTGTGGGAGCTCAGAGCCCGACCTATCGCTAGCTCTGACCGTAGGTTCAGGCTCAGCAAGCGACTGGTCCGACGCACTTGGCTGACTAACAACCTGCGCACCACTGTTGTCTTCGCGAGTACCAGCAACCGGTGTTACGGATGGTAGTTCCTCTTCCGGTCGCCATAGCAGATGACCAAAGTTTGCAGGAGATCCACTGACGCATTGCACGGCAGCCCCATGAGCGTGAGTCCCTGTAGTCGGGGACGATCGCATGGAGGGCGTTTGTGCGAGGAGGAAAGGTTCCGTCTGAAAGCTTGGAACTCGCGTATACGCATAGGTCGAACCGCCGTTATCTCCCTTAGCTGATTCCCTCTCCGCCTCGCCTGAATCATGCATGTGCTTCAATATGGTCCGAACGTTCACCTTGAGACTGTCTGTATTCGACCGCCCTGCTGCTTGCGAAGGATTTGCCATAATTTTTTTGTATACTTCTTCTGTAGTTATTCCTGGAGCTTGGAACGGAACATGCTCTTTCACAAGAGTTTTCAACTCGTCTTGCGCGGGCTTGAGACGCTTCGCGGATGTAGGGGTGTGTATCGATTTCGCTTGTCTCGAATCAGTATTCAGATCCTCGATCAAAGAACAGCGGTCGCCTTTGAAATCACCTTTGCGCTTTGGGGTCGGAAGCCATTGGCTCGGGCCCCCTTTGCGTACCGCTGGGAGGAGACCAGTTGTAGGTTTGCCAGTGCTACTGATAGGCGTCCAGCTGGTTCCCACTTCAATGCAATCACCTGCGACTCTCCCATCCCTTTCCAGTCTCTGGTTCATTGTCATGGCGCTGTGGACATAGTTGGTTGTGACACAGGTGGTGAGTTGTGCGATCACGTCAATTTGCTGGTAACTGACGCGTCGAATCTACTGGCTCGCTTTTTTACACTAGCGACGCGTTTCACGGGTGCTACTAGTGCTCAGCTGGCGGGTTCAGTCGGGGCAGCCTGCAAAAGAGCGTGACGTAAGAACTGCGCTATGCTTTGCGGAAGCGCGGAACGAGCCGAAAGCTCTAGAGAGCATGATACAGTGGGATAACACACGGAGGAAAGGGCGAATAGCAAATAAACGGGTGGAGACGAACAAAAATTGTACATACAAAGCTTGAGCGCAGAGATATAATTGAGATTATGGACAAGTCTTCGACGCTATAGTGGGATTTTTCGATGGTTCAAAGAACGGATCTCGAATTTTTCTACTATACTACTTAGATGTGTATCCTTAATAGTGTTCAAGCTACAACTTTTCTTCTCTTTCCACCATCAGCCCCCTTTCTCCAACACTTCATCTTCCGGTTCTGGTCCTCTTCACGGCTTTCCAGTCTGCCTCTTTCTGGACTTTCGCTCACACTTCCCTCACTGGTAGAATCCCCCTCTGGCACATATCCTCTCTCCAAAGTCTTATTGACCTCAAAATCGTTCCAGGCTGCACTGTCCGCCCGGTCATCTCGTGACTGAGAGCGGTCTCTTTTTCCAGGACTTCCGCTTCTGCTCTTCTTCGTGGGACTCGTGTTCCTGATCCAACTCTGACGTTGTTCCAATATCTGTTCTGCTTCCATCCATTGCGCCGCAGTTGTGCTCCCTCCAAGCTTCCTCCTTGTCCGCTTCGCAAGGAACGTTGTTTCGTACTTGCGGCAAACCGATAAAACGAATCTAGCCCAGGCACAAGCCGGTGATACATCCGACAGGCCCCCTCGCACTGGGCGTCTGTGGTGAATGCGTACCATCTTTTGCAGTGGAAGCATAAAGAGACAATGCAACCGCCATCGTCCCTCCGATACCTTGAGTGGAAAGAGGCAGAAGTAGCCATTATCCCACATTCCGTGTAATCCATCACTGAGCG
>Ga0265798_10010577_pt1 | contig 11361 bp, 10 predicted proteins | sample P3T30metagenome_FD_192430 | JGI IMG/M metagenome (GOLD analysis project Ga0265798, IMG submission 192430) | Plant litter microbial communities from East Loma Ridge, Irvine, California - P3 T30 | ecosystem: Environmental > Terrestrial > Plant litter > Unclassified | place: USA: California... | reverse complement strand
ATCTTTACCTCCTTGAAAGTGGCAAGCACGCCCTCGAACTCCTTGTTCTTCTTCTTGATAGTCTGCTTCAATCCAGTGACAGCCTTTGCCTTTGCGCCAGTCATCTTTTTCGTAGCACTCTTGTCAGCGGCGACGGTCTTGGTTACGCCAGCATCTAGGTCGACAATAGTTTGTAGGAATTGAGGAGGGATGTGACCGGCAGGAGGAATTGGGGATGAGACCATTGAGACTTGATGACGGGCGATGAAACGGAATAGCTTATCGAGTTCTGGTTCATCAGCTATTTCACCATGTGCCGGTTAGAGACATACCACTGGCAGCGACGACCCAGTCGTTGGCGGCACCTTCTCCTTTGGTTGCGTTCTTAATGTTTCCGATAGCTGCGTCCATTTCGACGAAACGCTTGTCCTTCGCTGAAAGAACTACTGTCTTGTCTCCCTCATCGCTATCCTCATCACTCGAGTCGGCGCCCATCAAGAATTGGTCTGCTTTTCCCTTCTTAGCAGCGTCAGCGATACACTGGAGAATGAGCAGCAGGACATACGGTCTTCTTTGGCGCCTCATCATCACTGTCTTCATCATCATCATCGCTCTCTTCCTCATCACTGCTGTCGTCTCCATCGCTCCTCAAAAATTGGCTCGCTCGACCTGTGGGCTTGGCCAGACGGGCATCCTGCTCCTCTCCCTCCTCACCGGATAGAATAGACTCCTCGGAGTCGGATCCCGAAGAAGAATCAGAGTCGGAACCTGATCCTAGTCGCGCAAAGAACGACATTTTGAGTGTTTTGCTGTTTTGATCTCTTGATTCTTTATGGTCGTATTTTCGCCCGCTATCTAGCTGTGTCTTTCGAGTCGATACTACGTGTGCCACTAGTGATATATGAAGTGATGTAGCGTCGACCTGCTGAGGCTGAATTAAGTGCTATACGAGCCCTTGAATGAACAATTAGCACTCTGACGCGAGTTAACCTTTGAAATTCTAATCCCGCTAAAACACCGATTAAAGTGGCACATCGTATCAATACACCCTCTATTCTACGTATTGTACCCTACTCTGCGTATCATTAACTACTTCTTGACGTGAACATCATCAATAGGAGCTACAGGAGAAACTGGAGCCGGAGAATCCTCATCCCTATTCACCGTCACTTCTGCCGGACTCTCCTGAGCCCAAGTCGGATCGTAACTAGGAGGAACCAAAGCGACTCTACCAGCATCCGTTTCTTGTCTGACCTGATTTTGTTGACCAGGCAAAGGGAGTTGCCGAGGGATCTTCGAGTTCCGATTCACGCTACGCTGCGAGCTGGCCTGGTCGACCGACCCAGATGCTTGATAGCTGGATCCCTCAGACATGCCGGGTGAGTGAGGATGATAAGGTGAAAGACCTGGCGAAGCATACGAGTTGCGCGATTGGGCAGACTTGCTATATTGGCCAGTCGCAGGACTCGTACCAGCGGCGTCTAGTATCAGCTCCCTCTCGTGAGGTCTCAGACAACGGCGACATAGGCCGAGGGGAAAGGAAATGGACATACTGGCGTAGGCCATCTCTGGGTCGTCAAAGTATTCTTCATGGTGAGGCACCGCAACCGTGGTCTCGGTATAAGGATCAACATCATATCGAGTATCATCCACAAGATCGGGCGTGTGATATTCACTGGGGCGGTCAGCTTCATTCACGATGGTATGGGGTCCGACCTACTTTGCCTTCCTTCGTTTCTTGAGGCAAAACCAGATGAGAACACCAATCATGGCAATGCCTATTGCGCCGCCAACCTGCAGGTCTGCTTCCGAGGATGTGATCACGACAAGTGGACTTACTGCAGCACCGACAATGACACGGATAGATGTCCCACCTCCACCTGTCAAGTCAGTGTATCCCTCAGATTGGGGACGTACCGCTTGAGTCCGGTTTTGGTGCCCCACTGTAGGTCAGTGTATGATCATCGCCTCAGGAGACTAAGAGCAATTACCCAGAAGCGGTGATATAGCTCACAGAGCTGATATCAAGCCAGCTGCCTCCATCGATATTGGTCACACTCATCACTCCCCAGTCTGCCATTCCGAAGAAGATAACTTGATTCAAAGACATGTATGGTGAAACCCCATCGTAATCGACCGTTCCGGGCCAGCCTGCGACAGGTCCGCTGGAGTCGATACTAAATCGGCCGTGATCGAAATTGACAGATCCATAGCCGACGACGAAGGTCTGTCCAGTGATGGCAGGCAGGACGACGCGTCTGAGATATTAGGACGGAGGCTAACGTGAGTGGAACTCACGCATTGCCGACATTGGTATCGATGCGGTTGTACGTCAAGTCTACCTAATCAGCCTATTCGCCAATGAAGTAGATTCTCGTACTCACCGCCCACGGCGGTCCTATTACCCCATTGATTTTGTCCTGAGAAGCTAAGATCGGGATTCGGGCCATTCTGTTCATTCAAAGCGGGTATGGTCTCCGACGAGAGTGAGGCACTGAAAATAAGCTTTCAATCCTGGTTGATCATGCCAGGCATAGACGCACCCATCGTTCCCGATGTCTACCGTGAAGATGAGCCCGTATAAGGAAACCCCTTGGTTGCCTTTCACCGTCACAACCACATCCCACCACTGATCTTTCATCCCGTCCTTGTAAGCTGGCAATCCCTTTGGTGTGATGACCTCGCCACCGACCGTCACTTCTGCATCTTCGCCAGATGTACTACCATTGATATAGATAGCTGTCCCTCTGAATCCGAATGTCGCAGTGGCGCCGACATAATAGGTGAGATGCTGCGAACTTCCTACCGACAGATTACCGGGCGATGTTGTTGACCAGTCATTACCTGTATAACTGATATTCCAGGTCTGTGTCGAGTCTCCAGATCCTGAGGGCGAATATTTGATTGTAGGTGAATTATCGGTGACGGTGATATTGGTCAATGTCGCTGACACCGAGGCGATGATAGTCGCGAGTGCGAGTACGAGCGAGACGAAATGAGGGAACATCATGCGTTAGCCCTCTCGTCGTCCTTATCCAGTCGGTGAGTGGTTGTGAGATGAAACGAAGTGACATGGTCCATGCGCTGTATTGAAGTTCTTCGGCCATTCCTGTGTATCGAAAACACGACCCACACACGCTACCCGCAGATTCGAGGATAAGGGATCCTTTGGTCATCGCTGTCGGGCTCATCTCCAGGAACCCTAATGCAGTCATGCCCGTCTATGCATATTGGTATTGATTACATCTAGATAATACAGTTATAGATCCACAATGAATACGATGCCTCATCGATCCGAGCCGGACGTCCGTGAATCCTGCTCAGTCGGGCGACTCCCTCTAACAAGCGAGTCCAGCTCACTCCTCCCTTCCAAATCCGTTTGCGATCCATCCCTTGAGCTGGTCGGCGGAGGGCTGGAGTTCGTGAACCCATCATGAGCCCAGGCGGGATCATAACTAGGAGGTACCAATGCGACCCTCCCCGCGTCCGTCTCTTGAACGACCCCATTCCGAGGTGGTGGTCTTTGACGCCTTCTCTCTTTTCTTTCTTCGGGTATATTTGTACCCTCTGTGTATGTGCCTGCATCGATCTCGGCACCTGGCTGAGGCGTGACCAAGGCCAAGCGACGAGACGTGATAGGATCCGAGGGCGATCTGGTTCCCGGTCCAGTGGATGGTGGATAGGGGTTTATATATGTGTTCTGTGGTGTTACAAGAGTGGGTGATGGTGAGCGGTATGGCGCAGGCGATTCGTAAGGGTTCGGGTTTGGTCTATCGGCCCACGCACTACCCAGGCTCCCGGATGCCGCCGCTGATTGTCAGCCTACGCAGTATATGTACCCACACCGGCTTATGACTACTCACAGGCATAGGCCAATTCTGGGTTATCAAAGTAGGATCCTTGAGATGCCTGACGGTCTCCAGTATCTTTATATGGGTCAATCTCGAAGGCGCCAGTATCCGCATGAGCGGATGAGTAGTGACCCCTGATTGCTTAGCTATAGGCCCCAGGAGACAATAGAACCTCACGAGTCGACTTTGTGTCTACGCCAGCAGAACCACCATAAGCCAGCCGCGAGTAGACCGAGTCCGATCAAACCGCCGAGCTATGGTGTCAGACAAAATACAGCGCTGATTGGAATTGACCTACCACTCCACCAACTATAGCTCCAGTCTTCGAGGTATGCGAGGCCTCACCACTGCAAAGTCAGCGCCTTCCGCAATACTTCCATTTACTTACCCAGAAGCAGTGGTGTATACCACTTTACTGAAATCCAACCAGTTTCCCCCATATACGTTTTGCAATACCAACTCTCCTTCGTCCACCTGTCCAAAGTAGATGACTTCATTAAGCGAGATCCAAGGGGATTCGCCATTCATCATGATCGTCTCCGGCCAGGCCGTACCAGTTGATTTGGATACGAAATAGTCGCTGTGATCGTAATTGACAGAGCCGTAAATCAAGACAAATGCTGGACTACCTATCGATGGTATAAATACACGACTAACATAAGTAAGGGTAGTCGTCATTTGAGTGGACTCACGCATCTTGCCCATATGTATCTACTCGGTCGTACGGTCTGCGATCTGTTGATTAGCTATATTCTGGCTTTCCAATAGGGGACTCACCTAGACCAGCTTCTGTCCCTGTTGTCCATGATCCTGAAAAGCTCAATTGGGAATTCGGATTATTTGACTCGTCCAAAGCATAAAGGGTAGTATTGGTCAATGAAGCTCTGCCCCTGTCAGCGAAGAACTCGTTCCCGCTCCAATAGATTTACCCCTTATTGCCAAAGTTGACCGTGAAAGTAATAGCTTGTATCCCTACACCCCCACTCCCAGTGACATTGACAGCTAGATCCCACCATTGATTCTTCAGCCCCTCCTTCCATCCCAATAACCCATCCTTTTCACCCTTGTTCAATTTCTGACCGTCAATCCTAAGCGAAACATCATCGGTACTTCCATTCGTATACCCATACACATAGATCGCTGTACCGACAAAACCGAGTGAGGCCGAGGCATCATTGAATGTCGTATAATGGCTTGACGGCCCATCTCCTATCGAGCCATTGTTGGGAGCGTCTTGCGGGTCTATGTATGTCACATTCCATGTATTCTCCGAATCTCCCGATCTTGACGGAGTGTAACTGACTGTAGGCGATAGATGCGAGACGGTGATATTGATCGGCGTAGCTATGATCGTACATGTCCACCCATACCCAAGCAGCAACAGCTGTAGCAAATGGCAATATCGCATTTTTGCAAGCGCAGATCTGGCAGTTCCCACCGTTACTGACCTCGACTATCGGGTTGTGGGTGTGGCCATACTCTTGGTCTACGTTCTATCGCTTGTCTGGTGAGTGTTCGATACCAAGAAGTCCAAGGCGTACATAATAGCTAATCCTTCCATTCAAAGCGGTCAGGGCCGTAGGAGAACACCGCACAGTGCTCTCTCTGCTTTTTCGGCCAAACGGGCTAGGCGACTATTCTGGATATACCGGCAGAGGCACGGCAGGGATCGTCGTCATCTCAAGATCTGTCATGGGCATGCATGCTTGTTCTTTTTGTTGTTCTTTACAGACTTGGTCAGGCAAGCAGAATGCGCATGATGCACCGACTACCCACTATACACTTCATTCGGGATGCATCGATGCATTGTCTCCTCACCTGTACAGTAGCCACGTTCATGATCTATGCACAGCTTCTGGTGGCGTCGGCTGGGCTTGTCCAGGGTTGTACGGCGGTAAATACTCGGAATGTGCTTGTTCGAAAGAGCCTCTCGAGTCTGAAACTGTTCCGGTAAGTTTCCAGCATAGATTGAGCACTAACCAGACGGACTCTGTCCATTTCCCATCGAAGCGTCTCCAGCCTGTCTTCCACCGAAGAAAGGCCGCGGTACGGACTCCTGCCTTGCGTCCACCTCGCTCGAGAACTCCGGATCGATAAGGAATGGGCTTCTACCAGTATCTGCCATCCTACGTTGTCCCTTTCGTAAACTGCATATCAGTAGTCTTCCCTACTCTACTTTTATTAGGACTTACGCTCTACGATATCGTAGATGGCGGAACAGGTAAAAGAGCCCGACCAGTACGATACCGATAGCAATGGCAATCGATAACTGACATGATCAACGCTCAACTCCTTTGCGATGTTACGGCTCCTAATACCCAGATGAACATCGTTCGTCGAGAAGACAAATACCGAGCTTGGTCCAATGTTGTGCCAGACATGGTTGTAAGGGTATGGTAGTATGATTAGGGAGATCACGATGTTGCGAGGGCGGTAATCAGTCTCCTTGACTACCTGGAGTTTCAGACTGCCGACCCAGGGGCTGGTCCGAGAGTGTCGGCCATGTCCCCTTTGAAGGAGCCCATACACACACCTGTGCATCAACTCTATCACATACAGTACGTCCTTCAACAGGGACATAATGATACATTATCAAAGCTGTGTAGTTCCAAAGCCGTACACTCGCACACTACCGTTGAGCCACCACTGCACTGTAAGCAGGCGGCACATCTTCATCCCTTCTTGCCAATATCATCTCTGAAGGGCTGTTATACACAGGGCCGCCTTGATCTAGCAAGGCACGAAGTTGTAAGCTGGTACTTGGTCGGTGCGGACTCGTCTTCGTTTCCCTTCTTGATGTGGTAGCAGAGCCCAAATTTGGCTGACTAACGCGACGGACCAAAGGAGGTGGGGGGCGATCTACCAAGTCAACTGAGTCTCTCTACGAGTCAGGACAGTAGGGCTTACTGGACTTGCCAAGAACAGCTACCTCTGATTGTGAAGGGCGGAATGCCGCTCTATCCCGTCCGAAGTGAATCATATCCGCCATGCCACCCTGATAAGATGATGGCTGAGCTTCCGCTCTGGTATCAAATCCATATTCCAGATCTCCCCCATCGATCACAAACTCCCTCCTTCTCCGGGATTTCTGTTCGATAATAGTCCTCCTATTCTGCGCCTTGAACCTGGATCATAAGTCCCCATCGCCGTAGTAGGGCAAAGTGGACTTGCGCTTCGGATACTCTCTCCCGCCTGATACACCGAATCACCGCTGCTAAAGCTGATAAACCTATTAGTACCCCTATGCATATTCCCACCTGAACTTGTCAGTGTTTACCTCGAGTTAATCGGGAGGGCTTACGATGGTCACGATCCTCTTTGTATCCTCAAATGAAGACATGTCGAGCTTGTAAAGGCAGTGTGGACTTAAGATGTCGTTCAGTATGTGGTCTGAATGGTCTGATGAGTTCAATCATTGCTCCTCACGTTTATGCGGATTATATATGTAGTCGAAGTCTTCATATAGTTGCCTATAGTCATACTCTCCCGACCATCACCTCTGGTACCCGACTTTGCCAAGTCAGTGCGGACATTGTGCCTGAATTCCACCTCTACCAGGCATTCATGCAGATCCGGTACCCCGACACCGCCCCTACTGAAGTCAGGAAGTACGACTACGACGAGCGGTGCATAGCATGGATAGAGGGATAGAGTTCACCAAGTGGTGACATCACACTGGCGGACTTGATTACCGGTTGTTACCGGAGACCCAGTAGACCAGATAAGAACATAGTCTTGGCAAGCTATGGCCCGGCACGTTTCGGCTTGACACCTGACAATACCTTAGTGAGGTGATATGATGCAGCGGGAGCATCGGTGAGTTGGTGTCATTTGTGTTGCAGGCAGAACGACGCTTCCCCAGCGAGCAAATATGAATCAGTAAGATCGCATTATAAGGCTAAAGTAAAGTAACCTATTGTACAACGTTGACCTGGACTCCTGTTACGCTACCACTTCAAGCGTGATCTATCGTGGTAGTACAACGGCGCTGTATGCAGGTGGAACATCATTCTCATTGCGCGCTAAATCTGTCGGACTACTGTATACTGGTCCAGGCTGAACTGACGGAGTCACAGCTGATTGATTGGTGGTGGTCAGACGAGGGGCCGAGCGAGGCTGGCTAGAGGAGCGGCGGGGTGGATTCAGCTGGTCCGAAATTCGGCCTTGACCAGTATTGCTAACTATTCTATCAGTATACGTTTCATCCGCAGACAGCCTACTTACTGTTCCTGACATATGCAGGAGCAGGTACTTGTGGCTCCACATCTACCTGGCGATTCCCTCCGAAATGGGAGACATCCGCCATTCCACCGTGATAAGATGAAGGCTGAGCTTCCGGTCTTGTGTCCAATCCATATTCCAGGTCACCCGCATTTGCAGCTACGGTTACACGTCTTTGCTGTTCCTGTTCTCGAAAGAGCCTTTCATTATTCTTCTGCATACTGTAGTTGTCAGCTTGGTTCCCGATATTGAGAAGAGCTTACTTTTCGGCGGCTTCAGTTCGCCTGTTATGCTTGATGATTGCGAAAGGGATTACCAGGATGATGATGACGCCTACGACTGCTCCTGCCTTCTTTGTCAGCCTCGCCAGACTTCAGCGTTGGAGCAAATGACTTACAATGACGATCGTCCTGTGTTTGTCAAAGCCGAGTGACATGGTGTATGTACTGAAGTTATCGTATTGGTTCAATGTCGATGGTGAAGCGAGAATCAGTCTTCTGATGACTGAGCCCCATCTCGAGCCAGCCCATTGATATATACTCTTGGAATAGCATCTTACGGACGTAAGAGACTAACCCGAACGCCATTGTTATCATCGAGATAAATCGCCAAGAGTTCGGTCAGTGTGCCTGAACACCGGATATCTCGGCAAGCCTTTCTAGATTATCGAGAACACCGCTTCTCCCGATGTTCTGACCATTATAGCATGACGCTACATGATGTACAGGTGCACTGGTGTGGAGGGACATGCGATGGGTACCTGGAAGGCGTCGAGATCGATGAGAAAGGACCCTTGGCGTATCTAGACCGGCATGGTCAGCTTGAAGTAACACAGTCGGGACCTTGAAGCGGTCCTGGACGGAATATGGTAGGCATGTACATGTAAATTAAGCAATAGAGAGAATGGGACGTAAATCTAGTCAAAAGTGATCTTGGTAGCCTTGGGAGCATTGGTAGTATCCCTGTAGAAAGCTCCATAACTTCCGTGTTCTTGTATATGAGTTTTATCCCAACTTCGTGCATCAGGTGCTTACCCTTCTTCTTGATGGTAGATGGGAACTGATCCATCTCTTTAGGAATCTCGGCGCCGACATCTCGAAGAACACGCATGAATTCACCAGCTAGAGATTTCTCGTGGTTCTCTCCAGTGAAGAATGTGACTGCTTTACCGGATTTTCCAGCTCGTCCAGTTCGACCACATCTGTGAACAAAGTCCTCTACCCTATCAGCTGGTTCATCTATCTGAATGTGAATAACATACCAGTAGTCAAAGGGAAAGTGACATTCAAGACAAGTCCGACATCTGGGATATCCAATCCACGGGCGGCAACATCGGTAGCGACGAGGATGTTGACTTTACCCTCCTTGAACGCATCGAGAGCTTTGAATCGAGCATCCTGGTTCATATCTCCATGTAGACCCATGACTGAGAATCCATTTCGCTTGATTGTCTGTTCCAGACGTTGTGCCTCTTTCTTGTACAAGGCGAATACCAGGATACGGGTGGGCTGAGCATCGGTCGAAGGGTGGGCTTTCATGTGCGCTCGGAGGTGGTGGAGGAGTCGAGGACTAATATCAGCGTAGTTCGAGTGTTCATGAACAAGAAGAAGCTTACTCCTTGCCGAATGGCTCTAGAACCTCAACAAGCTGCTCGATCCTCTTATTGGCTGAAAGCTCGTCTGATCCCACGGTGATTCGGACGGGGTCGTTCAAGAATGTAGCAGCCAGACGTCTAACGGTCTCGGGCCAAGTAGCAGAGACTGTACATCAGCAAGTAACCCTGTTTCCAACACCATGACAACTCACACATGACGGTTTGCCTTCCGCTGGTCTTGTCGGGACAGTGAGCGATGATACGCCTGATGTCGTTCTCGAAACCTGCATCCAACATTCGATCGGCTTCATCAAGGGTGAGGTATTGGACACTATGGTGTCAGCAAGGAACATGATGACGAAAAATAAGAGCTCACCCGGAAAGGTCTAGGTCTCCAGAATCGGCGAGATCCAAAAGACGACCAGGAGTTCCGACGACAATCTTGCTCTCTTTGATACCAGCGATCTGCTCTGCCTTTCCAACACCACCATAAACACAGATACTCTTGACTCCAGCTTCCTTGCCTAGAGCGACCAAAGTGTCGTGACTTTGCAAAGCGAGTTCTCGTGTAGGGGCGATGACGAGCATATGAGGTCCCTTCTTCTTTTTACCAGATTCGACAAGTCGGTTCATTCCGGGTACACCGAATGCCAAGGTTTTTCCAGAACCAGTCTCGGCGATACCGACGACATCCCTTGAAGCGAGGAGCGGAGGCCATGAACATGCTTGGATAGGTGTGGGGTTGGTGAACTTTTTCAAGAATGGTCGTAGTAGATCGGAGATGGGTAGGGCGGCGATGTTGAGTTGAGGAGGAAAGAGTTGGGGCAAGAGAGTGATAGCGTTGGTAGCTAGGTATTCGTTGTGGGCGGAGGTGAATGACTCTGGCTTGATTTGGGCACCGGATGATGATGGACCAGCGGCGGCAGCGGCAGCCTCAGCTTCGGCGGCTCGTGCAAGTTTCTTCTGCTGCTTCTTTGACAAGCCGGTCGGGGCCTCGGATGGAGTGGAAAGGGTAGTAGCTTCAACAGCAGTAGGTGCGGCGAAAGTAGAGGGATCAGGCTGAGATACCTCTCCGTTCTCGACTTTACGTTTCTTCTTGTCATCCTTGTTCTTCTTCTGTTTCTCGGCTCCACTCTCTTCCCCACGGATAATAGACTCTCCGTTTACGTCCTCGACCTTTCTCTTCTTGTCCTTGTTCTTCTTCTCCTTCTTGGCGGAAGCGCTGACACCCTCGACTGCTTCGGCTGGTGTGACAGCAGCGGCGGCGGCAGAAGAGGAGCTGGTGGCTGGTGCGGCAGACTCGGCAGCTCGCTTGGCCTCCTTTCGAGCCTTCTTTGCCTCCTTCTCCTCTTTAGATAGCTTGATTTTCTTGTCTTCGATTGACATTGCTGGGTGTTGGATATATAGGCGTATCTGTTACCCACCGCGATGAAGTCTCAACTTTTCTGATTCACGGACATTCCTCTTAACTCCACACGGACATCTCTCCCATCTCCGCTCCCATACCCACCCCCGTCAAATTCTCATTCTCTCTTCTCTTTCTTCTTTATCAAAAAAGGTAAGCACTTTCCCCCTCCCATATATATCATACAATATACTGATCCTATCTAGCATGGAGTCTGTTCTGCCGCAGTACGTGTGTCGATAAATACGATCACGAACCGCTCAACGGGCTACACTAGACGAACGGATTAATGCCTCGAGTACTTTAGGAAA
>Ga0265798_10010575_pt1 | contig 11362 bp, 11 predicted proteins | sample P3T30metagenome_FD_192430 | JGI IMG/M metagenome (GOLD analysis project Ga0265798, IMG submission 192430) | Plant litter microbial communities from East Loma Ridge, Irvine, California - P3 T30 | ecosystem: Environmental > Terrestrial > Plant litter > Unclassified | place: USA: California... | reverse complement strand
CGGTCAAGCCGGGTGCCTACGTGATGTTCCGGGTCAGCGACAACGGCAGCGGCATGAGTGCGCCGGTGCTGGCCAAGGCATTCGATCCGTTCTTCACCACCAAGCCCATCGGTCAGGGCACCGGGCTGGGGTTGTCGATGATCTATGGCTTCGCCCAGCAGTCGGGCGGACAGGTAACGCTGCAGAGCCGTCCCGGCGAGGGCACCTGCGTGCGCCTGTACCTGCCGCGGCACAGCGAACCGTCCGATGCGCTGGCCGAGCAGCGCGCTCCGGCCGTGTTGCCCATGGCCCGGGACGGTGAAAGCGTGCTGGTGGTCGAGGACGATCCAGCGGTGCGGATGCTGGTGCTCGATGTGCTCGACGAACTGGGCTACGCCGCGCATTCCGCCGGCGAGGCCACGGCGGCGCTGGCCCTGCTCGACGCGGGGTTGGACATCGACCTGCTGGTGACCGATGTGGGCCTGCCAGGGCTCAACGGCCGGCAGTTGGCGGAGATTGCACGGCAGCAGCGGCCGGGGTTGAAGGTGCTGTTCATCACCGGCTATGCCGAGAAAGCGGCGGAACGCTACGGTTTTCTTGCCGAGGGCATGGACATGATCACCAAGCCGTTTTCCATCGAGCGCCTGGGCAGCAAGATCCGCGACATGATCAACCTGGCGTGATTTGCGGCATAATCAGCGGCTTTTTCCAGCGAGCATCGGGCAATGAAGGCACAAGCAAGGCACATTCTGGTCAAGACCGCCGAGGAGGCGGAGGCGCTGCGCCTGCGGATTGCCAAAGGTGAGGCGTTCGATGTGCTGGCGAAGAAGTATTCGACCTGCCCGTCAGGCAAGCGCGGCGGTGACCTGGGTGAAGTGCGACCGGGGCAGATGGTTGGCGCCATCGACCAGATCATCTTCAAGAAACCGCTGCGTACGGTGCACGGGCCGGTGAAAAGCAAGTTCGGTTATCACCTGGTGCAGGTGTTCTACCGCGATTGACGAGCATCTGTAGGAGCGGTCAGCGGCCGCGAAGGCCCAACGCGTAACTGCGGATGCACCGCGGTGTCTGGTTCGCGGCCACCGACCGCTCCTACAGCGGAAAAAGGCCGCTGCTACAGGGTCAGAGGTACTCGCCAACCGCCTTGGGCCTTTGGTGTTGCAATTTGAGGTCGGTGCGCATGCCGGCGATCAGGTTCGAAATCGCTCGGCTGCTGGTCAACTGCTCGGTGCGAATGCCGCTGAGCATGTAATCCACTTTGTGCGAAGTACGGTCGAACACGCGCACGGTCAGCGAACGGTCATGGGCTTGGGTACATTGGCAGCGTTGCGGCAGAAAACTGCTTTCAATGATGTTGCGCAGTTCAAGGGTGGACAACATGGTGACACTCCATTCTTGGTCTTATCCCTGAGATCGGGCTTGCCCGAATACAGTGCACTTTCCATGCCCCATGCCTCGCCATACACTCGCCATACAAATCAAACACTTAACCCCTAAAACACCCAAACGTATCGTGCATTGTGCAAGATCCAGGTGCAACAGCGTTGCAAATTGCATCGCACCCAGCCCATTGAAACTTAGCGGGCGGCTGCAAGGTCACCTGCAAACACACCGCGCAGGAGCACCCTTCACCATGGCACGAGCAATCTGGAAAGGCGCGATCAGCTTCGGGCTGGTTCATATTCCCGTAGCGCTGGTATCGGCCACTGCCTCCCAGGGCGTCGACTTCGACTGGCTGGACAAACGCAGCATGGACCCGGTCGGCTACAAGCGTATCAACAAGAAAACCGGCAAGGAGATGGACAAGGAAAACATCGTCAAAGGTGTTCAGTACGAAAAAGGTCGCTACGTAGTCTTGAGTGAAGACGAGATCCGCGCCGCGCACCCTGTTTCAACCCAGACCATCGATATTTTCTCCTTCGTCGACCGCAACCAGATCCCCCTGCCCAATATCGACACACCCTACTTCCTGGCACCTGACCGACGTGGCGAGAAAGTCTACGCGCTGTTGCGCGAAACGCTGATCAGTACCAAGAAAGTTGCACTTGCGTTGGTGGTATTGCACACCCGCCAGTACTTGGCGGCACTGATGCCATTGGACGGCGCGCTGGTGATGGTCAAGTTGCGCTGGCCTTCGGAAGTTCGCGACCTGGACATACTCGAGCTGGGCAAAGAGGTGAAGAAACCCGAACTGACCAAGAAGGAACTGGACATGGCCAAGCGCCTGGTCGAAGACATGAGTGGCGACTGGCAGCCTGACGAGTACGTCGACAAGTTCGAGCAGAAGATCATGGCGCTGGTGGAGAAAAAGGCCAACAAGGGTGAGATCGAAGACGTGGAAACCGAGGTCGGCCAGGAAGCGCGCAAGACTGCGGATGTCATCGACCTGACCGAACTGCTCAAGCGCAGCCTCGCTGGCAAATCACCCACCACGTCGAAGGCCAAGCCTGCCAAGGAAAAATCCGCGACGAAAAAAACGCCTGCACGTCGCAGCCCGCGCAAGGCTTCTTGAATATCGATAGACAGCAACAATGCGCTCACTGCCAACGGTATTGATGAATAGATATTTTCATCAATACCGTTATTGAATAACTTGATATAAAGCTGCTTTTAATACCAACTTTAAAAACCTCTCGACTACACTCGTTGCATTGCAAGTCTGCATTGACCACCTGATCGCCCACCGCGCCTTGTTTAATCCGCGCGCTTGGCTGTGGGAGTTGCCAATGAATACCAACGAGTTGTTGATACGCACCAGTCTACTGACCGCACTGGCCGTACCGTGCGAATACGCCCGGTCCGATTGCACCTTCAGCCCCGGCGTCGGCAATGACGCCTACGTGTGCGACAGCGGAACGGCGCCGGGGCTTTCCGACCTGCTGGGCAACAACAGCCTTACCCTGCCCGCCGACGGCACGGGCACCATCACCGGCGCGGTCGAGTTCGGCCCTGGCCAGGACAGCTTGTTGATGCGCTCGGGCACTGTGGGCGGCGCACTGAACACCGGCGCGGGTGCCGATACCGTGTTCATCAGCGCCGGGCGCCTGTTGTCCCTGACCCAAGGCGATGGCGCCGATACGCTCGAAGTCGTTGGCGGTACCGTCAGCGGTACGGTGAACCAAGGCAGCGGCATCGACAACTTCATCATGCGCGGCGGGCAGATCCTGGCTTTGGGGCAAGGTGACGGGCTGGATACCTTTCTCATGACCGACGGCACCATCGTCGGCGCCTTCGAGGACGGCGACATCGCGCGGATGAGCGGCGGCACCATCGGCCGGGTCGACATGAAGCTCGACAACAACCTGTTCGAGCTGTCCGGCGGGCGCATCAATGGCAACCTGGTTGCCGGCTTCGGCAATGACACCATCGCCGTTTCCGCAGGCAGCATCGGCGGCAACATCAGCGTCAGTGGCGGCACCGACCAGGTGACGGTGAGCGGTGGTGATATCGGCGGCAACGTCTTGCTCAGCTTTGGCGACGACCGTTTCATCTGGCGCGACGCGGGCCTGATTCACGGCGCCATCAGCCTGGGCCCAGGCAACGATACGGCACTGCTGAGCAACTTGGGCGAGACACAACTGGCCTCCCCCAGCCTGGTCTACGGTGATGCCGGAGTCGATACCCTGACCCTGGACAACAGCCGCACTACCGGCGGCGCGCGCTACAGCTACTGGGAAACCATCAACCTGAACAACGGCTCGGTGCTGGACCTGCCCGACCGGCTGAGCCTGGCCGATGACTCGACGCCGCTGGACAGCGGTCTGCTCAACCTTGACCGCACCAGTACGCTGGGCGCCACCCAGGGCTGGGTCGGGCCGATAGTCGCCGGGCAAACGGTGACCCTGAACAACGCCGGCCTGATCGATCTGACCCGCAGTGGCGCCGACGCGAGTGACCGGCTGACTGTGATTGGCAACTATGTGGGCAATGACGCGCGTTTGCGCTTGCAGAGCGTGCTGGGTGGTGACGACGCGCCTGCCGACCGGCTGATCGTGGCGCGCGGCACCATCAGCGGCAGCACGGCGATCACGGTGGACAACCTCGACGGCCAGGGCGCGCTGACCCTCGCCAACGGCATTGCCGTGGTCGAGGCCACGCAGGGCGCGACCAGCACTGACGGCGCTTTCAACCTGGCGCAAGACTTGTCGGTCGGGGCCTATCAGTATTACCTGTTCAAGGGCGGCGTGACCGCAGGCAGCGAGAACAGCTGGTTCCTGCGGTCTTCCGTGGTGGCAGCGCCGCCGGTGACACCGCCTGTGGTCGAACCGCCGATCATCGCGCCCCCGGTGGTCGAACCCCCGATAGCCGAACCTCCGATCATCGAGCCGCCCGTTGTCCAACCTCCGGTGACGCAACCCCCGGTCGATGAGCCGCCACCGGTAACACCGCCGGACGCCGAGCTGCCCGAGGAGACCCCGGTCGAGCCATTCGTGCCGCCGGCGCCCGTGCAGCCGGAAACACCTGTGGCCGAACCAACACCAACGCAACCCGCTCCAGCCGCCCAGGCACCCGTTGCTGCGGTCGGCACGCCGACCTTGCCGCAGGCCACTCCGGGCCAGCGTATCGTGCTCTATCGGATCGAGGTGCCGGCCTACAGCGTCGTACCCCCGGTTGCCGCCTTGCTGGCGCTGGACAGCCTGGGCAGCTTCCACGAGCGGCAGGGCGAACAAAGCCTGCTTGGTGAGCGCGGCGCCCTGGCGGCGGGCTGGGCACGCACATTCGGCAGCCACGGGCGGCAGAAATGGGCCGGGGCCGCAGCGCCAAGCCTCAAAGGCAACACCCGCGGCTACCAGGTCGGTCACGACTTGTTCGCCACCCTCGGCGACGGCGGCTATCGCCAGCATGCAGGACTGTTCGCTGGGCATTCACGTGTGGACGGCCAGGTACGTGGCTTCGCCCTGGGGTTCGACGACACCGCCTCGGGCGACATCCGCCTGCGCGCCGACAATCTAGGTGCCTATTGGACCCTGGTGGGCCCGGCCGGCGGCTACGTGGACGTGGTGGCCATGGGCACCCGGTTCACCGGACGCAGCCGCTCCGAACGCGGCTATAGCCTGGATCTCGATGGACACGGCATCACGCTTTCCGTGGAAGGCGGCTATCCGATTGCTTTATCCGGGGACTGGACACTGGAGCCGCAGGCGCAACTGATCGGCCAGAGGATCACGCTGGACACGGCTCGCGACCCGGTATCGAAAGTGGACTTCGACAGCGAAGACTATTGGCGCGCCAGATTGGGCGCGCGCTTGAAGGGCGAGTACCGTGTCAGCAGTACCCCGGTCGAGCCCTACGTACGGGCCAACCTGTGGCACACCTTCCAGGGCGAAGACGCAGTGACGTTCGATGACAGCGACACCTTGCGCACCCAGCATCGCAGCACGCAGGCTCAGCTCGGGTTAGGCATCGCAGCCCGATTGAGCAGCGATGTCAGCCTGTACCTCAATGCCGACTACGCCCGCAGCCTGGACGCACAACCCCAGGAAAGCCTGCAAGGCAGCCTGGGGGTGCGCATCAGTTGGTAGCTTCAGGCGGAATCGTCAGGGCTCATGTCAGCCTCACCGGTCTGGGTGCGGACCTCACGCGGATCCATCTCCCGATCGCGGTCCATCGGTACGGGCGAAAGATTCTCGTCGCCGGGACGTGGGTCTTCGGCAGGCTTGCCCTCGGCAAACGGCTCGGGTTCGATCGGATCGTTGGGACGATCCAAAGGGTCGGGAATCTGCGTCGAACTGCTGGGTGCCATATCATCCTCGCTGAAAGCACATGGGGTTCAGCGCATATGACGCCGTCGCAGCGCCGAGGTGCAGATTACTTTGCAGCGCAAGGCCTTGCGCTCAGAGGCAGGTAGCCAGCGAAGCCAGGCGACGTGTGGCCACCTCGCCCTGCTCGCGGGCATAGAAGCTGACCAGACTGCCGGCGCCGCGCGGGCGGATGTCGGCGAAATAGGTCGCCGCAGGTGTGAACACCGTGTACCCGCCCTCGCTGGCCTCCGAAGAGGCATCGGTCATGACACCGAACATGGCTTCGTCCTGCCAGCTGAACTGAACGCACTGGGCTATTTTCTGCGCGGTTTTTTCCGAGCTCATGGTTTGCACAGGCGCTGCGCTGCGCGCCTGTTTCATGTTCAGGCCCGTGCAACCGGTAAGTACACACAAGCCCAGTGCTGCTGCGATGATCCGCATCGTCGTTTCCATTCGAAATAAACCGCGAATGTATCACTGCCACGTGATGCCGGCATCACCGACCCATCACTGACAAAGATGCATGGCCATGAGGAACAGAACGAAAGCGCCAAGTACCTCGAAATGACCCAGCACCCAGGCGCCCAGGCGGGAACGCCGAGGTGCGCCGTACACGCCGTACAATTGCGGCCACAAAGCGGCCGAAGTCGCCAATACGGCGCCTGCCAACAGCAACAACACATAGGCCATCGCAAGGTCCCGCGGTGATGAATGAAGATAGGCCTTAGTGCCCTCGCTGCAGGGCTCGTTCCAAAGCGTTGCGTGCACCTCGTCACAAAAGCGCGCATCAGCGGCATTGCCTGCCTGCATCCGTGCCTGCACAATCCCTGCTCTCTCATTACCCATCGAAGGCCCCATGGCAGAACCCGATTCGCGTCACCAGGCCGCCCTGGACCGCTTTCTCGAAGCGCGTCCCGAGCTGCAAACCGAACTGGACACTCTCAACCCGCTGGCCGCACGTGCAGCCGGGGTCAGCGTCACGGAATACCGTGCAGAGCGCCTGCACGAGGCGTTCGAGGAATTCGCCGATGCGCAAGGCATGTTTGCCTGGGAATTGACCCTGCAACTCACTGCGGCTACACCGCAGGAGTTCGAAACCCAGCGCCTGGAAGTGCACAAGGAAGTGGCCGAGATGGCCGGTATGCCATGGGATGAATACATGCAACTCAACGGGCTGAAAGAGAGCTGACGAATCACGCTGCACAAGAGCACCCCGCACTCGGCAGGGTGCAGGTGTGCCTGGTGGTCAAACGTATGGCTTAAAGGCTGTTGCCGAGGGAATGTTCTTCGTCTTCATCGACAGGCGAGTTGCGGCCTGGTTCATCTACCGCCTTGTTGCCCGGCGAGCCTTCATGGTCATCGTCGTGCTCGTCGTGCTTCTCGTCCTTCTCGTGAATATCAGGGTAACCCTCTTCCCCGCTGCCGGGCTCGGCCGGCCCTTGATAGGGGTTATCCGGGTGGTTGTTGTCTTGGACCATGATATGTCTCCTTTCGTGGCACGGTTCATCCGCGCCTGATAGTGGGAGACGGCAACCGCGCTGGAAGTGCCGTCGGCTTGACGAGCGGCATCCTGACTTCGACCAACCACGCGTCGCCTTGTCTTCTGTCGATTCTTTGCTATAGCTAAAGGCCTCGCTGATGATCCTGGCAATGGAGTGGCCGTCATGAAGAAGATGAGTGTAAGTCAGCTGACCATGCTGACAGCCGTCAACATGCTGGGGTCCGGCATCGTTCTGTTACCCACCAAACTCGCCGAAGTCGGCGGCATCTCGATTCTCTCCTGGCTGATCACGGCCACCGGCTCGCTGGCCCTGGCCTATGCCTTCGCCCGGTGTGGCATGCTCAGCCGCAAGACCGGCGGCATGGGTGGCTATGCGGAATATACGTTCGGCAAGTCGGGCAACTACATCACCAACTACACGTATGGACTGTCACTGTTGATCGCCAACGTGGCTATCAGCATCACGGCGGTTGGTTATATCCAGACGTTGTTCGGTATCAAACTCGATTCGCTGCAAGTGGGCCTGGCGACCATTGCGCTGCTGTGGATCACCACCTTCGCCAATTTCGGCGGGGCCAACATTACCGGCAAGATCGGTGCGATCACAGTATGGGGCGTGATTGCCCCGGTCGTATTGGTGTCGACGGTCGGCTGGTTCTGGTTCGACAGCAGCACTTATGCGGCGGGCTGGAACCCCCACGACATGCCCTGGTACGAAGCGGCCGGTGCCTCGGTGGCAATCACGCTGTGGGCGTTCCTGGGCCTGGAGTCGGCGTGTGCCAACGGCGATGCCGTGGAGAACCCGGAAAAGAACGTGCCCATCGCCGTGCTCGGCGGGACCCTGGGCGCGGCGGTGATCTACATTGTCTCCACCAACGTCATCGCGGGTATCGTCGGCAATGCCGAGTTGGTGTCCTCTACCGCACCGTTCGGCCTGGTGTTCGCCACGATGTTCACGCCGATGATCGGCAATCTGGTCATGGGCCTGATGGTCCTGGCCTGCATCGGCTCGCTGCTGGGCTGGCAGTTCACGGTCGCACAGGTGTTCAAGAGTTCTGCCGACACCGGTTACTTTTTGCCGATCTTCGCCAAAGTCAACCAGCACGGTGTGCCGATCATCAGCATGCTGGTCCTGCTGGCGATCCAGACGGCCCTGGCCCTGCTGACCATCAGCCCCGACCTGGCCAAGCAGTTCGATACCCTGGTGAACCTGGCGGTGGTCACCAACCTGGTGCCCTACATCCTGTCGATGGCCACCCTGATGACCTTGCAGAAGGTGTCCAACGTACCGGCCAACAAAGCCCTGGTGACCAACATCGTCGCCTGGATCGCAGCGGCCTACAGCTACCTGGCGCTGTATAGCTCGGGCGCCCAGGCGCTGATGCTTGGCGGTGTAGCGACCATCGTCGGCTATACGCTGTTCGGTTTCGTCAACAACCGCCTGATCCGCCTGGAAGCGGTCAACAACAGCGCCCCGACCCAGACCGTCGCGGCCCAGCACATCGTCGGCGAGCCGATTCCCGTGAACGGCCTGCCCCACTCGACATTGAATACCCCTGAACTGGAGGCACGACCATGACGGAACATAGAAACCTGCTGGGGATGCTGGCACTGCTGGTCAGCAACCAGCCCGACAAACGCACGGTATTCGGCCGGGCGCTGATCCAGCTCATCGCCGATGTGGAAGAGCGCGCGGTCAGCGTGATCACTTCGGAAAGCGTGCGCGACGCCAAGGCCATCCTGAGCACCGACCCGGCGATCCAGTGCGTGCTGCTGAGTTGGGAAATGGACGAGAGCGATCACCACCAGCAGTGCATCGACCTGCTGGTCGCCCTGCGCGAACGCAATACTCGGGTCCCGGTGTTTCTGATCAGCGATCGCAGCACTGCCGCCAATGTGCCGCTGATCGTCATGCAACACGCCGACGATTTCATCTGGCTGCCGGAAGACACCAGCCGCTTTCTCAGTGGGCGGATCATGGCCGCCATCGAGCGCTATCGGCAGGCGGTGTTGCCGCCGATGTTCGGCGCGCTGCTCAAGTTTGCCCGCAGCTATGAATACTCCTGGCATACGCCGGGGCATGCCGGCGGCACGGCGTTTCTGAAGAGCACGGCGGGCCGGGCGTTCTACGAGTTCTTCGGGGAAAACCTGTTGCGTTCCGACCTATCCATCTCGGTGGGCGAGCTGGGCTCCCTGCTCGACCACAGCGGGCCCATCGGCCAGGGCGAGCGCTACGCGGCCAAGGTGTTCGGCGCGCATCGCACCTACTACGTCACCAATGGCTCGTCGATGTCCAACCGGGTGATCCTCATGGCCAGCGTCACCCGCGACCAGATCGCGCTGTGCGACCGCAACTGTCACAAGTCTGCCGAGCACGCGATGACGCTGTCGGGGGCGATTCCGACCTACCTGGTGCCGACGCGCAATCGCTTCGGCATCATCGGTCCGATCCTGCCGCAGACCTTGAGTGCCGACGGGGTGCGCGCGGCGATTGCAGGCAACCCGCTGGTCAAGAGTCACATCGACCCTACGCCGGTGCACGCCATCGTCACCAATTCCACCTACGACGGCCTGACCTATAACGTGACGCGCGTGGAGGAATTGCTCGGGCAAAGCGTCGACCGCCTGCACTTCGACGAGGCCTGGTACGGCTATGCGCGGTTCAATCCGTTGTACAAGGACCGCTTCGCGATGCACGGCAGCCCCGACGATCACGACGCGTCCAAGCCCACGGTGTTCGCCACGCAGTCGACCCACAAGTTGCTCGCAGCATTGTCCCAGGCGTCGATGATCCACGTGCGCAACGGGCGCAATCCGATCCCCCACGGACGCTTCAACGAGTCGTACATGATGCACGCCTCGACCTCGCCCAACTACGCGATCATGGCGTCGTGCGACGTCAGCTCGGCCATGATGGAGGCACCCAGCGGGCAGATTCTCACCAACGAATCCCTCGAGGAGGCCATCGCTTTCCGCCAGGTGATCTCGCGCATGCACAGCGATATGCTCGCCAACAGCGACTGGTTCGTGTCCTGCTGGCAGCCGCCGTCGATAGCGGTCGGCGGTGCCGCCATCGCGTTCCATGAAGTCGACCCGATCAAGCTCAAATCCGACCCCGACTGCTGGGTCCTGCACCCCAACGAAGTCTGGCACGGTTTCGGCGACATCGAAGACGGCTACTGCATGCTCGACCCGATCAAGGTGTCGATCCTGAGCCCCGGCATGGGCGACGACGGCGAGCTTCTGGACTTCGGCATACCGGCGTGTGTGATCAGCGCGTATCTGGGCCGGCAGGGCATCGTGGTCGAGAAGACCACCGACTTCACCCTGCTCTTCCTGTTCTCCATCGGTATCACCAAAGGCAAGTGGGGCACCTTGGTGAATGCGCTGCTGGACTTCAAGCGCGATTACGATGCCAACCTGGAACTGGAGTTGTGCCTGCCCGACCTGCTTGCTGCCACCCAACAGCGCTACAGTGGCATGGGCCTGCGCGATCTGGCCGAAGAAATTTTCGCGGCAATGAAGGAAACCCGCACCACTGCAGCCATGGCCGCGGCCTTTGGCATGCTGCCCAAGGCTGAATTCAGCCCGGTGGAAGCCTACGAGAAGCTGGTCAGGAACGAAGTGGAACAGGTCACTCTGGAGAACGCAGCCGGACGCATCGCCGCCACAGGCATAGTGCCCTACCCGCCTGGCATTCCGTTGCTGATGCCTGGAGAAAACGCCGGCGCCGCCGATGGACCGCTGCTGGCCTACCTGCGGGCTCTGGAGAGCTTCGACCGGTCATTCCCGGGGTTTACCCATGACACCCATGGCATTGAAAGCGATGGGGGGGAGTATCGGTTGTTGGTGCTCAAGTGAGGATGCATCTGCTGGGGGAATTGACTGTCGGGCGCCGTACAACTGCTGCCATACCTATGCGACAATACGCACAATGTCCGGTTTGAATTCCCCGCGTATCGCCCAGCAGTTCGGCCACCGAAACCATCGCTCCCCCAGTTATTGATAGGTAAGCTCCTTGATCTCCACCGCTAACATCACCATGCAGTCTTAAGGGGTTGCTGATGTTGGCTGTCGGTCAATGTTTACAGGCGTTTACTCGTCAATGGCGCTCAATAGAAACCAGCAAAAAGCCGCTATT
>Ga0265798_10010574_pt1 | contig 11362 bp, 14 predicted proteins | sample P3T30metagenome_FD_192430 | JGI IMG/M metagenome (GOLD analysis project Ga0265798, IMG submission 192430) | Plant litter microbial communities from East Loma Ridge, Irvine, California - P3 T30 | ecosystem: Environmental > Terrestrial > Plant litter > Unclassified | place: USA: California... | reverse complement strand
AGGCTAAATGGAGGCCAAGTGGTGCCTGTCTGTCGAGCTTGTAAGTTTCGCCGTTGAATCAACAGGTACCTTCTTCCCTTTTCTCTACAACCCATTCTCAAGCCCACCCTTGTTTCGAGCGTCAACACTCACTTCTGCATATCTTCACACCTGCATCACGGCAAGGTGCAGCTTCCAGAAAACTCTCCGCGCGTAGCTGCTTCCGGCTGCCTGCAGCTGGTGTGGTACCGAGGTCTCCTCCCCAGAGCTCTTTGACAACGCGGACTTTTTGTAGCACACGCGACGCTGTTGCGCCATCGAACCCCAGAGGACTCTCACTCGACTCCATGATAATCACCTGAATCGTGGCCACGATGTGGTCTTGTTCGCGACCTTCGAGGTCGCATGTCTCTCACCTGGGTCGCAGATGGCCTTCTCTCCTCCACCGGGCAAGCTTGGCCCCAGTGAGATCTTTCCACGCTGCAGCAAGATGTCTGCAAGGCGCTACACAATCAGCACCGGTTGAGCCAAAGCCAGAGACGGAGCCAATCAAGTTGACTCCGTATGGCGAGTTGACGATCGGTGTTCCGACAGAGGTTCGTTCAGGCGAACGTCGAGTCGCAATGACACCGCAGAACGCCGCGCTGCTCTTGAAGAAAGGCTACAAACAAGTCCTCATCGAGAATGGCGCAGGCTTCGCAGCGCAGTTTCCAGCTCACGCCTACGAAGAAGCCGGCGCGACGCTTGTAAATGCCAGTCGAGTATGGTACGACAGCGACATCATCCTCAAGATCCGCCCGCCGAGAATCTCCGCCAAGGGTCTGATCGGTGTCAATAACTACACCGATGGTTTCCGCAAGGGCGGCGTGCTCATCAGCACTCTTCAGCCGCACCTCGACAAGAACAAACCTGTCCTCGACTCCATGATGCAGAAAGGAATCACGAGCTTTGCAATGGATCTGATCCCACGCATCACCCGAGCTCAGACGTTTGACGTGCTCAGCTCGATGGCGAACATCGCTGGATACAAGGCTGTGCTGGAAGCCAGCAACCACTTCGGTCGATACTTCACTGGCCAGACCACCGCGGCTGGCAAGATCCCACCGTGTAAAGTCCTCGTCATTGGTGCTGGAGTTGCTGGACTCAGTGCCATTGCTACAGCCAGGAGGATGGGAGCTATAGTCAGAGGCTTCGACACGCGCTCTGCAGCTAGAGAGCAGGTTCAGTCTCTTGGAGCTGAGTTCATCGAAGTGGACATGAAAGAAGATGGCTCTGGCGGAGGTGGGTACGCAAAGGTCATGTCCAAGGAGTTCATCGAAGCAGAGATGAAGCTTTTCATGGAACAATGTAAGGAAGTTGACATCGTGATCACCACTGCGCTGATTCCTGGTCGTCCGGCCCCGACTTTGATCACCGAAGAGATGGTAGCGGCCATGAAGCCCGGTTCTGTGGTTGTCGATTTGGCCGCCGAAGCTGGTGGCAATTGCGAGATCACCGTCCCAGGTCAGCTTTCCCACCACAAGGGTGTGACGGTCATTGGATACACGGATCTTCCTTCTCGACTTCCGACACAAGCATCGACGCTGTACTCGAACAACATCACGAAGTTCTTGCTGTCGATGTCACCCAAAGAAGGTCATTTCGGTATCGATCTGAACGATGAAGTCGTCCGCAGATCGATCGTCACGTACAACGGCAAGATGATGCCTGCTCTCCCTCCCCTTGCACCTCCCGCACCTCCTGCGGCCAAGCCGGCAGAAATCGTCAAAGAGGAGGTCAAAGCTGTGACACCATGGCAGAAGGCCGTCCGTGAGGTCACCACAGTAACAGGTGGAATGGGTGCGGTACTGGCACTCGGCAAGTTCACTGGACCATTATTCATGGGCAACTTCTTCACCTTCACCTTGGCATCTTTGATCGGCTATCGCGTCGTTTGGGGAGTGTCGCCCGCTCTGCACAGTCCGCTCATGTCTGTGACAAATGCTATCTCAGGAGTCGTCGGCATTGGTGGGTTCTTCATCATGGGTGGCGGATACCTGCCTCAGACGATCCCCCAATTCTTGGGCGCTGCCTCTGTGCTGATGGCATTCGTCAACGTCACCGGAGGATTTGTGATCTCCAAGCGCATGCTCGATATGTTCCGCAGGCCGACAGACCCCCCCGAGTACCAGTGGCTGTATGCCATACCCGCTGCTCTCACTGGTGCCGGATTCATTGCTGCCGCTAGCACAGGCATGGGAGGCATTGTACAAGCAGGCTACCTCGTCAGCAGCGTGCTGTGTATTGCATCTTTGACAGGACTTGCTTCTCAAGCCACTGCGAGGGCTGGCAACATGCTTGGTATGCTTGGTGTAGGAACCGGAGTTGTCGCCTCGCTTCTCGCTGTTGGTTTCTCACCCGAGACGCTCGTCCAGTGCATCGGTGTTGCTGGTGTTGGTAGTCTGATTGGAGCTTTGATCGGGCGCCGCATCACTCCAACAGATCTACCGCAGACAGTCGCAGCCTTGCACTCTGTGGTCGGTCTCGCAGCAGTGCTGACGAGTATCGGATCCGTGATGGCTGCCGTGGATCATCTTGACAGTCTCCACATGATCACGGCGTACCTCGGAACGCTGATCGGTGGAGTCACATTTACAGGCTCCATCGTTGCTTTCATGAAGCTTGCGGGCAAGATGTCTTCCAGACCGACAATCCTTCCAGGCCGACATCTGATCAACACGGGTCTCCTGGGTGCGAATGTTGCTACTATGGGTACTTTCCTGGCTTTGGCTCCTGGTGCGCCAGCCATTGCTGCGACTTGTCTCGCGACAAACGCGGCTCTGAGCTTCGCGAAGGGATTCACCACAACCGCTGCAATCGGTGGTGCTGATATGCCCGTCGTCATCACAGTGTTGAACGCATACTCCGGCTTCGCTCTAGTCGCAGAAGGCTTCATGCTGAACTCCCCAATCCTCACCTCAGTCGGTGCACTCATCGGTACTTCAGGTTCCATCCTGTCATACATCATGTGCAAGGCGATGAACCGAAGTCTAACGAACGTGCTGTTCGGAGGCATCGCACCCGCGCCGTCCAACCAAGAAGCCCGAAAGATGGAAGGCGAGATCACCAAGACCACCGTGGAGGAGACGGTGGATTCGCTCAAGAACGCGCAGAAAGTCGTCATTGTCGTCGGCTATGGCATGGCGGTCGCCAAAGCCCAGTACCCAATCGCCGAGTTTGTCGCTGGCCTTCGCAAGCAAGGCATTGAGGTCAAGTTTGCGATTCACCCCGTTGCAGGCCGCATGCCTGGTCAGTGCAATGTGCTGCTTGCTGAGGCTAGTGTGCCGTACGAAATTGTGCTGGAGATGGACGAGATTAACGAGGAAGGCTTCGATGATGTTGATCTTACGGTGGTGATTGGAGCCAACGATACCGTCAACCCTATCGCTTTGGAACCCGACAGGTGAGTGCTGATTACATGTAAAATTGCCTGGTCGATTGCTGACTTTTGATCGTAGCCCCATTGCCGGCATGCCGATCATCGATGCTTACAAGAGCAAGCAAGTCATTGTCATGAAGCGTGGCATGGGCAGTAAGTGATCCCTATGGAAAAATGAGTTCCTCAGTCCCTTTACCCGGTTCGGTTGCTAATACTCTCGGTCTAGGCGGATATGCGGACATCCCGAACCCGATGTTCTATGCCCCCAACACGAAGATGCTGTTTGGAGACGCGAAGACGAGCTGTGATGCCATCAAGGCAGCGTTGGATGCTTCGAAGTGAGTTCTTGAAGGCTTTGGATAGGTAAATCGATGCGTGCATGTAGATGAGGCGCAAGCCAGGAATTCAGGCGTTTGTTTGGATCATCATCAGGCGTTGTCAGTAAGCATGGTGTGATCTCACGAACAGATGATGTCTCTCCTCATGTCCAACGAGGCCGGGAAGTGGATGGGCAGGTGGAAGTCTCCTCCACCTGGACCCGATGGTGAAGTGAGGAAGAGCAAAGGGTCAGCCCTACCCGTCAAGAATACGGGAGCTAGTCCTCGATGGTCGACCCCGCCTCCACATGTGGTCTGAGGCCCGTCCCAACTGTCTGTCATGCATGAAACGTGGACGCGCGCCCGCTCTTGCTGTCATAGCAGTTCGCGACTCGACTTCTTGTCTCTCCCTCGATAACCCTCGCTTACATTTGGACTTGCTTCCTTCCTTTCCACTACACACTCACACAAACAAACAACTCACTCTCTCACCATGGTTGTCGGCTCAGTCCTCGTCACCGGGTAAGCATCCATTCGCACGCAACATCCCCACCCCCACCATTCAACACACTGTCCACTGCCAATGCGCGATCCGCGACCGTCTTGCTCAATCCCCACAGAACTATTGTCACACCAGACCACTAACACCGCTTTTGCTCCCCAGTGGCACCGGCTACATCGGCTCTTTCACCGCGCTCGCTCTCCTCGAGGCCGACTACAAGGTCGTCATCGTCGACAACCTCTACAACTCCTCCGAGGAGGTCCTCAACCGCATCGAGTTGATTTGCGGCAAGCGACCCGAGTACTACTCTCTTGATATCACCGATGAGAAGGCCTTGGACAAGGTGTTCGAGGAGCACCCGGATATTGACAATGTCATTCACTTTGCTGCTTTGAAGGTGAGTTCAGCCATTGCAAGAGGGAGGAGGCAGTCTGGAATATGGGACAAACAGCGGCTAGGCGTCTGGCTAGCGAACCACCTTACTAACTTTCCAAAAGGCCGTCGGCGAGTCTGGCGAGATCCCCCTCGAGTACTACCGCGTCAACGTCTTCGGCTCCCTCTGCCTCTTGCGCAGCATGGCCAAGCACAACGTCACCAACATCGTCTTCTCTTCCTCCGCAACTGTCTACGGTGATGCCACCCGCTTCCCGAACATGATTCCCATTCCCGAGGAGTGCCCTCTTGGCCCTACCAACCCTTACGGCAACACCAAGTTTGGTGTCGAGACTATGATCACCGACCACATCAACGCCGAGCGCAGCAAGGCAAAGAAGAACGGCAAGACTGGCAGCGAGCATAACGCCGCTTTCCTAAGATACTTCAACCCGGCTGGTAGCCACCCGAGCGGTATCATGGGTGAAGACCCCCAGGGTGTGCCCTACAACCTGCTTCCCCTCCTCGCTCAGGTCGCTGTAGGCAAGCGGGAGAAGCTGCTCGTCTTTGGTGATGGTAAGTTGAATGCTGAAAGTGATCTTGAATCCGAGCACGACTAACAACTTCCAAACAGACTACGACTCCAAGGACGGTACCGCCATCCGCGACTACATCCACATCCTCGACCTCGCCAACGGCCACCTTGCCGCTCTCAACCACCTCCGCCAGAACAACCCCGGCGTCCGCGCCTGGAACCTGGGCACCGGCAAGGGCAGCACCGTCTACGAGATGATCAAGTCCTTCTCGACCGCCGTCGGCCGCGACCTCCCCTACGAAGTCGCCCCCCGCCGCGCCGGCGACGTCCTCAACCTCACCGCCAACGCCACCCGTGCCAACACCGAGCTCGGCTGGAGTACCAAGTTCACGCTCGAGGACGCGTGCGAGGACTTGTGGCGCTGGACCGAGAACAACCCGCAAGGCTACAGGCAGCAGCCTCCCAAGGAGTTCATCGATAAGCTCAAGGCTGGCAAGGCTTAAAAATATCGGGTTTGGTTCGAGAGAATTGGGGTGATAGGGTAGGATTTGGGGGAAGGTGCATGATGATACCTTGATACGGATTTTACGAGTATATACAATACACCAAAAGCTTTGATACACCGACTGCGGTTTCCTGGGATTTCATAGAGAGGACTGTTTGTGCGTGTGGGCTCGTTACTTGCATTGGTGGTCGTTATCTTCCTTCTCTCTGGATGGATGCTATGTTCACGGCTACTTTTCGGTACGTAAGAGCCAAACCGAGACCGGTGTTTACAACGCCGCTTTGCGAGCGATCATGGCTCTCCACTAAGACGAGCGTTAGTCGAGCTAGAACACAACGGGTTGAATCTGGATATCGGCATACCTTTGGGTTCAAAAAGTAGATCGGGATCCCTAGGAGGAAGATTCCGACAAAGAGGCCGAAGAGCTGGGGTTTAAAATTTAGTAAGTATCCCTTTCTCCGGACGGGATAAGAAGAGTTTTGTCGCTGGGACTTACAACCATGTATGCGGTGAAGTAGTTCCAGGTATTGACCATTGGGACGATTCCGAAGGACGCTCCTGTTGGGAAAGGTCAGCCTTTCATATTGAGTCCTAATTCATCTTGCTCTTTTGACAGGTTTCTGGGAGAGGGAATATCTCATCTCCTTGGTCGGCTGGTCGATTCATCGGTCGGCTATTGACGAACGCAGCCAGCTGGGGCCGGGGATAGAGGGTTTGATTGAAGGTAAAACGACAAGAACAACTTACCAAACGACACGATGTTCTTCGCTCCGACCACGAGGACGATCGCCGGGCCTGGGTTGCTTGGGTAGGCTTCCGCGGCGAAGTGCGTGGTGGTGATGATGCAGACTACGAAGCCGAATTGTTGGAGAGTCCAGCCTGTGCAAAAAGAAAGGGGGACATCGAGTCAGCGAAACAAAAAAACCCCGGCTGATATGATACCATCCCATCACATCCCCTCTGTCCTCTCTATTCCTTTTCTCGACGGCTCCAGGGGGAGAAGCAAACTCACCCATGATAATCCCCCAAGAAGAATACTTTTCCGGGTTGTTGGCGGAGACCGCGTATACTGCTATTCCGATCGCGCACACGATCGTAGGGAATATGAGGGAGACGAGCGAGTCTTCGGGGATGTGCGTGCCGTTTCTGCGCTTGGCGAGACGGAGGGTGATTTTGTCGCCTAGCCAGCCGGCGAAGAACATTGCAATTAGGGCCGAAGGGAGGGTGCCGCACTATTGGGCGAGCAGGTGTTAGTCTACGAGGTGAGTGAACTAAAGAGTTGGATCGTTGTAAAAATGGGCTACGTTGGCTATCGTGGGAAGAGTATGACGAGACAGATTTGAGCGGCGCTGGTAGTAGCACGACCCAATCTGTCTGTCCACTGAGAGACTGGATTGGCATGAGTTAGACTTACGTTGACGAGACCGACGGAATGTTGCGGCCAGTTGTAGCCTTCGGTCAAGACCGTGCCGTAGGTTAGGGACATGGCGATGCCGGAGCCTGATTGGTCAGAGTCAGTCTCTCCGTTCTTCTACTTTTTCAAGTGCGATCATGCTCACCAAGACTGATGGAAGATGCCAAGATCGCCCAGACGACGGCCGGCGAACTCAGGCATGAAAGCATCTTGAGAAGCACACTACATGCCAGACTGAAGCCGTTGGGCGATACTGGGCTGATTGGGTTGAGGCTCTGGAAGAAAGACCGTTTGGGGCCATAGGATGTGGTGTCGGATGTGTCGTTAGCGCTGATGCCATATTCCCTAGCTTGCTCGTCGGTCAAGACGCGTGTAACACCGAACTCGTCGGTGTGGTATAGCTGTCCGCTGACTGTCATGGCCGATCGGTGGTATTGAGTCTCTGGTAGGCAGAAGAAGGCAAGGACGCATCCGAGGCAGGCGAAGATGGTCAGGAGCCAGTAGAACCATCTGGAGTCGAGAGTGAGTAGAGTTCTCTTCGGATTTGTCTGCGTGTATACTTACCTCCAGCCCATGTCTGCAGCCAGATAACTGACGGTGATGGTGAAGATGGCGTTGACGCAATTTTGCGAACCCCAATAGAAGCCGAACAGCGTGCCCCTTTCGTCGAGGAATGAAATGTCCGTTATGATGAGAGGGAGTATCTGAAGAGTGGTCGAACGTCAGCTACGATTGTTTTGTTGCAGTGTTCCACGCAAGATAGACTGACCGACTCCGTTGCGCCGGTAGCGATCCCTTGCAAGATGCGACACGCCATATGCTCTTGGAACGACCGGCTCGTCGCTGCGCCGATTGTACTACCAACGAGCAAGAGACAGCACCCGAGCAGAATTGGTCGACGGCCGAAGACGATGCACAAAGGCAAGATCATGAAAGCTCCTGTGATCGAGTCAGCAAGGCAATCGATATGTGAATCTTACAACGATCGCATATTACCCAACGCCATGACCAAACTCGGATACGTCGTCAACTTGACAATCTCCTCGACGGCGTATCCATCCTGAGCATACTCTCCGATGAAGAAGGGCAAGATAGGACCCGCGCCTCCGACGAGGATCAGAGAGAAGATCGAGTACCAGCAGCAAGTGATGATGATCCCTAGCTTGCGCCATTTGTTCATATTCAAAGGGTCGTTGGGATCTGCTGAAGGTACCGGGATCCGTCTGACGTTTCCGTCGCCGTCGAGCAGATCGACGTTTCCATTGACGGGCACATCGATTCTTTTGCCATCGATGACCTCGAGGCGTTCCTCAGTGAAGTCTTTGTTGTCGAGGCTCGCCATAGTGTCCTTACAGGTGTAGGAGTTGTGGACTTCGCCGGCTCCGGTGGTGAGCAAGAACGCGAGAGAGTCAAGACCAGCAGGTTGACAGCGCCGATAATCATATAGATCGGATTGCACAGTCTGTACTGTTCGGAGAGGGGTAGTTCGTCCTCAAGGGCATCTTCCGACCCATCCGAAGTGGCGGGGATTCACGTTTGGAACGATTGAGGTGTGAATGGTCAAAGGTGTTGTTGTTCATGTCGGAAATCGGCTCGTGTGGAGGCGAGGTCTTCGTGTACCTGTCTACCCGGAGCCGGCAATTGCTGAGTCGCTAGAGTCCAGGTTCGCTTTTGATATTTATCTTGAGAACAAGGACGAAATCAGGCCTTTTCATACGATGTGAAAAGAACCATACCTGCCAATTTCTTAATCGTTCACATATATCTTGAAGTGACTTGGCCAGTCGAGTTCACATGCTCCATCGCTCCCTCCACATGGGAGCAGGCCGATATGTCGAATTTCAGTTCGAGATTCACCGATGTTCAAGGACTCATACAGTAACTGCTTGAACATTTGAAGATCGAGTCGACATTGTCAAGATGTGACTTTGGTCCCTGGGCCAATCGAGGAATGATATCCTGCTTCCAAGGTTCGTCTCGCTTGTCGGACCAAGCATCTCGCGACCCGCCCAAACGCCCAGGGATTGTAGATTGCTGCCAACTCCACCTCACTTCACTCGTCAAATAGGTATCCAGACAGACAGACTCGTCACCAATAACCAACACCAGCGATAGGTATCAATCATGGATCAAGGTAAGAAGAATAGACTTGAGACAGAGAGAATACATCCAATACCAGACCCCTACATCCCCCACTACGATGATGGCATGATCGGCGCAAACAAAGTTTCGATGAGTCAATTTCAATGTCTAAGTCGTCCTTCGCAGACAACACCACCAACAATGTAACAGCACCTACAAGCCTAACAAGCTCACCACCCCTTCTCGCCTCCGACATCCCCGACATTCGCAGCACGACACCACCCCCTCTCCCCGGCCGACCGCCCAACGCACGCATGTTTACCACCGGCCAACCCCCCCGCCCCAGCATGAGCGGCGGCGGCGCCCAATTCGACGTCGTCGACGCCTACGCCCGCCTGCTCTCCGAAGACCCAGACCTGACCATGCCCGTGGCCGCCATCGAAGCCCTGATCCTCGGCCTAGCCGACACTCCGGCCTCGACCGTCAGCGAAACCCTCGATCTCGTCTCCGACCTGACCGCCAGGCTCAAGCGCAGCGTCGCGAACCCAATCTCTCTTTCCGCCGGAACGGACCTCTTCCAGCAGTACCTCATCAGCATTTTCCAGCGCCCCTCGGCGCACGGCGATTTCGATCAGGTGCGCTCGCACTTGGTGCAGAATGGAAGGCTTTTCGTCGAGAGGGCAAAGGCCGCGAGGGAGACTATCGCCGGGTTTGGAAAGCACTTTATACGCGATGGGAATGTGGTTCTCACGAACGGCGGTTCGCGAGTCGTGGGTTCTTTGCTGCGCAGTGCTGCAGAATCGAGCAATGCCAGCGGAAGAGGCAGCATCCGCTTCAAAGTCATCTACGTGGTCTCGGGCGAGGACAGCGAAGCGCAGGAGAACATTGCCGCGCTGCGGGAGCGTGATATTCCTGTTGCGACGATCCCGCCCACGGCGATTGCTTACTGCATGGATAGTGTGACGCAGTGCTTTGTCGGCGCCGAGGGAGTTGTGGAGAACGGCGGAATTGTGAGCCGCATGGGAACTTATCAAATGGGAATGCTGGCGAAAGCCACGGGCAAGCCATTCTACGTTGTTTCCGAGAGCCACAAGTTCGTGCGTCTGTACCCGCTCGGACAGCGCGATTTGGGAATCGAGCAGAATGTTGTCGATTTCCGCACGACCAAGGGCTCGGAAGATGAGGAGAGCAACAGTGATGCGGCTTCGCCTGCTGGCGATGAAGGCGTGGCGGATATGGACGGCGGCAGTGGCCTGAAGTCCGGCACAGCACCGCCCTCTCGCGTCCAGGATGCCGTCGACTACACTCCTCCCAACTTGATCTCGGGCATCATCACCGAGTCCGGCGTGCTCCTGCCCAGCGCGGTCAGCGAGGAGCTGATCAAGATCTGGTTCTGAGGAAGTGGAATTATGCGCATTCTACCTGCAGAGTGAAGGATCCCAAATCCAACTTGCAGAACACAAATGACCCACCACCAGAAGGGTAGAGTGCATGCTCACCGCAGCAAACGCCGCCACCGTCAGAACGAAAACGAAACCCATTCAAACCACGCTCGCCCGATTCCCGCACACTCCAGAGCCATTGTTAGCCAAAGGATCGGCGGATATTAGCCATTATACGGCACAGAAGACCCAAAAGCAGCAATGTAGCGAACACCAGTTGTTGCTTCATTGCCGTGGGAAACCCCCAGTGGTCTCCCTGAAGAAGGAGCCGGGGGAAGCTACAGGTCCCGGTATTGTCGCACGGCCACCGACGAAAAGGGTTTCAATAGAATGGATGGCTTGTTTGGCGGCATCGCTCTCAAGATGCGGGCACGAAACGCCCAAAAAATACGAATATAATGCCAAACGAATTAGGTAGCAATGGAAGGAATCATCTCCACTGGACAAGCCCTGAACTCCAAGATTGAATGAGTATTGAGCCCACGATAGACAGAAGATCAAGCTGGTGCCGATGAACACTAGGTAGGTACGGACTGCCCCAAAAATGAGCAGACGCGGGAACACGGGAGATGAGAGTTCAAAAGTCTAGTCACGATTTTCCATCCTTCGGATTGTGTTGAATGTTATCTTTTAATCCGTAATCGTCTGCTCTCTCTCCCTCCCTCTCTCCCTCTCTCTTTCTCTCTCTGACTCTCCTCCCAAGGTCCAGATCATCTAGACCTTGAGGCATAATAAAGTTTGTGGTATAGTAGTGAAGTTTAGTCTCGACCCCCTCCCCCTTGATACTCCCTCGTAC
>Ga0265798_10010572_pt1 | contig 11363 bp, 10 predicted proteins | sample P3T30metagenome_FD_192430 | JGI IMG/M metagenome (GOLD analysis project Ga0265798, IMG submission 192430) | Plant litter microbial communities from East Loma Ridge, Irvine, California - P3 T30 | ecosystem: Environmental > Terrestrial > Plant litter > Unclassified | place: USA: California... | reverse complement strand
CCGCTGCACGCGACAAGGCCTTCCATGGCGTCATTCACAATGGCAAACGAGATGGAGCCTAGTTTGGGCCCCGCGGCCGACGGGGACACGAAGGTGTAGTAAGAGGAAAAGGTGACATTGGTAAGCCCGAGGGCAGGCGGATTATTTATATCTGCCAGGGCGGCGAGTGGAAGCAGGCTAGTTACAACGAGAGATTGGAAACGCATTGTCGCTGATTTGAAGTGGGATGAAAAAGATGGAGCCCGATCGATATGGGTTGATGGAGACGGACATTTCGCTCTTTGGCAGCTTTGACGGGGGATTTTATACATAATCACCCTGCTTTCATCAAATCCTGGGAATCAGTCATGATACCCTTGTTGTTGTTGTACCTGACTACCCTACCTACCTTGGTCATCAAACCACACAAAATGGTGCGCATGCCAAACGCATGTACGGTGACATGCATACATCTCATCTGTCGTGTTTGCTAGTTTGAGTAAAGAAAAAGAGGAATCTGTCGACCATGATCCTACGAGGTCATTCATCTCTCTGCCCGCTCCTTCTGGCAACGTTACTTCTGTCCACATGAGTGCAGTGTTACAAAGATGCGGTGCCGTGTCCGTGAACCCCGGCCGAAGCAGGCATCCAGCGGGGGGGGGTTGTTGCAACTGAGTTCACAAAGGCCAGAATACACTACATACACTTCCAGCCTTGACACACATTAGTATACCTGTAAAGTCACATGATGGCTGTTTGTACTTTTACGTCCTTGCCCAGGTAGGGTTACGACGTCTTGGACCATGCCGAACGGGGCGGGAAGTTGGGTACCGTTACCGGTGCTACGACATGCGCAGTAAAAAGAGCACAATGCTCTGTCACAATGCCTTGCAAGTCACCAAAAAAGGCATATGAACAGTAACCGTTTCGAACAAAGTGATCCGGCACATACACACACAAGAAAAAATATTGTATCCCACTATACTATCAGGCATACCTTGATACAAATGCGCAGTAGAGCGCAGGCCCTGCCCTAATCCTTGTACGTGATGGTCTTCAGACGCAAGAATTCCTCGATACCCCAGCTTCCATTGAAGCGACCGAATCCACTCGCCTTTGCACCACCATGCGGCAATGTAAACTCGTCGTGCACAGTCATGGCATTGATATGGACAGCTCTGCATTGCACATATTCTTGTTAGCAAAAAAAAAATCAATCGTTTCAGAAAGAAACCTCGCACATTCCAAAGTACTTGGTGTGAGTGATATTGGAAAAAAAAATTTAAAAAAAATTATAGAAACTTACCCGCTTTCAATCTGCTTTGCGATTCTCAAGCCCCGCGCCAGGTTCTCGGTGAAGACGGCGCTGGAAAGACCGTATTCGGTGTCGTTTGCAATCTCAATCGCCTCCTCTTCGCTCGAGATTTCAATGATGGAGACTGAAGGGCCAAAGGACTCGGTGTAGTACAAGTCCATGTTCTTGTTCACGCCATCGACGATGATGGGCCGCAGGCGGGTGGTGGCGGTTTCCTTGGTATCGGGGTGGTGCTCCTCCTGCTCGGGGTCACCGTGTACGACTTTTGCGCCATTCTTGACCGCATCGGCAATGAGACGCTTGTTCTTTTCAACGCCAGGCGCGGCCACAAGGACGGGCGCGGGCTTGTCGCCACCAAAGATGCCTTCTGCGGCACCCTTGAAGGCCTCGATGAACTGGGGCTTGATGTCCCGGTGTACGAGGATACGCTCGGAACTCATGCAGATCTGGCCCGAGTTCAGGAAAGCACCTAGCGCACATTGTACGGCGGCGTTTTGCAAGTCGGCATCTTCGAGCACAATGGCGCTTGCTTTGCCGCCGAGTTCGAGGAGCACAGGCTTGAGGTTCTTGCCCGCCGTCGATGCGATGATGCGGCCGACGGGGGTGGAGCCGGTAAAGTTGATCTTCTTGACTGCAGGCTCCTCGATCAGGGCCGTGGTGACCTGTGCCGCGTCTTCGGGACGGTGGAAGAGCACGTTCAGCGCACCTGCAGGAAGTCCAGCTTCACTTAGCACACTGCCGAGAGCCCACCAGGTGCGAGGGCAGAACTCGCTTCCCTTGAGGATACAAGTGTTACCTGCGGCGAGGGGGTAGAGAATCGATCGCATGCCGAGGATATACGGCGCGTTCCTTGCTGCCGTTAGCTTGTTGCAAACACACACACACACACGTCTATCGTGACACATACCACGGTGCGATGCCAAGTACGACTCCATATGGTTCTTTGACAATCAATGCACTTGTGCCCTCTTCCTCGCAGCTGGGAATATGTCCCATGACCGCGGTTAGTCTTCCAGCCACATCCCTCAACATCTCCGCCATCTTGGGCACATTGAAGCCTTTGCTGAACGCGTCTACGGCACCGGTTTCAATCTTCATGTAGTCTGCAAGTTCATCGGTGCGCGCATCCACCACGTTGGCAGCTTGCAGGAAGATGTTGCGCCTTGCTGCGGGCTTCATCTTGGACCATGCGGGGAATGCAGCTTTTGCTGCAGAGACTGCGCTCTTGACATCGTCCAGCGATGCGGTAGAAGAGTTCCATACTTGCTTTTGTGTAGCAGGTGATGTTACGGCAAAGGTGGTTTTGGTGACGACCTCTTTGCCGTTGATGAGGAGGGGTACGGTATACGACGTATCGGGCTGAACGATAGTGGGGCTAGACATGATTGCTTCTGATCGCTCTGGCCAGACTGCAAGTAGATGATTGGGTTGAGAATTTGTATTGCTTTTTTTTTGGTGGGAGAGGAGGAAGTAGAGCTTATAATGGCCTGCAGGAATACAGAGTGCAGAGCCGTCTTCCCTGCTATCCGTCTCAGGATCTAGTGGCGCAAGAATCACGCATAGCGAAAATGTCACTTAAGAAACACGGGTCGTGGCCGGTGGACCGCCATGTGGGGATGGTGTGGCTCGTAAACCAGCACGGCTAACATTCAGCCATTAGGACAGCACCGTATTTTGGCTAGATCAACTGCTTACGGAACAACGGATATGTTGCCAGAGAGGGAGATCGGGTAATACTGCGGAACAATTCCCTACTGAGCTAACCAAGGCAGGCTAAGCCCATCATGACGTTCCAAAATATATACTTCTCGAGTTGTATACAGCGCCATCACGGCTATCAAGAGGTGCTCAGGTCGCCTGTGCACAGGAGGCATTATCTGCACAATAGGCCGTCTGTGGGATTATCCATGGTCGCTTTGTCTCAGGGGACTACCTTGTTTTACCGAGACGTGACAGGATGGTACCAAATATAAGCAATATCGCATGTATTGGCCCATCAACCGAGATTTGTTACGGAATCCACATCTTGTCACGTCTCAAGCTCGTAGTACGCATATTGCTTCAGGAATATGGAAAATGCGCACATGAAGCACTTGTCACAGTAAAAACATGAAACTAATCGAGCTGCTTTCTACCTAGGCAACGTAGACTGGAGAAGATAAAATTTCGAGTCTGGAAATAGTAACTTGTCAGGTGTTATCCGTCGTCGTCACTGTACAGGTCGACTTCATCCGACGAAGCAGACGATACGGATGAGTCTTCTCCCCAGCTGCTACCAAAGCCTTTGTCGCTACCGTCTCCTTCGTGGTCCACTTTGAAGTCTAGTCCTGCTTTTGAAGACAGCTGAACAAGATTCCCCCAGTCGTACTTCAACCACGGTGCGGACTGTCGAGAAGCTACGATAATCTCCTGGAGCTGAGGTGTATGTGGCTGATAGTTGGCAATCATGTGCTCCAGGCCTCCAATATAATCTTGGTCGTCTGTCCACGGCCGGATATGTGCTCGGAATGTCAGAAGTGATCGTGGTAGTCTTTCAGCGAATGTATCAGAAGCACTCGACATCATCATGCTCAAAGGACAGATGAACCATTTTAATGTTGAGAAATCTTGAAGACTATCGCGGACATGTACATCAGCTTGTGCTACTTCTTGGTTTTGATCGCAGTATACATCGATGGTCTGCAGTGTTTTTTTCTGACAATCGAGAACATTGGATAGCGAAACCGAGCTCTCGTCCCGCGGTAGCCGCATTGCAGGGTAATTTTCCGTTGTCAGTTCATACTTGAAAGACTTCAATTTTCGAGGTGATGCAAGCAATATGATCAATGTGCTTTTTGGATAGAAACTTTGCTCCAGGGAGAGGTTCTCGAGGTTGTTGCAGGTTCGTGGAATGAGCCGCTGTAATCTGAGTGCATGATCTTCTCCTACTCTCCAGCCATTAACCTCTCGTAGTTGCAAAGTCTGCAGTGACTGCAACTGAAACAGTGGAGCAATCTGGATTATGCTCGATGACGGACTGTCGATTTTGACTGATTGTAACTGTTGGAAACCATGTGCTTTGTCGGATAAGATACCAGCAGTCGTTTTGCTGAAGACCTCGAACCAGTCGACGCTTCGCGAGGGGGGGTATATAGTACCTTGAAATTGAAGCGACTTTAGGTGCCGTGTGTAGAACGGTATCGCCTTGTATATCGCTTCATCTCTATAGTGGCTTCCATTGCAGTCAGATGCCCAGTCTTTCCAGCCAGGTATAGCGAGCGCCCGTAAGCCTTCTTTGATGAGTTTCTTGTCTCGTGCAGTTGCAGTATGCCGTTGTCCTTCGCGATGTGCCCATGCTCCAAAAGAGATGCTCACTTCTTGAACTAGGTCCGCAAGCTCCGGGTTCGTTATCATCGTGCGAAGGAATGTGTAAGGCTCGCAGAAGTGACTATCATAATTTTCATAAATCTTTTCGTTGACAATTCGGTGAAGTCGCCAGTTTGTCAATGACAGATTGAGGAGTGCACGAAGTTGAAAGTCATGTAAGTCAATTCCTGGTAGGTATTGCAGTATGTGAAGTATAAGTTCGTCCGGGAGAGCGTTTAGTGAGGCGCCCGATCCTCGCCTACTGCGCGTGTCTGTACTCTTAACATGGGCTGACTTTCGAGCATGTCGCTTCGCACCTTGTGATGGCAATGGAGGGAAGTCGCGTAGATTAATATTCGCCATGGTAGACCACAGCCTATGCACTGTGTAGTCCGAATCGATAGGACGCGTTCATGAGCTGTCAGATCACCTGGGCGAGACTGAGAAGTCAGTTGTGAGCCCTGGGAGGTGACGCCGTGGTTGTGCGGAGAATGACTCTCGGAGTTTAGGTGTTGGGGACCGTCGCCGCAGCTGCATGTGCGCTAAGCGTGCTTAGTCAACCACCACACTGCCTTCTTCGCCCCTCGTTGCCCTTGCTGCCGAGGTACTCTTTTATCAGGCGCCACTATCAATTCCTTAGATATCTCAGATTCTCTGACACTGTGCTATAGTCCTTTGCCTTGGCAGTTCTGAAAGGGACTTCACACCCCAAACACCACGTACTTCAGCCGGCTATCTCCGGTCGCGCTCCATTCCGAGGATTGGTTCATGGTCCCCCTACCAGCGGGTATTCGCCATGGAGAGACTTTCAGAAGAACTACTCGACTACATAGTTCGTGAAGTCGCGAACCCTCTGCCCAATCGAGATGATCCCTGCTATGACGATCTTCTTAGCTTATCGATGGTGTCACGGAAATTTTGTCGCATCACGGAACCGTACATCTACCGCTCTCTTGTTATGGCTGGCGACCATGAGGCAGAGTTGCTACAAACTATGACCAACCGGCCTGCGCTCTTACGATACACAGAAGCCATTTATCTGATGCATTATCATGTCGTCCAAAGAGAAGTATTACACTTTGTACTTCATCTTCCAAACCTCCAAAAGCTGGACCTGGACACAAGTTCATGTAGGCTGTCGGAACTCATACCCATCTTTAGATTACCCTCACTCACTGCGCTAATTCTCTCGGGCGTCTCACTCAAACAAAGCGATTCTCGAGACAAGGATGACTGGAAATTTACAAACAATCATATCAGCTACTTGGAAATCTCCTTTTCCGATTCTGGGACAGGGTGGGAAGCTTGCGACGAGCTCTCGAGCTTTGCAGCGGTTTTTCGAAATTTGCGATGTCTGCATATACACAGCGACTATGACGTGCCGGGGTCGTCTCTACTGAATGGTCCTGCATTCCGTTGTCTGGTTCAAGTCTTCAAGCACGCCTTCCAGACGACTCTCCGCAATTTCAGCTTTATGTACAATGATCTGAATCACGGAGCCACGTATGATGGAGATGTTTCCGTCAGCGACCAGATCGATACAAGGGCCATACTGAGAGGCTCACAACTTGAACATGTCCTGATCGATACCATGTGTTTGCACCCACCAAGACACACATTGACTCTGAGGAGTTTGGAATTTGGCCCAATCTGCCTCCCGAAATCTCTGCGCACACTGTACTTGAGACATCTGGTTGCTTCAGGGAACTTGAACCCAGCCGAGAAGAATCTCATGCATTCAGACGAAGCGCAGTGTCTTCTGCAACTAGTCACCCTGGCAGCGCGAAAATCGCGGTTTCCGCACTTGGAAAAGATGACGCTTGCCATCTCCCTCCCCGCTTTCTTCGAGGAGGTGGCCTCTCGGGTAGTAAGGGTGCAATCGCGTCATGTGAAAGTTCAATTAGACTTGATGTTCATGTAGGTGTTATGAGAGAAGGATGATAAACGGTATCTAACCACAAGCAGGTCTAATTGGGACTACATAAGCGATGATGTTCTGAGATCCTGGCCTGATTATGACCCTGCTCGAGACCCGCGACAGTCTTTGTACGACCCAACATACATTCGCTACGTGTAGTTCCTGTCCTCGGCGAAAAGAGACATGGCTTCCCTATGTTCTAAGCGAACAGATGTTGACACCTATATTTCCATTGAGGACAGAGACACCTATTCCCCTTCAATCTGCATATCCATACGATGATCTCATTGAAGCGTCCCTCTCTCAAGGGAATACATCTCTCTAGAATACAAGAGATTATATCGATCAACACGTATCAACACTCCGAACTCTGGCATATCCTGGAATAAAAAAGAAAAGACATCTAGCCTTCTCACTGCACACTGTAACCAAACACGCGTAAAAGTCAGAACATTGTCCCCAGGACGACCGTCCAGACGCGTGTGGGTAACTCGAAGCAGCCGCACCTGAAAGCCCCAACGTCGTACAACATCCCTAGACACTGATCCGAGCGTACCCAGACTCTCCGAATTCTCACGCATATTGCTTCCTTGCCACGTTCGCCTGGGGCGGCGGTGTTTTGAACGAATATGCTCTTGCGGCTGAGCGTTGGTCTGCGTTGTAAGCCCGCACCCGAGCAGACTCGATTTGGTGATCGATTTTGCGTTCGACGAGTTTCGCGAGGTTTTCAAGGCCCCCGCGGAGTGGCCCACCTACTTGCGACTTTGACTTTTTCTTTTTCCTATGCGCTGTGGCTGGGGTCTGTTGGGCGGGCACGGGACTGGGGCCGGTGCTTTGTTGGGTAGGGTACGGTTGCGGTTGCGGTTGTTGGTATAGCACCATTTGTCCAGGCGCATCCTGCGATAGTGGCTGATGAAGTATCATCTGGCCAGACATATTTTGCGGTTGGTGTAATGTATTACCATTCATGGCCGACATTCTGATATGGCAATCTTTGGGCACGAATGATTGTTCTTGGTTACTGCTTGAGATGACGGTCAACTGCTTGAGATGAAGGTGACAACAACCACCAGCCCACGGTCCTCATTTTATGTACCCCACTACCCATTCATCCCGCTCCCAATCTCACTCATTTTCGGCCAATATATCATTCGCGCGATTTGGGGAATACCATGCGAGCCCATGCTGCGGTCATGTCGCAACCTAATGTGGCTGTGTCAGACTCGTAACCTTCGTAACACGTCACCAATCAGATCTCCACACCACAATCTAGACCATCTTCAACTAGCATAGTCAACGACGTATATCGTGAGCTACACATCAATCTGACCCAGCCTACATGCTTATCTGCAAGGAAGGACAGTCGAGGTCTCCTGCTTGACCTGACGCGTTCAGCCACGCAGACGAATGCACTGACGAACCATCGCAGGCGAAGCTTCGCGTCCATCTGGGTATGTCAGCTTAGTTGTAGTTGCCACTGATTCGGCGCCACATCAAGGCTTAATCAATGTCGGAGGCCATAAAACATATCCAGTCATCATTGGTAGAGGCCTGTCAGGCTGCAGAGACGTGAGATGCTTTGAGCAAGACTCTTGTTTCCGGTAGGAAGGTAGGTAGAGCCGTGAAGGGCCGGACTAGTGAATCAAACTCTGCATCGACGTGGCACTGCGAGGACCCCTTCCTTCCGCACTCCAAGGTGTCTTTGAAACGCCCGCTACGAGGAGCGCACTCAGCGCTCAATGTTAGGTTGATTAGGCCCCTATCGAACGCGTCTTTATCAGTACCATGTTCGCAGCGTCACTGCGCCGTACGGGAACATGACAGGAAGTGGCGCATGTAAATTTCGCGCTTCCTCTCAGCGCTCGAAAAGCCTTTGGGTTCTATCCATTCATCCTTGTTGTCTTGCTCTCTTATACATTCGTTCCGTGTGCGGGGTATCGTCATTGAAGCTCTGGACTGTGACAGCAGTGGCTGCCCTGACATACACACCCTCCATCAACTTCCGTCTCTTGGCCAGGGATTCCCTGCTCATGCAGCACGTCATCTATTCTGATCTCCTACAATGGTAGTTGTTAACCTTTGCCAATCCGTCGCACAAGGACGGGTATTGCTTGTATGCGAATTGATCATCGCAGCCGCAGGGCTGTTGAAGGTTGGATACCATAATGAAACAGACGGATCGATCAATACTGAATGGAACCAAGATGGATGGCTTGTCGGCAGTGGCTGACAAGCCTTGCTGGGACGGGACAGAGGTGTGCCAGGACACAATCGCCGAACAAATCGATGTATCGAACATCCAGTCTCTTCAGAAGTCACCCACAAACTAATCAAGGCATTAGGCCAATTAAACATTACATTGAAATTGTGAGCACCAGTACTAAGTAATCTGAGTAGCTGCCGGTACCTGAAAACTAGGCGTGAACAGCTAAACACAAACGCCGGTCCTAAAACCACACGTCGTTACTGCGAGGTATGCAACTCCGTGATTATGTGACACTCACTAATGCCTTTTGCTGCACCCCGGCCCTCTTTTCATCCTTCAAACGCGACTATCTACCACTGAGGCCTGTCCCTGGGTAACATAAGCCACCCCTGGGAGTCGTGTGGGAACTTGCAAGGGGTGAGTGGGCACTCGCCGAGCTTGTGCTTGAGAGCGCACCTCCAACGCAGACAAGGAGTGCTACCCTCGGTACAGCTGCGACATATGGTCTTGTTGTCGCACTCCAGATTCTTCGCGTAACACTCGGTACATATATGAACTGTCCTAGGGAGCTTGGATTCTGCTTGCGGTTTGACGAGGAATACGGCACCCTGTAGTGACGCACCGTTCTTTGTAATATGAAGGAGACGCTCCTGGCACTGTTTGAATCGTGCCTCCACAAGCCTGGCATGGTTGCGCTGGCGATCGCACTCGCTAGTCTTCTCACGCAGCATGTCCCTGAGAGCATCGATGTCGATCTGCTTACTCTTTTCCTTGAGTGCCTCATTTTCATCCTCCAAGTCGACAACTTTGAGATCCGCCTCCATGAGCCGATGGCGCAGATCTGTTATGATCTTTTCGCGTTTGGCCAGAACTTCTGCATGCTCACGCGCACGAATTCTACCATATTCAGAGTTGACTTGAGATTTAGATACTTCGAGCTTTTGACTGTTTGTTTCATTAACGGTAGTTCGAAGTTTTTGAATGATTTCCTTAGCGTCTTTGAGCTCGCAGTCCTTGGAGGCAGCCAGTTCGCTTAGGGCATGTCGATGCTGATCCTTGAGAGCCGCTAGGTCCACGGTGGCATTTTCATTCTCCTTCTTGTATAATGAAATGGCACTACGAAGATAATCGCACTCGCCTTCCAATAGTCAGTTTTTCGAGTTTTGTTTGTGCTGAGCAATATAAACATACCTGATACACCTTCTAGCTCTTGGACTCTGGCGCTCAGTGTAGACACTTTGCTCTTCAGGTCTTCAATTTCCAACTGCTGTGTCTTAATAGTCGTCTCCTTCTCGGCCAACGCGCGGCCCATAGCTGATTTTTGTGCCTTGTTTGATTCGTTCTGGTATCGAAGCTTGCCCAGCTGCAAACCGATATCATGACCGCCATGCCTCAACTTCTCGGCGGATGAAGATATTAAAGTAGAATGGGGAGGTGAAGGTGGGTCATTTGGTCCATTGCGCACAGGCAGGTCGAAGCCTGGGATCAAGGAATGCTCGTTGTACGGACGAGACGTGGCGTGCTCGCGGAACTCCCACATGCTGGCTTCGCTATTGCGGAAGGTGTTTTCTTGCTCTTTTTCATTATGGTACTGAGCTAGTATCTCTACGTTGTGCTCTGATACGGGTTCGAAGATGAAGCTAGTCAGGTTTGTCAGCTCGTGTTTCACGGGAAGTGTGAAACTGACTCTGTTGGATGCAGTCGCCTCTCCAATGGAGATGGAATGCTGCCTTGAGAGGCTATACGGTTCGCAGGTTGAGGGCCTAGACAACTTCAGCGCACGATCAAAGGGATGAGTGTACAGTCGATTACCGTTCAGGCTCACAGTGAGTGGCAGTGACCGAGGTACAGACGGCACAATTTGAGTGTAGGGCTTCTTGGTTTTCATCATGCTCGCGAGATCCGAGAAGCTGTCTCTGTGTGTGCCTCTGACGTGGTCAACTTTAGACGGCATGCTGCCAGGCGAGGCATTGATGCTGTTGGGCGAGCCTGTAACCTCCTTTTCGAAATCGATGAGATCTCCTACCATCTTGAAGATGTGTGTTGAGAGACGGAGTGCCGACTCGAAGGAATTTTGTTTTGTTTGTGCCCAGGTGAGGTGAGGGAAGTTGCAATCACATCGATGCCAAGCCTCGGCTCGTTGTCGACGCAGCGACAACGAATACCAATATCACACACAATTAGATCTTGACCCTGCAAGTGTCCTCTTACCCCAACTAGGATATACGTCTTCAGTGCATGAATCTCTTCTCAGCGCATTCCTCAAGGATGTCACAATGCCCGATCGCCTGTCTAGTTCTCGTCGTTACATCCCTAATATTTCGTCGTCTACGAGTATCCTATACATCATGAGCAACGTTATTTACGCAAAAAAGTGGTGGATGGATGCGTTCTCCATGTTAGGTCGATATATCTCTACACAGGTATAATAGCACATGGATAAGAAGAAATGATGATAGAAATAGGGACTTGTGACACATAACTCACCCAAGTTACCATAAGCACGCTAGAATAATTCCAGGGGATTTTTGCAAGCAGAAGTTTCTTTGAGTGAGTCTATTTTTCTCCGTGTAGGACAATTTTGGCTGTACCGGGCTAAG
>Ga0265798_10010570_pt1 | contig 11364 bp, 6 predicted proteins | sample P3T30metagenome_FD_192430 | JGI IMG/M metagenome (GOLD analysis project Ga0265798, IMG submission 192430) | Plant litter microbial communities from East Loma Ridge, Irvine, California - P3 T30 | ecosystem: Environmental > Terrestrial > Plant litter > Unclassified | place: USA: California... | reverse complement strand
TGCCGGTGAGCAGGTGGCGAGTTATATTTCCACCGTTCCAGTTTCTGGGCCTCTAGCTCATGCTTGGTTAGAGCAGCGGACTCATAATCCGTTGGTGCCGTGTTCGACTCACGGGAGGCCTACCAATATAAATAAAGGCTTACGCGAATTTTCCGCGTAAGCCTTTTTTGTTTCTGCGTGATTGATGGCGCTTATCTTGCAAATCAATTTCCCATAATATATTCGGCGCAGGTTCAGGCCAGCCTGCCGAATACGAAAGTCGCAATCGCCCCCACATCCACTTCGATATCGACATACCCCCGCGCGCGCAGCAGCGCAGCGAGTTCCGCAGGCTCTGTCACCTCGCCGCCACTGCGCAGCGTGCGCAACGACGCCATCACCGCCATGAACGGATCGTCCGGCCTGGTATACACCGGCGCCACCAGCCAGCCCCCGCTGCGCGAAGCGGCCGCGATCCGGTCGATGGCCTGCTCGAGAACCGGACGCTTCATGAACATGGTGGGCAGCCACGCCAGCGTGTAGCGCGGGCCGGGTTCCAGCGCGGTCACATCGATATGGCGCAGCTGGATGCGTCCGGTATGGGCGCTGGCGGCCACGTTTTCGGCGGCGAGACGCAGGGCGGGTTCCCAGATGTCGATCGCGTCGATAGCAAGACCAGGACATGCCTGCGCGGCCCGCAGCGCAACGCCGCCGACCCCGGTACCTACGTCGAGAAACATGCCACCCACAGCCGCCTTCAAGGAAGGTCGTGTATCAGCGAGGCGCAGTATGCGGCCGAATGCATTACCCGAGGAGCGTCCCATCGCCTGCAGATGGTCGGGTTCCTCGACCTTCCATCCGGCCATGCGATCCGGTTCCTTGAACAGCTCACTGCTTTCCATGAACGCCATCTCGATCTCGACCAGCAGCGGCGCGATCCCGGCGTCGTCGAGGTCGATTGCGGCATCTCCCAGGGCCAGGCGCAGCCCGTCCCTGATCTGTGCATGGATGGCGGCATCGGCGCCTGCGCAGGTGCGCAGCTTGAGCGATGCGCCGATCACCGCCAGCATCCGCGCGGCGCGAGCAAGTTCATGGACACGATGAGAAAGTGCTTCTGACACGGAAAGTCTCCTTGGATGATAGTGGGGCGCCGCCTGCAAGCTCTAACGAACGGCCAGTGCCCACCTCCATCGAGCGACGGGCACAAAGACACAGGACGTCCTGACCAGATACGCAGGCCTGCAATGAGCGGATGCGCCAGGCGGCGCCATTGCTCGAGCCGTAACACTCAATTGCGTCCGGCGTTGGTTCTCCTCCCAGCCCCGGCGCGCCACACTGCTTGGCGTTACCTGCCATGGGTGACCCCATCAGCCCCGCGCCATTCACCAGTACTGAACCTGAAAGAGGATGATCATGACCGCTCTTCGATTCCATCGCGTGGGCCTTGCGCTCACCGCCGGCGCAACGCTGTTTGCCGCGCTGCTGCAGCCTGTCCATGGCGCGGCGCCCGCGCCGGCCAAGTCTGCGCCACAGGCCGCCGCCACCGTCAGCTACCACAAGGTCGACGTCGACGGCGTCAAGGTGTTCTACCGCGAGGCCGGCCCGAAGAACGCCCCGGCCATCCTGCTGCTGCACGGCTTCCCGACCTCGTCGCACATGTTCCGCGAGCTGATCCCGAAGCTGTCCGACCGCTACCGCGTGATCGCCCCTGACTATCCGGGCTACGGCCAGAGCGACCAGCCGCCGATGGACCGCTACGCCTACAGCTTCGACAACCTGGCCGCGACGATCGACAAGTTTACGGCCAAGGTAGGCTTGAACCGCTACGCGATGTACGTGATGGACTATGGCGCGCCGATTGGCTACCGGCTGGCGGCCGCCCATCCCGAGCGGATCAGCGCCATCGTGGTCCAGAACGGCAACGCCTATGACGAGGGCCTGGACAACCCATTCTGGGTGCCGGCGAAGGCCTACTGGAAAGACAAGAGCGAAGCCAATGCGGCCAAGCTGCGGCCCCTGTTCGAGTTCGACGCCACGCGCTGGCAGTATTCCGAAGGCTACCGCGACCCGGCGGGCCACGTCAGTCCCGATTCCGCCGTGATCGACCAGGCGTACATGGACCGCCCCGGCAACAAGGCGATCCAGCTCGAGATGTTCTACAGCTATGGCACGAATCCGCCGCTCTATCCGGGCTGGCAGGCCTACTTCCGCAAGCACCAGCCGCCGATGCTGATCGTGTGGGGCAAGAACGACAAGATCTTCCCGGCGGAAGGCGCCAGCCCCTATCTGCGCGACCTGCCCAAGGCCGAGCTGCACCTGTTCGATACCGGCCACTTCGCGCTGGAAGAAGAGGGCGACCGGATCGCGCGCTTGATGCGCGACTTCCTCGGCCGCCAGGTCAGGCGCTGAGCCGGCGCGCTGCGGACGGCCGGCCGCGATCATGCATAATGGCGGCCATCGACAACACGTCCCGAAAAGGCGCGCATGACCGGCAATGCTAGAGCAGAGCAGCAAATCACCGTCAACGACATCGAGGTCGGCATGCGCGTCTACGAAGCGCTGGCGCAGCATGCCAGGGCGGGGCAGGGCGCGCCGATCGGCTACAAGGACTTGCTGACGCTGGCGCGCTTGCTGCACCCGAAGGACGCGGTGCTCGGCCGGGCGGTCCCGATCGGCATCGGCATGAAGCTGCGCTTCGTCGACGCCTTCTGCGCCACCCATGGCTATCCCAGGCTGTCGAGTCTCGCGGCCAGCCAGGAGACCATGCTGCCGGTCAAAGGCTACGACGGCGACTGGGAAGCCGACCGCCGCGCCGCCGCCGCATTCGACTGGGCGGGCGCCGATGCGCAGCTGCCGGCATTCGCCGGCGCGCAGCGCGCCGCCGTGCCGGCGCGCCTGAAGCCGCGCAAGGAACGCCCGGCCGACGTCTCCTGGTATGCCTATTTTTGCTCGCACCGCAAGCAGTGCGAGTGGATCGGGCAGGAAGACAAGCAGGAGATCATCAACCTGGTCATGGCGGGCCTGGATCCGGAGACTTCGCTCAAGCGGGTCCAGGCTGCGAGGGCGGAAAGCGCCGACGCGGCATAAGGCAAGCCTTATTGTTCCACCGGCAGCGCCACCTGGCGCGCCTGCGCCTCGGCTTCGGCCCGCTCAGCGCCGCCGCCTGCGCCGGCAATGTCGCCGTGGTTGCCACTTCCGCCGCCTAGTCGGCATCCGGTACCGGCACCGCCAGGCCGCGGCCGGATCAGGTCGAGCCGGATCGCATACTGCACACCCGCGCGGATGGCGGTGGCCGCGATCCGGCCGGCGTCGTTGATGACCTCCGGTCCACCGCTGTTCCAGCCCGGTCCGGGATCGACCAGCGCTTCAGGCTCTGCATTTGCTTGCCGCGCCAGACAAAGCCTTGCAGTTGCAGGTAGCTGCCCGGGTCGCTGTACGCCGTCGCCAAGCGATGGATTTGACGCCGCATAAACCGAATCCGGCGAGCGCCGGCTGCGCATGCCGAATCGATTGGCATGCGCAGCGAATGATTGAGGCGTGGGATGAATGCGCCGGCCGGAGCATTGTCTCCCGTGTGGCGCCGTTACCGAAGCACATGTATCCACGGACGGGGCCAAACTCCGCGTCACTTTGAACCGCGCAATGTGGAAATCAGGAAAATCAATAAAGAAATTTGCAGTTTTTTTCACATTCCATCCACATTCAGTAACAAATCGTCTAGACTCAGACATCGTGTCAATCCTTGAGTCACTATGTCCGATTCCGCCCGCGCGCCTAGCGCTTTACCCGTCGATAAGGGCATCGTGCCCAGCAACCTGCTCTTTCCGGTCGTGGGCATCGGCGCTTCCGCCGGCGGATTGCCGGCCTTGCAGCGGCTATTCGAAAACATGCCGGCGGCCCACGAAATGGCCTTCGTCGTCATCCTGCACCTGTCACCCAAGCATCCCAGTTCGGCCGCCGCCATCCTGCAGCGCAGCAGCCGCATGCCGGTCATCCAGGTTGCGTCGCGGGTCCAGATCGAGTCCGGCCACGTCTATGTGATCGCACCCAACCTGCATCTATCGATGGTCGACGGCCTGTTGCTGGTCGAAGAACTCGAGCGTCCGCGCGGCCAGCACGTCGCGATCGACCTGTTCTTCCGCACCCTGGCCCAGGTGCACCGGGAGCGCGCCATCGCCATCGTGCTGTCCGGCACCGGTTCCGACGGCGCGGTCGGCATCTCGCGGATCAAGGAACAGGGCGGCGTGACCATCGTGCAGGCGCCCGACGACGCCGAGCACGAGGGCATGCCGGTGGCCGCGATCCGCACCGGCGCTGCCGACTTCGTCCTGCCGATCGTCGACGTGCCGCAAAAACTGGTCGACCTGTGGGACAACGCCAAGCTGATCCAGCTGCCGAATCCCGGCGACGGCGAATCCTCGGTCGAGCCGGTGCCGAATGCGTCCGACGAAGTGGATGCCGAGTCGGCGCTGCATGGTGTCATTTCCTCGCTGCTGGCCCACACCGGTCACGATTTCCGCCACTACAAGCGCGCCACGGTGCTGCGCCGCATCGAGCGGCGCATGCAGGTGCGCCAGATGCACACCCTGGGTGACTACCGCGGGCTGCTCGAGTCCGATCCGGTCGAGAACAAGGCCTTGCTCGACGATATGCTGATCGGCGTCACCAATTTCTTCCGCGACCGCGAAGCGTTCGAGTCGCTCGAGCGCGACATCATTCCCGAGCTGTTCAAGGACAAGAACACCGGGGACGAGGTGCGCGCCTGGGTAGCGGCCTGCGCCACCGGCGAAGAGGCGTATTCGATGGCGATGCTGATGGCCGACCAGGCCGCGTTGAGCGAACATCCGCCGGCGTTCCAGGTGTTCGCCTCGGACATCGACGACCATGCCATCGATACTGCGCGCTCAGGCAATTACCCGGCCTCGATCATCACCGACGTGGCGCCGGCCCGCCTGCGCCAGTACTTCAAGAAAGACGACAGCCGCTACTGCATCCGCAAGTTGCTGCGCGACCGCATCCTGTTCGCTTCGCACAACCTGCTGCGCGATCCGCCGTTTTCGCGGCTCGACCTGATCTCGTGCCGCAACCTGCTGATCTACCTGAACCGCGACGTCCAGGCCAAGCTGCTGCAGACTTTCCACTTCGCGCTCAAGCCCGGCGGCTACCTGTTTCTCGGCAGCTCGGAATCGGCCGAGGCGGTGGCCGACTACTTCGTCCCGGTCGACAAGAAGAACCGCATCTACCGCGCGCGCATCGGCGGACGCCAGGTCAACTATCACACTCCGACCTCGGCGCTGTATGGCGTGCGCCTACCCGAAGTGAGCCGGCCCAGGCCGGCCGGCAAGCGCTCCTCCACCTATGCCGAGCTGCACCAGCGCGCACGGGCCCAGTTCGCGCCGCCTTCGGTCGTGATCGACCGCGACGGCAACCTGGTGCACGTGTCCGACGAAGCCGGCAAATACCTGCGCATGGTGGCGGGCGAACCGTCGCGCAACCTGCTGGCACTGGTCCTGCCCGAACTGCGCCTCGAGCTGCGCTCGGCCATGTATCAGGTGGCCCAGGCCGATGGCCCGGTCGAGTGCCGGCCGATCCAGGTCGCCGAACGCAAGGAACTGGGCACCGTGGCGATGGAGGTGCGCTCCTTCCGTGACGACGAAGCCGAGGCAGACTTCATGCTGGTGCTGTTCAAGCATGCCGAGGTCGAGGCCGACGTCGACACCGTCGTGCCGCTGCGCCCGCTCGGGAGCCACGAGGTCGTACTGTCCCAGCTCGAGGCCGAATTGCAGAGGAAGCGTGATCAGCTGCAAGAGACGCTCGAGAATTCCGAGATCTCGACCGAAGAGCTGCGCGCCTCGAACGAGGAGCTGCAGGCCATCAACGAAGAGCTGCGCTCGGCCACCGAAGAACTCGAGACCAGCAAGGAAGAGCTGCAGTCCGTCAACGAAGAGCTGGTAACCGTGAATTACGAGCTCAAGGTCAAGGTCGAGGAAACCGGCAAGGCCAACGACGACTTGAACAACCTGATCGCCTCGACCGACATCGCCACCATTTTTGTCGACAGCGGCCTGCGCATCAAGCGCTTCACGCCGCGTGCGGCCGATCTGTTCTCGATCATCGCCTCCGACGTCGGCCGCTCATTGCTCGACCTGACCCACAGGCTCGACTACGACCAGCTGGCCGAGGACGTCGGCGCCACCTTCGACACCCTGCGCCTGGTCGAGCGCGAGGTGCGCAGCAACGACGGCCGCTGCTACATCGTACGTCTGCTGCCGTATCGTACCAATGAAGACCGCATCGAGGGAGCCGTGATGACCTTCTTCGACATCACCGCGCGGCGCCAGGCCGAAGAGCAGGCGCGCGTGAGCGAGGAGCGCATGCGCCTGGTGGCCGAAAGCGCGAGCGATTACGCCATCATCACGATGGACGAAGTAGGCCGCACCACTAGCTGGAACACCGGCGCCGAGACCCTGTTCGGCTACACGGCCCACGAAATGCAGGGCCAGACGTTGGCGCGTCTGTTCACCGCCGAAGACCTGCGGGCGGGCGTGCTGGAGGACGAGCTGCGCCGCGCGCGCGAGGACGGCCGCGCCGAGGACGAGCGCTGGCATGTGCGCAAGGACGGCGCGCGCTTCTACTGTAGCGGCGTCACCACGCCGCTGCGCAACGGTCAGTTCCATGGCTATGCAAAGATCGCGCGCGATGAAACCGCGCGCGAACGCCAGGGCAAGGAGCGCGAACAGAAACTCAACCATGAACAGGCGGTGCGCTGCGACGCCGAGAACGCGGCAGCGCTGAAAGACGAGTTCCTGGCCGTGATGTCGCACGAGCTGCGCCATCCACTCAACATGATCCACATTAACGTCGAGCTGCTCTCGCGCATGCCCGAGCTACGCCAGTCGGCGACCTTCATGCGCGCAGCCTCGATCATCCGCAACGCGGTCATGAGTCAGGCCAAGCTCATCGACGATCTGATGGACATGTCGCGCGTGCGCACCGGCAAGCTGACCCTGACGATGGCGCCGGTGGTGCTCGACACGCTGCTGCGCGACGTGGTCGAGGTCGCGCGCAACGACCCGGCCGCGCGCGACATCGGCATCGAGTTCACCGGCGGCGTCGACGGCATCCCTGTGCTGGCCGACGTCGTGCGCATCGAGCAGGTGGTCATGAACCTGCTCAGCAATGCGGTCAAGTTCACGCCGGCCGGCGGCCACATCGAGGTACGCCTGACGCGCGAACCCGAGGCGCTGCGGGTCGACGTGTGCGACAGCGGCCAGGGCATCGCGCCGTCCTTCCTGCCGCACGTGTTCGACATGTACGGCCAGAGCATGTCGGTCACCACCCGCTCCAAGGGGGGCCTGGGCATTGGGCTGGCGCTGGTGCGCGAGATCGTCGTGCTGCATGGCGGCCGGGTCGAGGCGGCGTCCGAAGGGATTGGCAAGGGCGCGCGCTTCAGCCTCTGGTTGCCGCTACTGGACAGCAAGATGGCGCCGGGAGGCGGCGAGGAAGCCGCGGCCGACGACATGGCCGGATTGCGCATCCTGGTGGTCGATGACATGGAAGACATGCTCGAGGTCTTCCGTTCGCTGCTCGAGATGAACGGCGCCACCGTGTTCCAGGCCACCAGCGCGCTGGCTGGCCTGGACATCCTGGAGCGCGAACCGGTCGATGTGATCATTTCCGATATTTCCATGCCCGAGATCGACGGCTACGAGTTCCTGCGCCGGGTGCGCGCTAACCCGAAACTGGCCAACCTGCCGGCGATCGCCATCAGCGGCATGCGACGCGACGCCGACATCGGTCACGCGCGCGAGGCGGGCTTCTCGGCCCATCTCGGCAAGCCGGTTTCGGTCGATCGCCTGAGCGCGATCGTGCATGACTTGCTGTTGCAGCGCGCTCCGGCCCAAGGCGACTGAGCGTCAGGGCAGGAGAGGCGGGCCCGGCGCGCCGGTGCGGTGCTCAAGCGCGAACGCCATGTGGCTCAGGCGCCAGCCAGTTTCCTGGCCAGTTCGTCGAATTTGACAGGCTTGACCAGGTGGACGTCGAAGCCCGCCCCCAGCGCGCGGTCGCGGTCGCCCGCCTGTCCGTAGCCGGTCAGCGCGATCAGGCGCATCGGCCGCGTGGCGGCATCGGCGCGCAGGCGAGCGGCGAGCTCGTAGCCGTCCAGGCCGGGCAGGCCGATGTCCAGGATTGCCACCTCGGGCCTGGCCTCGCGGGCCAGCGCCAGGCCGTCGATGCCGTTGTCCGCCTCCAGCACGCGGTAGCCCGACGCCGCCAGGAGCGCCGCCAGCATGCGGCGCGCATCCTCGTTGTCCTCGACCAGCAACACGGTGGTGAGCGCCGCCCGCGCTGCGCCTGGGGGCGGGGCTATCGCCGCTGGCGCCTCGGCGGGGCCGTGTTCCAGCAGCGGCAGGCGCAGGGTGAAGACGCTGCCATGGCCGGTCCCCGTGCTGTGGACATCGACCGCACCGCCGTGCAGCGTGACCAGGCTGCGCACCAGCGCCAGCCCGATCCCGAGCCCGCCCTGGGAGCGGTCGAGCGAAACCTTGCTCTGCACGAAGATATCGAACAGGCGCGGCATCAGGTCGGGCGCGATGCCTACGCCGTTATCAACCACCGTCAGCACCGCTTCGCCGGCGCGCGCTTCGAGCGCGACGTCGATCGCGCCGCCCGGCGGCGTGTACTTGAGCGCATTGGTGACCAGGTTCGTGATCACCTGTTCGATGCGGGTGCGGTCGGCGCGCACCCAGGCCGGCGCCAGGCGGGTGGTCAGCGTGTGCTGGACGCGGCCGGCAACGCGCAGCGCGGCGATGGTCGCCTCGACCACCGCCGACAGCTCGACCGGACCCATGTCGAGCTTGACCTTGCCGCGCGCCAGGCGCGCCAGGTCGAGCAGGTCGTCGACGATGCGGGTCAGGTGGCGGCTCTGGCGCATCAGGATGTCCTGCGCCTGGATCGTAAGAGATGGCTTCGGGTCGTCCATGCGCAGCAGCTGTACCGCGCCCACGATGCCGCTCAGCGGATTGCGCAGTTCGTGGCTCAGCATGGCCAGAAAATTGTCGCGGATGCGCACCTGCTCTTCGGCCAGCGCGCGCGCTTCTTGTTCGCGCTGGAGAAAGGCGGACCGTTGGTTTTCGGCCTCGACCAGCTTGTGGCCAACTTCGCCGATGCAGCGCTGTAGGTGGTCGAATTCGGCGATGCCGGTGCGGGGCTGCGGCGGCAGCTCGCCGTGGCCGAGCGCGGTCGCGCTCGAAGCCGCGCCACGGGCCGCGTTCACCAGGCGGCGCCCGAACAGCGCGGCGGCACCGGCGGCGACCAGCAGGGCGGCCAGCATCCCGATCGCCACCAGCATCACCGCGCGCTGGGCGGCGCCGTCGATCTCGGCGGCCGGCACGCTGACGGTGACGATCCAGCCCGACATCGGCGAGCGGGTGAAGGCGTGGTAGGCATCGACGCCGGCGCGGGTGTCGAAGCGCACCAAGCCGTGCTCGCGCCCCGCGGCGGCGCGCATCAGGAGCGGATTGGCTGCATTGCCCAGCCGCGCCGGCTCGCTCAGGCGCGCAATGAAATGGCCTTCGCGGTCGATCACCGAGAGCTTCCAGCTGCCCGGCACCGCGCGCCGCGCGATCACCCTGGAAAAGTAATCCGGCGAGAACACCGATCCCAGCACGTAGCGGCGACCGTTATCGATCGGCACCGGAATGTTGATGGTGGTGACCGGGATCTGCTGCACCGCGCCTTTGATCAGCCCCGAGACCACGGTGCGGCCGCTGTTAATGACGTCGCGGGTGCGGGTGCGCACGTAGTCGGGCGGCGGCGGCAGTTTGGCGCCAAGCGGCACCACGGTGTTGATCAGCTGCTGGCCGCTGGCCAGGAACAAGATAGTGCGTCCGCCAGCGCCGCGGTCGGCGGTGCGCGCGTGGCGGTAGAAGTTGTCCATGTCGCCGCTGGCCAGGTGCGGCGACAGCGCCAGCACGCGCAGCGCCGCTTCGGCGCTGCTCAGTTCATTATCCACCAGCAAGGCCGTGGCATCGGCGGCTTCCTTCATGGTATGCAGGGCCGCGTCGCGCTCGGAGCGCAACAGGGTTTTCAACGCAACGGCGGCGAAGATGGCGATCGGCAGCACGATGGCGCCGGTCATGATCAGTAGGTAAGCGCGGATCTTCATTGTGATTGGGATTGCGGCGATGGTGCGCTGGCCAATGGGTGTGAAGAAGGTTGGAATGCCATTATGCCGACAGGACTGCTGGTCTGTCGGAGAAATGTGTGCCGGAAATGCTTGGCTGACTAGTTAGAAACTCTCACCAATGTCGCCCCTTGTCGCTAAAAGACACAATTGCTTATAAACCACGTGGGAAGCGCCGATCAACGTCGACACCGACGTGTGCCTTCATGCTGAAGTGCCAGGCTGGTGCATCCCCCGATCGCGCTTGCCTTCCTTGTTATTCATCGGTGGTGGCGCAGCGATCAGCGTCGCATCGACGAAAATACTTCGCGCATCATCAAGCCTTTTCTACCAGCCGCCCGTTGATTGTCTAGAAGATATTGCGCGTAAGGCCCATTGGCCTCAAGCAGGTGGCGGAACTTTAACAAGGTCGTGACGTCAGCAGCCGACTCGCGGCTCAGGTCAATGCCGGCAAAAGCACGACTGGCTATCGTAGATCGCATCTTCAATGCCCTCATCCGACAAGCCAAAGCACTGTTGAGCCACGTACATGCGTAACATGCTCGCCATTGCAATTGATGGGCGACCGGTTCCTTCGACCCGGATAACAACGGGTAGACAAGCGTGTGCGACTTGTCCCAAGGGGTCATGCTGTCGATCTCCGCCAAGAGGCGGTCGCGGCACGTCAGCTTGCTCTTGGGGGCGTACTCAAGGTTGGAGAAGCTGTTCGGCATTGTCGTGGTCGCACTGTAAGGATGTTGTCATTGCCGCAGGTCGGCCACCGCACATAACATTCTCTGCGGAGTTAATCAGTGCCAAAGAAGGTAGCCAAGTGCAAAAAGCCACGAACATGTCGTGATCAACCGGACAAGAGTTTTAGCCACTACGCTTTCAGGTGCTGGGATATCCGGCTGATATGAAAAAAGATGTTAAAAATTGCAATTGGGAGTAAACTTGATGCTCGATGGTGCTTAACACGAGCACTGGTATCAGCGTTTGCTGATCAATGTACGCCCTCAAGGTGGCACAGATGGACAGTTCTTCCCGAATGTCTTGGCTGACGCCCGAGGCATTGGCTGCCGCTTTTACCGAAATACGTGACGACGTGTTGTCGAGGTGGGCGGAACGCGTTACTCGTGAGATCACGGTAGCTGCTCACCTCGAAAAGCCGGTGCTCATCGATACGCTCCCCGTTCTTTATGACGACATAGCTGAAGCTTTGT
>Ga0265798_10010568_pt1 | contig 11365 bp, 8 predicted proteins | sample P3T30metagenome_FD_192430 | JGI IMG/M metagenome (GOLD analysis project Ga0265798, IMG submission 192430) | Plant litter microbial communities from East Loma Ridge, Irvine, California - P3 T30 | ecosystem: Environmental > Terrestrial > Plant litter > Unclassified | place: USA: California... | reverse complement strand
GATACCGACGCCGCGACCCCGCTACCGCTGGCGGCGTGGCTGGGCGCCGGCCCCGACGCGCCGCCACTCACCGTGATCCGCGGCGCCGCGCGCCTGACTTTTACCGCTGCCGATGTGCGCGATGGCGAGCAGTGGATGATCGTGCTGCGCGAAGAATCGGACACCGCCCGCGTGCAGGCGCTGACAGCACTGTTCCGCCTGACGCAGCGCGAAGCGGAAGTGCTGCACTGGGTTATCCAGGGCAAAACCAACCGCGATATCGGCGCCATCCTCGGCATGAGCCCGCGCACCGTCAACAAGCACCTGGAACATGTGTTCGAGAAGCTGGGCGTGGAAACGCGCACGGCCGCGGCGACGCTGGCGACCAACCGGATGCGGATGTAAATGCAGATGCGGATTACACCGCCAGGTGCCGCCGCACGTGCTCTCCATCCATCTCGGCAGCGGCGCCGCTGGCCACCACCTCCCCGCGCGACAGCACCACGAAGTTATCGGCCAGCGCCCGCGCGAAATCGAAATACTGCTCGCACAGCAGGATGCCGATATCGCCGCGCTGGCGCAGCAGCCGGATCACGCGTTCGATGTCCTTGATGATCGATGGCTGGATGCCTTCGGTGGGCTCATCGAGGATGATCAGTTCGGGCCGCGCCAGCAGCGCACGCGCGATCGCCAGCTGTTGCTGCTGGCCGCCGGACAGGTCGCCGCCGCGCCGGCCCAGCATCTCCTTCAGCACCGGGAACAGTTCGTAGATTTCGCCGCTGATGGTTGCCGCTTCGCGCCGCGACAGCGTGGCCATGCCCATCAACAGGTTCTCTTCCACCGTCAGGCGCGCAAAGATGTCGCGGCCCTGCGGCACATAAGCGATTCCGCGTGCGGCGCGCCGGTGCGGTTTGAGTTTCGTGATGTCGCGCCCATTCCACATCACGCTGCCGCGCGCCACCGGCAGCACGCCCATCAGGCATTTGAGCAGCGTGGTTTTGCCCACGCCATTGCGCCCTAAAAGCGCCACGCATTCGCCCTTTGCCACCGACAGCGACACGCCGCGCAGGATGTGCGCCGCACCGTAATACTGGTTCACCTGGTCGACCTGCAGCATGCCTATCTCCCTATCTTCCCAAATACACTTCGATGACGCGGTCGTTCGCCTGCACCTCGTCCATGCGGCCCTCGGCCAGCACCGCACCTTCGTGCAGCACCGTTACCTTGCCCTGCTGCGCGATCTCGGTGACAAACCCCATATCGTGTTCGACCACCACGATCGAATGCTTGCCGCGCAATTCGTTCAGGAGTTCGGCCGTGCGCGCGGTCTCGGCATCCGACATGCCCGCCACCGGCTCGTCGAGCAAAATCAGCTGCGGCTCCTGCATCAGCAGCATGCCGATTTCCAGCCACTGCTTCTGGCCGTGCGACAGCAGGCCGGCCAGGCGCGTTTCATGGCCGTGCAGGCGGATCATGCGCACGATGGCGGCAATGCGGTCCTGCTGTTCTCCGGACAGGCGCGCGAATAAAGTGGGACGCACGCGCTTGTCCATTTTCATGGCCAGCTCCAGGTTCTCGAACACCGTGTGCTGCTCGAACACGGTCGGCCGCTGGAATTTGCGGCCGATGCCGGCGTGGGCGATGGCGTATTCCGTCATCTGCGCCAGGTCGTGCGACTGGCCGAACCACGCGCTGCCGGCTGTCGGCCGGGTCTTGCCGGTGATGACGTCCATCATCGTCGTCTTGCCGGCGCCGTTTGGGCCGATGATGCAGCGCAGCTCCCCGACCGAGATGTCGAGGTTCAGCTTGTTGAGCGCGCGGAAACCGTCGAAGGACACCGTGATGTCTTCGAGGTAAAGGATGGCGCCGTGCGTGGTATCGACGCCGGGGCGCCTGGTGACCATGGCGTCCGTCATGCGGTTTCCTCTTCCTTGATGGCGTCCGGCTGGCGCCGCGCAGACCTTGGCAGCAGGCGCGCCAGACCCGGCAGCGTGCCGACGATCCCGCGGCGCATGAACAGCGTGACGAGGATGAACAGCAGGCCGAGGGCGAACAGCCACAGTTCCGGAAACGCGGCGGTGAGCCAGCTTTTCAGGCCATTCACCACGAACGCACCGAGGATGGGGCCGATCAGCGTGCCACGCCCACCGATTGCCACCCAGATCACCATTTCGATCGAATTCGACGGCGACATTTCGGATGGGTTGATGATACCGACCTGCGGCACGTACAGCGCGCCGGCAATCGCACATAGCACCGCCGACAGCGTCCAGACAAACAGCTTGAACGACAGCGGGTTGTACCCGATGAACATCAGGCGCGACTCGGCATCGCGCACGCCTTGCAACACACGTCCCAATTTGGAGCCGACGATCCAGCGGCACAGCAGTAGTGCGCCGGCCAGCGTCGCCAGCGTGGCGAGGTACAGCGCCACGCGCGTGCCGGGCGCGGTGATCGCGTGGCCCAGGATGCGCTTGAAATCGGTAAAGCCGTTATTGCCCCCAAAGCCGGTATCGTTCCGGAAGAACAGCAGCATGAACGCATACGTCATGGCCTGCGTGATGATGGAAAAGTAGACGCCCTTAATGCGCGAGCGGAATGCGAAGTAGCCGAACACGAACGCCAGCAGGCCGGGCGCCAGCACCACCAGGAGCAGGCAGTACGCGAAATGATCGGTGAACGCCCAGTACCATGGGTAGTCCTTCCAGTCGAGGAAGACCATGAAGTCGGGCAGGCGGCTGCCGTAACTTCCTTCCGTACCGATGGCGCGCATCAGGTACATGCCGTGCGCGTAGGCGCCCAGCGCGAAGAATACGCCATGGCCGAGCGACAGGATGCCGGTGTAGCCCCACACCAGGTCGAGCGCCAGCGCGGCCAGCGCGTAGCACATGAATTTGCCGATCAGGCCCAGGAGATAGCCCGACACGTGCAGCGGATGGCTGGCTGGCAGCGCCAGGTGCAGCGCCGGCAACAGCGCCGCGGCCAGCACGCAGATGGCCAGCACCAGCCAGCCGCGCGCCGTAAACAGGACAGGTGTGTGGTTCATTCCGTGCTCCTGCCCTTCAGCGCAAACAAGCCTTGCGGACGGCGCTGGATGAAGACGATGATGACGACCAGGATGCAGATCTTGGCCATCACGGCGCCTGCCAGCGGCTCGAGGAATTTATTGATTTCACCGAGGCCCAGCGCGCCCAGCACGGTGCCGGCCAGCTGGCCGACGCCACCCAGCACCACCACCATGAACGAGTCGACGATGTACGCCTGGCCGAGGTCCGGTCCCACATTGCCCAGCTGCGACAGCGCGACGCCACCGAGACCGGCGATGCCGGAGCCAAGGCCGAATGTCAGCATGTCGATGCGGCCGGTGGGCACGCCGACGCAATCGGCCATGCGCCGGTTCTGCATGACGGCGCGCACAAACAGGCCCAGGCGCGTCTTGTTCAGCACCAGCCAGACCGCGGCCACGACCAGCGCCGCGAACACGATGATGGCGATGCGGTTGTACGGCAGCACCAGCGCGCCCAGCACCGTGACGCCGCCGGACATCCACGCCGGATTAGCCACTTCGACGTTCTGCGCACCGAAGATCGTGCGCACCGCCTGCTGCAGCATCAGACTGATGCCCCAGGTAGCCAGCAGCGTTTCCAGCGGCCGGCCGTACAGCCAGCGGATCACGCTGCGCTCCAACGCCACGCCAACCGCAAATGCGACGAGGAAAGCAGCGGGTAACGCGGCCAGCAGGTACCAGCCGGCGGCGTTGGGGAGGTAATGGCGGAACAGGCCCTGGCACAGGTACGTGGTGTACGCGCCGATCATCAGCAGTTCGCCGTGCGCCATGTTGATGATGCCCATCAGGCCGAACGTGATGGCCAGGCCGAGCGCCGTCAGCAGCAGCACGCTGCCCAGCGAGACGCCGTAAAACAGGTTGGCGATGATGTCGTTGCGCGTGGCGCGGCGTTCGATTGCCGCGAGGGTGCCGGCAGCGGCGGCGCGCAGCGACGCATCCGGTTCGGCGTAGCTGCCGTCGGGATGCCGCGACAGCATCGCCTGCAGTTGCGGGCGCAGTGCCGGCGTGCCGTCATCGGCCAGCGCTAGCACGGCAGCACGGCGAAGCGCCGGATCGGTGGCGTTCAAGTCGGCGGTGGCGACCAGCTGGCGCAGGATGGCCTGGATGGCCGGATCGGTTTCGCTGTTCAAGGCTTTGCGCAACAACGGGGCCTGTGCCGGGTCGGGCCGACTGCCCTGCAATGCCAGCGCCGCCGCCAGCCGCTGCTCGCGCCTTGGCGCCAGCAGCGCCAGGCCGGACAACGCCGCCTCGGTGGCGCCGCGCAGGCGGTTGTTGACGACGATGCCGTCGATGCCGTCCGGTGGCGCGCCGGTTGTGCCGGTGGCCGGGTCGAAGGCCTGGTCGTCGTGGACGATCAGGACCTGGCCGGCGGGGGTGGTGCCCAGTTCTCCGTCGAGCAGCGCCTGCAGGACCTTGCGGGCGTCATCGGTGCCGACTGCCGCGATGCGGGCGACCGCTTCGACGCGGGCATCGGAATCGTCGCCTGCAAGGGGGCGCAGGAGCGCGGGGTCGATGGCGGCGTGGGCGAATGCCGGAAGACAGAGCGCCAGTGCTGCGAAAAAGCGTCGGAGGTAGCGCATCGTGAATTACCTGGATAGTTTGCAACGTCATCCTCGCGCAGGCGAGGACCCATCGCACCTTTGATCAGTGTTATCGCTTTTCACGCGTGGCATGGGTCCCGGCCTTCGCCGGGATGACGTGGTTGAAGCCGGGATGACGTCGTTGAAGCCGGGATGACGAGGTGGGGGTGCGGGAAATGGATCAAAGCCCCTGCTTCGCCTCATTCCCCTTGATATACGGGCTCCACGGCTGCGCGCGGATCGCCTCCTTGCTCTTCCAGACCACATTGAACTGTCCATCGCCCTTGATCTCGCCAATCATCACCGGCTTGTGCAAATGGTGGTTGGTCGCATCCATCACCAGCGTGTACCCGGACGGCGCCTTGAAACTCTGGCCGCCCATCGCGGCGATCACCTTGGCGGTGTCGGTCGACTTTGCCTTCTCCACCGCCTGCGCCCACATGTGGATGCCGACATACGTCGCTTCCATCGGGTCGTTGGTCACCGCCGTGGCGGCGTTGGGCAGCTTTTTGGCCACCGCGTACGCTTTCCATTTCTTGACGAAGTCGGCGTTGGTCGGGTTCTTCACCGACTCGAAATAATTCCACGCCGCGAGGTGGCCGACCAGCGGCTTGGTGTCGACGCCGCGCAGCTCTTCTTCGCCCACCGAGAACGCCACCACCGGGACGTCCGTGGCTTTTAGTCCAGCGTTGCCCAGCTCCTTGTAGAACGGGACGTTCGAGTCGCCGTTGATGGTGGAGATCACCGCGGTCTTGCCACCGGCGGAGAACTTCTTGATGTTCGCGACGATGGTCTGGTAATCGGCGTGACCGAACGGCGTGTACAGCTCCTGGATGTCGGCATCCTGGATGCCCTTGGTGTGCAGGTAGGCGCGCAGGATCTTGTTGGTGGTGCGCGGGTAGACGTAATCGGTCCCCAGCAGCACGAAGCGCCGCGCGCCGCCGCCATCCTTGCTCATCACGTATTCAAGCGCGGGAATGGCCTGCTGGTTCGGCGCGGCGCCCGTATAAAACACATTCTTTTCCAGCTCTTCGCCTTCATACTGCACCGGGTAGAACAGCAGGCCGTTGAGCTCCTTGACCACCGGCAGCACCGACTTGCGCGACACCGACGTCCAGCAGCCGAACACCGCGACCACCTTGTCCTTGGCAATGAGCTCGCGCGCCTTTTCAGCGAACAGCGGCCAGTTCGACGCCGGGTCGACAATCACCGGTTGGAGCTGCTTGCCCAGCACCCCGCCCCTGGCGTTGATCTCGTCGATCGCCATCAGCGCCACGTCCTTCAGCGACGTTTCGGAAATCGCCATCGTGCCAGACAGCGAATGCAGGATGCCGACCTTGATGGTGTCGGCAGCCTGCGCGGACAAGCCGCTTGCCAGCAGGGCGGCGCCAGTGGCGATGCGCGTGGCGCAATGGAGGAAAGTGCGGCGGTTCGACATATTGGCCTCGTGGTGATGGAATGAATCGGACGTGCAGCCATCATCGCCATCGCGGCCGCCGGAGACCATACGTCAGGTTACGTAGTGGCGCCTGTCGTACAATCCGGCACACTCAACCAGGATTTCCATCATGCTGACACCTGAACAAAGCGCCGCCTGGCAGCGCGACGGCTACATCATCCTTCCCGATTTCAAAAGCCCTGACGAGATCGCGCAGCTGCGCGCACGCGCCGAGCAGATCGTCGACGCCTTTGACCCTAGCGAGTCACGCACCATCTTCACCACGCGCGACCAGGAAGCCGCCAGCGACGCCTGGTTCCTTGGCTCGGACAATACGGTGCGCTGCTTTTTTGAAGAAGAGGCGTTCGGACCGGACGGCCAGCTGAAGCAGGCCAAGGCCCTGTCGATCAACAAGATCGGCCATGCGATGCACGACCTCGATCCGGTGTTTGCGGCGTTTACCCGCGACCCCAAACTGGCGGTGCTGGCCGGCGACCTGGGCCTGATGGATCCGAAAGTCTGGCAGGCCCAGTACATCTTCAAGCAGCCTGGCATTGGCGGCGAAGTGCGCTGGCACCAGGACGCGACGTTCTTCGATTCCACGCCCATCAGCGTGACGACCTTCTGGTTCGCGCTGGAAGATGCGACCGTCGACAACGGCTGCCTGTGGGCCGAACCAGGCGGCCATCGTGGCCCGCTGCGCGAGCGCTTCGTGCGCGAGGGAGATGTCATCACAATGGAAAAACTGGACACGACGCCGTGGCCGGACGACAGCGTCGCGGTGGCGCTGCCAGCGAAGGCGGGCACGCTGATCTGTTTTCACGGGCTGCTGCCGCATTACAGCGCGCCGAATCGTTCACCTGTCTCGCGCCATGCGTTCACGTTGCACGCGACCGATGGCGGCACCGCCTATTCGCCGAAGAACTGGATCCAGCGTGGCGCCGATATGCCAGTGCGCGGCTTCGCGTAAGCAGTCTTACCGCGCGCGCTGGCGCCGCTCGCCGAACGGCAGCGGCTCGGGCGCCTGGTGAAGTTCGTAGGCGTCGACAGCAATCATCCGAAATTCGTTTTCGACCACCAGCAGCGCATCGACGACGTCCGGATCGAAGTGTTCACCCCGTCCCTGGCGGATCAGTTCGATCGCGGTTTCGTGGGTAAAAGTCGGCTTGTAGACACGCTCGGAAATGAGCGCATCGTAGACATCGGCCACCGCCATCAGCCGCGCCGACAACGGGATCTCCAGCCCTTGCAGGCCCTCCGGGTAGCCGGTGCCGTTCCACTTTTCCTGGTGCGAGCCGGCGATATCGTGGGCGTGGCGGAGAAAACGCGTGTCGCCGCCGAGCGCCCCGGCCACGGAAGCAATCGCTTCGCGGCCGTACACGGTGTGCTGCTTCATGACCTCGAATTCGTCCGGGGTCAGGCGTCCCGGCTTGTTCAGGATCGCGTCCGGCACGCGCAACTTGCCAATGTCATGCAAGGGCACCGCCTGCGCCATCAGCGCGATGTCGAGGTCACCCAGCTCGAGACGGTACGTTGGGTGGAACCGCAGTTCGCGCGCCAGCGTCGTGAAATAGCGCTGCGTGCGGCGCACGTGACGCGCGGTATTCGTGTCGCCAGCTTCCGCAAGGCAAGCAATTGCCATAATGGCAGCGTCGCGCACCTCGACTACTTGTTTCGTTCGCTCTGTAACAAGCCGGTTCACACGACCCGGTTCATCCCGGCTAGCGTTGCGTAAACGCATCAATTCGAGGTGGGTAGCGATGCGTGCCAACAACAAATCCGACAGTACCGGTTTGCGCAATACGTCCACAGCACCCGCTTCCAGCGCCTTGCGACCGCCAAACGCATCGGCCGACCCACTCAGCATCAACACCGGAATCTCGGCGGTCAGGAAACTTGCGCGCAATTCCTGCAGCACCGCATACCCGTCCATGTCCGGCAACGACTCGTCGAGCACCACCAGTGCCGGGTGCGGCACCTCGTTCATCTGCTGGAACGCCCCCTCGCCACTGGCAGCCATGCGCACCGTATAGCGCTCGCGCAGCACGGTCTTCATGGCCATCAGGTTTTCGGACGCACTGTCCACGATCAGAATTATTGGCTTTATGTCCATGGCGATCAGCAGGGTTTTATTTACCTAAAGAAACTAACGCTATGATAACGCGGCAGCAAATGCCTTGTGCATGTTTCAGGAATTTTACAAAACCCGGAAACCATTGCATATGTACAAAGAATAAAATGCTTGCTCGACTATTGCATGTACAGACAGGGAAAAGATGATTCGTTTGATAAGTCGCACAACCGTCGCGCTGGCCACCTTCGGCCTGGCCGTTTCCACGCTTGCCGCCGAGCCCAACACGGGTCGGGAAGATAAATTCCGCCAGCTCGAAGAAATTCTGCCAACGCCGACCACGATCCGCACAGCTTCCGGCGCACCGGGCACCGCGTACTGGCAGCAGCGCGCCGATTACAGCATCCGCGCGACGCTCGACGAAACCCGCCGCACCATCACCGGTGCCGAGACGATCACTTATCACAACAACTCGCCCGACGCCCTGTCGTACCTGTGGGTGCAGCTGGACCAGAACATCTACAAGAAGGATTCGGATGCGCGCACCACCGCCACCGTCATGTCGCGTGAAGCCTGGGCGAATGCCAAGGATGCCGACGCCGGCCTGAAATTCGACGGCCTGCGCGGGACGCTGGAGGCCGGCGTGTTCGACGGCGGCTACAACATCGGCGCCGTCAAGGACGCCAGCGGACGTCCCCTGCACTACATTATCAACCGCACGATGATGCGCATCGACCTGCCCCAGCCTTTGAAAGCCGGCGCACGCGTGGCGTTCTCGATCGAGTGGAATTACAAGATCAATGAACAGAAAGTGCTGGGCGGACGTTCCGGCTACGAGAAGTTCGACGAAGACAAAAACGATTTATACGAAATCGCCCAGTGGTTCCCGCGCATGGCCGCCTACTACGATACCTATGGCTGGCAGCACAAGCAGTTCCTGGGCTCGGGCGAATTCACGCTGGAGTTTGGCGACTACGACGTTCAGCTGACGGTACCCGCCGACCATATCGTCGCTGCCACCGGCGAACTGCAAAACGCCGACGCGGTGCTCACCGCCGCCCAGCGCGAGCGCCTGCGCCAGGCCAAAACCGCCAAACAGCCGGTGGTCATCGTCACCCAGGCGGAAGCCACCGCCGCCGAGAAATCGCACAGCACCGCGTCCAAAACCTGGCACTTCAAGGCGAAGAACGTGCGCGACTTCGCGTTCGCGTCGAGCCGCAAATTCATCTGGGATGCGCAGGGCTTCAAGAAAGACGCGACCGATGTCATGGCCATGTCCTTCTACCCGAAGGAAGGCAACCCGTTGTGGGGACAGTACTCGACCCAGGCGATCATCCACACCATCGACCAGTACAACAAGTACTCCTTCGACTTCCCGTACCCGACCGCGATTTCCGTCAACGGCCCGGTGGGCGGCATGGAATACCCGATGATTTCGTTCAATGGCCCGCGTCCGACCAAGGACAAGAAGACCGGCGCGCTGACCTATTCGAAGCGCACCAAGTATGGCCTCATCAGCGTCGTGATCCATGAAGTGGGCCACAACTATTTTCCGATGATCGTCAATTCGGACGAGCGCCAGTGGACGTGGATGGACGAAGGCCTGAACAGTTTTGTCCAGTACCTGGCCGAGCAGGCATGGGAAGAGCACTACCCGCAATCGCGTGGCGAACCGCGCGCCATCGTCGACTACATGCGCTCGAAAAACCAGGTGCCGATCATGACCAACTCGGAGTCGGTCGTGCAGATGGGTTTCAATGCATACGCCAAGCCGACCACCGCGCTGATCGTCCTGCGTGAAACCATACTCGGTCGCGAGCTGTTCGACTTCGCTTTCCGCGAATACGCGCAGCGCTGGAAGTTCAAGCGCCCCACTCCCGCCGACTTCTTCCGCACGATGGAAGACGCGTCCGGCACGGACCTCGACTGGTTCTGGCGCGGCTGGTTCTACACGATCGACAATGTCGACGTGAGCGTGGACGGCATCACCGAGGTGGGCATCGACACCAAGAATCCGGAAGTCGAGCAGGCCTGGAAAAAGGCGCAGCACGATGCATTGCCGGTCTCGATCACCGATCAGCGCAACAAGGGCACGCTGGCGCGGCGCGTCGAGTCGCACCCGGAGCTGAAGGATTTCTACAACGAGCACGATGACTTCACGGTCACCAACCAGGCGCGCAACAAGTACGCCGAGTCGGTCGCCGACCTGGAAGACTGGCAGAAAGCGCTGCTGGCACAGGGCAAGCACCTGTACCTGGTCGACTTTTCCAACATCGGCGGGCTGGTGACGCCGCTGGTGCTCGAGATCCAGCTGGCCAGCGGCAAGAAATATATCGAGCGCGTGCCAGCCGAAGTGTGGCGCTACTCGTCGACCAAGATCACCAAGCTGATCGTGACCGACGAGCCGATGGTCGGCCTGACGCAGGACCCGTACCTGGAAACCGCCGACACGGACACCAGCAACAACAGCTGGCCGCGCAAGATTGCCCCATCGCGCGTGGAACTGTTCAAGACCCGCACTGGTACCGACGACATGATGCGCGACTACGGCGCCAAGCTTAAACCTGCCGGTGACAAGTCGACCGACAAGGCTGACGACAAGCCCGCCGAATAAGCGATGTAAAAGCTAGACCCCGCCGGCAGCCGCGCAATCAGCGCCGCTGCCGGCAATTCATTTTGATGAGCAAGCCATGAAACTTACCCATATCGCCGCACTCTGTTACGCCATCTGCGCGAGCGCCTCCGCCGCCACCATCGCGGACGACAAATTCCGCCAGCTCGAAGAAATCCTGCCGACGCCCACGACCGTCCGCACTGCTTCCGGCGCCCCTGGCCACGCGTACTGGCAGCAGCGCGCCGACTACACCATCCGCGCCACGCTCGATGAAGCCACTCGGTCGCTCACCGGGCATGAGACCGTCACCTACCATAACCATTCGCCCGACACCCTCTCCTACCTGTGGGTGCAGCTCGATCAAAACACGTTCGGCGCCAATTCCGACAACCGCACCTCGACCACGCAAACGTCGCGCGACGCCTGGGGCAAGGCCAAGAGCGAAGCAGAAGGCCTGAAGTACGAGGCGCTGCGCTTCGCGCTGGAGAGCCGCACTTTCGACGGCGGCGACACCATCGACAGCATCACCGCCGGCGGACGCGCGCTCAGGCACACGGTCAATGGCACGATGATGCGCATCGACCTGGAGCAGCCCTTGAAGCCGGGCGCCCGTTTC
>Ga0265798_10010567_pt1 | contig 11366 bp, 13 predicted proteins | sample P3T30metagenome_FD_192430 | JGI IMG/M metagenome (GOLD analysis project Ga0265798, IMG submission 192430) | Plant litter microbial communities from East Loma Ridge, Irvine, California - P3 T30 | ecosystem: Environmental > Terrestrial > Plant litter > Unclassified | place: USA: California... | reverse complement strand
CACGGCCAGCAGGCCTGGGGCCAGGGCCAGCAGCAGGGCGGCCACGACCAGCAGGGCTGGGGCCAGCAGCAGGGCGGCCACGACGCCCGCCAGCAGCGTCCGTCGTCGCAGCAGCAGCCCGGCGGCCCCGCGGGCGCCGGCGCACCGCGCGCGACCGAGGCCGACCACGTCGCCCTCGGCAAGTACGACTACCTGCTCCGCACCGCCGAGCCCGAGCAGCTCGAGCAGGTGCACCGCGACGCCTTCGCGCGTCTCACCCCGCAGCAGCGCGAGCTCGTCCAGGCCCGCCTCGTCGAGGAGCTGCCCGCCCACGAGCAGCCCCGCAGCGGCGGCACCGACGACCTCGCCCGGGCGGCCACCCGCGGCGAGACCGCGCACCCCGGCCTCATGCAGCGCGTCTTCGGCGGTCACGGCCGCCCCGGCTCGGGCGCGGCGGGCACCGCGTCCGGCGGGCGCCCCGGCTCGCGGGCCGGCACCTTCGCGGCGGGCGCCGCGGCCGGTGCGGGCGTGGCCGCGCTGGGCGGCCTGGCCCTGGCGGTCGCGGGCGGCGCGGCCGTGAGCAGCGTGGCGGGCCCGCTCCTCTCCGGCGCGCTCGCGGACGGCGTCGACTTCGGCGGACTCGCCGAGAACTTCGGCCTCGAGGGCATCGCGGGCCTCTCCGAGGGCCTCGGCGGCCTGACCGAGGGCGTCGACGGCTTCGCCCAGGCCGGCGAGGACCACCTCACCGGCCTCGGCGAGCAGGTCGGCGGTCTCGGCGACGGGTTCCAGATCCCCGGGCTCGGCGACCTCGGCGGCCTCTTCGACCGCTAGACCGGGCGGCGCCCAGGCCGCACGGCACCGGCGTCTGCGCGGATTCCGAGCCTGCCCGGAGCATGATCCTCGAGGAGGCGCCACCCGGCCGCCCCCAGAGAGGAACGCCATGACCGACATCACCGGCAACGACCCCTTCCACCGCCTCCCCGAGGTGCCGAGCTTCACCGTGACGAGCAGCACGGTCGAGGACGGCGCGCCCTTCGCGCAGCAGCAGTACTCGGGCGCCTTCGGCGTCCCCGGCGGGCAGGACGTCTCGCCGCAGCTCTCGTGGTCGGGCGCGCCCGAGGGCACGAAGAGCTACGCCGTCACGGTCTACGACCCCGACGCCCCGACGCAGTCGGGCTTCTGGCACTGGGCCGTCGCGAACGTCCCCGCCTCGGTGACCTCGCTGCCCGAGGGCGCGGGCGACGCGTCCGGCGCACAGCTGCCCGAGGGCGCGTACCAGCTGCCGAACGACTCGCGGGCTCCGTCGTTCATCGGCGCCGCGCCTCCCGCGGGCCACGGTCCGCACCGCTACTTCGTGACCGTGCACGCGCTCGACGTCGAGGACATCGAGGTGCCCGCCGACGGAACGCCGGCGTACCTCGCCTTCACGATGGCGTCGCACATCCTCGGGCGCGCGACGCTCGTCGCGACGGGCGAGATCCCCGCCGCCTGACGTCCCGCGCCGTGCGCGCGCGCCGCTCGCGGGTGCGAGCGCGCGCGCATGATCGAGTTGACCCGAACGGTCGCCCCCGACCTCGTCGGGCGGCCGTTCGGGGCAACTCGTCCTTCGAGGGCACGCGCGGAGTTCGCGCATATGGTTTCGCTGTGAAGTCTTTTCATGGTGAAGCTAGCGTGACGTCGTGAGGCCGAGACGCGCCTCCTCGACGGAAGGCACCCCATGACGACCTCGCACTCCCCCGCCGCCGACGGCCGAGCGGCCGGCACCGGCCGCCGCGTGCTCGTGACCGGCGCGAGCATCGCCGGCCCCGCCCTCGCCTGGGGCCTCGCGAAGTCCGGCTTCGACGTCGTTCTGCTCGAGCGCTCGGCCGAGCCGCGCGAGACCGGCCAGAACATCGACGTGCGCGGCCTCGGCCGCGAGGTGCTCGTGCGCATGGGAGTCGAGGAGGCGGTGCTCGCGAACACGACCGGCGAGGACGGCACGCGCTTCGTCGACGAGACCGGGCGCCCCTACGCCGTGTTCCCCAAGGTGGAGGGGCAGGACGGCCCCACCGCCGAGGTCGAGATCCTCCGCGGACGGATGGCCGGCATCCTCGTCGACGCCGTCCCCGCCGAGGTCGAGCGCCGCTTCGGCGACTTCGTCGTGGGCGCCGAACAGGACGCGACCGGCGTCGACGTCACCTTCGACAGCGGCGCCGAGGAGCGCTTCGACCTGTTCCTGGTGGCCGAGGGGCGCAGCTCGCGCACCCGCCGCCTCCTCTTCGCCGACGAGACCGAGCTGCGCGACTTCGGCGTCAGCATCGCCTACGGCACCGTCGACCGCCGGCCCGACGACGTCGACACCTGGGACTGGTACACCGCCACCCGCGGCCGCGTCGCGTCGGTGCGGCCCGACGACGTCGGCACGATCCGCGCGAGCATGTCGTTCGAGTCCGAGCCGATGGGCTTCGAGGGCCTCTCGACGGAGGTGCAGCTCCGGCTGCTGAGGGAGCGCTTCCGAGGCGCGGGCTGGCAGACGGAGCGGATCCTCGACGGCTTCGCCGCCCGCCCCGACGAGTTCTACACGCAGCGGATGGAGCAGGTCGTCATGTCGACCTGGAGCCGCGGCCGCATCGCGCTCGTCGGCGACGCCGCCTGGGGCTCGGGCCCCACCGGCATGGGCACGACGCTGTCGCTGGTGGGGGCGCACATCCTCGTCGGCGAGCTCGCGGCCTCGCCCGACCGGCCCCGGCAGGCCTTCGCCCGCTACGAGCAGCAGATGCGCCGGTACGCCGACAGCGCCCAGGGGCTGCCGCGCGGCGGGGCCCGGCTGATGCACCCGTCGTCGGAGGCCGGGGTGAGGGCCATCCGGACGATGCACCGCGTGACCGCGTCGCGGCCGGTGCGGCGGTTCTTCCAGGCGAACCTGCTGACGAGCGAGAAGCACGTGCCCGTGCTCGCCGAGTACCCGCAGCTGCGTGCGTAGGGCGGCGGGGCAGGGTCGGCGCGGAGTCGCGGCCCGGGTCGGCGGCAGGACCTCGGCCTGGGTCGAGGCCGGCGGCGGGACCTCGGCCTGGGTCGGACGCGGGACCGGGCCCCGGGTCGGCGGTGGGAGGATCGACCCATGACGACGCCGAGGACGCAGGTGCTGGAGGCGCTGCGGCACTACGCCGTGACCTACCAGGAGTCGGCGCACCAGCTCGCCCGCCAGATGGACCTGCCGACCGTCGACGGCACGGCCCTCGGCGAGGTGATCTGGGCCGAGCGCGAGGGCGTGCCGCTGTCGCCCGCCAAGCTCTCGCCGCGCATCGGCCTCACCTCCGGGGCGACGAACGCCCTGCTCAACCGGCTCGAGGCGCTGGGCCTCGTCGCCCGCAGCCGCGAGAGCAGCGACCGCCGCGTCGTGACGCTGCGCGCGACCGCGCTGGCGCACGAGCGCATCGACCCGTTCCTCCGTCGCGGGGCCGCCGCGCTCGAGGTCGCCCTCGACGAGTACGACGACGCGGAGCTCGAGACGGTGCGCGGGTTCCTCGTGCGGCTCGCGGGCGTCCTGCCGGACGCCTCCGACGGCCCGGCGACCACCGCCTCCTGAGCTCGAGGGCGCGCTCGTGCGTGCGCACCTGTCTGCAGGCGGGGACCCGCCGCGCGGTCAGGCCTCGATCAGCGACGGACGGTCGTCGACGACCTGCTCGAGCCCGCCCACCGGCACGATGCGCTCGGTGAACAGGCCGGCCCGGCGGTAGCGCTGAGCGAAGACGACCCCGTGGGCGGACCCGGACTCGTGCACCTCGAGGAACACGGCCTCGGACCGCCCGTCGGCGCCCGTGTAGTAGCCGTCCCACACGATCACCGCGCTCTGCAGGCCGACCACGGACGACACGACCTGGTACGTCTGCTCGAGCGCGTCCTCGAGCCGTTCGGCCATGCAGCGCTGCAGCTTGCGCTCGCGCCCGTCGTCGGTCAGGGCGAAGGGGTGCATCGGGCCGCGGGGCGGGATGGACGCGACGGCGTGCTCCCGGGCGACGGCGAGGAGGGCGGAGGTCGAGCCGGGAACGTGATCCATGCTCGGAGGCTACGAACGGTCGGGCGGGGAGCGCCATGCCCACAACAGGGGTGCGTGGGTGCGTGGGTGTGTGGGTGTGTGGGTGTTCGTGCGTGCGAGCGCACGTCTCCGAGTTGCCCCGAAGGGTCGGCCCCGACCCCGGCGATCGACCGTTCGGGGCAACTCGTCTCCTGGGGCGGCGGGGCGGACGCTCCTAAGGGGCGAGGCGCGGGGCGCGCTCGAGGGTCAGCCACTCCTCGTCGCGGACGTAGCCGAGCGACTCGCCCGCCCGGATGATCGCCGGGTTCTCGGACGAGCCTCCGGTGCGGAACCGTCGCACCCCCTCCTCGACCAGGGCGAGCACGGACGCGGCCTTCACGGCGGTGCCGAGCCCCCGCCCGCGGTGCCCGCGACGGACGACCGTGACGTCGGTCTCGGCGGCGGCGCCGTCGGGGGCGTCGCCGGTGTCGGCGGCGGCGGCCACGAGGTCGACGACCGTCACCGCGAGCAGCTCGCCACCCTCGGACGGGGCGCCCCACGCTCGACGCACGGGCGTCGGGGTCGCCGCCGCCCGGTCGAAGGGCTCGTGCTGCGTGGCCGCGCCGCCCGGGTAGTCGCCGGCGGTCGCGCCGTCGAGCTCGAGGACCGCGTCGACGTCACCGGCGGTCAGCTCCCGCATGACGAGCTCGGGCCCGACCCGTCGCACGAGGTCGAGCAGGCGGTCGCGGTCGACGTCCGCGGCGTCGAGCCGGGCGCCGAACGAGCGGACCGTCACCTGCCACCCCTCGCCGAGCAGGACCGGGACGTCGGGCGACCCCGCGGGCAGGACGATCGGCTGCAGCACGGACCGATCCTGTCACGCGTCGGCGGACGGCCCGCCCCTCGACGTCGGCGCGGGCGCCCGCTCGACCCGCTCCTCCTGCGACCCGCCCTGCTCGCGGTCCGCCGCCGCGTGCCCGGAGCCCAGCAGCTTCAGCCCCATCACGCTGCCGACGATGCCCGCGAGCAGCAGCACGCGCACCACGGTCACGGCCTCGCCGCCGGTGAGCATGCTCCAGCTCACGGTGAAGGCCGCGCCGAGCCCGGCCCAGATCGCGTAGGCCGTGCTGATCGGCACGTGCCGGGTGACCCAGCCGAGCGTCGCCATCGAGGCGACGAGGCCCAGGACGAAGACGACGGAGGCGCCAGGCACCGTCAGCCCGTCGCTCCGACCCAGCGCGGTCGCCCAGACCGCCTCGAGCGCGGCGCTGACGACGAGCACGAGCCACGGCATCAGCTGACCACCTTGAGGCCGACGACGCAGCCGATCAGCACGGCGAGCAGCAGGGCACGGGCCACGGTCAGCACCTCCTGGCCGCGGACGACCGCGACCACGACCGTCAGCACGGCGCCGATGCCGACCCACACGGCGTAGGCCGTGCCGACCGGCAGGTCGCCCATCGCCAGCGCGAGGCCGACCATGCTCAGCACGAGCGCGACGACGAAGAGCGCCGTCGGCCCCTTCTTCGTGAAGTTCTGCGACGCGCCGAGCGCCGAGGCCCAGACGGCCTCGAGCATCCCGGCGACCACCAGCAGCACCCAGGCCATGACCGACTCCTCGTCCGCACGACGTCGGTCCCGCGCCCGGCCCTGTGGGCGGGACGAGCAGGAGGCGACGGGTTGTCGCACGATCGTGCGAGATCAGTTCTAGCACGTTCTCGCACAGTCGTGCCAGGATGATCGGGTGCCTCGCAACCTCGATCTCGACGACCGCCGCCGCACCGTCTCCGAGGCGGCGTGGCGGGTGCTCGTGCGCGACGGAGCCGCCGAGCTGTCCGTGCGCAAGGTGGCCGCTGAGGCCGGGCTGCCTCCCTCCTCCCTGCGCTACGCGTTCCCGACCCAGGCGAGCGTGCGCGACGCGGCGGTGGCGCTGCTCGTGTCGCGGCTGCGCGAGCGCGTCGACCGAGCCGCACGCTCGGCCGGCGGGCGCGACGGCGCCCGCGCCGTGCTGCTCGAGCTGCTGCCCCTCGACGACGAGCGCCGCGTCGAGATGCAGGTCACCGTCTCGTTCGTCGCCCTCGCCCTGACCGACCCGTCGCTGCGGGCGGCGCACGAGCGGACCCACGAGGCCGTCCGCGAGGTCTGCGCGCAGGCGCTCGCTCACCTCGGCGCGGGCGTCCGCCCCGGCGTCGCGGGCGACGCCGTCGCTCGCACCGACGTCGAGCTCACCCACGCGGTGGTGGACGGCCTGGCCCTGCACCTGCTCGCACAGGCTCCCGGGACCGACGCCTCCTGGGCCGTCGCCGCGCTGGACGCGCACCTCGACGCGCTGACGCGCTGACGCGGCGACGCCGAGCAGCACCGCACCGCGCCGCGCCGCGCCGCCGAGCAGCCTGGCCGGATCGAGCCGAGGTGAACATCAGGTGACGTTTGCGTGAACTGCAACCTTGTGGTCAGCTATGAGTTCGCCCACACCGACGTGGTCGAGGAAGGCCGAGATGACCACCGATCACCGCACCCCCACCGAGACGTCGCCGCGACGAGGGCTGACCGCCTTCCTCGCGGCCCCGCCGCCCGCTCCCCGACTCGACGACGCGACCGTGGCCCGTCGTTACCCGCGCCTCCGCCTGCAGGTCTTCGTCGGCATCTTCATCGGGTACGCGGCCTACTACCTGATCCGCAACAACGTGCCGCTCGTCTCGACGATCCTCAAGGACGAGAACGGCTTCAGCACCGTCGGCCTCGGGGTCATCACCAACGGCGTCCTGCTCGCCTACGGGTTCAGCAAGTTCCTCAGCGCCATCGTGAGCGACAAGAGCAGCGCGCGCTTCTTCCTGCCGATCGGGCTCGCCCTGTCGGCCCTCGCGAACCTGTTCATCGCGTTCGTGCCCGCGGTCGGCGCCTCCGTGGCGTTCTTCGCCGTCGTGATGATCGTCAACGGCTTCTTCCAGGGCATGGGGTGGCCGCCCAGCGGTCGCACGCTCGTGCATTGGTTCTCGACGTCCGAGCGCGGCGGCAAGACCGCGATCTGGAACGTCGCGCACAACGTGGGAGGCGCGGGTGCCGGAGGTCTCGCCGGTGTCGCGCTCGCGTCGTTCGGCACCTGGCAGAGCGTGTTCTGGTTCCCCGCGATAGTCTGCCTCGTCATCGCCGTCGTGGCCCTGGTGCTGCTGCGCGACACCCCCGAGTCCGAGGGCCTGCCCCCCATCGAGGAGCACCGGCACGACCCGGCCCCCGTCGAGACCGACGCCGCCGACGAGGGCGCCTCGACCTGGTCGACGATCCGCCGCTACGTGCTCACGAACCGCACGATGGTGAACCTCGCCCTGGCCAACGTGTTCGTCTACACGCTGCGCTACGGGGTGCTCGTCTGGGCGCCCGTGTACCTGTCCGAGGTGCGCGGCGCGAGCCTCGGCGAGGGCATCGCCGGGTTCTCGTTGTTCGAGCTCGCGGGCATCCCCGGCACGCTGCTCTGCGGCTACGTCAGCGACAAGGTGTTCCGGGGCCGCCGCTCCCCCACGGGCATCCTCTTCATGACCGCCGTCGGCGTCGCCGTCGCCGTGTACTGGCTGTCGCCGGCCGAGGGCCCGTTGTGGGTCTCGCTCGCGATGCTGGTCGCCATCGGCGGCCTCATCTACGGCCCGGTCATGCTGATCGGCCTGCAGGCCCTCGACCTGAGCCCGCGCTCGGTCGCCGGCACCGCCGCGGGGTTCACGGGGCTGTTCGGCTACGTGCTCGGCGCGACCCTCGCCTCCACCGGCATCGGCCTGGCCGTGCACGCCTTCGGGTGGGACGTCACCTTCGTGCTGATCCTCGCCTGCGTGGTGCTCGCGATCGTGCTGCTGGCGGTCGTCGGCCGTGACGAGCGCGCCCTGAACGAGCGCAAGCGCGCCCGCGACGCGACGGAGGCGGAGGCCCGCTAGCCGGGACCGCTCCGGCCCGAGCACCCCCGGGCAGCACGGACGCCCCCGCACCGAACATGCGGGGGCGTCCGTGTGAGACAGGGCGCGCGGTCGGCGCGGGCCTGCGGCGACCTACGCGAACGTGGCCGCGTCGATGACGAAGCGGTAGCGCACGTCCGACTTCAGCACGCGGTCGTAGGCCTCGTTGATCTGGTCGGCCGAGATGAGCTCGGTCTCGGGCAGGATGCCGTGCTCGGCGCAGAAGTCGAGCATCTCCTGGGTCTCGCGGATGCCGCCGATGGCCGAGCCGGCCCAGCTGCGACGTGCGGGGATCAGGGCGAAGGCGGGCACCTCCAGCGGCTCCGACGGGGCCCCGACGTTGACGAGCGTGCCGTCGACGGCGAGCAGGCCCAGGTAGGCGCCCATGTCGACCTTGGCCGACACGGTGTTGACGATCAGGTCGAACGAGTTCGCCAGGTCGGTGAAGGTCTGCTCGTCGCTGGTCGCGTAGTGCGCCTTCGCGCCGAAGCGCAGCGAGTCCTCCTCCTTCGAGGTGGTCTGCGACAGCACGGTCACGTCGGCGCCGAGCGCCGCGGCGATCTTCACGCCCATGTGGCCGAGGCCGCCCATGCCGACGATGGCGACCTTGGTGCCCTCGGTGACGCCCCAGTGGTGCAGCGGCGAGTAGAGCGTGATGCCGGCGCAGAGCAGGGGCGCGACCTTGTCGTAGTCGAGCGACTCGGGCACGCGCAGCACGAAGTCCTCGGTCACGACGACGGCCTGCGAGTAGCCGCCCTGCGTGATCGTGCCGTCGGCCGGGTCGACGCTCGTGTAGGTGCCGGTGTTGCCCTTCGCGCAGTACTGCTCGTCGCCGCGCTGGCAGTACTCGCACTCGCCGCACGAGTTCACCATGCAGCCGACGCCGACGCGGTCGCCGACGGAGAACTTCGAGACCTCGGAGCCGACCTCCGAGACGGTGCCGACGATCTCGTGGCCGACGACCTGCGGGTACTGGATCTCGCCCCACTCGCCGCGGACCGTGTGGATGTCGCTGTGGCAGATGCCGGCGTAGGCGATGTCGATCATGACGTCCTTCGGGCCGACGTCGCGGCGCTCGATGGTCGTCGGGACGAGGGGCTCGGTGGCGGACGGTGCCGCGTAGGCGTTGACGGTGCGCATGGAGTGCTCCTGTGGTGGGGTGTCGGTGTGTGTCGCCGAGAGGGGCGGAGGAGGCGCGGGTCGGCCCGGTCGAGCCGCCAGCGGCACGAGGGCACGACACGTCTCGGGCGCTCAGGCCCCGGCGCCGAGATCGACGCTACCCCCGCGCCTCCCGCGACGCGCCTCCCTCGGGGGGTCCTGTCGCCCCCTCCCTCCCTGCCCGGCGACGTGTGACGCGGGGCGGCCGCCCGAGCAACCGTCATGTGACGCGTCGCGGGCTCCCGGGGGCCGGGCGCCCCCGCGACGCGACACCTGACGCCCGCTCACGCCACGAGCTGCCCCGCGCACCCCGCGCCGCTCACGCCACGAGCGACCTCGCGACACGAGGAGGCGGTGGGCAGGTCCCGACGACCTGCCCACCGCCTCCTCGGCTCGGCCCGACCGCCGCTACTGCGGCGCGAGGCTCTGCAGGAACGCGAAGTGCCCGCGCAGCGCCTTCGACCCCGCCGAGGTGAGCTCGACCCAGGTGCGGGCCTGGCCACGGGGCCGCTGCACCCGGCGGAGCTCCACGTAGCCGGCGTCCGTGAGGGTGCGGAGGTGCTTGCTGAGGGTGGCGTCCGAGACGTCGAGCCCCTCGCGGAGCACGCCGAACTCCACCTCGCCGCCCCGCGCGAGCATCGCGCAGATCTGCAGCCGCTGGGGAGCGTGGACGACGGCGTCGAAGACGGGTTCCGGGGCGGTCACGGGGCGGTCACCGTGCGCCGCCGCCGGGCAGTCCGGCGGCGAGGTCGGCGCCGAGGCGGCCGCGGGCGGCGGCGTCGGCGAGGGGGCCGAGGGCCATGGTGACGGCACCCGCCACGCCGGCGGCGACGCCGACCTGCCAGAGGGGCTCGTCCTGGGCGATCACGACGAAGGCCATGCCGGCGACGGCGACCACCAGGGCGACGATCGACCACGGGGCGCCGAGCGTGAGGAACCTCCACCGCTCGGGGTTCGCCCGGGCCACGCCGACGTCGCGGACGCGGCGGCGGGCCAGGGCGATGAGACCGACGACGCCGAGCAGCATCCACGCGGAGCTGTCGGGGGCGCCGAGGCCGTAGACGACGGCGGCGATGCAGAGGCCGCGGAGCACGTGCACCCACCAGGGCGAGCGGACGCGGGCGGCCATGCGGGCCTGCGCGTCGTTCGCGACCTGGAACGCGGCGACGGGGTCGACGGGCTGGGACGGGTTGTCGTTCGAATGGCTTTCCATGTCGGCAACACTAAGTGTTTCCGAAACGGAAAGTCAACCCCTCTCGATGCGCAGGAGGCGCCTCCTCGTCTCGCGGGCCCGTCGCGTCGGACGACGGGCCGCCCTCAGCTCGTCTCGTCGAGCAGCCGCGCGAGCTCGGGCCACAGGCTGCCCGCCCACAGCTCGTGCACGCGCCGCCACGACCACAGCTGCCCGTCGAGGCGGGCGCTGCCGACGGCCGGCTCGGGCTCGGGGAACGGCACGAACGCACAGTCGCCCCGCTCGCGCACGAGCCTCTCGGACTCGGCGTTGAGCCGACCGATCTGGGTGCGCACGAGCCCGCGGGCCCAGCGCGACGTGAGGCGCAGCCGGTCGATCGGCGGGATCCCCGCGACCAGCACGGGGCTGAGCACGCTGCCCGGGTGCCGCGCCCCGTCGAGCACGCGGTCGAGGTCGCGGCGCCACGCGGCGGCCGACGTCATGAGCAGCACGTCGCTGAACCCGAGCGCGACGACCACCGCGTCGACGTCGCCGAGGCGGGCGGTCGACTCGTCCGCGGCCTCGCGCACCGTCAGCACCGTGGCCGAGCCCTCGACCCAGGCGAACGGCCGTCCTCGGGCGGTGCCGACCGCGGCGGCGACCCGGCTGAGCGTGCCGAGGTGCTCCTCGAGCACGCCGAACCGGCCGGCGTCGGCGTTGCCGACCCAGGCGACGCGGTCGGCGGTGACGTCGACCGGGGCCGCAGGAGGCGCGGCGGAGGCAGGCGGGAACGTCCCCTTCCGCACCGCCCTGCGGAACAGGGCCAGCCGGATCCGCAGCGCCGGACGCAGGGCCGTCCACACGAGGTCGCGGAGCTGCAGCCCCGCCGCTCGTGCCGGGGTCGCCAGGGGGTCGGTCATGTCCCCTCCTCCTCCTTCTGCCGTCCCGACCCTACGCCCGCGGCGACGCGCCCCGAGCGGCGGGCCCGCCGCCGTGCGCCCGCGCGGCCCGCGGCGGCGTCGAGTTGCCCCGAACGGCCACGTGCGCGCCGCGCGGGCAGCCATTCGGGGCAACTCGTCCGCTCGGTCGCTCGGTCGCTCGGTCGCTCGGTCGCTCGGAC
>Ga0265798_10010566_pt1 | contig 11367 bp, 15 predicted proteins | sample P3T30metagenome_FD_192430 | JGI IMG/M metagenome (GOLD analysis project Ga0265798, IMG submission 192430) | Plant litter microbial communities from East Loma Ridge, Irvine, California - P3 T30 | ecosystem: Environmental > Terrestrial > Plant litter > Unclassified | place: USA: California... | reverse complement strand
TCTGGTTGTTCGGAATTGGGGATGCTACCGAGAGAAACTCCACGATATCTCGATAGGGATACCACCCCAACGGGGCGTCCTCTAGTGTCGCCTGATCCGAGCCTGCGGAGAAAGATGTGAACGCCACGGAAGTGTAACGCAACGAACAGGACGGCACAGCCATATGGAGTCGCATGTTTTGACCAGGTATGAAAGACTTGGCGACACGGCTTAACATGCTTGTCACGTCAATACAACGAGGCGTTGGTAAGACCTAGTATCTAGGGCCAAGAATCGAGAGCTTGAGCAGAATCCGAATTGTGGAAGGTAACCACGTGTTGAGGCGAGGGGTAGTTCAGCCACAGCTGCATGACAGAGTCCAGGCGTCTTGGGAGTAGTGGATGCAGAGCGGCGCCATGGGAAAGGTGCAAGTCAGCTCGAAGAAACGCCTCTTGTCTACGCGACAAGCGTCAATATTGTTGGTTTCGATGTGGTCAGACAGTCCCGAGACAATTTGAAGAATTTAACAAATCGCATGCCGTCACACAGTGCCCCTGACATACTGCAACTGCGGTGCGTTGTGAAGACGCAGGAGTCACGGTCATTAGCATGCTGCATGATAGGCGAGCGCATACCCTTCTGGGACGCGAGCTGTCGTATCAAGGCTCCAGATGTCAGCGGTACCCGGGCTATGGAAGAGATGCTTGGTCCCGCATGCCAAGTCGCTTACCAGCTTTCGTCTGCACGTGTTAAAGCCAAAGACGGCACATGCGTCGGTCGCTGAGCAGGTCAAAAATAAACGCATGTTCTTGCGTGCACAGTAGTGCGGACGGCGTGGTGAAGAAGGGCGAGACGTCGGGGAAATAGGTAGCCGCGCAACCCGAGGCGCCGGAACCTGGAAGACGGCACGAGAACGGCACATCACACGCGGGGTCGGCCGATCCCGCAGCCAAGATTCTTGGGTGGCGTGGCGGTGGCTTTTGCGCCTGGAACATGAACATGACTTTAACCTGCCTCTCGTCGATGCTAAAGTCTGTTGAATTCAGAGAAGCGCTTTGGTGTCTTCAGTCGATTGCTCACTGGTACTAGCATTTCTTCGATCTGTGAGCTGCTGATATTACGGCTTACGTAAATCCGATCTAGTGAGGCACCAAGATTCACCTTCTCAAGCCATATTTAGGGAAACGCACGACGTTACCTATTCGACAGACTTTGGCACAAACTAAGATGCCAGATACACTAAGGGCAAAGCCCTTGTAATAATGCCATTGTTGTGCATGCAATCATGACCGATACCCTACTGACATGGAACCCCCGCAGGTTCCCACCTGCTCGCGCCAAGCTCAACATGCCAGTCGATATCTCATGCAAGATGTTTGTCCCGGTGTTCGACATCAGGCAGTCAAAGCAGTCCAGCTTGGTCACAGCCCTGTGGCGGTAATACGAGATGCGCTGACTGCATGTAGTGAAGAGTCTGGACACACAAGATGTCTTCATGTCTTCCAGCGTCGGGACATCTTCTCCACGGACATGCTGTGGCGCGATGGTATTCGAGTGATGAGCCCTACTTCCAGCTCAATCGCGGCGGCATGCAAACGCCCCTGCCATACGACATGGCGGCGACCGACAGCGGGAGAGCGATAACACTGTACCACGTTTAGCAATTTGTTCTGGCTGTCATGAAGCGAAAGCTGCGGGTTGCGCCAGCTCTAGACTCACCTGGTCATTCTCCATCTTGTCGAGAGATCATATATCAACGATCTTCTGTTCATGTGAGTGAATTACCTTCGAAGCTCAATCCACCAAACACCAGTCTTTCACTTCACCAATCTTTTTTTCTGCAATGATCAAACAGCTTTTACCTTTGTTGGCACTTTTGCCCAGCCTGCTAAACGCAGCCATCATCCCCTTCGCTCTTGATGGCGCTCTTGACAGCGCCAGCGCCGACTCGTCTGAGTATAATACCGGCGGCAAGATCTCAGTCAACGGAGTCAACATCGTCATTCCGAAAAATTTGCAATTCCAATTCCCAGCCGCTTGGGTTGGTATGAAGGACATAGCTGCCGGTCAATACACTGGAAACGAAGTATTTGTGAGTCAACCTGGTACAAGTTTAGAGCAAGGTATCTTGCTAACACTCCAAGGTCGCCGGGAATTATGTCGACGGCGTTGCCATCGCCGGTCAAGTCCAGATCGCCCAATTCTCTCTAGAGGCCAACAGCGGCATGATCAAGTCCTTGGACAATGACGGCAAGATCACCTTGGAAGGAGGCCAGGTCGTTCGCATCAACGATCCAAACGCTGTCTTCTCCGCTGGGTATAAGTCGCACCCAGCGTTCACTGCCGACGACGTCAACCCAAGCGTAACAGGTAAGCCATGAACTACCACAGTACATACAACACATGGCTCTGACACTGCCATAGCATTCAGTGGTTTCCCAATGTGTGTGCCGCGTTCTTCGGACGATCCAAAATGTCCATCATCCAACCGCCCTGATGGCCGAAAGTCTTTCAACGCACCCGACCCACTGACAATGGCGCCGCTCCTTCCCGGTGACTACATCGAATTTGAGGGCATCAAGGTTGGCAATGAAATCATTGCATACGGCATGGTCACTCCGAGCGTTCAGATTCTGACACCCAGTGGCCCGACATATGTTAGAGTCGAAGAGGTCATTATCGGAGTATTCGATACTCAAAGCACAAACTTGGTCGAATTTGCTGACAGCCGAGTGATTGGTTTTGTATCCACGCCGGGAGTCAGTGTCACTATTTCACGGATGGAGATTGATCCTTGTACTGGCGAGACAACTGACGTCTCGGTCGGAACAGCTGCTCCGAGAGGCGCGCGCAACAAATTCGAGTGGAGAAGTTCTTCGGCCGGTCTGATCAAATATACGCGCGAGTACAGAGCGACTGCATCCACAGGGACGAAAGAGACCAACGGCGGTCAGATCGTTGCTGGACAATACGTTGCGCCTGTGGGAGAATGGATCTTCCCCGAGCTTACTGCTCCGGGAAATCTCCCCAACAAGCTCGACTTCTCCCAGATGACCAACCTGAGAGACGGTATCGGGCCCGACTCTGAGGGCAACGTCTGGGGACCGCTCAGCCCATGGCCAGATACTAGTGCTCCTGCGCCATTCAAAACGTGCGATGCCACATCCCCAACTACGCCGACTTCTGCCCCAACAAGCAGTGGTACTGGAACCCTACCCTCTGATGCCCCAATCGCAACACCTACTGTCAACGCTGGTGCTGATCAAAAGGTCCGTCCGGGCGTTATTGTCTCTCTTGCAGGCAAAGCCGATAACGCAGCCTCGTTCCCCTCTGGCGATCTCACATACAACTGGGTCCAGACTGGTTCGGAGCCCAAAGTGACTCTCACTGGCGCGTCTGCTGCCACGGCCACCTTCGCTGTCCCTAGCACAACAGCATCAGTCAGCTACACTTTCGTCCTGACTGTCAAGTCAAAGTCCGCAGGGACGTCCTCTACCGACACCATCGTCGTTGCGAGCGATCCAAAAGGCCTCGACACGGTGATAATCACCTCCTACACATGGACCAGCCAGCAGAGTGGGACGTTGTCGGTGACCGCCCAGAGTAACGTTGTGGATGGCAGTGCGAAGTTGACCCTTCAGCTCATGAACCCGAATGCTGGTGCCGTCCTTACCATGGTGGACTCGAAACAGGGTAAATTCACGTACTCTGCCCGCAGCACTAAGCAGCCATCGGGCGGTGTTAGAGTGACGAGCAGCTTCGGCGGTGTCGGCAACAAGACGACCGTCTCACAGAAGATCAAGCGCTGGCATGCACGCTTCTTGAGTACTGCTTGAGCTTGAATCTTTATCCTTCTTGGTTGGTTTGGCGTTGGGTGTCGAGGCTCCTGGAATATAATTCTTCGCACTTTCTTTAGCATATCAGTCATGGCTTGACGATGTAACAAAAATATGAATCCGATCACAGCTCACAAATCGCCAGACTCGGATGATCAATTGTGGTTGGAGGCTTCGGATATGAGAGGAGTGAAATTAATCGAAGCAGACTACCGCCAGCGTTCCCCGTGTCTGTCTCGGTAAATTTGTCTCCCGAAAGGCAGCCCAGAACATCACTAAGATGACAGGATCATTGCTGGCAGGTCATCAAGTCCTTCAATTGGCTGCACTAACATGCACCTACGATCTGTCCGGTGTCAAACAAATTAAGTTATGATGCTTACTCGGCCGTATAGCTCGTACCAAGACGGACTCTTTTGCTCCTTGCTTGAATCCCCCACACTGATCCACCGCCAAGTCTGAAACGATCGGCAATCGATCAATGAGTCTAGAACTGGACATTTTAGAATAGGAAGATCTTAGAGCAAGGGCATTGGAAAATCTGCTTGTCGGTAGAACATGAGAAACCTAATACGGATGTTTTGACGGGTCTTCTTCCCGTTTGATCGTTCGTGTATCGCTTTCTTCTCGCGTATCTCGTTCCAAACTTCATTGCACTTGCGTCTTGCATCATCAAGCTAAGGCGGTGGCGGCGGCGCTGACGGTCCGCTTGGGCGAGACGTCGGTCTTGACACTTCCCACCTCTACACTGCTGTACATTCTACTACAACACCACTCTTAGTGCTTCAAGATCCTCGCTTAGATGCGCCGCTGCGGAACACAAGACGGGGCACATTTGCCTCGTGGCACAACAGCGCTCAAGATGAACAGAGGCCGAGCTGAGAGAATTTGCCACCCACCAGGCGGCAAATACAATCTATCTGAAGGCCGTGGGACCGCGAGGTGCAAATAGCCGGGGCAACGTGTCTCGTGCTGTGGTGCAAGGCAAGCCACGCGAGAGAGTTTGCGGTAGTGAGAGCCTTTGCGCACCTTTGCGCAGATTACAGAAACATATAGGTCAGGGCGAGTCGTAGTGCTCAAGTCCACAGCTGGCATCGTTCGAGTTGACTCTATCTGGTACCGCCTGTTCTTGTTCGGGATCATGGCTGTTGATCACGACATTTTTTGGGGACAAGATCGAGATTGTTGACAGCGCATGCCTCGATGTCACGCATCTTCTGACATCTGTACCAAGACGACGGCTCTGCTCGCTGCTTTCGCTTCCATGGCGAGGTGAGGTAAGTGGCTGCACTCCGATATTATTGCATTCTGCTTACATCCGGCGACAGGTGTACACTGGAAGACGAATCTCACAATGTGCCGGCTAAGCGCCGTGTGACCTCTGGGATAGATTGCTTTGCCATATCCGTTCCTAACATGGTCCGGAGACAGATCACCAGCCTGGGGTATCCTTGGCGCCATCCTATACTCTGGTGTAGGCCTTTGGCATGTTTGAGGAATGGCATATAAAGGTGTTAGTATTCTGCTGTTGGTCAATCGAATTCCTTTCATCACAACAGTCTCAACCAGGATCTTCAATTCCAACACATTCGCTCTTCGCAAACTTCGGTGCAACGCATCATCCCATCGCTAAATCATCACCATGCACTACTCTTCGCTCGCTCAGGACGCCTTTGTCGTCGCCATCGGCGCACTGGCTCTTGCTCCTACCGCTGCCGCTCACGGTCACGTCAAGGAGATCTCTGTCAACGGCAAAACGTACCCTGGAGCGGTGCCGAACTGGTACTACACTGGCTCGACTCCCGCGACTGCCGGCTGGTTGGCCTTGAACCAGGACAACGGTTTCGTCGAGCCTAACTCCTTCGGCACCAGCGACATTGCTTGCCACAAGTCTGCCAAGTCCACTTCGACTTCCATTCCGGTCAAGGCAGGCGACACCCTCAAGCTGCAGTGGGACACCTGGCCTGAGAGCCACCACGGCCCGGTCATCGACTACCTGGCCAAGGTCAACAGCCACTCGCCATCGAACTCCCCTGGCTCCCTCAGCTTTTTCAAGATCGCCGAGAAGGGTCTGGTCAACGGTGCCAGCCCACCAGGTCTCTGGGCCTCTGATGACCTGATCAGTGAGTCTTGTTTGGGCAGTGCGAATGAGGGATGTTTACTGACGAGTATTAACAGAGGCCGGCAACTCCTGGAACGTCAAGATCCCCACCTCCCTGGCACCCGGCTCCTACGTCCTCCGTCACGAGATCATCGGTCTCCACAGTGCTGGCAACCCCAACGGTGCCCAGAACTACCCTCAGGTAGGTACCACACAGCGAGTCGTCTGGGTCAACGCAGCTAACATCCGCAGTGCATCAACATCCAAGTTAGCGGCTCTGGCTCGACTGTCCCCGCTGGTACTCCCGCCACCTCTCTCTACAAGGCCAACGACGTGAGTACAGCAATTCCAGTCTTTATTGGCCCATCACTGACACGATCAGGCCGGTATCCTCTTCAACCTCTACGGCACACTCAGCAGCTACAAGATCCCCGGCCCAGCCTTCAGCGGTATCCGCAAGATGGCCCGCCACGTCCGTGACTTCGCCGTCTAAGTGGAGAGGACAACATCGTACTCAGCACTATGGATGGGGAGAAATATTGATGTCTAGAGAGCGACTTCGGCAGATTATTCGGAGGGTTGTGGATGATTTCAATTCGTGAAAGGTAGCACATGAATACAGGAGCTTGGCTTTCTTGCGCATCTGTCATACCGTGCATCGTTTGGTGGGAGTATTCCAGAGTGAATGCGACGGATTGGAAAAAGCAAAGATGACTCGAGAGTCGAGAGCTATGCTTCGGTGCTGCGGGCGCAGTCCGGGTAGCAGCATGAAGTGTGCCTGTTACATCCTCGGATGCTTCGCACCTCCTATCAAAAACTTGTAAGTAATTGTGAGTTGTCGGCGACCTCAGATTCCTCACCCGCTCCCAGATTGAAGACAAACGCCCATCGCGCCTTCTCCAGCCTTCACTTCCAGTTCTTGGCATTCTCCACCACGTCGCAATGTTTCATCTACTTTCATCCGCGACTTTTCTCAATAGAACCACCACCGCCAGAATGGGGACCCCGAAAGACCGCTCTACTTCGTCGCCTCGACTCAACTGGACCGACGCGATAGAGATGCCGAACATGCACGACGCAGGAGCAGGTATAAACGAATCACACATGCTGATCAGCACGAGCAACAGCAGTCGCCTTGTTGTCGCAAACCCTAAGCAGACAAACGACATGACGCGATGGCAGATACTGTCTATGATCAGCGCGCTGGTGCTGAGCATCTTCTTATGCTCCCTCGACTTGACGATCATCGCGACGGCGATCCCCATGATCACCAAAGAATTTCACAGCCTCGAGGATGTCGGCTTCTACGGCTCAGCATTCCTCTTGACCATCGCCACGACGCAGTCCTTCTGGGGCAAACTATACAAGTACTTCGATCTGAAAGCGGTCTTCTTGGCCAGCATTGCGGTGTTTGAGATTGGAAGTCTCATCTGCGGCGTCGCTCAGAACAGCACTACTCTCATCATCGGCCGAGCAGTCACTGGAGTTGGAGCAGCAGGTGTGGTTGGAGGCTGCTTTTGTATCATCGCTTGCTCCGTAGAGCCTTACAAAAGACCGTTATACACTGGTGTTCTCGGAGCAGCATACGGCGTTGCGAGTGTCATGGGACCTCTTCTCGGGGGTGTTTTTACGGACAAGGCGTCATGGCGCTGGTGGTATGTACGCACTCATGTCGAGAACTACGACACTACGATCAAACGACCATCATTCGTTGATCATGAGCTGCACTGACCAAGGATACAGCTTCTACATCAATCTACCAGTGGGTGCTGTGGCTACTGTCATCATCTTCTTCACCTTCTCCACGCCTCAAACTCAGCGACAGCATCCCGACAGACGTGCATCTGCTAGAGAGAAGTTCCTCCAAATGGACTTCCCAGGCTTGATCCTCATCGTCGGCGCCATACAGTGTCTCCTGATGGCACTATACTGGACCGGTGTATCGAAACGGTGGGACGACAACGATGTCATTGGCTGCTTTCTCGGCTTCGGCCTTCTACTGCTGGGTTTCATCTTTGTCGAATGGCAGCAAGGCCCGTATGCGATGCTCGTTCACAAGCTACTGAAGAAGCGGGAGGTGTGGTCCGGAGCAGCGTTCTCCTTTTTCATTAGCGGAGCGCTCTTCGTACTCGTTTACTACTTGCCGATATATTTCCAGGCGATCCTCGGTTGCTCTGCCATAGAGAGTGGGATTCGCAATCTGGCTTTTGTCGTCCCTGTCTGTGAGTTGTGCTGTTCGAAAATCCGACTCCGCTGCATTGACTAACGAGATCGGAACAGCCATCTGCACCATACTGATCGGAGGATTGATAACATTCCACGGGTTCTTCGCACCGCCCATGATCGTTGGGTCTTGCCTCGCAACAGCCAGCGCGGGCTTGATATCAACGTTCGATCTCCAATCTCCACCCAGCATATGGGTCGGCTACCAGGTCCTCGGAGGCATAGCTTTTGGCCTGTCGTTCCAAGCTCCCATCATGGCAGCTCAAGCTCTAGCCGCGCATGAAGATGTCGCGACCACGACGGCAATCCTCTACTGTAAGACTCCCGCCTTCGTGTTAGTAGATTTGCTATCGAGCTTGTCGAGCACAGACTAACGCTGCACAGTTTTCCAACTCCTTGGCGCCGCCATCTTCGTCTCTACCGGCGAGTCCATCTTCAGCAACATCCTCATCTCCAGCCTGCGGACAAACGTCCCCGGTGTCGACCCTTCGGCTGTTATAGGTGCCGGTGCCAGCCTTCAAGGTCTGTTTCCGCCAGACGAACTGGCCAAGATCGCACTGTGTTACATGGACGGCTTGAGGGCAGTTTTCTTGATGGCGATAGCTTTAGCTGGCTGCGCGTCAGTGCTCAGCTTGTTCGCGCCCTGGGTCAGCATCAAAGGAAGGGTCTCCATGGGCTCTGTGTGACGAATGAACAAGCGAAAGGTCAAAATTTCAAGTATCAAAAACAGCGCGGGAAGATCTGAAGGTTGTAGGTTTCGATTAGACACTCGGTCTCCATTGATGAGTGTTATATTTCCCATCGTGTCGAGAGTCCAATCCCGATTTTGAGGTTTGGACCTTGTTCATCATGCGCGCAAAAGTGCGTTTCTCACGCTACGCTAACCATGTATATTTTCTATCCTTTCGTAGCTCGTTTCCTCCGTATTAATCCGTTGTGGTCATATGCTTTTAAGGATCGTCAATAATCGCGATCAGAGCAGTATGCTTAGATGCAGTGCAGCTCGCCGCCGGCGTGGGTGTGGCAGTTCTGCACTGAAGTCAGTGAAGGAACAATTTCTGACGATTAAAAACCATCACTTACGGATTCGGCAGACTCAGTGGCAGACTCGGTGGTGGACTCCGCAGCGTCGGTGGTAGAAGTGGGCTCGGTGGTCGTGGCCGCCTCAGCAGTGCTGGAAGTAGAAGAGGTTGACGCCGCGCTGGAAGTGGCAGAAGCGCTGGCGCTCGACGAAGCGTCGGCAGTCTCGGTCTCCTCCTCCTCCACGGGCTCCCCAGTGCAGCCCTGACCCGGAGCGGCAATGTCGTAAGCGTAAACGTCAAGCGCGAAGTACTGGAGCGTGTGGGCGTTGCGGACGGCCTCTTCAGGGGTCTCGCGAGCGAGGTCGAGGCACTCCTGGTAGGTGTCGGCGTAGTGGAAGACGGTGCCCTCGCCGATCTTGTCGGTGTGGAACAGGCGGTGGATCAGGTCCGAGGCGAAGAAAGACGCCAAAGGTCCGCCAGCGACGGTGTAGCCGTAGCCGCACAGGCCGTTGAGGTTCCAGCGCGAGGTGTAGGACAGATCGCAGATGACGGTCTCGTCGGAGGCGTTGCTGCCGCGCCAGTGGCCGGCCCACTCTGGAAGGGTTCTTAGTAAGATTGGTCATGAAGGATTGTTTGTCGGCAGTTCACTTACCATCCTGGGTTGCGCAGTTCTGGTCGGGGTCATCACAGCGGAACAAAACACCGGTCTTGTCGGCGTTGACGAGTCTGTCGTACCATCCAGCTGGCTCGGCGGTGTTGGCGTTGCCGAAGTACTTGGTGTAGTAAGAAGAGCTGTTGCCAAATCTCTGGATGTGGTCACGAGCGTGACCAGCAAGAATCTCGGTCTCAACGATGGCCTGACGGAGCAGAGCGGTCTGGGTCGCGTTGCAAGACTGGTGGATCTCGTACTCGTTCACGGCACCCTTGGACCAGTCGTAGTAAGAGGGCGACTGGAGAGCAGAGCTGACATTGTCCTCGACGGCAATGTGGGTGTTTGCGGGGCCGCGAGAGCCTTGGGGAGCTGCAATGGCAGAAGGCACAATGGCCGCGGCAAAAGCCTTGAGAGCGAAAGAGTACATCTTTGAGGATGATTAGATGTCGGGAGAGATGCCGGGAAAAAGTATGTTGAGCTGCTGATTTCAGTCCAATTCGGGCGGCCGTGTTCAGCCCTTATGTACCTTTCGGCGTCTGTTCCAGCGAGCATGACGAATCGTGAATCGTCTGGTTTTTCATGTCCTTCAAGGTCATTGCCATGGCTCTACGAAGGTGGCGCTCACGGAAGCGATGCTGCCAAGTGTATATCGCTTGGCAAGTGAAGAGCCATCAAGGTGGAAGTAAAGGTTTTTGCCACTAACCGGTCGTTTGGATCGCAGAAGCTGCAGAGAAGCCGGCTAAGTCTGGCAAAGGCCGGTCTCGAAGTGTACTACCAGTTGAAGATACTTTCCATTACAGCCGAACTTGGCATCGACATGGCCGTTGAATTATACCGTTGCACCGTTGGGACCCTGGGAACTGCGTCAATGAACTATGTTGTGCGGAGGACCGCGTCTGGAGACGACGACGGTAGTGTCATCCAGCATGATTCGAGCAATACAATGGCCGAAGCGAGGGTGTTAGCGTTCCAATGGTCGTTGACTCTTTGGGAGTGGCTCTTTAAGACTGCAACCTCTGTGCCCCACCTGCGAACTATGTGTCTATCCGATCACCGAGGTACTGAAGAGTATAGCACGCTGCGGACACAGACAGCCTACCTTTCGCTGAGAGCAACAATACAGGTTGGTCCAGTGGGCCCTTTGGAGGCGGCAGCGCGTATATAGGCACTGCAGGCTACTATGGTGCCACGAGAGTTAGAGCTGCAGGGCTCATGCCGATCAAGACATGTGTGGTCGAAGAGGTGTTGCCGGATCATGTCGGTGGTCAGACGAGCATTATTGGCTCGTGGTGCAGGTGGGCGACATGCATCTCGGATGCGCACACCTCTTCGGTGCCAGGCCGAAGAAGGATGTCGATCATTGCATGGGAACGATCGTGTACGGCTTGAGGGTGAAGTTACATGCACACGTGCCACTCACGTGTGTGGTGTGGAGTGAGGTGTTGACTGGGAGTGGACTGTTGAGGTTCGGAGGCCTGGAGTAGCGAACGTTGGACGTTGGACGTTGGACGTGTGGACGTCTAGCCGAGCAACCATCAAGGTGTTCTTGGCTTT
>Ga0265798_10010565_pt1 | contig 11369 bp, 12 predicted proteins | sample P3T30metagenome_FD_192430 | JGI IMG/M metagenome (GOLD analysis project Ga0265798, IMG submission 192430) | Plant litter microbial communities from East Loma Ridge, Irvine, California - P3 T30 | ecosystem: Environmental > Terrestrial > Plant litter > Unclassified | place: USA: California... | reverse complement strand
TGAGGTAACACACGTAAAATATCAAATGCTAATGAAAGGAGAGCTACACATCGGGACATCAGGCTGGCATTACAAGCACTGGCTCGGCACGTTTTATCCGGCGGGGACAAAGGCTTCTGAGCAACTTGGGCTGTATACGCAGTTGTTTAAAACTGTTGAAATTAATAATACGTTTTACCGTGTACCTTCAAAGGAAACCTTCAGTAAATGGGCAGATGCCGTGCCGGATGACTTCATATATGTAGTAAAAGCAAACCGTTTGATTACGCATTTCAAAAAGTTGAATAATACTTCAGATGACGTGCATTCTTTTTTAGATAATGCGTCGGCGTTAGGCACAAAACTTGGCCCCATACTTTTCCAGCTCCCTCCGGGATTAAGAATTGATACAGTCCTTTTAGAAGATTTCCTGAAACATCTGCCTAAAGGCTACAGGTATGCCTTTGAATTCAGGAACCACACGTGGTATGATGAAGCTGTTTACCAATTGCTTGATGAATATAAGTGCGCCTTTTGCATTTACCACCTCGCAGGCCACCTCTCGCCCATAATGGCCACAGGTAACTTTGTGTACCTGCGCCTGCATGGGCCCGGAGGAAAATACCAGGGCAGTTATAGTGATGAGCAATTAACCTATTGGGCCGGTAAATGCCTCGAATGGTTAAAGGGAAAGGATGTATATGTGTATTTTGATAACGATGAAAAAGGGTATGCCGGTTTTAATGCATTACGTCTGATCGAACTAACCTCGGCTAATATATGAGCCACTAACAACAAAAACCGATTAAGAACTAATACTTAAAAAATGAGCGATAACAAAAAAAATATAGGAGAGCCGGACCGTTCGCGGATTAATACCAGTGAATCATATGAAATGGATTACTGGAAAAAGAAATTCGCCGTATCTCCGCAACAACTAACAGATGCAGTAAAAGCTGTAGGCAATAACGCTAAAGATGTTGAAAAATACCTGAAGGATAACAAATAACCGGTTCACCTATCCGCTATCCTGACACACGGCGCAGGCAGCACAAAAAATAACGTACAACTCACAATTTCCTATGAAACAAAATAACACCAATCCACCCTCGGGGCAGGATGCCAAGCAAAGGGACCTGTCGCCCAACAAATCAGACGGCACTAACAAATTCCTGACCACCAACCAGGGGGTTAAGGTAAACGATGATAACAATTCTCTAAAGGCAGGAGAGCGGGGGCCATCACTTCTGGAAGATTTTATCCTGCGCGAAAAGATAACCCATTTTGACCATGAGCGTATTCCTGAGCGCATTGTTCATGCACGCGGCTCGGGTGCGCATGGTTTCTTCGAGGTTACCAATCCTATACCACAGTTTACCAAAGCCGGATTCTTGCAGCAGGCAGGTCAGAAAACCCCTGTGTTTGCAAGGTTTTCAACCGTAGCCGGATCGCGTGGCTCTACAGATCTTGCCCGCGATGTGCGTGGTTTTGCGGTTAAATTTTATACTAATGAGGGTATTTATGACCTTGTAGCCAATAACATCCCCGTATTTTTTATTCAGGATGCGGCAAAGTTTCCTGATTTGGTACACGCCGTTAAGCCGGAGCCTCATAATGAGATTCCTCAGGCCGCATCGGCACACGATACCTTTTGGGATTTCATATCCCTGATGCCCGAATCTACCCACATGATCATGTGGCTAATGTCAGACAGGGCTATCCCAAGGAGCTACCGAATGATGGAGGGTTTTGGGGTGCACACTTTCCGCCTTGTTAACGAGCAAAACGAATCGCACTTTGTGAAGTTTCACTGGAAACCAAAATTAGGCACGCACGCCGTAGTATGGGACGAGGCGCAGAAGATTTCGGGTACAGACCCCGATTTTCACAGGCGCGACCTTTGGGAAGCCATCGAAATGGGCAACTATCCTGAATGGGAGCTCGGGGTGCAGATCGTACCGGAGGCTGATGAACATAAGTTTGAATTCGACCTTCTGGACCCAACCAAGATCATACCTGAAGAGTTAGTGCCGGTAACCATTGTGGGCCGGATGGTACTTGACCGGAACCCGGATAACTTTTTTGCCGAGACCGAGCAGATTGCTTTCCACCCCGGGCATGTGGTACCGGGCATAGACTTCACCAATGACCCGTTGCTTCAGGGTAGGCTATTCTCTTATACAGATACGCAATTATCTCGCCTGGGCAGCCCCAACTTTCATGAAATCCCTATTAACAGATCAACAGCGCCAATGCATAACAACCAGCGTGACGGCCACATGAGGCAGGAAATCAACGTTGGGCGTGTAAGCTACTCGCCAAATTCCCTTGGCGGAGGATGCCCTTACCAGGCAAGGATAGCCGAAGGCGGCTTTGCCAGTTTTGGCGAACGTGTAGATGCCCACAAAGTAAGGGCGAGGAGCACCAGCTTTTCAGATCATTTTGGCCAGGCCAGGTTATTTTATAACAGCCAGACTCAAACCGAGAAAGACCATATTGTAAGGGCGCTGCGTTTTGAACTCGGCAAGGTAGATACCACGGCCATACGCACACGCATGCTGGGCCTGTTATCTCAGGTAGATACTGAGCTTGCCGCAAAGGTGGCAACGGGCTTACGACTAACCGTTCCTGCGGTTCCGGAAAAACCAATGAACCACGGTGTATCGCCAGAGAATCTTGGTGGAGATCAGGAGTCCACCACGGTACCTTCACAGGTAGAATTTTCACAAGCGCTAAGCATGATTAATAATCCTACCGTAACACTAACCATCGCCTCGCGCAAGGTTGCCATTGTGTGTGCTGATGGTGTAGATGAGCAGGCAGTACTCAGCATGAAGGCTGCCCTGATAAGGGAAAGCGCCAAAGGATTTGTAATAGCGCCCTACCAAGGCAAAGTAAAAACCAGTACGGGTGGCGAGATGCCTGTCGATTTCAGTTTCCTTACGTGTTCTTCGGTATTGTTCGACGCGGTTTATATTCCGGGTGGACAGGGCCTCAACGAACTTTCGCAGGATGCCGATGTAATGGATTTTCTTAATGATGCATATAGGCACTGCAAAGTAATCGGCGCGCAGGGCGACGGTATAGCATTGCTTTCAGGTACCGCATTCGCTGCAAAAATGAACAATCAGGATGAGGGCATTGTGCTGGAAGAAAAGGATGGAGGCCAGGATTTTACGGGCGCCTTTATCACGGCTATGGCCAACCACCGTTTCTGGGCTAGGGAAGCAATGTTATCAAACAACTAATAAAATAAAACTATGAAAAATACAGATACGCCATCTAAAGGCAAACAAAAGAATGACGGAATAGTGGCGCCTGCCGCAGATGCTGCAGGACGGCTGCAGGATTTTTTCCTTGACTCGCTTAAGGATATTTATTGGGCAGAGAATGCATTAGTGGCTGCCCTTCCCAAAATGGCCCAGAACGCTACTTCGCCGCTGCTGAAATCGGCGCTTACAGAGCATTTGGAGGTAACCCGGATTCAGATAGAACGCCTGGGGACCATCTTCGGCCTCCTGGGCGAAAAAGCTGAGGGTAAGAAATGTGAAGCTATGGCAGGCCTCATCAAGGAGGGCGATAGCATCCTGGAAGAAACCGAGCCCGGGCCCGTGCGCGATGCCGGTATAATCGCGGCCTCACAAAAGATTGAGCATTACGAAATTGCTACGTACGGTACGCTTTGCGCGTTTGCCAAAACGCTCGGCGAGAATGATGCCGCCATGCTACTGAACCAAACGCTGGCAGAAGAGAAGGAAGCCGACACAATACTGAGCGATGCGGCCTACAGCTCGATTAACTTCTTTGCTGCGGGCAATGCTGCGGATGGTATAACCAAACTTTCTGAAGGCAAGGGCAAATAAGGGGATGCATGCAAATGCAGGCTATTCGCAAAATAATACTACACCAACTAATTAAAAATAAAGATATGAAAGCAGCAGTAATTCACGGACCCGGCTCCATTAAGTGCGATACCATCGACGACCCTACCATCCAAAATCCGGACGACATAATCCTTAAAGTAACCAGCACGGCCATATGTGGCTCAGACCTGCATATCTACTCGGGTGGTATACCGCAGCCCCGCCCTATGGTACTGGGGCATGAATTTATGGGCATTATTGAAGAAGTGGGTAAGGGGGTTACCCACCTCCGGCCGGGAGACAGGGTGGTTGTTCCTTTCCCCGTAGCTTGCGGATCGTGCTTCTTTTGCAACCACGAGCTGCCTGGACACTGCGAGAACAGTAACCCGGAACATTATGGCCCAGAGGGAGGCGTTCTCACTGAAAAAGGAGGCGCGCTTTTTGGATACACCGACCTATATGGCGGATATGACGGCGGACAATCGCAATACGTAAGGGTTCCTTATGCAAATTTTGGCCCGCGTGTAGTTCCTGAAAACCTGACCGATGAGCAGGTGCTGTTCCTTACCGATATTTTTCCTACCGGATATACCGGCATTGACTGGGGCGAGGTAAAAGGAGGAGAGACCGTTGCCATTTTTGGCTCTGGCCCGGTGGGCATAATGGCAGCCAAAAGTGCGTGGCTAAGGGGCGCAGGAAGGGTTATTGTAATTGATACGCTGCAGTACCGGTTAGACAAGGCCAGGGCTACAGCGCATTGCGAAACCATTTTGTGGGAAGACGGCGCAAAAGACGTAGTAGAACAAATCCGCGCCGTGACACAAGGACGAGGGGCAGATGTTTGTGTGGAAGCGGTAGGGTTTGAGCCCGACCGTAGTTTCCTGGACCGTGCAAAGGCAGTCATCAACCTTGAGAAAGGATCGGTAAAGGTGCTGGAAGCATGCATGAGCGCCGTTAGGCGCGGGGGTATTGTATCTGTTTTGGGCGTTTACCCATACCTGTACGATAATTTCCCGATTGGGCAGTTTTTTGACAAAGGCATTATCCTAAAAGGCGGCCAGGCACCTGCCCATAAGCATATCGACAAGCTTTTGGGATACGTACAGGAAGGTAAAGTAGTACTTGATGATATCATTACACATAGATTACCGCTTACCGAAATAGCGCATGCCTACGATATTTTTAAAAAGCGTGAGGACGGATGTGTTAAGGTAGTTCTGGATCCGTGGTCATAACTAAAAATTTGAAACTTCATATTATGAATATAAATAAGAATTACGCATTGATAACCGGCGCAACCAGCGGTATCGGGTATGAGTTGGCCCGGCTTTTTGCCGACGATGGCTACAACCTGGTTATCGTAGCGCGAAGCGCGGAAGAGCTTGAGGCAAAAGCGGCTGAATTCCGCGGATTGGGCATTGAGGTCATCAGTATCGCTAAAGACCTGTTCCACAGGCAAGAGGCGTTCTCACTTTGTGAGGAGGTTAGTAATCGCGGTATACAGGTAGATGTGCTTGTAAATAACGCTGGACAAGGCGTTTATGGCTTATTCCAGGATACCGATATTGAGCGTGAGCTCCGTATGGTGGACCTTAATATTGCCAGTACCATAATCCTTACCAAGCATTTTATAAAAGAGATGATAGCCCGCAACAGCGGCAGGATACTCAACCTCGCCTCCATAGCCAGTACCGTTCCGGGTCCCTGGCAGTCTGTATACCACGGTACTAAGGCCTTTGTGCTATCCTTTACCGAGGCATTGCGTTCTGAGGTGATAGACACTGAGATAACTATCACGGCGCTATTACCGGGCGTAACCGATACCAAATTTTTTGAGAAGGCAGATATGCAGAGCAGTAAGGCTGTGCAGGACAAGGATGATATGGCCGATCCTGCCGATGTGGCCAGAGATGGCTACAATGCGCTGATGGCAGGCAAGGATAAGGTTGTATCCGGACTTAAGAATAAGATGCAGGTGGCAATGAGTAATATACTGCCTGACCCTGTGCTGGCAGAGCAAATGAAGAACCAGCAGAAGCCCGCTGAAGAATAACCACACACATATTTCAACTGAAGAAGCCCGTGCATTGCACGGGCTTTATTATTAGGCAAGAATTACTTAAGTTCGATAAGGTTTTTATTATTGTGCTGCTCCAGCGCCCTGTAGGTTAGCAGTGCGAACATCGTAAATACTACATGTGCTGTAAGCAGTTGCCTGTAATACCCCGTCCGGTGGTTGTGTGGAGGGTTGCCATGCTGGGCAAACAATAGTTTCCAGACTGCAATGCCGGTGAGTCCGCTAATGCCACCTATCACTATAATTTTAGGTACCGTTGGCTTGTGCAGTGCCCTTCGCCATAGCAGCCAGTAAGCACATACAAAACCAAGCCCTGCCAGGTAATGAAGTCCCCATCCTGCGGGATGAACAACTTCATTATCGACTTCAGGAAGGTTCTTAGATTTATCAATGAGCTTGTTGAGCATTACCGGCTCCACATATTCCTGCTTTTCTGCCCTGGCCCTGAAATAGCTGTACAGCGTCATAAAACTAGTGCCCACTACGCTTGCAATTATTATTTTTTCGATAGCTTTCATACAAATGTATTTAAAAGGTTATCAATTATTTAAGGGTAGTAAGTAAGCCCTTCAAGTGATTCTCCATTATTTGTAAAGAGCACTACCTGATGGTCAGCAGCAGTGCGCAATAATGTTATCGAGGATGGTGCTTTTAGATCCTCGGCAAGCCGCGACCACAATATATCGTTGTCGTCATAGGCGCTGCTCCTTTTCGCCCGGAACAGCACATAAACTGAGAATTCATCGTCATTGTAAAACAGGTCCCTGTTTTCGTCAAGCACCAGTCCCGGGCCCTTATACATTATTTCGGCTTCCCGGTCATAAATAAGCCTTGCAAGCCTGTCATAAAGTATCTTGTTCCCTTCTGCACCGGCGGTGTCGAATTCAAGTTCTTCCCGGCTGCCGGCAATCCTGATCAGGATATCTTCAACGGTGTCCTCCATCTCCTGATTGTCGTCGCCAAGATCCACCAATCGTGAAAACTCAATAAGCTGGTGCTGATTATTTTGCTCCCTGATTTCCGGAAAATCAAGGCGCCTCGCATTCTCTGCCAGCAAATCCCATACTGCCTCATCTTCAGCTGCTTCATCTAAGGTAATTTCCCTAAACAAAACATAAGTGGTAAAACTACCGGTATCTTCCGGCAGCAGGTGCCGGTCCAGCCGGAAATAGTCACCTTTATGCACAATGTCAGCAGACCGGGTAACAATCGCCTGCTGCAAGCGGTCATAAAATACATCATAATTGCCGGAATTTCCTATCTCGAGTTTTGGTGCGCCTGCTTCCTCGTGCAGCCGCAATACAATGTCGGTTGTTCTCATTTCAAATAAAATAATGTTTCTTAATAATAGTGCTTTTCTCCATGATGTCGGCTAAGGCGCCGCTGTAATCAACACTCAGGTCTTCAAGAAGATCTTCAGGTACTTCGAATTCAGAAATGGCGCTATAATCGAATCCCGGAGCGTCGGCAAACTCTTTGTGGACAGCCGCTGCACGAGCATCATCCCATTCTGTATAGAAGCGAATTTCTGTAAGCCTGGTGCGTTCAAAAGTCTGTACCGCAAAAAGTTGAATCGGGTGGTCCATATTTGCTTTTACTTAAAATTACGTCAAAAGGATTAGTCATGCCAACCCATTACAATAATATTAACTTGGCTGGTGGTGGCGTGTGTTTGGATTTTGTTTCAAATTTGAAGATGGGTATATAGTAAATATAGGCAGGAAATCGCTACATAATTTAACCATAAAGCAACCTATAGTCTTTCTACTGACTGGCGCATTGGCAATAGCACGCTAAACGTTGCACCCTGGCCAATATTACTTGCGGCCAATAATGTACCGTTGTGCCGTTCTACTATTTTACGGCATAAGGCAAGACCAAGGCCTGTGCCGTCATACGCATCTTTAGAATGCAATCTTTCAAATACATTGAAGATCCTCTCAGCATACATATCCTCAAAGCCAATGCCGTTATCGGATACGGTTACCGAGACAAATTCGTTTCCGCCTTCTGTTGTTATTTTTGAATCTATCGTTACCCTTGGCGGCTCATCTTCCTTCGAAAACTTCAGGGCATTATTGATCAGGTTATAGAATAACTGATGCAGCAGGATAGGGGAACCTTCCACAATGGGAAGTTCTTCCTTAACCAAAATTGCCTTCTTTTCGTCAATTATCAATTCAAGGTCGGTCTTGATATTTTCTATTATAGTGTTGAGGTTTACCTTTTCTGCAGGATATCCGGCTGCATTAATTGTTGAATAGGTTAGCACACCATCAATCATTGTTGCCATACGGTCTGTAGCGGCTTTTACTTTCCTGAGGTAAACCTTGCCGCGTTCCTCAATGTCTTTTCCGTAATCATTCTCAAAAATACTGTTGAATATCTTGATTTTTCTTACGGGTTCTTTTAGGTCATGACTAATAACATGGGCAAATTGCAGTAGGTCCTCGTTAGAGCGCTGCAGGTCTGCGGTGCGCTGTTTAACAAGCTCCTCAAGATGCTGTGCAGACTGCTGCTGCTCGGTAATATCCTGAACTATACCAATGAGTGCGGCCTTGCCCTGCACATCAGTCTGGAACCTGCCGTTTACTTTGAGCCATCTAACAGTTCCGTCGCTATGTATTATCCTTATTTGGTACGAAAGATTTCCGGTTACTTGCGCATCAAGGTGCGCTTTTTCACGGATGTAAAGATCTTCGGGATGCATCCTGGCCAGTACCGCTTCATGGGTAACCGGAGACTCAAGGTCCCAGATCTTCCCGAAGTTTCCTGACACCGTTAATTCGCCTGTTGACAAGTCCATCTCATAAGTGCCCAGTTCGCCGGCAGCTATGGCAAGCCTCAGCTTCTCGTCTGAATCGGCGGAGTGCTGGCGTGCTATGTTTAGATCTGTTACATCTGCAGCAGTATTCATTACGCCGTATACATTGCCTGCCGAATCGAACAGGGGAGTGAAGCTGTAATTGAAGAAATGCTTTTTGAGTACACCATCAATCTGGATATCCACTCTTTGGTTTTTTGCGTGAAAGGGTATGCCACTAGATAGTACCGCGCGAAGTTGCTCGAATATATCCTGTTGCTGCAGTTCTGGAAGAATTTCAGTATAAGAGGAACCAATTACATCTTCTCCTTTGCCCCATGTTGCTATCATTTTGGCATTGGCCAATTCAATTTTCAGCTCATACCCTGTATAAACGCCTATTGGGAAAGGTGCTGTGTCGATGACCTCCCTAAGGCGGTGGTTTTCTTCGTGATAATCATCAAACATGAATCTTTTTTTTGTGAATTTAGTGATGATTAGCCCATCTTTTAGTTAACAATTGCGTAAACCTTTCTTATAAAAACAGTCAAATTATTAACATCTGTTGTAGCACGCATTTGACAGGATATTAGGTTGTTCCGGCTGTGGGATACCGCCGATGCTGGCAACGAGGTCATTAGACCAAGTGATGCTTAACGCATTGATATGCAATATTGATTAAACAAAGTTTATCTGCTTAAAAAGAGAATTGAAATGCATAGAAAACATTCTACAAGCCATCGCCATAATAGGTTGTTAATTGCATAACAGATTTACAACATGGCTACTTAAATCTTAAAGCGCTCTATCCTGTCAAAGAATTCGTTTTTGTAAGTGTTGCCTAATGGCAGGCTTTTGCCATGTACCCATACTTCTGCATTATCCGTCTTTTCTATTTTTCCTATAGATACGATAAAGGACTTATGTATTTTAATAAATAGTTGAGGAGGCAGGTTTTCCTCAAAATATTTTAACGTGTTGTAAGTAACCACCTGCTCGCTGACTGTATGTATGACAAGATAGTTTTTAATGCTCTCTATGTAATAAATATCTTTAACCTCAATGCGCTGGTAACGGTTTTTGCCATCGGTTTTTACAAAAAAATATTCTTCTGTATTTTCAGAAACAGGTTTTGCAAGAGTAGGCTCCGGGCTTTGCTTACGTACTTTTTCTACTGCTGCTATAAATCTATTAAAGGGTATGGGCTTAAGTAAATAGTCTACGGCATTCATTTCAAAACCTTCAACAGCAAATTGAGGGTAGGCGGTGGTAAAAATTATCTTAACCTTATCTTTTATAATGGCAGACAGCTGTATACCGTTAAGGTCCGGCATCTGGATATCAAGAAAAACCACATCAGGCTTGTGCAGATCTATAAGCGCAAGCGCATCTACAGCGCGTGTGCTGGTGGCAACGCATGTTATATCTTGTAACTGTTCAGTATATTTTTGCAGCAGGCGTATGGCCGGGGGTTCATCATCTACAATTATACAGGTTATATGGTCGCTCATTAGCTCAATGGTATGATAAGGGTTACATTATAATATTGTTCGTCCTGTTTAATATCCAGTTTGTGATTGTCGGGGTACATTAACATTAATCTTTGGCCTATATTTTTATTTCCTATACCATGCTCATCATAATTTTTGGCAATACGATATTTGTTCCCCACAGTAAAGATAAGCCTTCCTGCCTCAATGTTAAGCGCTATCACAATTGGAAAATCATAATCATCGGTAATACCATGCTTAAGGGCATTCTCCAGGAAATGGATAAGCAGCAACGACGGTATTCTATAAGTTCCGCTATCCTCAATATGGGTAAACTTTATGGCTACATTACCATCAAAGCGTCTTTTAAAGAGGTCGATATAATTTTGCAGGAATACTACTTCGTCGCTAAGCAATACCATATCTTTTTCGCTTTCGTAAGTTACATAACGAAGCATTTCAGATAGTTTTAAGATGTCGGCCGCCACCTCAGGCTGAGTATCGTAAAGATCAGAATAAAAGCCATTTAAGGAATTAAACAAAAAGTGGGGGCTTAACTGATTCTTAAGCGCCTGCAACTCTGCCTGTTTTTTTTCGAGCGTCAGCCGGTTTACCTGTGCAGTTGTATTCCAGAGGTATTTAAGAAAGTACCCTACAATGCTAAACAGTAGAATTCTGATTACAAAATAAGAATTATCATACAGGTAATAAAGCGCGTTTAAATCACGTAAGTCATAATTATGGATCCCGGTAATATTATACAATACTACTTCCTCAAATAAAAAACGAAGTGAAGGAAACAACACTATAAGACCAAATTGGCCGGCAATAAAGAGCCTCCATTTTTTACGCGGAATGGTTGTGGGACATATCCAGAGATAATTTATATAAAAAACCAGCAGCTCTAAAATAAGAAAACCCAAATTTTGCATGATGCTCCATCTGGTGTCCAGATCGTTATCGATGGTAATACTCTTTAAAAGCTGATCCAGCCCTATAAATGATAGCCAGAATATAATGTGGTATAGTATTTCTTTTTTCTTGCTCATGTAGCTAAAGTAACCCATTTATGTTCTTTACAAAAGAGGGTTGTACCAATTAGCCAAAATAAAGGACAAACCCGCGCTTTTATACAACGATTTCAATAAAAGCTATGC
>Ga0265798_10010564_pt1 | contig 11372 bp, 10 predicted proteins | sample P3T30metagenome_FD_192430 | JGI IMG/M metagenome (GOLD analysis project Ga0265798, IMG submission 192430) | Plant litter microbial communities from East Loma Ridge, Irvine, California - P3 T30 | ecosystem: Environmental > Terrestrial > Plant litter > Unclassified | place: USA: California... | reverse complement strand
TGCGCAAAACCACCCTTACCCTGGGCTACACCGCGGGCATACTGGTCCTGCTGAGCGCCGCGGCGCACATGCTGCTGGGTTGGTCCGGGATGCGCACGGAACTGGGCAAGGCCGGGGCGCCGGCCGAACTGATCGACGGCGTGCAGATGGGCTGGCAGTTCGGCGGCGTCGCCATGATCGTGTTTGCCGCCATCATCTTCGCCGCATTCCAGGCTTACCGGCGCGGCCAGCCCCTGCAGGCGCTGCCGCCCCAGGCCATCGGTCTTGGCTACGTCTTATATGGTCTGGCGCAATGGCTGTTCGCTGGCAGCGGTCCGTTTGCGCTGGTCTTTATTTTGCCTGGGGGACTGCTGCTGACGGCAGCAAGGCTGGCAGCAGCTCCCCGGACTGGCCACCCACCCGCCGATACAGCCTGAAGCGCTCGTCACGGTCGATGGCGCGGCGGCCTTCCCACAGGGGCGCCCACTGGCGGCCGCGGAACGCTTGCTGGATTTCGCGGTCATCCATCAGGTGCACGCTGTCCTGCAGCAGCAGCAACTCGCACTGCTGGTGTTGCAGGCCGGCGAACTCGAGGCCGCCAAAATAGGCGAACGAGGCGCGCTGGGCGGGCGATACATTGGTGATGATGCAGCCGCCTCCAGCGGGCAGGTGGGCGGCAATCTGCTGGGCCACGCTGCGGTAGCTCTTGCCATAGTTCAGCGAAGGTAACATCAGGGTCATCAGCAGCACCCAGAACAGGATCAGGCCGCCCGAGGACAGCACCACGGCGCGCCACAGCACGGCGGGGTGGCGCGAGATGCGCCAGTGCACCAGAAAGAACCAGCCGATGGTGGCGGCTGCCGCGACGATGAAGGCGACGGCGCCGAACTCCGGATGGAAATCAGGCAGCAGGCGGGCAGCGTTGCGGGCGAGCTGGGCCGGCCAGCCGGTCATCGTGCCGAGCCAGAACATCCACACCCCGATGGCGATCATGGTCAGCACCATCACCGAGAACCAGTCGATGGCATTGATGGCGCCCCGTTTCATGGCCGGCAGGCCGAACGCGGCCATGATGGACAGGGGGGCGAGCAGTTTCAACAGGTCGCCATTTTCAGGCGCCGGATCGCACAGGATCAGCAGGGACAGCGCGCCGACAAAGCTGAGCGGCACCACGATGTGCAGCAGGTGATGCTGGCGGCGCCAGGCGTAAATGGCCCACAGGGCGAATGGCCATGCCGGCCAGAAGAACCACATGCCCACGCGCGCGAGAAACTTGAAGGAATGCCAGTTCGGCAGGCCGATCTGGCTCAGGTTCCAGTCCAGCCAGCCGGCCACGGGCGAGACGCCGTAGGGCTGCAGCAGGGTGGCGGGAACAATCCAGATCAGGGTCAGCAGCAGGGCGGTCAGGCTGGCCGTGGCCAGGTCGCGCAGGGTCGCGGCGGCGGAAATATTCAGGAAGCGGGTGCACAGGAACAGGGCCAGCAGCAGCACCAGAGGCGGCAGCCAGCCGCGGGTGAGGATCAGGCCGCCCAAGGCCACCCCGACCAGCACGGCGTTGCGGGCGCTGGCGCTTTCGACGTAGCGGGTGGCGCGGTAGACGAAGAAAGCCAGCAGCGAGCCCTGCAGGGTCACGGCCAGGGTTTCGTGGCTATGTAACAACAGCCCAAGACAGCCCAGGTAGATCAGCAGGGCCGTGTCGGCCAGGGTACGGCCGTAGTCGTTCGGCTCAGGCTGGCCGCCGAAGGCCAGCCGCAGGGGCTGCGCATCGCTGCGCCGGCCCAGGTGGAAGGCGGCGTACCAGACCGACAGGGCGCCGGTGACGAAAATGCCGATGGTGGAGACGCGCGCGGCCATCACGTCGCCCAGCAGCCAGCCGAACAGCTTGATGCAGAGGGCGCCGAGCCAGAACGACAGCGGGCCTTCATCCGGCACGGCCAGGCCGGCAATATTGGGCAGCAGCCAGTCGTTCAGGCCGCCGTGCGCCATGGTCCACATGATGCCGAAGCTGGCGGCGTCATCCTTCCACGGGTCGCGCCCGATCAGGCCGGGCAGGATGTACAACAGGCCCAGGGCAAACACGGCCCAGCGGGGCAGGGCGAGGGTGGCGGCGGCGGGGAGACGGACTGGCTTCATCGGCAAGGTAATAGCGGGCACAGCCCAGAATTCTGATAGTGCGTAGTATCCGCGAAAAAAAAGCAGCCGTAGCTGCTTTTTTCACGGACGGGCAAGAACTTAGCCGTTGGCGACGGCGGTCTTCGAACCGACAGCGCCGAATTTCTGGCGGAATTTCTCGACGCGGCCAGCCGTGTCGACGATCTTGTGCTTGCCGGTGTAGAAAGGGTGGGACTCAGCCGACACCTCGATCTTGACGAGTGGGTACTCTTTGCCTTCGTGTTCGATTTTTTCGCGGGTCTGGATGGTCGAGCGCGAAACGAATTTGAAGTCGCAGGAGACGTCGTGGAACACAACATCGCGGTAATCTGGGTGGATATCTTTACGCATGGTCAAGCCTCATTAAGTTTGGTAGCCAAACAGCACTTCGTCGATCGTCTTGCCTCGTGACCCGATTGCCGCTCACTTGCCAGGGGTGGAATATTGCAACCCGCGATTATACAAGCATTTGGCTGGCCCGGCTACCGCAATAAAAAAGGACGCTGAAGCGTCCTTTTTGATGGCTAAACGGAGATCATCCTCCCCGTCGCATCAGATCAAAGAATTCATTGTTATTCTTCGTCGCCTTCATCTTGTCGAGGATGAACTCCATCGCCTCGATCTCGTCCATCGAGTAGAGCAGCTTGCGCAGGATCCAGATTTTCTGCAGCTGGTCGGGCTTGATCAGCAGTTCTTCGCGGCGGGTGCCCGATTTGTTCAGGTTGATCGCCGGATAGACGCGCTTTTCAGCCAGGCGGCGCTCCAGGTGCACTTCCATGTTGCCCGTGCCCTTGAATTCTTCAAAAATCACGTCGTCCATGCGCGAACCGGTTTCGATCAGGGCGGTGGCGATGATGGTCAGCGAGCCGCCTTCCTCGATATTGCGCGCCGCGCCGAAGAAACGCTTGGGGCGCTGCAGGGCGTTGGCGTCGACACCACCAGTAAGGACCTTGCCGGAGGCAGGAATCACCGTGTTGTAGGCGCGGGCCAGGCGGGTGATGGAGTCGAGCAGGATGATCACATCCTTTTTCATTTCGACCAGGCGCTTGGCCTTTTCCATGACCATCTCGGCAACCTGCACGTGGCGGGTGGCCGGTTCATCAAACGTGGAGGCGACGACTTCGCCGCGCACCGAGCGTTGCATTTCAGTCACTTCTTCCGGGCGCTCGTCGATCAGCAGGACGATCAGGGTGCAGTCAGGATGGTTCGCGGTGATCGCGTGCGCCATGTGCTGCAGGATGACCGATTTGCCGGACTTGGGCGAGGCCACCAGCAGGCCGCGCTGGCCCTTGCCGATCGGGGCGATCAGGTCGATGATGCGGCCGGTGATGTTTTCCTGGCCCATCATTTCGCGCTCGAGGCGCAGCGGCTCGTTCGGGTGCAGCGGGGTCAGGTTCTCAAACAGGATGCGGTGCTTCGACATCTCCGGCGACTCGCCGTTGACCTTGTCGACTTTCACCAGTGCAAAGTAGCGCTCGCCGTCTTTCGGGGTGCGCACTTCGCCTTCAATGGAGTCACCCGTGTGCAGATTGAAACGGCGGATCTGCGAGGGCGAGATATAGATGTCGTCGGTCGACGCCATGTAGCTGGCGTCGGGCGAGCGCAGGAAGCCGAAGCCGTCAGGCAACACTTCGAGGGCGCCATCGCCAAAAATTTGTTCACCGGACTTCGCGCGCTTCTTCAGGATCGCGAACATCAGTTCCTGTTTGCGCAAGCGGGCGGCGTTGTCGATGTCGAGGCCAATTGCCATCTCGAGTAGCGCCGAGACGTGCATTGCCTTCAGTTCAGATAAGTGCATGTGTTGAGTCCCGTGACGGGAAAGTAAGGTAGGGGAGGGGACAACGTGGGTTCATCAATGGGAAAGCAGGCGAGTGCGCCACTTCCGTCCAAATAGATTCCGGCGCGGGCGCGCCGGAATCGCTCATCATATCAGATGTTACTGTCGATGAAAGAGGTCAATTGGCCTTTGGCGAGCGCGCCGACCTTTTGTGCGGCAACGACGCCGTTCTTGAACAGAATCAGGGTCGGGATGCCACGGATACCGAATTTGGCAGGAGTGGCCTGGTTGGCGTCCACATCCATCTTGGCGATGAGCAGCTTGCCATCGTACTCCTTGGCGACTTCTTCCAGGATCGGGGCGATCGCCTTGCAGGGGCCGCACCATTCTGCCCAGAAGTCGACCAGCACAGGACGCTCGGACTTGAGCACGTCGGCTTCGAAGGATGCATCGCTGATGTGTTTGATATTTTCGCTCATGTTATTTTTCCTCAATCGAGGGTAGGGATAAGTTATATGCCTGGCGGCAGGCCGTCAGCTTCCGTGTTGCATTGCTTAGATGGCGACCAACATCGCAATATCAATAAGCAAGGGAGAAGAAAGAGGGCTGTAGGCGGGGTGCTGATGGAAATAATAACCGATTTTTTAATTCAGGGGCACAGGGCGGCGCAAAAGTTGAAGTTTTGTAATCGATCAGGCGACCTGGCCCGTGTATTGATACAGGGCGCCCGGGTGCCACATCGTCACCACCGACGCCACCTGCCCGCCCGAGGTGGTGCGCCGCTTGAGCACCAGGCAACTGGCGCCCGGCGCGATATCGAGCATGTGCGCCACATCGCGCGGGGCTTCCAGCGCCTCGATACTGTACGTGGCGCCCTGCAGGGGCGCCGCCGCCATCAGGTGCTCATTGGGCGTGATGACGCTGAAATCCTGCTCCAGGTAGGCCGGCGCGCTGGCCGGATTGACCCAGCGGTCTTCGACCTGGATGGCAATCCCGTTTTCGACATGCACGATCACCGAGTGAAACAGCAGGCTGGCGGCGGGCAGGTCGAACTGCTGCGCCAGCGCTTCGCTGGCCTGTTGCGTCTCGAGCAAATGCACGCGGCTGGCGTGAGCATGGCCGCGGGCACGGATTTCATCGGCGATGCTGCGGATTTCCACCAGGGTCGCCTGGTATTTTTTGGGCGCGACAAAGGTGCCCGAGCCCTGGCGGCGCGTCAGCACCTGCTCGGCCGTCAGTTCGCGCACGGCGCGGTTGACGGTCATGCGCGAGACGCCGAACTGGCGCACCAGCGCCTGTTCCGACGGCACGACATCGCCTTCCTTCCAGCGTCCGGCGGCGATCTCGGCGACCAGGTAGTCCTTGATGCGCTGAAAAATGGGCACGCTCTCTTGCGCGATCTGGTGATCCACACTACTCTCCGATGGACAGGCCGGCCGCGCCGGGATACGTGTCGATTCTAGCACCTTGATCAGCCACCTCAATTCAAAAGCAAGACCCCGGATGATTTCGGCGCAGCCTGGCCGCACCATGACGCTTCCCTATATATATCAGTCAACGAGGCGCAGCATGGACCGGCCACTGAAGCACAGCATGATGACAAAACCTGAACCAATCGACGACACCGCCCGCTGGGAGGCCGTGCAGCGCCGCGACGCCGCCTTTGACGAGCGTTTCTGGTATTCGGTCAGCAGCACGGGCGTATTCTGCCGGCCCTCCTGCGGCGCCCGTCCCGCGCTGCGCAAGAACGTCGCCTTCCACGACAGCGTCGATGCCGCCCTGGCGGCGGGATTCCGGCCCTGCCTGCGCTGCCGGCCCGACCTGCCGCCGCTGGCCGAACGCCATGCCAGCGCCGTCGCCGCGGCCTGCCGGCTGATCGAGGCGAGCGAAGACATACCCGACCTCGATGCGCTGGCCACCAGCGCCGGCATGAGCCGCTTCCATTTTCACCGCGTTTTCAAGGCGCACACGGGCATCACCCCCAAGGCCTACGGCGCCGCCGCGCGCACCCGCCGCGTGCAGGCGGCGCTGGGCCAGGGCGGCAGCGTCACCGATGCCATTTACGCGGCCGGCTACCAGTCCAGCGCACCGTTTTATGCAGGCGCTGATGGGGCGCTGGGCATGCGCCCGGCCGCCTTCCGCGCCGGCGGCAGCGGCGCCATCATCCACTTTGCCATCGGCGCCTGCTCGCTCGGCGCCATCCTGGTCGCGGCAACGGACATCGGCATCTGCGCCATCCTGATTGGCGATGACCCGGAACTGCTGGCGCGCGATCTGCAGGACCGCTTCCCCCGCGCCGAACTGCGCGGCGCCGACGCCGCATTCGAGGCCACCGTCGCCATCGTAGTCGGCCTGGTCGAGCGGCCATCGCTGGGGCTGGACCTGCCGCTGGACGTGCGCGGCACCGCGTTTCAGCAGCGCGTGTGGCAGGCCCTGCGCGCCATTCCCGCCGGCGAGACGGTCAGCTACGCCGTGCTGGCCGAGCGCCTGGGCGTGACGGGCGGCGCCCGCGCCATCGCCGGCGCCTGCGCCGCCAACCCGGTGGCCGTAGCGATTCCCTGCCACCGGGTGGTAAGACTCGATGGCAGCCTGTCCGGCTACCGCTGGGGCGTCGAGCGCAAGGCGGCATTGCTGCAGCGCGAAGCGGCGCAGGCCAAGGAGACGGCTTGAAAGCGCTGACGGAGATCGACTGGCCGGAACTGGCGGCGCAACTGGACACCCACGGCTGCGCCATCATCCCCGGCCTGCTCGATGCCGGCGAATGCGCCGCCCTGGCGGCCAGCTACGCCGACAGGGATCGCTTCCGCAGCCGGGTGGTAATGGAACGCCACGGTTTCGGCAAGGGCGAATACCAGTACTTCAGTTACCCGCTGCCGGATCTGGTGGCAAGCCTGCGCCATGGTCTGTATCCGTCGCTGGCGGCGATCGCCAACCGCTGGCATGGGGCGCTCGACATCGACACCGGCTTCCCGGCCGATCACGCCGCGTTTCTGGCGCGCTGCCACGCAGCCGGCCAGTTGCGCCCGACGCCCCTGCTGCTGCAATACCAGGCGGGCGACTACAACTGCCTGCACCAGGATTTATATGGTGAACACGCGTTCCCCCTGCAGGCCGCGGTGCTGCTGTCGCAACCCGGGCGCGATTTCACGGGCGGCGAATTTGTCCTCACCGAGCAGCGCCCGCGCATGCAGTCACGCGCCGAAGTGGTGCCGCTGGGGCAGGGCGATTGCGTCATCTTCCCCGCCAATCTGCGTCCCGTGAACGGCGTGCGCGGGCCTTACCGGGTGGCGATGCGCCATGGCGTGAGCCGCCTGCGCAGCGGCCGGCGCCACACCCTGGGGGTGATCTTCCACGACGCCACCTAGGTCGTACAGGAACGCGGCTGACTCGGGTTACACTAGGTGTTTGCGCCCCCGCGCCGCCACCTGGAGATGATTCGATGCGCCTGTCTCACCTGTTCGTCCTTGCCCCTTTTGCCCTCGCCAGCGCGGCCCATGCCGCCACCGTGATCGACCGCGCCAACGGTTATACCCTCAACAGCAAGAATGAACTGGTGCGCTTTGCCTCGCTCGCCTTTGACGACGCTGGCCGCATCATCTCCATCGGCAGCGCCGAGCAGGTCGCAGCGAAAGCGCCGGGCGCGCGCCACATCGACCTGCAGGGCCAGACCGTGCTGCCCGGCCTGATCGACGCCCACGGCCACGTGTTTGGCCTGGGCGACATGCTGACCCAGCTCGATTTGAGCAGCACCACCAGCCTGGCCGACGCGTTAAAGGTGACGGCCGTGTATGCGCGCGCCAATCCCGAGACGGCGGGCAGCGCCTGGCTGCGCGGGCGCGGCTGGAACCAGGAAGTGTGGAAGCTGGGCCGTTTTCCGACCGCGGCCGAACTGGACGCCGTCGTGCCGGGCCGCCCGGTGTGGTTCGAGCGGGTCGACGGCCATGCGGGATGGGCCAACAGCGCCGCCCTGAAGCTGGCCGGGATTACGGACACGACCCCGGATCCGGTGGGCGGCAAGATCATCCGCGATCCAAAGGGGAAAGCAACCGGCATCCTGGTCGACGCGGCCAAGGAGCTGGTTGAAAAAGTACTGCCGCCGCAAAGCGAGGCGCAGGCCCGCCAGTCGCTGGACAAGGCGCTGGCCGAAATCGCCCGGGTGGGCTTGACGACCGTGCACGACGCCGGCATTCCCATCCCCGCCGATGCGCTCTACCGCGACTACGCCGATCACGGCAAGCTGACCGCCCGGATCTACGCCATGATCGGCGGCACCGAGCACGATTTCGACGTCCTCGCCGCCAAGGGACCGCTGCGCAACTACGCCAACGACATGTACGCGCTGCGCGCCGTCAAGCTGTATTCGGACGGCGCCCTGGGTAGCCGCGGCGCCGCCCTGATCGCCCCTTACAGCGACGAGCCGACCTCGCACGGCCTGCTGTTCAAGACCGACGCCCAGATGCGCGCCATGATGGAAAAGGCGATGAAGAAGGGCTACCAGGTCAATGTGCACGCCATCGGCGACGCTGGCAACCGTCAGATCCTCGACGGTTACGAAGAACTGGTCGGCAAAACGGCGACCAGCGGCCTGCGTCACCGCATCGAGCATGCCCAGGTGGTGGCCTTGACGGACATCCCCCGTTTCCGCACCATCGGCGTGATCCCGTCGATGCAGCCGACTCACGCCACCTCCGACATGAACATGGCCGAGCAGCGCGTCGGCCTTGAACGCATCAAGGGCGCCTACGCCTGGCGCACCTTTTTAAAACAGGGTTCGCGCATCGCCTGCGGTTCCGACTTCCCCGTCGAAGCGCCCAACCCCTTCTATGGCATCCACGCCGCCGTCACCCGCCAGAACGCCGCCAGCATGCCGGCAGCGGGCTGGCACAAGGAACAGGCCATGACCTTGCAGGAAGCCTTCAAATGCTTCACGCTGGACGCCGCCTTTGCCGGCCACGAGGAAAACCAGGTGGGCTCGCTCGAGGTGGGCAAGTACGCCGATTTTATTGTGATCGACCGCGACATGTTCACCATCGCCCCCGCCGATATCCGCAATATCGGCGTGCGCCAGACCTGGGTGGCCGGCAAACAGGTCTTCCTGAAAAAGTAAGCACCATGCTCGATTTCGATCCTGCCCTGCTGGGGCGCATGTCCTTGACGAGGGCCGAACTGGAAACGGCGCCCGTCGACGCCCCCTTGGCGCCGGGCCGCCACCATCTGGGACTGTCCGGCGAGCGCGATGCGGTGCTGTACGTGCCGCCTGGCTTGCGACCGGATACGCCGGCGCCCCTGTTGGTTTTTTTTCATGGCGCCGGCGGCTTTCCCGAAAAAGTCCTGCCTTATATTGAAGAACACGCGGACCGGGGCGGCTTTCTGGTGCTGGCGCCCCATTCGACCTTCGCCACCTGGGACATCGTCATTGGCGGGCATGGGCCGGATCTGCAGCGGCTGCAGCAGGCCCTCAAAAAAGTCGCGTCGCATTTTTCGCTCGACCTGGCGCACCTGGCGTTCGCCGGCTTTTCCGATGGCGCCAGTTACGCCCTGTCCACCGGCATCACCAACGGCGACATCGCCAGCCACGTCATCGCATTCTCCGGTGGCTTCATGAACGTGTTCAGCCAGGCCGGCACGCCGCGCGTGTTCATCGCCCATGGCCTGATCGATGAGCAGCTGCCGATCGCCACCAGCGGGCGGGCCAACGCGGCCAGCCTGCAGAACGCAGGCTACGACGTCCAGTACGTCGAATTCAACGGCCTGCACATCATTTCTCCGCCCATCGTGGCAATGGCGGTGACGTTTTACCTGGGGTCGTCCTAACATTTTTTCGAGGCAGTCATGGATTTTGAAATTCCCGAGTCGCTCGTTCAAACCCTGCTTGGCGCCATCGAGGCCAGTTCTCCCCTGGCGCGGCGCCTGAATGAATTCGGCGCCTGCCACGGCAGCGTGATGGTGCCGGCCAAGCTGTTCGACTCGCACTCGCTGAACACCCTGTATTCGCTCAGTAAAACCAATAACGAGCGCTCGCTGATGTTCCAGATGCTCGCCCTCGACAATATCTACAACGCGCCCCAGGCCCGCACCATTCCCGCCCTCGACAAGCTGGTGCCGGGACTGGTGGCCTACCTGACGCGCGACGCCATCGACGGCTGGCTGTACCGCCGCAACAAGGACGGCACCCTGCTGCCCTGGCTGGTGCAGCGCCTGCGCTACGTCGAGCCCGACCAGGGCCGCCCCTACGTGGTGGTGGACCTGCTGGCCAACACCATGGCGTCGGCCAATTCGGAGAGACAGGATCCCCAGCAGCGCCGCTCGGGCATGACCATGGCGCTCGTCATCAACCGCCACGACATCGTCAACCGCACCATCCCGGAGCTGCTGGCCGAATTCGGCTTTTACAAGGAATGCGCCGAATTCAAGCGCGAATACGAAGGCCACGCCCAGCTGTTCTTAAAATACCAGCCCCGCTACGGCGCCCAGTTTGTGGCGTCGACCGCCTGCTTCATTGTCGAGGACAAGGTGGGCGCCTCGCCCGAGCTGACCCGTATCGTCGACGCGGGCGGCGCCAAGTGCATCAATGATGAAGAAACCCTCGAGCGCCGGTTCGACACCGTCAGCGACGCCGATTTCTGGCGCGATGCGGGCATCGAGCAGGGTTTCGACCGGATTCCCCTGCACTGTTATGTGCACCTGTTCCACCTCGAATGGCACCGCGCCATCTGGGTCCACGTGCAGCACCTGGCCGAATACCGCTACCGTCCCGCGCTGCGCGACAAGCTGGTGCTGCCGGGCCACCACCGCGACCTGATCGACATCCTCACGTCCAACCGCGACGTGTTTTTGCAGGATTTCGTCGACGGCAAATCGGGCGGCACCACCATCCTGTGCCAGGGTGCGCCGGGTCTCGGTAAAACCCTGACGGCGGAAATTTACGCCGAAGTGGTGGGCAAACCTTTGTACCGGGTGCACTCCGGTCAGCTTGGTACGACGGCGGCGTCGGTGGGCGCGACCTTGACGGGCATTTTGCGGCGCGCCATGCGCTGGGACGCCATCATCCTGCTCGACGAAGCGGACGTGTACATCCGCCGCCGCGACAATGACCTCGAACACAATGCCATCGTCGCGGAGTTCCTGCGCACGCTCGAATATTTTAACGGCCTGCTGTTCATGACCACCAACCGCATCGGCGATGTTGACGACGCGATTCTGTCGCGCTGCATCGCCACCATCCATTACGAAACGCCGTCGCGGCCGGATGCGCTGCGCCTGTGGAAGCTGCTGGGCGAGCAGTTCGGCGCGACGCTCGATGATGATCTGATCGAAGCGCTCGCCACCGCCTACCCGCATGCGAGCGGGCGTGACATGAAGGAGCTGTTAAAACTGGCGACGCGCTATTGCAAGGCCAAGGACATCGCCCTGTCGGAAGAAGCATTCCGCCTGTGCGCCCTGTTCCGCGGCTACGCTTAAGCTT
>Ga0265798_10010563_pt1 | contig 11372 bp, 14 predicted proteins | sample P3T30metagenome_FD_192430 | JGI IMG/M metagenome (GOLD analysis project Ga0265798, IMG submission 192430) | Plant litter microbial communities from East Loma Ridge, Irvine, California - P3 T30 | ecosystem: Environmental > Terrestrial > Plant litter > Unclassified | place: USA: California... | reverse complement strand
GACCTCTCACCCGTATCCCATTTCTCCCGCCCTCCCCACCCAGCCTTCACAACTGACACTCCCCTCTCAAACCCCACTTCGTCCATATAATTCCCTCCCTCCAAAATCAACGAGTCCATTCGTTCATTCCGCCCGGAAACCATCTCCTACCTCATCACCCTCTGATATACGAAAGACATCATCTCGCTCGCCGAAGAAACGGACACGATTCTCGCCTTTCGTTCCTGGTCGAGACAAGGTCACCTCGTCTACTCCTATTCTGCGCGGGACACAGAATTCGACACAGAGTGATTCAAGCCAATTTCCACCCCCTAGTGGGAAAGAGATTACACCTATAAAAGAGGGACAGAGGATATGCGGTTTCGGAGAGGCACTGGGATCGTCGGAGAAGAAGGCTGCGCCTGACGTCAATAGCGGAGTGACTTTTGGATTTGGGACTAGATGAGTCTGCAGTGGGAAGATACAGAATGTACATTCGTTAGGAAGGTCGTGTCGTCTATATATAATATTTCTACAATTGTACGTTAGGTGTCTCGTCATGTACAAGAATATCTTTACGTCTCTCGTTATCAATCGTCCATCTTTCACATTAACCTAAAGAGATACACCCTCATCCATGTCTTCAGCTTTGGCGTTACTGCTCCCAGAGATACCCTGCTCAGATACAGGCGCAGCCTTCTTGGCCTTTGCATCCTCCTTGGCCTTCTGCACTGCCGCGTTCTCCTTGTTATTCCTCTTTTGCCTTTCCGACATCACCTTGGCTTCTTCCCTCCTACCCTCGAACGCACTCTCCCACTGAGGCTTCTTCGCAAAGTACTCAAGGGCGGAGATGTCGATAGGAGATAGCTCTTGGAATTTGGCCGGGTCGATCAAGTTCTGTTCCCTAGCCGAGACAGGTTTGGCGGGTGGGGCGAGGTCCAGCTTGTTGAGATCATCGGCGACCTTGTCGACTTTTCGAGCACCCCTAGGCGATGGCGCTTCGACACCGTAGGCAGTGGTCAACATCCAATCTCTGAACCTGGCCATGACTTCCAGCCTAATCTTCCCATGCCCTTTGGGCATCTTGGTGTTGTCAGTCTCCTTTCTCCTACCCGCCATCTTCTTCCACCCCTGTTGGAACCTCTTCTCCACCAGGCTTGCGTATTTCTCCTTCTTCTCCTCCGGGGTACCTTCATTCTCGTCGGTTTGACAGGTCAACCACATGAAATAATCGTCCTCGGACTTGAATCCTTTGCCAAATCGATTCGCATCAAGGCCTGCCCATGCCATGAATTCCTCTGGGTCATGCGTGAGCTCGACCTCTATAGCTTTCAGCCCGTTGTAGGGCGAGTATCGGATCACAAAGCGGTCGTTATGACACGTGAAAGAAGACGAGAGTCGCCTGACGGCAGCGGCGAAGAGGAGGGCGGTGACGCCGTAGGACTGGGTAAGGACTGCGAATTCGAGGTTGGGAGGGTGGTGGATAATCAGATCGATTTGGTAAAACTGATATCAGCTTTTCTCAGTCTCACTTAAGCTGACTCACATCGTCTTCTCCAGTTAGAGTCGTGTCTTTATCAATCACCGAAAGAGGAACCGCAAAACTAGCCTCCATCCCGTTCTTGGCCCACTTCCTCGCACCCAGCTTCTCTGCTAATAAGCCACAGAACTCCCTAACCTCCTTTCTACTCCATTCATGCTCTTCATCGATGCTCTCAAACTTCTCTACCTGCAGCCCAGGTGGATTAGAGGGACAGGTTCCAACTTCATTAGCTCCCTTCCATCCATCTCCTCCGGTCCATAGACCCACTACGACATCCAAATCGCCATGAGTGAGCTTGTCCTCGAAGAAACGAGTGATTTCCAAGCCGGAGAAGTAGGGAGAGAGAGCCATCCGGGTGTGCTCGAGGAGGAGGAGGAGCTGGGCGGTGGTGAGGCGAGTAGCGGTAGTGTGGAAGACGTTTCCACCCATGATGTGTCAATTTAGGAGGTATTGATTTAGGAGGTGTTGGTGAAAGATAGGTCTTGAGTCAGTTCAGTCAGTAAAGTAGACTCACTCCTCAAGACGGGTATGAGTAGGATGATAAGAGAGCAAGAGAAAGATATACAACAATGGAAAGTAGGTAGGTAAGAAGGAAGAAGGTAAGAAACGAAAAGAGGACTGGAAGGGCGTGTTGTTGCTTCTCGTCCGTGCACAATATACGTGGTCTGTGCGCTCTCTATGCACTGATGAGGTCGTGTACATGATGACGCTATGCCCTAGCCACAGTGACCGAGTGATGCGGACGGTACAGAATGGAGTGATACAACAGTGAACGAGTGTGACGGATCTATGGAACATGTGCATTCAACCGGATCTACTCCGTATACTCCCTACTTTTCTCCAGACTACAACACGACAATTACTGAGGCGGACGAGCGGGGAATCTGTCATCAGCTCGACTCAAATGCAAGATAGAATACTCACCCAGGGGGCATCTGACCAGGAGGGAAGGGCATAGCTCCCGGGAATCCAGGGGGTGGACGGAATCCAGGTGGGGGTGCTCTGTCCCATTAGCTCTGACCACTGGTAGTATGGTGACGTACCCTGGAGGCATTCCTGGGGGCAAGGAACCTGGGAATCCAGGTGGCATTCCTGGTGGTAGACCTGGCATACCAGGTGGGAATCCGGGTGGAGGTCGTGCATAAGCCATAGGACGAGCTGCCATTGCTGCGCCTATTCGTTAGCTCTCGTCCAACTCAAGCTTCTCGGATCATGAACTCACCAGCACCAAGCGGCATTCCTCGTCCAGCGGGAACACCTTTCCCAGGTCCAGCCGTCAATCCACCAGCAGAGTCTCCAGTCGAAGGAGGAGGGCCTTCAACCGTTACGCTGACTATTGATTCTCCCCTCAAAATAACCAAGCCGAGGGTTCGCTTCTGTTGAACGGATGGAGCCGCGTCTGTTGGGTTTGCCTCTTTTGTCTTCTTTCCCTAGTTATTAGCACCCTCTGTGATGGCATCCAGTGCACGCTCCGCTACCCACCTTGACAGTCCTGAACTCTTCACATTCCGCAAGAACAAAGTTCATGTGTTTGTCGTAAGCCAACATCTGTCCTACTAATGCTCGCCCGTCGTTCCTATCCATTAGCCAGATCCTTTACATTCGGGAAGTCGAGAAGTAACATACAACGTAACCTTTAATCGGTAGTTGAGGAGGGTGACCATTTTCGAGTGTTTGGCTTTTGGTGCTGTGGGTTAGTTGACTCCATGGGTCGGAGGATGCGTGACTTACGAGGCTATTGGATGAAAGACATTTGACAGATTCAAGAGAAGGGAACTAGGTCAGCTTTGGTTCTTACGATATCACGAGGTCCGAGTCCGTTGTTGATTGATGGATTCCTGTGTATCTGCCACCACTCCTCCACCAACGATTCCAACTTCCCAAGGTGCAGTCCCGCCAGCTGATCTCTTTGCCTTCCATATCTCCAGTCTCCACCATCGGTTCTCGTGTCGCGTCCAGACTTGATCTGCATCACGATCGACCAATCCCTCAAAACCCTTCAATCCTCCAATTCTACTCGTCTGAACTTACCATTTTTACGGATCTATCCTCCTTTTTCAATCAATCTATCGAGCGGGTGGCCTATGTCGACCTGTAGCTGTACACCTTATGTATTGGCGGTGTAGTATATAGTATAGCGTGTATACATAGAGTAACTTGACTTGAATGATAATCCGTGAGTGGCGGAGTTAACCGGAAATTGTCAATTGTGGCTAATCGACCCATAATGATATTATGCTATGCATGAAAGACAAACTACAGACACATGAGGGTATGCACGACTAACAGACATGATGGTATGGAGGGGGACTATGCTAGAAATATAGACAGAGTACTTGTCGTGATGAAAATATACAAGGAGACCGTGACGAAGGGTCCCGAAGAAGGATCGTGATAATGTAACAACGAAGTAAAATCGAAAGGGGAATAAAGTCGGTCGACCCAGGAGCAAATGGGCAGTAGATGAGGCCAAGGATGACGGGCATGGCATTGTGTATTGTATTGTAGTCCGATTATTGGTAGCGGACGGAAAGGCGGATAAGAGATTCGAATAGTGCCTGGAGGCGATATGAAGTGTATGGTCGATGGGGGTGATGATACAATGTCGGTGTAGTCCCAGGGCCAAGCCCATCTATGATTCTGGGAAAGTACGAGAAACCGAGAAATTGAGGATGATTGGGTGGTCGAATAGAGGCGATTGGGTGATCGAAGTGGCCAATGATGGCGAGATGATTGGGAGATCGAACAGACAGGCGATTACAACAGTCTAACGTTGGCTGTAGACCGAAGCAAAGCTCTGTGGGTGTGGAGCGCGGGGTACGGAAGTTCCAGCACCATTGGTAAGGGTAGTATAGGCAGGACCTGATCCAGAAGCTACTGGTAATCGAGGAACAGAGGGTCCAGCGACAGGGGAAGGTGAAGGTCGCCTCGATGGGGTAGGCGAGTGCGTTGGGGTCTGACGCATGGGTACTGACGATCCTGACCCAGCTCGATAAGCCGGCAAATCCTTGACGTCGTACAAGTTCTTTGGCCAGATTCCATTCCTGGCTGGACCCGACGAAGCTACCGGTTGTGATGGCCCTGCAACAACCTGTCTCGAGGGTCCGGCAACAGGTTGTCGTCGAGGTGAATCGGCTCGGGCGATATGCACACGCCTTGGATCGGGTGATGAAGGGGTTTCATTCTCGTTGACGCGGGTGGCAGACTTGATGAGATCCCAATCGTATCTGGCATCCGAAGTCGATAAAACGAAAAGATGGACAGTATGATCCTTTCTCTGCCGAGCTTGACCATCGATTTGGAACTCGACCATGGGTGTTTGCTGGTTTGAAATGAGTTTTTCGGTATGAATAGGCCATCCTTTTCCACCACGACCAAACGAGAGTGTAGGGTATGAATCGGCCGTTCTGCCGATTTGAAGTTTCTCGTTGTGGGCATCGTGCTTTCTTCGTCGAAGATCGGCATTCAGGTAGGCGAGGGTCTGTTCACTCGCCTCCTATTCAATCAGCATGTATCAAGCGGAGGGTGACGTACATGATGATCACCACGAGCTTGGGTTTGTGCCTGTTCCTTGACCGTCAAGTTTTCGGCCATTTTGAGACTAAAATCAGCTCGACCCAACAAGGGGGACGTACTCGTATCGGTTCTTTGCGTATCCAAGCTGTATATCCTTTCTTACTTCAAGTTGGGCATGTAAAGCAAGTAGGGCAGAATGCGTTCCATCTCGTACAGCCTCGATCTCTCGTAGCAGGATCTCGTCCGCCCTGCACGTCAGTTGAAATTCAACTCATCATGAGGATACGTACTGGTTAATCATGGCATGTCGGTCGCGTTGCTTTGCGACAGCGATAGGATCATCGGGGTCGACTATCATCAGCCCACAACTTGTCCATGGTACTCACCTTCACCACGTTTCAGCCACTTTCGCTTCTTGCGAGGAGCCCTTGCCGGCGCGCTTCCTCCATTAACCTCCACATCTCCTTTGACACCGGTACCAGCATCGGGTGTGGGAGAGATACGGGGCGTAACATCATATGTAGAGCTTGCACCATCGTCTGGGTCTTGAGAAGTAGCGAGTCGTTTGATACCTCCATTCGCGGTTGATTTGAACGAAATCTTTAATGCAGATCCATTCGGCGGCAGATCGGCTTTGACCGGCTCGGGCGTTGCTGTTGCTACAATCTCGGATTCAGAGGGATTTTCGACGCCAAGAAGGTTCTCTGCTATCAAAGGTTGACGGAGGGAGGATGATTCAGAAGATGTCGTCTTTTGCGAATCGGTGCTGCTTGTTTTCGACATTTTCGCACTGGTGATTCGTTTAGGCGGGGATCTCTTTTTGAATCTAATCACCGGTTTAGTGGCGGGCACCGGTGGAAGGGGTTTAGCGGGTAATTCTGGCGAGTCTGATTCACCATATGCTACTGCTCGTCGAGATCGTGTAGACCTGGTTGAAGTCGTTGGGACGGGCGAGATGGATTTAGTGGGTTTACCGTCGTTACTACCTTGACCATTTGTCATCTTGGTAGAAACAGGTTTAGCTCGTCGACCGGATGGTGCGGCGTCGACGGTAGGAGTGGTATGGGGGAGTTGTCCAGCCCATTGCGCCGGCGATACTACCGACGACGACATGATGAGTCGGGGGTGGGATTGGGCGTCAAGGGTTTGTTTGTCGGTGGGATGATAAGATATTTACTATACTATCAGTCTCTAGCTACCATTGCGTTGTGCTACATAGGCAATAGGAGTAGAGTAATTGCTCAAGGTATGCTATAAAAGAGTGGATAGGAGAGGGAGATACAAAGGACCTCCTGTACGGTTGTAGAGGGTGTTTACGTAATTTTGGCAAAGTGATGAAAAGTGGAGGTTTGCGAGTGTGTGTGTGGAGTCCCCGTGAAAGATAGTAATAGACCCTGGATCCAAGTCCGGTCTCTTGGCGGCGAACCAAAAACACAAAGGGAGGGGGGATAGGTGTATGATCATGAGAGGGGGTTCGGAGGGTGGTAGATGTATCCCAGTGATCCACTCGCCTATTCGTTTCCTTCAGAGACAATCCATCACTCCGATCTACCCAATTTCATCATAATCAGCGAATATTGACGACGAAGTCACGAGATGAAATGTGGTACGCAAATCGGTCAGGGACGTCCCTGAAACGGAAGGCGTTTTACCGAGAAACCGAGAACCAAAAGGAAGGGGTGGTGGTGGTAGTGGGATTGGGAGTGGGGTATGGACTGGGATAGCAAGCAGAGGATGAGAAGCAGTGTGGTGACTGATGTAGATGGTTCCAGTGATTGGTGTAGATGGTGAAAGGAGATAATGAAAACAGGCACGAGAAGCGGTGGAAATGTGACAATCACCGCCGGGTACGTTGGATGTCATCCAAGACAAACGAGGTGATTTTGGGAGATGATAGGGGATGAAGACGATAGGAGAAGAGGACACACGATCGAGACGGATGGAAGCGGACTCACGTAGTGTTTGTTTTCACAATTCGGTAAAGATGTCGGAATACGATCAACTAGACGGCACAGCCAATCAAGCCCTATATGGTATCAGCATCGTATTCACCATCTACAGGAGTATAGGAGTGAGGTAGGAGATGGGGAACCACGCGACTTGTGGAAATGTAACCAAAAGCCAGGAATAGGTAAAATACCGGTCCGATGCTCTACGAAGTGAAGCAGGCGTCTTTCGATGCATCAAATGATATCGTCAGATGCGCACCACCCAGTAGACAGTATGGGCGCAGTATGAAGCGACAGAAACGTGTATGTATCAAGATACAAGGGCAGAAAGACTTACGGGGTATATACTTCTTGAAGTGAAAAAAGTGATTCTCTCACTTGTTTGGTATCAAAGTGATGATCTATCTACTGTAGACGTGTAGATTGTGCTACTAAGATAGTCTATAGTAGTGATATAGGTGTTGTAGTGAAATATGATAAATGGGTTAAAACTAGGTGATAGGATCTGAATGATGAAATGACGGGGGGCTTGATTATCTGGATTGTCGACAGGGAAACTACCGGTTAATTACTACTTTAAGTAGATCTCGGATTCTGAGACGCCAGATCACTCACTGATATCGAGGGTGGGGCATGTGCACCTACATGTGCATGTGCATAGGCTGGGTACTAGCTCTAGGGTAGCATGCAGCAGAGCATGGATGAAACTGTGACCACCATCGTGAGATCGTCACCAACGGAGTACATGGTTATCAAATACACAAAATATCATTATAACGTTAATCAAACTTCGTGTCGTAATTAATGTCCATCCGATCCTGATATCGATCCCGAATACAACCAATCCAGACCCAGAATCCGATCAAACCTAAATAAAACCCTCACGAAGCATACCCCCCACCCATCCCATCAACCCACTGATCAAGATCAAAGTCCAGCTCTGGTCCGGCTCCTCCTTCCCATCCAGCCCCATTCCCAGTTCCTCCTCCACTCCCACTCGCCCCGTTCCCATTGTTATCGACAGACATACTCATACTCATCCCCCCCTCCATCCCCAGCGCAACAATCAAATCCTTGTCCATCGCCAATTCCATCAAACTCTGATCTTGCCCATTCCCTTGTTGATAAGTAGGCATGGAGGATTGAGGTAAAGTTGGAAAGAAGCTGAATTCCCCTGTCCCGAACGTGGATGTCGGCATACCATTCGAGATTGGCGAGATCAACCCGTTCGCGGTATTGTACATCATTGACTGGTCTGACCATTGGGGTGAGAAATCCGATAACCACTGAGTAGGCATCTCGGGTGAGACATTGTGTTGACCTTCCATTGGCATTTGATTGTAATTACCGGACCCGCCAGCAGGAAAGGATGGGACGACTCCCGAGATCGGATCCATCAAGGTAGCAGAAGTGGAGATAGTCTCGGCAGGAGATCGTTCGTTGGAAACAGGTAATTGACGTCCTTGCTCGTATAATGGCGTACTTATCGGAGGCAGTGAAGGCGGATGAACAGGCGGTGAGATCGATCCTCGTTGCTCACTACCCACTCTGCGGAGTTTGACGGATCCTTCCAAATGAGTGAGATCGTCTTCCCCTTCTTCAGTCTTGACAACTTTCTCCCTTTGGCTTGTATGGCTAAACTTGGTAGCGGCACGAAGGGCATTGTGGGCTCGAACTCTGAGTCGAGTGAGGATGTATAGACCTTTCTTGGCTCGACAACCAGGTCGGGCGGCTTGAGAGATATCGCATACAATCCCTAGGCTGGCAAGCGCGGGGGAAGCGAATGCAGAGTGCGGAGCGAGGATTGTGATTGCCGCCCTGTTATCAGACTCAAGCAATTCATCATGACTCACAGGCAGACGGCAGCGGAGTAAGCATGGAACCAGAAGAACCACCTATCATCAGATTATTCCAAGCTTTGTTGACGAACCATCGGGCAATCAGACTAGGATGATAGATGACCAACTGCTTGACCAGCTGAACAATCTCTTGTGCGCTCTCGTAAAGAGCCAAGAAGCTAGCTCCGACTTTTGACCTCGAAGGATCTTCTGGACGATCCTTGAGTGATCGAGCAAAAGAAGGTCGGTTGAGGAGGAGGCGGGTCTGAGCTACTTGGAGCCGGATCCCTAAGCGATGGATCACCTGTCGTCAGCGTTGTCACTGATATTACTTACGACATGGGGATGGATGGTAGCGTCGAGAGGCAGCTTCTCGATGGGGACCAGGGGCAGGAGTGATTCGGGTAACGAGTCTTTGACTGTCGTCAGTTGTGCCCATGGCGTCATACTTACAGGCTCGAAGCTCGGCATCTAAAGAAGCAATGGCGGAGTAGGATACAGGTGCAGTCTGTGTTTGCTGACGGTCAGTTCCTGCTTGGGTCCTCGCGATGCACTCACAATGTCGATGACTCGCTCCATCAGTTCGATAACTTGGTACTAACATCAGCATTGTTCAAGCAGGTAGTATACCTTTGCTCGATGGACTGTACCGTCAGCGTCAATACAACGGGTTCGGATGACTTACATCCATCGGGATCAGCCACAAACATAGGATCCCCCTCTGGAAATTTCGTATCAGAAGTCCTCTTGCTCGTCGCACACGGTCTGTCATCAGCCCAGTCAGTTCCGAGACTTACCTCCCGAAACATAATGCTTGTAATCGGTCATATGTCTGTGCGTAAGCTTGTTACCACAAAGAGTCTCTGGAAGCTTACGACGACCTCCCACCAAACCTGCCTCCGCTCGACAATCTCATACTCTGATAGTCCGAATGCTGTTCCATCTCGATGAAGACCGAGCTATACGTTAGTACTATACCTGGATCTTGGCATACACTTTGAGCAGTCTTGACCGCCGCACCGAGCATTGGCCAGAAGATTTCGGCTCCATTCCCATCTATCGTCAGCTTTGATCAATGGGAAGGCTTACGTTTATCGTTAAGGATAAATGTCCCGCACAGGAGTAGCGCTTGAACAGTAGCCGGTGAAGAATGCTCGAATCCAACGGCCGAGAGGCATGCTCTTCCCAGTAGGAACAATCTTTCTCCCCTTGGGTCGACTGCCAATCAGCACAAAAGTTTGATGTCACGTACAAGGCGGTCGCTGAAGGTCAAACATCACCCCAATAGCCATGACCAGGAAAACACAGGCTAGCTTGTGCGCGTTCGGGGCCGAGGTGTTATCGTAAGCGTGGAGGAGGTGATCGTCATCAAACATTGCTCGTGGGATGATTTGGTACCTGCCATCAGCTCACCGACTAGAGGACTCGATGGATGGCTCACATCCAATTGACATTTTCCCAGTAACTCGCGCACAGTCCTTGACCCTCCGTCTCCCAGTCTGGTAGCAGTCGTTTGAGGTTATCCAGGTCATACACTGATCCAGTTCCTCCTGCTAGTAACGAATCCTGAAGCGCTAAACCCCCCTCGGCATATTCGGCAGATTGAGAGTGATTGATAGGTGGAATATTGAATCCACTTGTCGAAGATGGAGGAGGTGTAAGAAGTTGCTCCTCTTTCTCCCCCTCGTCACCAAGGTATTGGGATCCAGCGAATGATCCTACGAATCGAGCTTCCCCTGCACTCCCAATGGTCAAGGTACCGAATGTGGATTCGACCAGTTCCTCCGGTTGTAGAGGATCTCGTAATGCTGTCGGGCCGCCTTTGTTGTAGATATACGCTTCGGCTAGTAAGGGATGGGGTGTGGAAGCGTTGAGAGAGTGTGCTTTGGCTAGCGCGGCTTCGAGGATGGATACCCGTGAATGGAGTTCTTCTGTATCGGCCAGGATAAGTCTGTCGTCAGCTCCACTACCGTTAATACTCACCTCCTATTCTTCCCAGTCTTCATTTCTCCATCGGGGCATATTGCTGCACATCCTCTCTTCTCGCCTGTTATCAGCTTGATTATGGATGGACGTACAAGATGTGCAGGGCCATTCTCGAGAACATTTCAACTTTAATCTGCTCATCAGTTTCGTTCACCCGGGGATCAACTGAACTCACCGTCGACATTCCGCACAGGAATAATTGGTTCTTGGGGGCTTGACATCCTGCTTCCCAGTCCCAGATATCGGTATAGCCCTCGATGGAGTCGCGGATACTGGCATTATACAGTTGATATCTCGTAAAGTATTAATATGAATTACAAGAGGAGTGGGGAGTAGGTTCTGATGTGTAAGCCGATCTGTATGTATATGATCGTGGCCACCGGCGAACAGTCTCTTGAGCCGAACAATAAGATACACTCCACTTACCCTCCTTTCGCCCCACTCGATTTGTATATGGGCGGAACCTCGCCTTTATCCCCGTCTAGATTATAGCGACCGTGAATGACCCGCCCGGATGAGCTTGAGAAGTCTTTGAAACAGGGTGGGGCGAGTCAGAGTGGC
>Ga0265798_10010562_pt1 | contig 11373 bp, 8 predicted proteins | sample P3T30metagenome_FD_192430 | JGI IMG/M metagenome (GOLD analysis project Ga0265798, IMG submission 192430) | Plant litter microbial communities from East Loma Ridge, Irvine, California - P3 T30 | ecosystem: Environmental > Terrestrial > Plant litter > Unclassified | place: USA: California... | reverse complement strand
TGACCACCAACAGGTTGAACACCAGCAGGATGAACACCAGCAGGATGAACATCAAAAGGATGAACTATTTCATGATGAGGGCAACGTTACAGTCGAGCCCAGCCCTGTAGTTCCTTACGACTACGAGCACTCGGACAACGATGATGACGACCAGTCTCAGGATGAAGAGGACGAGGAGAATGTTATTGAGGAGCTCTCCGATATTCCGACCCACGGCGATTCGGCTGAGCCATTTCCGAAATGCGCGATTTACGACGACAATATCGATGAAATTGAAAAGAGAATCACAGCGATCCCACAGCAAGTACTGGTCAAACTTGAAGAGCATGGCTGTTCAAGTCTCAAATCTCACATCAGTAAGGCCCAGAAGCTTTACAATCTACCAGAAACGCCCAAGATGAGGATCGCTATCCTCGGGTGCGCCGGAGCGGGCAAAAGCTCGCTGTTGAATGCGATTACTGGCAAAGCCGATCTCGCCAAATCCTTGAGTGGTGGGCAGAGTTGTACCTGTGTCCCAACAGAGTACAAAGACGCTTTCACTGGTCAGACTTTGGACTTCGCGGCTTCGTTCCAGTACTTACACTCTGATGGCATGAATCGTCAACTCCATGAGACGATCAAGGATTACAACACATTCGCGTTTGAAGCAGACGACGATTGGGATGAGGACACCCGGATGTCGGCGAAGAAGGCACATTCGAACGCCTTGAGAGTGTTACGTACCCTTTTCTGTGACAACCCGAGTTTTGGAAGTAAGAGTGCGGCCGTTGGGTATATGAAGTCAATGTACACGCAGCAGGACTCGCTTTTGGACGAACTCGCGATAAGCTGCGAACTAAAGCTGAAGGACACAGCCAAGAAGAACTACACGGCCTACCATGAAGCAAAGACGCTTGCAAAACTACGAACCAAGATCGATCCTCTGATGAATTCGACCGGCACGTTTGACGAAGCGTCTTTGTGGCCTCTGTTACGACACGTCACCATCGGCGTGCGCGACTCGAGAGTGCTCGAGAAAGTAACGCTCATCGATCTTCCAGGCATCTCTGACACGAACCAATCTCGCGTGGAGCTTACGCACGATTTCATTAGAAGCTGCAACTACATCTGGATAGTTGCGCCGATCAGTCGCGCGGTGGATGATGCTACGGTCTTCCAGCTACTATCACGCTACGGCAAGATTTCCAAGCTTTGTGTGATATGCACGCACTCCGACGATGGTATCATTGGTTCAGAGACAAAGCTTGTGAATCACTTCAAGCAAGAAGATCAAGACGTTGGCCCGTACGTGGCCTTAAGCGACCGGATGAAAGCGAAAAAAATCGAGATTGCGGCCCTGAAAGCTGAGATTGCGAAAACCAAAAGAAAGAAGAAGAGGGCCACGAAACAACAAATGATGGATGTCCGCGAAGAGGAAGAACAACTCAAAGGACTGACCAGAGACTTCGCGCGTGTCGAAGCAGAACGTTTTGCCTTCCTCGTTGAAACCAGAAATGCCTTGGTCACAGAACAGATGCAGGACGCCATGCAGAGTCATCTACCACCTAGCCATGTGCTAGAGGTTCACTGCATTTCAAACTCCCATTACACCGGATTGAATCGGGCCGGCATTCGTGGGCCTAGATTAACCGCTGAGACCACTGGCATCCCCAGACTACGCGCCAACACCATTGCCCTGGTGGCGCTCGAGCTGCTGAACACGCTTGAAAAGTACGTCACCTACGACGTCGAAGCCATGCTCACAGAGCTCGAACTCTTACTTAAGACTGCTCCGACTGACCGACGAGTGGAGCTAGTTGCTTTAGCAAGCCGACCACGAGACGCGCTTCCGGCCATGGTCGATACCAGGCTCTCCAGCCTTGCCAACAGCCTTCAGACTATGATCGAAGGCACTTTGCAGCAAGCCATGCCTGAAGCATCGAAGACTTCCCTAGAACAGCTAGCCAAAAAGAAGAATAAGCACTGGAAGACGATCGCGGCTTTCATCCGCAACGAAGGAAACCATGCCACCAAATTGTGTCCGAAGGAATCATGGAATGAGAATTTCATGAAATATTTCAAGGATGTGATTGTCGCCAGCTTGGACTCACTTGGAAAGATTCGCGCACAGCTCACTGGAGACCTTGAGAGTGGGATCGTTGCCAACTTGAACAAATTTAGCAAAGGCATTGAAGGTATCTATGCTTTCTTGCTTCTACTCGCTAGCTTCGGCGTACTGACGACACTTTAGACTTTCCAGCGAACTTCCCGAAAGATGATCTGGCTTCCTCGATTGAGACCTACATCCGCGGTATCCGCTATGCCTTCACCTCTGACGCGGCAGAGTACCACAAGGACTCCGCGTAAGTTTCTCGGCTTATTTCTACCTTCAACACGTGTACTGACGATATCAGTAAACTTCTGATGGACATAAGCCAGGACAGCATGAGGAACCCCTTCACCAACAAGATGCGGCCCGTGTACCAAGCGTGCAAAGAAGACAAAGGCACCGGCGTCACCCAACGCTCTATTGATCGTATTGGTGGCGTCCTTTCCAACACATCATCTTCGTCGCCTTTCGCTTCCCTTCAACGCGGAACCTCAAGGTCGTTCGGTTCAGCGGACAAAAAGCACGTCAGAGACAACTTGAGCAAGTCCATCTCGTGCATTCTCGACCAAGTGTACGAAAGTATGGACGGGCTACTCAGCGAAGAGGTAGTGGATGAGGCGGAACTGGCGGCCAGAGCCGACCTCAAGCAATTCCTTCCGTCCGTCAAAGCTGCCTGGGTGCAGGTCGACAAGGACCTGAAAGCCATCGTGGCTAAGTATGAGTAGCCTGAGGTAATGATGGAGTCCGAATGAGGCTATCTGGTGTGACGATTGTTGTACTACTACGGAATTGGGAGAGCGGAAGCGGACCAAGTGGTACCAACGTGCGATAGCGAGCACGTACGACGAGACCGTGAGGTCAAAGAGAGTGCTTCAGGTCACATATTAAAATGCAGTTTTCCCAGCTCGAGTCCCTGCTGCTCTTTCTTGCAGTAACACCTCAACAAACATGCATAGCCTCTAGAAGGCGAGCACAGAATTGGCAGTAAAGAACTTCGCAGGCTCTTCTCTTTATGTCGTGCAAACATGACACGAAAATGTCTTTGTATAGCAGCTAACTCAAGCAAAGGACTACTGACAGATAAATACCCATCAACAATCTTACCACAACCATCAAACCCAACACCGACACCGACACCGACACCGACACGCCAGCCAAGCATGGAAACCATCACTATTATCAACACGATCTTGACCAATGATGATCCCGACCTCATGATCGTCTGTCGCGACGGCCGACAGTTCAAAGTCCACAAGTCCATCTTATGTTCACACTCCCCGGTCCTGACCGCAGCATGCGCAATAGACATGAGAGAGAGACATACCGGAGTCATCGAGCACAAGGAATTCGACAGCGATACCGTGGAGTTGATGGTTCAATTTATTTACGCAGGGGCGTACCTGGTGACGAAGCGTCCGACTCACTTGTGGTTGTTAGAGATGCAAGAGAAGATGGAAAAGGCGAAAAGAAGGGCGGAGAATGCGGAGGTTGAGGAGACAGAGGCGGAGAATACAAAGGCGGAGAAGACAGCAGCCGAATTGGAGAAGTTGGAGGACCAGATGAATGATTTTAGCAGAGGCGTGAGAGGTGCGAGAGGTTTGCTGCTGCCTCTGCAGCCGCCGATGCCGTTGCAAACAGAGTCGTACAGGCAAGCAGCTGCACATTCATTACGCGAAAGGTTTGCTGCCGTTGCAGACAGAGCCGCACAGGCAAGTAGCAGCACACCCATTGCATCTTCGCAGGATTCTCAGGATTCTGACGATGGCTACTCTGAGTATCTGGATTGGAGCTCCGATGAAGCATACACCCTTGACCTAGGTGGCGAAGGCACGTCTTCAGACAACGAGAGCAAGGTCGTCCATGAGCAACACAAGCTGATCACCCACGCCCAAATGTACGGCCTAGCCGACTACTACCAGATGGAAGACCTAAGCCAGTATGCCTTGGAAAACTTCATAACAGTTGCAGAGGGCGGATTCGACCTACAACTGACACCGAGGACTTTCATCGAAGTCGCGAGAGAGGTCAGGGCAAGAACCGATGCACTTGACGATCCACTACGCGCCAGCTTGATCGAGCTTTTCATGAGGCATGCATCGGATTTATGCGAGGACCACTACTTCGTCAATCATCTAGGCGGCGCAGGACTGATCGGTATTGCTGCAGACATGTTGGACGCTGTTGCACAGCAAATTCGCAGCGACGATCAAGAGTATCATGCTCGGAGGAGGGAGTTGATGACTGTTCAACGCGCGCTGATCGGGGCAGCGGGCTTGTGATGACATGATGTGGGCGGTTACCAATTGTCCCGATCGTATGAAGTTGTCATGGGCAATTGGAGAGCGGCGCGATCTGTAGATTGTTGGAGGGGCGTGTTACCGCAAAGTCCCCCACTGAAGGGAAAGATGGAGGGAACAGCTGAAGATGACGATGAGGGCGATATGAAGAGACCTCTGGGAGTTGACAAAACTGGCAAAGAAGATCGGTGGAGACGCGTACTTGAAACATATCAAATGACCACAAACTGCGCCTGCTAACTACACTGTTACCATACACGTTTCACCATCTTGCCGCACACAACTACAGCCACTGCTGCTAAGCACATTTTTCTCGCAAATCTCCTAGCTTTCATCCAGTCCTTCGCTCTACTAGACGAACGAAAGCTCTCCTTGTCGTTGCCTAAAGGGAAAGGTTGATCTGGCTTGTCTACTTCCAAGAAGTTGCAAAGCGGTCCCCACCCCTCTCGTACATCGTATTCCAAGAGTTTTCCAGCTGGGACAAGAGATCTCAACTCTGCAGAATGCTGCTCGAAAACTCGTTTCGCGTTTCTGTCGAAATCCCCTTCAAAGAAACGCGAAAACATCATCGCATACATCGGGGCCCACAGGCGGTGGCCCCAATCCACGAAGGATAGCCAGTACAAAACTTTGTCGTTGTATCTCCAGTAGAGAGTCGCCCGGATCGATTCGACCCATGCATCAGGATCACGGGTCGTCAGGACGACCTTAGCATCTGGGTAGGCAGCGATCAATTCTGGTCCAAAGCAAGCAGCTGGGAAGTCAGTGACGGCCTGGAATTGGTGGTAAGCACAATAAATTGTTTGTGAGACTGCGGGTCCGATCGTCCTACCATGCAGTGTCCCAGGAGCTGGTCCCATTGCTCTAGACCAAAAGTTCCCTTGCCGTCGTACTTTGCTTCCAGAGCCTCAATCCACATTTCACAATCTCGTGGGTATTTGCCAGAGCAGTTCGCCATGTGGTAAGTGTCCTCATAGCCCAGAATCTGCAGCGCCCGCTTGAGAGATTTTGTGCCGGTTCGTCCGCATCCAAGGGCAAGAACCTTCATGGGAACCACACGACGGCATTGTTTGCGGTCGATGTCGACTTCTGTGTCGTACTCCATGTTTGGAACTGGTGGGTCTATGTCAGCCTGCTAGAGTGAAAAGAGCGAAGTCAGCAAAGCTGCTATCAGCGGAGGAGAGGAGGTATGTAACCCCTCTCGCAAACCTACAGCAGGCACAACGGTCTCCGACCAAGCGGATCCTTGGATGCTTTCGTACTTGCGTTACAGAAGAACTTTATCGGAATAACATGACAAATGCCCGGCGGCAGCGACGATGGGTGCAAGGATGGGACATTGTGCCATCAGAGAAGACTCATATTGATGATACAAGGCTGGAGGAGCAAAAGGCTGCGCAGATGCTTGTCAAGAAGCCTAGAGGTGATAATCGTGTGAGCCGGCCCATCAGGGGATTTGTGTGTATCAATGAACAATCATCCAGCTTAATGGTACTGTGTCAAGTCTTTCCCAATCGTTTTGCGGTTTTAATTTTGCGACATGGCTGGCACGACCAGGCGTGAAAGCCATTGTCGACGAAAACAATGGCGATTTCTTTTCACCGCATCGGCTCGAAATTGTCCAAGTCTGTCAATGTGGTATGGAAGGATAGTTCTTGACGCTCAGTGATTCGCTGTGGTGAAGGAGCAAGTATATTGGGAGATCAGATAATTGCAACTGTATTTTGCGCAGTTTCTAAGGAGAGGTGTCGATCTCACTTCTCAACGCCCCCTAACTCGGTGCCCGCATACGAGCTCTCGTTGGCAACGCGTGCTTCTCATTTAATACACCTATAGATACTACTATTGTCGTTATCGCTATCATCACCACGCGTCCCTAACGAAGCTATACTATCACCTACCGAGGCCCTAACCTCCGCGTAGCAGTAGTAGTAGTAGTAGTAGCCTCCTCTTGTCTTAGACGAAGTAATATAAGCTGAATTAGAGGCGTAAATATAAGCCGAAATCGAGGCTGATACGTAGGCCTAGTACGAAGAACTGCAAATAGCTATATAGCTCGTAATAGATAAAGAGGTAGAATTATTAGATAGAGATGATAGTAATAAGGAAGATAGACCTCCGTTTACACGCTTTTAACTACTTTAAGAACGAAGAGAACTATATAAAAAACCACAAAAACAACGGTATTAATAAGCATACTGCTAGTCGGCGGTGCTAATCTAAAAACTCCGTATGCTAAGATCTTATAGGGGCGTTGAGAAGTGAAATCGACACCTCTCCTTAGAAACCGCGGTATTTTGGATCGAGGCTAGGAGGCTAGGAGATGAAGAGTTAGAGATTGAGAACGAGAACGAGAACATCATTTTGGATCTAACCGCATCTGTCTGTGTATGCTCTGCATTAGTGCATCAATCTTAGTTGTGCAGTCGTTTTGTACAAATCAACAACTACCTCAGCAGCTGGATATCTTTTGCTTACTGAGACAAAATTGTCTTGTCGTGAAACCCATATAAGGGAGCAGCCGGATCTTTCCATGGAGACACATTGCATACTGAACCAACTCCCAGCATCCGAACACTCTCCCAAAATTAATTCACCTACGTTTCCCGCTTTCCATTGTCTAACAGCCAACTTTCGTCGCACAACATCCAATCCAAATTAAATAAAGTAAAATGCCTCTCGGAAGCTGTTTCTGCGGCAAAATCAAGGTCAAATACACAGGCACTAGTATCACAGCGGCAAGTCCGCCCGTCATCTCGCTCTACTCCGGGCTTGGTCTTTCATCCTAACAATGAACAGGGAATCTGCCATTGTCTAGACTGCCGCAAGGTCTCTGGCTCGCCCTACACACTCAATTTTCTCTCACAGCGATCCGAGCTCGAAGTGACGGGAGAGCCGAAGGAAATCGTCAAAACCGCCGATAGCGGCAACATGGTCAAAAATTACTTTTGTCCGGATTGTGGTGAGTTTCTAGTCATCATTCCCATGCGCAAGTTTGCTGACGCGATGTTCTTCTTACAGGAACACCGTTATTCGGAGGCAGCGTTGGTGCAGACGGAAAGCTTGAAGGAGCTTTGGTCATCCGGGCTGGGATATTCGAGGACGAGAATCTGCTTTCGAAGTGCAAGCCAATTGTGGAGATCTTCACTTCACAGCGGCTAGATTGGATTGTGCCTGTGGAAGGATGCAAGCAAATTGAAGGGATGTTGCCCTCGCATTAGCCATTTCTATACTTCACATACTAGGCGCCGCCCAGTCAACATTCCCCAAATCGTCAAGGAAAGACAAGTCTTCCAAGTTGACAGGGTAGTTCGGGTCGAGATAGGTGCCGAATATGTCGTCGATTCCTTCAAACAATTCCTGTCCGACGTCCAGTTGCGTGACGGCACCTCCATCAGTTTCATTCGCGGGCTCAGCCATGTCGCGGCGGAGTAGATTGCGGCTCGTCGTAGGCAAAGGTTCGACATCGGTATTGTGCTGCCCGTCAACGACGGGCTCACCGTTATCTCTGCAAGCGCTTGCGAATCCGGCCAACATGCGCTGATCTTTCGACGGGCGCTGAACTCGGAAGGGTGAGAGGTTAGGAGCACGGCGCAGCTCGTCGGTGACTTTCTGCGCCAGCGTCGCCATGGCATCTGAGGAAGAGTAAGTCCGACGCAGATTGTTGAGAATGACACAGCAAGCTTCAAAGTCCATGCGAGCGTCTTCTTGCAAGTGGCGAAGTTGGTCTTGGCGGAGGCGTTGGTACGAGACCGAAAGAGCTAGAGAGATGGCGTATGGCAGTATTGGCAGAGCGTGCAATGTGGCTAATCGGTCTGGTCTCATCATCCGAGTGATTTGTATTGCCGATATGCTTTGACGCACGTAGGATGGGGTCGTTAGACTTTGGACATCCTTGACGCCTTTGCTCCTATGTGAGAGTACCGCCGTGACCAGATATGCGAGGTGCAGTGTTGCTAGTAGTGCGGGCGACAATATCCATCCATTCAACTCGTCGATGATCTCCTCAAATCCTGGAAAGACGTCCTCCCAGCCAGTTACAGTTGGAGGATTACCAGGGCGGTAAAAGCCGATCACATCATTCATGATATGCGCAATCCTCAATAAAATCTCAAATGCAGGAAACTCGCTCTCGCCCTTCTCGAATGGTTCTATCGCGATGTCATGATCCGCCATGATAATCGGGCGGCCGTTGATCGCTGCATTGAAGCGATCGAGGGTCCAGATGGTCCAAAAGAGTAGCTTCATAGGTCTTGTACTCCGAGTTGGAAGACTTGACTGCTGTCCAAGATGCAACCCGAGAGTTTGACAGTGATGCATAGCCTGAGTCACAAACATCGATGCGTCCTCTGCGCCATCTGGCCCTTCGATATGGAACGATATGAGTGCATTCATTCTTATCAGGGTCAACCTGTCGTAACGACCTGAATTTGCAAGCGCTGATTTGACGGAAGATTGTAGGCTACTACAAAAGTCCCTCGGTGCGACTGGAGTGTCCGAGTCCGGCAAGTGCAGTAGCTGCTCTGCTTCCTTATCTTTGGCAGCAACAATGCAGATTGCGTACAGATACGCTTCGGGCACGACGCCAGCCGCGAATGCTTCTCGGAACTCCAGCTCGTCGATCAGAGGAAGCATAGGGTGTATTTTGCGGAAGTACACATCCACTAAACCGGCGATCTGCGAGGAAGTTGGCTTCGGCATCAGATCATGAGCTTCGCTCGCAGCACCGGAGGTCGCTGCATCTCTCTGCCTGATCAGCTCATTCCATTCCTGTTTGTCGACCCAGACGCCAACGTTTGCCGTGGCTTTGGCGCCCGGGTGTCGTGGACGAGAAGAATTACGCTCCAAGAATCCAGCTTCTGGGTGCAAGTCACTAATAAATTGCTGAGCTGTTGAATCCATCAAAGCAGAGAGCGACATCCGTCTCTGGGTGCTTTTCCGGTTGTTGCCGTTGCCGCTCGAAGTTCCATTCGGAAGACTCTGCGGCGTGGCATTATCGCCAGAGAAGGCCGGCGACGTATCAGCGGCAGAAGATTGGTGCCTTGAGCCATTGGTAGCAGGCGAATCGACCTTGTCCCGGGTTGTTTGATTCCTTCCAGTGGCAAAATGTACACATCTTTTCTAATCGAAGGCTTGTTAGCTTGCCTATGGCATACGTAGCATCAATCAATAGGACTCACTTTGCGCGAACGGCAAGTTTCGCAGGCTTTGGCTAGTCGACGACGCTTAGGTCCATCGCCTGAGAACTGCGAGACGAAAGTGTAGTCCATGGATACTGCCAGGTTGACAACCGTTCCTCGCCGATGCCCGGATATGAATGGAGTGGACCGGGCGTTCCAAGGCGTCGTCGTAACTCGTTGCCGATCACAGAGCCTCCAGTCGCGGGCAGCTCATCCTTGGATTCGAATCACGTGGGATGTGATATATGCATGCACAAGTAGCAAAAGACGTCAAGCTGCGGCAATCGTCCGATGTGTGAGGTGCGGCGTGGGCGTGAAGGAGCAAACATTCGTGTCGCCTGCCGTCAAAGTGGAGCAGTCCAAGAAGCGTGCGCTTGGCCGACGTCGTTCATTGGCTGGCCCTTGGAATCGCCTGCCATACATGCTCATGACACTTGACACTTGACTTCCATTCGTACATAGTATTTCCCATAAACTCATACTTGACAGGACTTGATAAAGGGCTTTGAGACTAATAGGCCTTCACTCTTCTCAGATCTCTCTCAAGAACATGACATTGACCTGAAGTTCTAAACTCTACTTCTAGCAAAAGTCAAAGATAAACTCGGAAGCAAATTACATCGATACAACACAGAACAAAACCAGAAAATACAGCTACACATCGAGCATCGACCGTCTTCAACATGACCATACCCGACACTCTTAGAAGCAATATCCTCATAATAGGCGGCACCGGCCTGGTAGGCGAGCACATCAGCAACGCCATCGTCTCCGCCCGCCACAACTTCAACCGCATTGGCCTCTTTACCTCAACAAACACCCTTTTCACCAAAGCCGACTTCATCGAAGACCTCCGCGTCCGCGGCGTCGAGATCATCGCTGGCGACCTCCGCCTTGCCGACGACGTGCGCGAAGCTTACGCCGGCTTCGACACCATCGTCTCGTGCGTCGGGCGGCAAGTGATATCCGCGCAACTCGACTTGATCAAGATTGCAGATGCGCACCCGGATGTGCGCCGTTTCTTCCCGTCCGAGTATGGGACTGATGTTGCGCATAGTGCGACCAGCAGCTCTGAGTTGCCGCATCAGGCGAAGCTGAAAGTGCGTGCTGCGTTGGCGGCTTGTCGCTCGCTCGAGTACACGTTCGTCGTCACAGGGCCGTATGGGGATGCGGATCGAGGGTTGTATCTCAGCGCAGCACCGGAGGAGACCGAAGTCAGCGGGTCATTCGACGTGAAGCGCAAGCGGGCGGTATTGCTCGGCGACCCGGATGGCGAGATCAACTTGACGACGATGCGGGATGTTGGTAAGCTCGTGGTCGCTGCCCTTTGCCACCCGATGGAAGCGAAAAATCGAGCCCTGTTGTGCAACTCATTCACAACGACGCCACGTGCGATCTTGAAGGAGTTTGAGAAACAGACTGGTGGTGACGCTTGGGAAGTTGGACTTACTGATCTTGAGACGCTGAAGGGGCTCGAGAAAGAGGCATGGGCGAGGAAGGACGCTCGCGCTGTGCCGCTTTCACTGAGGCGAATTTGGTCTGATGGTGGAACTTTGTACGGGCAAAAACGCCACAATGCAGTGATTGGGATGGACGATGGTGTTGATTCGCTTCAAAGTGCTGTTGGGCAAGCTATCAAGGTGCAGACTACGTAAGCAAACCGTCACAGCCAGAGGCCTGAAAGGTCTGCGAGATCATACGAGTGATGTAGTTGTGAGAAACTGCCAGGAGACACGCTCCGAGCTCTCACGATGAAAGCTGATGGTACCGAACTGATAGAACTATTAACATGAAGACCATAGAGGGG
>Ga0265798_10010561_pt1 | contig 11374 bp, 12 predicted proteins | sample P3T30metagenome_FD_192430 | JGI IMG/M metagenome (GOLD analysis project Ga0265798, IMG submission 192430) | Plant litter microbial communities from East Loma Ridge, Irvine, California - P3 T30 | ecosystem: Environmental > Terrestrial > Plant litter > Unclassified | place: USA: California... | reverse complement strand
CATCGCGGAAATCCGCTGACGTAAGATGTTAGGTCCGAAGATGTGGGCAGTATAAAAAGGTCCAGCCAGTGCTTTTCACTGTATGCAAGGCTATATTTGGCGACAATTCTCGGCCATCAGCGCTTTAACGGAGGGGCATCGCCTGTGCGTACCCAGCACCAGAGCAAACGCGAACTCGACAAGATCGACCGCAACATCCTGCGCATCCTGCAGGCCGACGGGCGCATGTCGTTCACCGAACTGGGCGAGAAGGTCGGCCTGTCGACCACACCGTGTACCGAGCGAGTCCGCCGCCTGGAGCGCGAAGGCATCATCATGGGCTATTACGCCCGGCTCAATCCGCAGCATCTGCGCGGCAGCCTGCTGGTGTTCGTCGAGATCAGCCTGGACTACAAGTCGGGCGACACCTTCGAAGAATTTCGCCGCGCCGTGCTCAAGCTGCCCCATGTACTGGAATGCCATCTGGTGTCGGGTGACTTCGACTACCTGGTCAAGGCACGTATCTCGGAGATGGCGTCCTACCGCAAGCTACTGGGCGATATCCTGCTGAAACTGCCCCACGTGCGCGAATCCAAGAGCTACATCGTCATGGAAGAAGTGAAGGAGAGCCTGAACCTGCCGGTGCCGGACTGATCCACAGACGCTTCAGACCAGCACCTGACGCGTACTGGCGATCAGCTTGTGCACCTGATGTTCCACGGCAGGGTCGATCAGCTCGGTGGGGCGCCGTCCGTTGGGGCACGGCAATGTCGGCGTGGTCCCGAACAGCCGGCAGATCAGCGGGCGCTCCTCGTACACCGTGCATCCCTGCGGCCCCAGGTGCACACAGTCGAGGCGGGCCATCGCGGCCTCCTGCTCGGCGGCCGTCTTGCGCGGCAGCCGGGCCATTTCCTCGGACGATGTGGTCACCGGACCGCAGCAGTCGTGGCAGCCCGGCACGCATTCGAACGAGGGAATCTGCTCGCGAAGAAAGCGGAGCTTGTGGCTGTTGCAGCTCATGACGGGTCACCTGGTGGGCAAGGCGCCATTGTGCCGCGCGGTTGCCGCCATGGGAAACCCCGGCTTATGCTGCGTCAGGTTTTCCACACACTGCCATCAGGACCCTATCCATGAATGCTCACGCCGAGCACGCCGCTTCGTACTACGCCGCCAGCCTGCACCGGCAGCCGGTATACCCGCCCCTGCTGGGTGAGGTCAGCGTCGACGTCTGCGTGGTGGGCGGCGGTTTCTCCGGGCTCAATACCGCGATCGAGCTGGCTCAGCGCGGGCTCAGCGTCGCGCTGCTCGAAGCCCACCAGATCGGCTGGGGCGCCAGTGGGCGCAACGGCGGGCAATTGATTCGTGGGGTCGGCCACGGCCTGGAGCAGTTCCGCAAGGTCATCGGCGACGACGGCGTGCGCGACCTGACCCTGATGGGGCTGGAAGCGGTCGAAATCGTGCGCCGGCGCATCGACCAGCATCGTATCGAGTGCGACCTGACCTGGGGCTACTGTGACCTGGCCAACAAACCGGCCCAGTTGCAGGGCTTCATGGAAGAAGCCGAGGCGCTGCGCAGCCTGGGCTACGCGCATGAGTTGCAGATCGTCGAAGCGCAGGACATGCGCAGCGTGGTCGGGTCGGATCGCTACCACGGCGGCCTGGTCGACATGGGCTCCGGCCACCTGCATCCGCTGAACCTGGCCTTGGGTGAAGCCGAGGTGGCGCGGCAGCTCGGCGTGCAGCTTTTCGAGCACTCGCGGGTGACACGCATCGAGTATGGCCCGCAGGTGCGCGTGCACAGCGCTCAGGGCCAGGTACGGGCACGCTACCTGGTGCTGGGCTGCAATGCCTACCTGAACGATCTCAACCCACAGCTGAGCGGCAAGGTGCTGCCCGCAGGCAGCTATATCATCGCCACCGAGCCGCTGGATGCCGAGCAGGCGCGGCAGTTGCTGCCGCGCAACACGGCGGTGTGCGACCAGCGCGTGACGGTCGACTACTACCGATTGTCTGCCGATCGGCGCTTGCTGTTCGGCGGTGCCTGTCACTATTCAGGGCGTGACCCGAAGGATATCGCCCAGTACATGCGGCCCAAGATGCTCGAGGTGTTCCCGCAACTGGCGGATGTGCGCATCGACTATCAGTGGGGCGGCATGATCGGCATCGGCGCCAACCGTTTGCCGCAGATCGGCCGGCTCAAGGAACAGCCCAACGTGTTCTATGCCCAGGCATACTCCGGGCACGGCCTGAACGTTACCCATCTGGCCGGCAAGCTGCTTGGCGAGGCCATCAGTGGCCAGGCCAGCCGCGGCTTCGACCTGTTCGCCAAGGTCCCGCACATGACCTTTCCTGGTGGTCGTCACCTGCGCTCGCCGCTGCTGGCGCTGGGCATGCTCTGGCACCGGTTCAAGGAACTGGGCTAAAGCTGCGAACGCTCCAGCTGCCCAGGACCCGGCACCACTACACGCGCCAGAACGGCTTCAAGCCTTCGCTACGCGCCTGCTGCGCATCCAGGCCGATATCGCGCAATTGGTCCTTGTCCAGTTCCAGCAAGGCTGGCCGTGTGCGCAGGCGATGCAGCATCAGCGCCCAACGTCCCAGGTCTGCCGGTGCGCGCTCGGCGCAGGGGCGCAGCCTCGGCTCTTCCAGCAATTCTTCGGTGCGCAGCAGCAGACGTACATCGGTCAAGCCGTTCATGGCCGTTCTCCTTGAAGTGTTTGGACAGCAAGGCCATGGTGCCGCAGCCGAGGGCATCTCATACAGATTCAAAAAGGGCTTATGTTTTCCATACAGCCAGCTGACCTACCGGTCTGAATGCTGTATTTTGGGCGCATCTGTATGGTTACCCGCGCGAGCGACCCTATGACCCTGTACATGAACCTCGCCCAGCTGCTCACTCAGCGCATCGAACAGGGCCTCTATCGCCCCGGCGATCGACTGCCCTCGGTGCGCGCCCTGAGCATCGAGCACGGCGTCAGCCTGAGCACCGTGCAGCAAGCCTATCGCCAGCTCGAAGACCACGGCTTGGCGGCACCGCGGCCCAAATCCGGCTATTTCGTGCCCACCGTCCGTGAGCTGCCGGCGCTGCCAGCGGTAGGCCGGCCCATGCAGCGTCCGGTGGAAATCTCGCAGTGGGACCAGGTGGTCGAACTGATGCGCGCCGCGCCGCGTGATGATGTGGTGCAGCTGGGCCGCGGCATGCCCGATGTCAGCAGCCCGACCCTGCGCCCCCTGCTGCGCGAGCTGGCCCGCCTGAGCCGACACCAGGCCATGCCAGGCCTGTACTACGATTCGCTGTACGGCACCCAGGCCTTGCGCGAGCAGATCGCCCGGTTGCTGGTGGACGCCGGTTGCCAGTTGAGCATTGGCGAACTGGTGGTCACCACCGGCTGCCACGAGGCGCTGTCGGCCAGCGTGCGCGCCATCTGCGAACCCGGCGATATCGTCGCCGTGGACTCGCCGAGCTTCTTCGGCGCCATGCAGACGCTCAAGGGCCTGGGCATGAAGGCTCTGGAAATCCCCACCGACCCGCTGACCGGCATCAGCCTGCAGGCGCTTGAACTGGCATTGGAGCAGTGGCCGATCAAGGCCATACAGCTGACGCCCAACTGCAACAACCCATTGGGCTACGTCATGCCCGAAGCCCGCAAGCGCGCGCTGCTGACGCTCGCCCAGCGCTTCGACGTGGCGATCATCGAGGACGATGTGTATGGCGACCTGGCTTTCAGCTACCCACGTCCGCGCACGATCAAGTCGTTCGACGAAGACGGCCGAGTGCTGTTGTGCAGTTCGTTCTCCAAGACCCTGGCGCCGGGTCTGCGGATCGGTTTCGTTGCCCCGGGCCGCTACCTGGAACGGGTGCTGCACATGAAGTACATCGGCACCGGGTCGACATCGACACAGCCGCAGCTGGCCATCGCCGAGTTCATCAAGGGCGGCCACTACGAACCGCATCTGCGGCGCATGCGCACCCAGTATCAGCGCAGCCGCGACCTGATGATTGACTGGGTCACTCGTTACTTTCCCGCCGGCACCCGCTGCAGCCGCCCGCAAGGCGGGTTCATGCTGTGGGTCGAATTGCCCGACGGCTTCGATACCCTCAAGCTCAACCGCCTGCTGCTCGACCAGGGGGTGCAGATCGCCGTGGGCAGCATTTTTTCGGCGTCGGGCAAATACCGTAATTGCCTGCGCATGAACTTCGCCAGCAAGCCCACGCCGCAGATAGAGGCCGCGGTGCGCGCGGTGGGCAACTGCGCACGGCAACTGCTGGTGGAAAATCCACACCCCGATGCCGACCTTTGACGGCCCGCCAGGGTCGAACTGCACGCCTCCCCCTCTGCCAAGGATGATCGCTTTGCCCTGCCCCAGGCTGTTACCGCTGCTGTTGACCTTGATCCTGGCCCTGCAAGGCTGCGCCAGCGTGAACGCGCCGCGGGACTACAGCGAAATGTTACCGGCCGAACAATCGGCCTTCGGCAGGTCGGTGCAGGCTCAGGTACAGGCCCACCACGGACAGTCGGGGTTCCGCCTGTTGTCGAGCAGCGATGAGGCGTTTCGCGCACGCGCCGAATTGATCCGCAACGCCCAGGGCAGCCTCGACCTGCAGTACTACATCGTCCACGACGGTTTCAGTACCCGGGCGCTGGTCGACGAGCTGCTCAAGGCCGCCGACCGCGGCGTGCGCGTGCGCATCCTGCTGGACGACACCACCAGCGATGGCCTGGACAAGACCATCGCCACCCTGGCCGCGCATCAGAACATCCAGATCCGCCTGTTCAACCCGACGCACCTGGGCCGATCCACCGGCGCCACGCGTGCAGTGGGCCGCCTGCTGCAACTGTCCCGGCAACACCGGCGCATGCACAACAAACTGTGGCTGGCCGACAACAGCGTGGCCATCGTCGGCGGGCGCAACCTGGGCGACGAATACTTCGACGCCGAGCCGGACATGAACTTCACCGACATCGACCTGCTCGGCTTCGGGCCGGTGGCCCAGCAACTGGGGTACAGCTTCGATCAGTACTGGAACAGTGCGCTGAGCCAGCCGATCGCCAACTTTCTGTTCACCGTTCCCACGGCCAGGCACCTGGCGTCCACGCGCGTGCGCCTGGAGCAGTCGCTGCTTGAATCCAGACGCCAGCACCATGTCCTCTACGAACGCCTGATGACCTATCAGAGCGCGCCACAGATGGACATCTGGCGGCAGCAACTGATCTGGGCCTGGGGCCAGGCGCTGTGGGATGCACCAACCAAGGTGCTGGCCCGCGGCGAGCCCGACCCGCACCTGCTGCTGACTACCCAGCTCGCGCCTGAGCTGACCCGGGTCAAGCATGAACTGATGTTGATCTCTGCCTATTTCGTACCGGGCGAGGCTGGCCGCGACTACCTCACCGGGCGCGCCGACGCCGGGGTCGACGTCAGCCTGTTGACCAATTCACTGGAAGCCACCGATGTGCCCGCAGTACACGGCGGGTACGTGCCCTACCGCAAGGCGTTGCTCGAACATGGCGTGAAGCTGTTCGAACTGCGTCGCCAGCCAGGTGACGATGGCGACGTGTCCCTGAGTTTCACCGGCAGTTCCGATTCCAGCCTGCACAGCAAGGCGATGATCTTCGATGCGCGCAAATCCTTCATCGGCTCGTTCAATTTCGATCCGCGTTCGGTGTTGTGGAATACCGAGGTCGGGGTGCTGGTCGACAGCCCGGAACTGGCAGCGCAGATGCGCCACCTGGCCCATGAGGGCATGTCGCCTGCGCGCAGCTATCAGGTGCGCCTGGAAAATGGCCAGGTGGTATGGGATACCGAGGACCACCAGCAGATGCATACCCTGCATCGCGAACCGGGTGACTGGTGGCGAAGGCTGAACGCATGGTTCAGCGAGGCAGTGGGGCTGGAAAAGATGCTTTGATTCCCCAGCCCCCCTGGCGATGGATCAGAGCTTGATCCAGGTGGCCTTCAGTTCGGTGTATTTGTCGAACGCGTGCAGCGACTTGTCACGGCCGTTGCCCGACTGCTTGAAGCCACCGAACGGCGCGGTCATGTCGCCACCATCGTACTGATTGACCCACACGCTGCCGGCACGCAACGCCTTGGCCGTCAGGTGCGCCTTGGAGATGTCCGCCGTCCATACCGCGGCGGCCAGGCCATAGGCGCTGTCGTTGGCGATGCGCACGGCCTCCTCGGCAGTATCGAAGGTAAGCACCGACAATACCGGCCCGAAAATCTCTTCCTGGGCGATCTTCATGGCATTGGTCACGCCATCGAAAATGGTCGGTTCTACGTAAGTGCCGCCGGTTTCCTCGAGGATGCGCTTGCCGCCCACCAGCAGCGTTGCGCCGCCTTCCTGACCGGCCGCAATGTACGACAGCACGGTGTTCATCTGCTGGGTGTCCACCAGCGCACCGACGTTGGTCGCCGGGTCCAGCGGGTTGCCGGGTTTCCAACCCTTGAGCGCCTCGACCACCATCGGCAGAAAGCGCTCCTTGACCGAACGTTCCACCAGCAGGCGTGAACCGGCCGTACAGACTTCGCCTTGGTTGAAGGCAATGGCACTGGCTGCCGAATCGGCCGCGGCCTGCAGGTCCGGCGCATCGGCGAACACGATGTTGGGGCTCTTGCCACCTGCTTCCAGCCAGACGCGCTTCATGTTCGACTCGCCAGCGTAGATCATCAGTTGCTTGGCGATCCTGGTCGAGCCGGTGAACACCACGGTGTCCACGTCCATGTGCAGAGCCAGCGCCTTGCCCACCGTGTGGCCGTGGCCCGGGAGCACGTTGAGCACACCTTTGGGAATGCCTGCCTCGATCGCCAGCTGGGCGATGCGAATGGCCGTCAGCGGAGATTTTTCCGAAGGCTTGAGAATCACCGAGTTGCCCGTGGCCAGGGCCGGCCCCAGCTTCCAGCAGGCCATCATCAGCGGGAAGTTACACGGCACCACTGCGGCGACCACGCCCACGGCTTCGCGGGTGACCAGGCCGAGCTGATCGTGCGGGGTCGGGGCGACTTCGTCGTAGACCTTGTCGATGGCCTCGCCGCTCCAGGCCAGGGCATTGGCTGAACCAGGCACGTCGATGTTCAGCGAATCGCTGATCGGCTTGCCCATGTCCAATGTTTCCAGAAGCGCGAGCTCTTCGGCATTTTCCCGCAGCAGGCTGGCGAAACGAATCAGGGTGGCCTTGCGCTTGGCCGGTGCCGCCTTGGCCCAGACGCCGGAGTCGAACGTAGCGCGGGCATTCTCGACCGCTCGCTGGGCATCGGCAGCGTCGCAGCTGGCCACCTGGGCCAACAGCCGGCCATCGACGGGGCTTACGCATTCGAAGGTCTGGCCCGACACGGCGTCGGTGTATTCGCCGTCGATGAACGCGCGCCCTTCGATCTTCAGCTGCTGGGCACGTTGTTCCCAGTCAGCGCGAGTCAGAGTGGTCATACGGATCTCCTGTGATTGAATGCAAAGCCCGGCCGTGCAAGGCTGGACGGGGTGACATCGAACCACCCTAAACCACCGGTGTGACGCTTTTCAATATATTTGACACTTGGCGCACAGAGGCCCACGGATGTGCGTTTTATCCAACAAGCGAGGGGTTTCCTGCATGAACATCACCAGCATCGTCGATTTTGCTCAACACAGCGTCGCCCCGGAACGCTACCGGCCTGCGCCCGAGAAGATCCTTGGCGGCGACCCCGAACAGACACTGTTCAACCACTACCAGAGCCCCTGCGGGCAGATGAACGCGGGAGTATGGGAAGGCCAGGTAGGGCAATGGACAGTCAACTATACCGAGCATGAATACTGCGAAATCGTGCAGGGCGTCTCCGTGTTGCGCGACAGCCAGGGCAACGGCAAGACGCTGCGCGCCGGCGACCGCTTCGTGATCCCCGCCGGTTTCAGTGGCACTTGGGAAGTACTGGAAGCCTGCCGCAAGATCTACGTGGTGTTCGAAGCCAAGGATTGAGGCTGCTCCACACACCCCTGTAAGAGCGAGTGCACCTGTGGGAGCGGGTTCTACCCGCGAAAGCACCCCCGCGATCCAGAATTCACACCAAAAAAAAGGCCCGCATCTTTCGATACGGGCCTTTTTCTGGTCGCCAAAATCAATTACTTGATTTTGCCTTCCTTGTACATCACGTGCTTGCGAACAACCGGATCAAATTTCTTGATCTCGATCTTGTCCGGGGTAGTACGCTTGTTCTTGTCGGTAGTGTAGAAGTGACCAGTACCGGCGCTCGAGATCAAACGAATCAATTCACGCATGATAAAGCTCCCTTAGATCTTGCCAGCTTTGCGGATTTCGGCCAGCACGACAGTGATGCCACGCTTGTCGATGATACGCATGCCCTTGGCGGATACGCGCAGGCGAACAAAACGTTTCTCTTCTTCAACCCAGAAGCGGTGATGCTGCAGGTTCGGCAGGAAACGACGACGGGTTTTGTTGTTTGCGTGGGAAATGTTATTCCCAGTCACCGGACCCTTACCGGTAACTTGACAGACTCTCGACATGCCTCAGCCCTCTAAAACCACATGCCCAACCCGGCATGGGTTGGCCGCTTATCTCTCAGTCATTTGGCGCACGGCGCCGCGTTTCTTCAGGGTCTTACCCGCCTCACCGTAAAGGCAGAGGAACAGGGCCCTAGAAAAGAGCGCTGCTTTATACCAGAAACCCTGCGGCGCAACAACTCCAGATGCACAATCGGTGCGCCCAGCTGCGCAGGCATCGGCGCAGGCACAGCACTGGCGGGCGTGCTGCGGCATGACCACTCGTCGCGCAAAAAAACGATTTAGGGATAGTCAACGCTGCTCGACATCTCTAGGGTAGGACTTTTCTCCAGACTGCATAGGCAGATGGGCCCTCGACACGCCAAGGAAACACACCATGCGTCTTGCGACTTTGCCGTTCTTGCTTGCTCCCCTGTTTGCCTCTGCGCTGGTGCATGCCGCGCCTTTGACGGTCTGTACCGAGGCCAGCCCCGAAGGCTTCGACGTGGTGCAGTACAACTCCCTGACCACTACCAACGCCTCGGCCGATGTGCTGATGAACCGCTTGGTGGAATTCGATGCCAAGGCTGGCAAGGTCATTCCCAGCCTGGCGGACAGCTGGAGCGTGTCGGCCGATGGCCTGACCTACACGTTCAAGCTGCACCCCGGCGTCAAGTTTCACGGCACTTCGTACTTCAAGCCGGACCGCGAGCTGAACGCGCAGGACGTGCTGTTCAGCTTCCAACGCATGCTCGACCCAGCCAACCCCTGGCACAAGGTCGCGCAGAGCGGCTTCCCGCATGCCCAGTCGATGCAGCTGCCTGGCCTGATCAAGAACATCGAGGCGCCTGATCCGCTGACCGTGCGGTTCACCCTGGATCATCCCGATGCAACGTTCCTGGCGACCCTGAGCATGGGCTTCGCCTCGATCTATTCGGCGCAATACGCCGATCAATTGATGAAAGCCGGCACTCCGGAAAAGCTCAACAGCCAGCCGATCGGCAGCGGCCCGTTCGTCTTCGTGCGTTTCGAGAAGGACGCCGTGGTGCGCTACAAGGCCAACCCGGACTACTTTGCCGGCAAGCCTGCAGTCGACCCGCTGCTGTTTGCCATCACCCCGGACGCCAACGTGCGCCTGCAGAAACTGCGCCGCAACGAGTGCCAGTTGACCCTGTCGCCCAAGCCACTGGACATCGCCGCAGCCGCCGACGACAAGAGCCTCCAGGTGATCAAGACCGAGGCTTTCATGACCGCGTTCCTGGCCATCAACAGCCAGCACCCACCCTTGGACAAGCCTGAAGTGCGCCAGGCCATCAACCTGGCCTTCGACAAGGACAGCTACCTCAAGGCCGTGTTCGAAGGCACCGCCGAGGCTGCCAATGGCCCGTACCCACCCAATACCTGGAGCTATGCGCGCGACTTGCCAGGCTACAAGCAGGATGCGGCCAAGGCCCGCGAGCTGCTCGCCAAGGCCGGCCTGAAGGACGGCTTCAACACCACCATCTGGACCCGCCCTTCCGGCAGCCTGCTCAACCCCAACCCCAGCCTGGGTGCGCAGTTGTTGCAGGCCGACCTGGCCAAGGTCGGCATCAAGGCCGAGATCCGCGTGATCGAATGGGGCGAACTGATCCGCCGCGCCAAGGCTGGCGAGCACGACCTGCTGTTCATGGGCTGGGCCGGCGACAACGGTGATCCGGACAACTTCCTCACACCGCAGTTTTCCTGTGCGGCCGTGCAGTCGGGGACCAACTTCGCGCGTTACTGCGACAAGGGCCTGGACAAGCTGATCAGTGACGGCAAGGCGGTAACCGACCAGGCTCAGCGCAGCAAGCTGTACCAGCAGGCCCAGGCTCTGATCCAGAAGCAGGCGCTGTGGCTGCCGCTGGCCCACCCGACAGCTGCGGTGCTGGCGCGAAAAGGTGTCGAGGGCTACACCGTCAGCCCGTTCGGCCGGCAGGATTTCTCCAGGGTGTCAGTGGAGAAATAGACAGCCTCTACCGGCCTCTTCGCGGGTAGAACCCGCTCCCACAGTGGATCTGCGTATCACCACAGATCCCTGCAGGAGCGGCTCCCGCTCCTTACATCCACCCGTGCTCGACCATCGACAGTGGCTCACCCTCGCCGATGATGATGTGATCGAGCACCCGCACATCCACCAGCGCCAGTGATTCCTTGAGGCGCAGGGTCAGCGAGCGATCGGCCTGGCTCGGGGTCGGGTTCCCGGAAGGATGGTTGTGCGCCAGGATCAACGCCGCGGCGTTCAAGGCGATAGCCCGCTTGACCACTTCGCGCGGGTACACCGCCGCGCTATCGATGGTGCCGCGAAACAGCACTTCGAAACCCAACGGCTGATGCTTGGTGTCGAGGAACAGGCAACCGAACACTTCCTGGCGCTCGTGACGCAGCTTGGCCTTGAGGTAGCGGCGCACCGACTCCGGATCTTCCATGGCCGGCCCGCGGTTCAACCGCTCGGCCATGTAGCGGCGGTTCATCTCGATGGAGGCCTGCAACTGGGCGTACTTGGCAGGGCCCATGCCGAAATGCTGGCTGAAGGTTTTCTGGTCGGCCTCGAGCAGGGCGCGCAGGCCGCCGAAGCGGATCAGCAGGTTGCGCGCGACGTCCACGGCGCTGTGCCCGGCCACGCCGGTGCGCAGGAATATCGCCAGCAGCTCGCCATCGGAAAGACTACCCGGACCATGCGCCAGCAGGCGCTCACGCGGACGCTCGGCCTCGGGCCAATCACGAATACTCATCCCCACTCCCTGTCTGTGTGCCTCGCTGTTCCATAGCGAGCGCTGTGCTATCTTAACGCAACTTTTTGCACGGCGACCCGGCCCCGGGAGGCGGTTTCACCGTGGTGTTATTACCAGATGATAAAGGCAGGCCTATGCAGCGGCTGTATCGAAAACGCATCATTCTGGG
>Ga0265798_10010560_pt1 | contig 11374 bp, 11 predicted proteins | sample P3T30metagenome_FD_192430 | JGI IMG/M metagenome (GOLD analysis project Ga0265798, IMG submission 192430) | Plant litter microbial communities from East Loma Ridge, Irvine, California - P3 T30 | ecosystem: Environmental > Terrestrial > Plant litter > Unclassified | place: USA: California... | reverse complement strand
GCACCCCGCCACTCGCGCGCCCTACAGCATGGCGCTCAGCACCCTACCCGCCACCAACACCATGGCCTTGATCAGCTGCACTTTCACGTTCGCCGACAATACCTCGTCCGCCACGCTGGCCTTCGACGGCGCCGGTAATCCGGTGCGCGGCCTGGGCAAGGCCGCTGCGCGCACGCAAGCGCTGCGCTCGGGCAGCGTGGTACTGGGCGCGGGCAATACCCGGCGCAGCATCACCGTCGACGGCAGCGGCCGCATCACCATTTCCTGACCATGTTCCCCTCGTTGTCTCTCCGCAGCCGGCGCCACAGCGCCGGCATGACGCTGTTCGAAGCCGTGCTGGCGCTGCTGCTGCTGGCCGTGTGCCTGGTGCCGGCGGCGAGCGCGCTGCGCGGCGCCATCGCCGCGCCGCTCGACAACGAAGCGGCGGCGCGCGCGCTCGACTGCGTCAGCTCGCGCATGGAAACCGTGCTGGCCGAACCCTATGCGCGCTTGCTGGCCAGCGCCGGCGACCTTAGCAAACCGTCGGCCTACTCGACGCCGGAGGCCGACGGCTGCCCGGCGGTGTCGGTGTTCATCACCCGCTACGGCAACGACAAGACCGCCCAGCTGGGCGCGACCGGCAATGGCGAACACCTGCTGTATGTGGGCGCCGAGCTGGCCGCCGCCGGCGCCGCCAACCGCTTTCCCCTCGTGACGCTGGTGACGCGATGAAGACGCCGCCCACCCTGCAAGGATTTACCCTGGTCGAACTGCTGGTGGCGCTGGCCATCGGCGCCATCATCCTGCTGCCGCTGGCCGATCTGCTGCGCAGCAGCGCCGACAGCGCAAAGATGGTGCACACCCGGCTCGACCTGCATGCCGAAGCCGGCTTCGCCATGGAGCGCATCGCCGGCAAGGCGGCCGGTATCGCCCTGCCCCCGGACGGCGCCGCCAAGGCCAGGGCAGTCAAGGCCGAGGACGAGACCCGCAACTGGCTCGCGCTGCTCGGCTTCTCGCACGACCAGGGCGCGCGCCAGTTGCTCGAAGCGGTGGCCGGCGCCAAGCCGCCCGCCAACGCGATCGTCGCCGCCGACGTGGCGCGGGTCGAACTGACGTCGCCCGCCACCGACAACGCCATGCCCGTGCTGCGCATCGCCCTGACGCTGGCCGGCGCCGACGCCGGCGCGCCCGCCGTGGCCCGGGTGCGCACGGTGCGCATCGGAGCCATGCCATGAGGTTGCGGCGCCAGCAAGGCGCGCTGCTGCTGATGGTGTCGCTGGCGCTGGCCACGATCGCCGCGCTGGCGCTCGGCATGAACCGCGCCGCCGGCGTCGACGCCGGGTCGGTGCGCCGCGACTACGAGATGCGCGCCGCCGGCTACCTGGCCGAAGCCGGGGTAGCCTCGTCGAAATGGGTCAACGAAGTAAGCGGCTGCACCAGCAAGTCGCTGACATCGGTCGCGCTGGGCGCCGGCACTTTTTCGGCCACGGTACCCGAATCGAAGGGCAAGGCCAAGAAGCTCGACATCACGGCCAGCGGCGCGCTCAATGGTGCGCTTAACGGTGATACCGTACGCACCCTGGCGCCGCGCCAAGTCACGCTGTACGACCTGCTCAACATCGAAACGGTCAAGCTGACCAAGGGCGCGCGCAACGTTACCATCGACATGTGGAAGTCCGAATACGACGACGAAGACCCGCTGGTGCTGACCTTCGACACCTCGCACGCGCTGCTGTACTGGGACATCAACGACATCAAGAAAGACGCGCGGGTGCTCTCGGCCAGCCTGACGCTGACGCACGCCCCGTTCAGCGGCGCAATGGGCACGGTGGCGCTGCACCGCGTCACCACGCGCTGGAACGACGACGCCAACTGGACCCGGCCGCGCGAAGAAGGCGTGCGCTGGAACGGCGGCGACTACATCGGCGCCGCCAGCGCCAGCACCGGCGTCACCCTTGCCGGCACGCTTACGTGGGACGTCACGGGGCTGGTCGACGACTGGTTCAGCGGCCGCGCGCCGAACGAAGGCCTGCTGCTGCGTCTTGCCTCCGCGGCGCCGATCCTGCGCTTCTACAGCCTCGATGCCGCGTCCGCCCGGCGTCCGGTGCTGCAGGTGGCGAGCGCGCGCCCATGCTGACCGGAGCGAACCCATGATCGACCTGATTTCGACGCGCGCCGCGCCCGGCCTTGCGGCCGACCTGGCCGGAATCGCCAGGGTGGCGCCATGATGCGCGCGCGCCTGGGCGCGTTGTTCAAGCGCGCCGGGTCCGGCGCCGCGGCGCGCCCGATCGGCGCCGATTTCGCCGCCACCCGGCTCAACCTGGTACAGGCCGAACCCGATGGCCAGCACTGGAAGCTGCGCGCCGCCGCCTCGCTGGCCTATCCGATGGCGCGCGAAGCGCTGCTGGCCCACCCCAGGGAACTGGCGCGTTTCGTCGACGCCGCGCTGGCGCAGGCGCCGTTCCAGGGCCGGCGCGTGGTGTCGGCGCTGGCCCCGGCCGACGTGCGCATCCTGCCGCTGACGGTGCAGCTGGCCGCCGGCCAGAGCGAAGCGCAGGCGGTGGCGCGCGCCGCCGCCGAGCAGCTCGGCGAGCGCGCGCCGCAGCACGTGATCGACTACTACCAGGTGCGCGGCGCCGACCAGGAAGGTGGCGAGCGCCAGGTGCTGGTGGCGGCCGCGCCCAAGGAGCGCGTGCTGGCCTACCTGGCCACGCTCGAACGCGCGCGCCTGACACCGATGGCGCTGGACATCGGGCCGGCCGCCATCGGACGCCTGCTGGCGGCCCTGCACGGCAGCGACGTCGGCCAGTCGGTGGCGCTGCTCAACTTCGGCGCCGCCAGGAGCTACCTGACCGTGATCTGGGGCCGGCGCCTGATGCTGGACCGCGAACTGGCCTTCGGCGAAGACATGCTGGCCGGCGCCGTGGCCGGCGCGCTCGACCTGCCGCCCGAAACGGCCGCCAGCCTGCTGCGCGAACACGGCATCGGCGCGCGCGCCACGGCGCCCGACGCCAGCGCCGATGGCATGAAAGGTGACATGAACGGCGCCCACGGCGAACTGCGGCGCGCCATCCGCGCCATCCTGCACCCGGCCTGCCAGGCGCTGGCCGACGAGCTGGCGCACACCCAGGTGTACGTCGCGTCGCGCACCCGCGGCAGCTCGATCAGCCGCCTGTACCTGAACGGCAGCCTGGCGCGCTATCCCGACATCGGGTCGCGCATCGCCGAACTGATCGACGTGCCGGTGCACCTGCTCGATCCGTTCGACGCCTTCCCCGGCGCGGCGCCGTCCAGCGCCACGCTGCAAGCCGGCAGCGCGATCGCGCTGGCCACCGGCCTGGCCCTGCGCGGAGGCGCCGATGGCTGACATCGACATGATCCCGCGCAGCTACCGCGACCGCGTGCGCCTGCGCCATACGCTGCGCCGGGTTGGCGGCGCGCTGGCGCTGGTACTGCTGTGCGCCGGCGCCGGCCACGTCGCGCTGCGCTGGCGCGCTGCGGCACTCGCGCAGGAAGCAAGCCAGCTGCGCGCCGCGGCCAGCGCCGCCCAATCCGATCAGGCGCGCGTGGCCGGCGAACGCGCCGCCACGCTGCGCGCCGGGCAGCGCGCCGCGCTGCTGGGCGCGCTGCGGCGCGACGGCGAACTGGCGGCGCTGGCGCTGGCCATCGATGGCGCGCTGCCGGCCGACACCTGGCTGACGGCGCTGGCGCTGCGGCGCGATGCGCGCGTGGCGACGCCCGGCGTGGCGACGCCCGGCGTGATGCCCGGCGCTGCGCCAGCCGGGGCCACGGCGCAGCAGGCGTTCGCCACCGGCAGCGCCGCGGGCGACCTGCTGCTGCTGGAAAGTCACGTCGAGTTGCGCGGCCAAGCGGCCAGCTACGACGGCGTCACCGCGTTCCTGGCCAGGCTCGGCCGGGTCCCCGGCTTGACGGCGGTGCAGCTGCAGTCGAGCGGCGCCAATGCGGTCGATGGCGCGATCGACTTCCATGCCACCATGGCGCTGACGCGGCCGGGAGCGGACCGATGAACCCGCGCTTCCAGAAAACGGGAGAGGCGCTGGCCGCGCTGCCGGCGCGCCAACTGAACCTGCTTGCCATCGGCGTGGTGCTGATCGTGGCCGCGCTTGCATGGAGCGTCGGCCTGCGCGCCCCGCTGGCCGCCTACCGCGCGCAGCAGCAGGCGCTGGCGACGCTGGCCGCCGCACCGCCGGCGCCGCCCGCGCCCGCCATGCCAGGCGCCGCGGCCGACCCGGCGCCGGCGGCGCGACCGAGCGCGCCGGCGCCGGCGCCGCTGGCCCTGATCGCTGCCGTCAGCCGCAGCGCCGCCCGGGCCGGCGTGGTGGTCTCTTCGGCGGCCCAGGGCGCACACCATCCGCTGGCCGACCTGCGCGTGCACGACATCGACATCACTGCCAGCGGCAGCTATGGCGCTATTATCGACTGGCTGGCCGACATCGAAGCCAGCCAGCCGGCGGTCGGCGTCGTCCAGCTCGACCTGCGGCCCGATGCCGGCGGCGAGCGGCGCAACGTCAAGCTGCAGCTGGCCATCTACGACACCCCGGAGACACCATGAGCCCCGTCTTCAGGCCGGCCATGCTGGCGCTGGCCCTGGCCACCCTGTGCGCCGGCGGCGCTGCCGCCGCGCCGCTGCGCGACCCGTTCCTGCGCCCTGCGCTGGCCCGTCCGGCCCCGCCGCCGGCGCCGGAAACCCCGTCGGCGCCGCCACGCCTGCGCGCGCTGGTGCTGGGCGGCGCGCACTCGCTGGCCAATATCGACGGCAACGTGCTCGCCGTCGGCGAACGCCATGCCGGCTACACCGTGCTGCGCATCGACGCCCGCGGCGCGCTGCTCGCGCGCGACGGGCGCGAACTGCTTTTGACCATGCAAGACAAGGACACCCCATGAAATCGCGCCACCTGCTGTGCGCACTGCTCGCCTTCCCGACGCTGGCGCTGGCCGCGGATGCACCGGCGCGCGCCGCCGCTGCAGAGGCCGCCGCGCAGGCCGCCCCCGCCGCGCCGCTGCCGGCGCCGAATCCGGCAACCATGTCGTACACCTTCCGCGACACCCCGATCAGCGAGCTGTTCAACATGATCGCGCGCAGCGCGCGCGTCAACATCATGCTCGGCCGCGGCGTGAGCGGAAACGTCTCGATCAACCTGTACGACCTGACCGCGCGCCAGGCGATCGAGGCGATCGCCCAGGCCGGCGGCTACAGCGTCAGCGAACGCGCCGGCGGCTTCCTGGTCGAAGACCCGCGTGCGGCGCCGGCGGCCGGCGCCGACGCGCTGCAAGTGAAAGCCATGAAGGTGCGCTATGCCGACGTGACCAAGGTCGGCGCCATCCTGGCGCGCCAGGTCGGCCCGCTGGGCGCGGTGACGGTGCTGGACCAGACCAGGACGGTGGTGGTCGAATCGGACGCGACCGGGCTGGCGCGCGCGGCGCTGGCCCTGCGCGAAATCGACAGGGCCCCGCAGCAGATCCTGATCGAAGCCAAGATCCTCGAGATCACGCTCGACCAGAACGAGAATTTCGGGGTCGACTGGTCGCGCGTCTTCAACGCCGATGGCCCCGACGTGGTCGGCGCCACCGGCTTCGCCAGCCGCGGCGGCCCGCGCTTCTTCCTGAACCTGGTCAACCGCAACATCGAAGCCTATCTCAGCGCCCTGAGCAACAAAGGCCGCGTGCACACGCTGGCCACGCCGCGCCTGCTGGCGCTGGAAGACCAGGAAGCGACCACCAATGTCGGCGACCAGCTCGGCTATCGCCTGACCACGACGATCAACAACGTCACCACCGAGTCGATCGAGTTCCTCGACACCGGCGTGATCCTGCGCGTGACACCATCGGTCGACGCGGACGGGCGCATCATGCTCAAGGTCAGGCCCGAAGTCAGTTCCGGCTCGGTGTCGGCCGGCATCCCGTCGAAGAAGACGACCGAGGTCAATACCCAGCTGGTGGCGGACGACGGACAGCCGGTGCTGATCGGCGGCCTGATCAAGCGCAGCATGACCTACCGCCGCCTTGGCGTGCCGTTGCTGTCGGATATTCCGGTGATTGGTGGCATGTTCGCCAGCACCGATGACGGCGGCGCCGCCAGCGAGACCATTGTCGTCATCACGCCACGCATCGTGCCGGCCGGAAGCGTGGCGGTCGATCGCGCCACCGAACGCACGCTGGAGCAGTCCGAGCAGGCGATGCGCGGCCGCAACGATGCACTCGACCGCAAGCTGGAACGTATCGCCGACTGAGGCGCGGTTCGCTCCGGCATGCGCCGGCGGCCGCGGCGTCGCACCTGCGCGGCGCGACGCCGATATGAAAAAAGGGTTACCGGCATGTGCCTGTAACCCTTTAATCTGACTACGCTATCTTGGTGCCGCTGACCGGAATCGAACTGGTGACCTTCGCATTACGAATGCGCTGCTCTACCGACTGAGCTACAGCGGCGAAACCTGGGTTTCGCCCATACCGTTCCACTGCATGCGCAAGGGGCGGTACTGATGAAAGAACCATATTCTAGCAAACAATCCCGGAAACTTGCTAGTGTGTATTTCTACTGTGCAGGCAAGCGGCCCGGATCATGCGCCAGCCAAGTGTTTTTTGCCGCGTCAGGCGTGGTAGCCGGTGACCACCTCGACCTCTTCCTTCGAGCCCAGGAACACCGGCACGCGCTGGTGCAGCTTGGTCGGTGGAATGTCCAGGATGCGGCCCTTGCCGTCGGTGGCGGCGCCGCCGGCCTGCTCGACGATCATCGCCATCGGATTGGCTTCGTACATCAGGCGCAGCTTGCCCGGCTGGCCGGGGTCGCGCAGGTCGGCCGGGTACATGAACACGCCGCCGCGGGTCAGGATGCGGTGCACGTCGGCCACCATCGAGGCGATCCAGCGCATATTGAAGTCCTTTCCGCGCGGGCCGGTCGAGCCCGCCAGCAGCTCTTCGACGTAGCGCTGCACCGGCGGATGCCAGTGGCGCTGGTTCGACATATTGATCGCGAACTCTTTGGTGCTCGGCGGGATCTGCATGTCGCTCCCGGTCAGCACCCACGAGCCCTGCTCGCGATCCAGTGTGAAGCAGTGCACGCCGTTACCCGTGGTCAGCACCAGCATGGTCTGCGGGCCGTACACGGCGTAGCCGGCGGCGACCTGGCTGGTGCCCGGCTGCAGGAAGTCCTGCTCGGTCGGCTCGTCCATGCCTTCCGGCGCCTTCAGCACCGAGAAGATGGTGCCGATCGAGACGTTGACGTCGATGTTCGACGAGCCGTCGAGCGGATCGAACAGCAGCAGGAATTCGCCCTTCGGATAGCGGCTCGGAATCTGGCGGATGGTTTCCATTTCTTCGGACGCCATCGCGGCCAGGTGGCCGCCCCACTCGTTGGCTTCGAGCAGGATTTCATTGGAGATCACGTCCAGCTTCTTCTGGACTTCGCCCTGGATGTTCTCGGTGTCGGCGCTGCCCAGCACCTCGCCCAGGGCGCCCTTGCTGACCGCATAGCTGATGCGCTTGCAGGCGCGTGCGACGACCTCGATCAGGAGGCGCAACTCGGCGTTGATGGTCTGGTGCTGGCGCTGTTCTTCGACCAGGTATTGCGTAAGACTGACGCGTTTCATGACTTCCTCAGGTTTGGTTCGGATACTTTTTTAATTCGACAGCGCTTTAGTGACCACTTCGCGCACGTCGTTCGACAACGTGGTCTGGCCCGCCACGCGCTGCAGCGCGGCCTGCATCTGCGTCTGCAGCTCGGGCGCGTAGCGGCGCCAGCGGTCCATGGCGCGCGCCAGGCGGCTGGCGACCTGCGGGTTGAGCGCGTCGAGCGCGATCACGGTCTCGGCCCAGAAGGCGTAGCCGCTGCCGTCCGGGGCGTGGAAGCCGACCGGGTTGCCGGCGCAGAAGGTAGATACCAGGCTACGCGCACGGTTCGGGTTGCGCAGCGTGAAGGCCGGATGGCGCATCAGGGCGCGCACCGCCGCCACGTCGGTGGTCGGAGCCGCCGCCTGCATGGCGAACCACTTGTCCACCACCAGCGCTTCGCCCTGGAACAGCTGGTAGAACTCGTCGAGCGCGTCGGCCGCTTCCGGCACCCGCGAGCCGATCAGGGCGCTCAGCGCGGCGGCGCGGTCGGTCATGTTGCCGGCATCGTTGAACTGGCGCTGGGCCAGCAGCGCGCTTTCTTCGTCCGGCGCGGCGTTCAGGTAAGCCAGCGCCAGGTTCTTCAGCGCACGCTTGCCGGCCGACACTGCATCCGGGCTGTAATCGCCCGGGGTCAGGTTGGCCTGGTAGGCGGCCAGCAGTTCGCTGCGCAGGCGGCTGCCGATGTTGGCGCGCACGAACTGGCGCGCCATGTGTACCGCCAGTGGATCGACGTTGTCGAGCTGCTCGGCGATCATGCTTTCAGACGGCAGCATCAGGCACTGCTCGCGGAAGGCCGGGTCGAGGCTGTCGTCGACCAGGATCCTGCGTATCGCTTCGATGAAGGTCTCGTCCAGGTTCAGGCTGGCCCCCACTTTCGCTTCGCCCGTCAGTTTCAACAGTCGGCCCATCGCCAGGCGCTGGCCGGCTTCCCAGCGGTTGACCGGGTCGCTGTCGTAATTGAACAGGTGCAGCAGGTCGGTATCGGTGTAGCTGCCCTGCAGGATCACCGGCGCCGAGAAGTTGCGCAGCACCGACGGCACCGGCGCGCTGGTGACGTTGGTGAAGACAAAGGTCTGCTGTTCGCTGAACAGTTCCAGCACGGTCGTGGTGCCGCCTTCCTTGCCATTCTGCTGGCCCTCGACCGTCAGCGGCATGTCCTTGCCTTCGGCATCGAGCAGGCCGACCGCCACCGGGATATGGAACGGCAGCTTGTGCGGCTGGCCCGGGGTTGGCGGGCAGGATTGCGACAGCGTCAACGAGTAGGTTTGCGCCGCTTCGTCGTAGCGCCCTTCGAAGCGCAGCACCGGGGTGCCGGCCTGGCTGTACCAGCGCTCGAACTGGGTCAGGTTCACGCCATTGGCGTCGGCCATGGCGCGGCGGAAATCGTCGCACTCGACCGCCTGCTCGTCATGGCGCTCGAAGTACAGGTCCATGCCCTTGCGGAAACCGTCGACGCCGAACAGGGTCTGGTACATGCGCACCACTTCGGCGCCCTTTTCGTACACCGTCACGGTGTAGAAGTTGTTGATCTCGACAAACGAATCGGGACGCACCGGGTGCGCCATCGGGCCGGCGTCTTCCGGGAACTGGGCCTGGCGCAGCGTGCGCACCTGGTCGATGCGGGTCACGGCGCGGCCGGTCTCGGTGCCGATCATGTCGGCCGTGAATTCCTGGTCGCGGAACACGGTCAGGCCTTCCTTCAGCGACAGCTGGAACCAGTCGCGGCAGGTAACCCGGTTGCCGGTCCAGTTGTGGAAGTATTCGTGCGCCACCACCGCCTCGATGCCCTGGAAGTCGATGTCGGTCGCCACCCGCGGGTTGGCCAGCACGAACTTGGTGTTGAAGATGTTGAGGCCCTTGTTTTCCATCGCGCCCATGTTGAAGTCGCTGGTGGCGACGATCATGAAGCGGTCCAGGTCGAGCTCGAGGCCATACTTTTCTTCATCCCAGCGGATGCTGTGCTTGAGCGACTGCATGGCGTAGTCGGTCTTGTCGAGGTTGCCCTCTTCGACCCACACCTGCAGCAGCGCGTCGCGGCCGTCGGCCAGACGGAAGGTTTCTTCCTGGCACACCAGCTGCGCCGCCACCAGCGCGAACAGGTAGGACGGCTTCTTGAACGGGTCTTCCCACAGCGCGTAGTGGCGGCCGTCGTCCAGTTCGCCCTCTTCGATCAGGTTGCCGTTGGACAGCATCACCGGATAGCGGGCCTTGTCGGCGCGCAGCATCACGGTGTACTTGGCCATCACGTCCGGACGGTCCGGGAAATACGTGATGCGGCGGAAGCCCTCGGCTTCGCATTGCGTGAAGAAGTTTCCGTTCGACACGTACAGGCCGCTGAGCGTGGTGTTCTGCTCGGGCACGCAAACGGTTTCGATTTCCAGCACCAGCTCGTCCGGCGTGTCCGGTGTATCGGGAATGACCAGTAAATTGTTGGCCAGGCGATATTCTCCGACGCTCAAGGCCTTGCCGTTCAGGCGCAGCGCCACCAGTTCAATGTCTTCACCGTGCAGCTCGATGGCGCGGTCGACGGCCAGCGGATTGCGACGCAGCGTCAACCGGTTGGCGACGACGGTGCGGGCCGGGTCCAGGTCGAAGCCGAGCTCGACAGTATCCACGAGGTAGCTCGGCGGGGTATAGTCTTTCCGGTAGATGGTCTGGGGCGTATCGGTGCGCATAGGTTAGTCCGCTGACACAGTGGGAGAAGACCTCATTGTACCCATAAGCCTCGCGTCTGAGCGTTTCGACAAGCTTGCCGGGCGCGCCACTTGGCATACAACGCAAGCGAATGTGTCGTCATGTATCGGGCGTGTGCGGCGCGTAACCGGGTGTAAATTCTGGTCTATGGATTCTGAACAAGCGCTAATCTGGAGCATCGGGGAAATACCGAACGTATAAAACAGGGAGAAATGCATGAAACGCCTCATCATGGTCGCTGCCGGTACGGCGCTCGCGCTGCTGCTGGGCGGTTGCGCGACCACCATCCGCAGCGACGTCACCACGTTCCACCAGTGGCCGGCGCAGATCGCCGACAAGAGTTACGTATTCGAAGTCCCGCCGCCGCCCGACGACACGCTGGAATGGCAGAGCTACAAGGAACTGGTGCGCGGCCAGCTGGCGCGCCAGGGCTTCACCGACGCCAACGGCGCCACGCCGGCACTGACCGTGTCAATGCGCTTTACCACCACCGACATCCCGGTGCGGGTGCTGGAACCGATGATGACGCCGTATTACTACCCGTACGCGTCGGCGCGCTTCGGCTACCGCGGCTACGGCTACCGCGGCTTCAACCGCCGTTACTGGGGCGGCTGGTACAGCCCGTTCTACGATCCGTTCTGGAGTCCGTATCCGGCCTACCAGAGTTCGATCGAACACCACTTCCGGCGCGAGCTGCAGGTGTCGATCAAGCAGGCGCGCGACGGCAAGCGCTTGTTCGACGTCACGGTGCACAACACCAGCCGCAATATGTCGACGCCGGAAATCATGCCGGCGCTGGTGCAGAGTGCGTTCGAAGGGTTCCCGGGACCGTCGGGCGTGGCGCGCCGGGTCGAACTGAAGCAGGAACCGAAGTCGTAATCGACGCGGGCTGCTTCACCATCACGAAAACGTCGTTCCCGCCAATGGCAGGAACGGCGTTTTTTTAGGCGCTGTCATCGTTAGCTGTGGATGAGCACTGAACTGCCGAGCTGCCTTGCTGTCCAATCCGTATCGGCATCGAGACGGAGCCATCATGAAAGGCGCAGGTTTCAAGAAGTGGTTTGCGCGCGTG
>Ga0265798_10010559_pt1 | contig 11376 bp, 10 predicted proteins | sample P3T30metagenome_FD_192430 | JGI IMG/M metagenome (GOLD analysis project Ga0265798, IMG submission 192430) | Plant litter microbial communities from East Loma Ridge, Irvine, California - P3 T30 | ecosystem: Environmental > Terrestrial > Plant litter > Unclassified | place: USA: California... | reverse complement strand
ACCAAAATTCAAGCCCCGGTGCCGGTGCGGCACTTCCTGCAGTTCAAAGACCTGTCGGCCGAAGAACTCGGCTACCTGTTCGAACGCACGCAGGTCATCAAGACCCACTTCAAGCAATATCAGCCGCATCAGACGCTGCACGACCGCACGCTGGCCATGGTGTTCGAGAAGGCGAGCACGCGTACTCGTGTGTCCTTCGAAGCCGGCATGTACCAGCTGGGTGGCTCGGTCATTCACCTGACCACCGGCGACTCGCAACTGGGCCGCAGCGAACCGATCGAAGACACCGCGCGTGTGATTTCGCGCATGGTCGACATCGTGATGATCCGCACCTTCGAGCAGACCAAGATCGAGCGCTTCGCCAGCATGTCGCGCGTGCCGGTGATCAACGGCCTGACCAACGAGTTCCACCCCTGCCAGATCCTGGCCGACATCTTCACGTGGATCGAACATCGCGGCAGCATCGCGGGCAAGACCGTGGCCTGGGTGGGCGACGCCAACAACATGCTCTACACCTGGCTGCAAGCCGGTGAATTGCTGGGCTTCAAGGTCAATGTGTCGACCCCGCCGGGTTATGCCGTCGACCTGGCGCAAGCCGGATTGGGCGATGCATCGCACGTGGCCACTTTCGACGATCCGATCGACGCCTGCCGTGGCGCCGATCTGATCACCACCGACGTGTGGACCAGCATGGGCTTCGAGGCCGAGAACGACGAGCGCCGCGAGGCCTTCGCCGACTGGTGCGTGGACGCCGACATGATGGCCGTGGCGGCGCCCGACGCCTTGTTCATGCACTGCCTGCCGGCACACCGTGGCGAGGAAGTCACCGCCGAGGTGATCGACGGTCCGCAAAGCGTGGTGTGGGACGAGGCGGAAAATCGCCTGCACGTGCAAAAGGCTTTGATGGAATTCCTGCTGGTCGGCAAGTGCGACTGATCGGGAAACCGACTTGAGCTGAAGGTGATATCAGCGACCCTACCGCTGCGCATCGAACAAAACCGGGCTTCGTTGCCCGGTTTTGCATTTCATGACCCGCTTTTGCTGGTGGTCCGATCGGTGAAATCCACGGGGACGAAAGCGTATCCACCGCCGGTCTCCGCACGAACGTGGCCGATGCCGGGATAAGGCAGGTGCGCCCCTGCGACCAGGCTGCGCTTGGCGGCAAACCCGGCGAACTGGCTCTCCCGCTCGGATGCCGCGTGCGTCGGGTCTACGTCATAGACGATGGTGATCGCCATCTTCGGAAACTGGACCGCCGCCACGTGCACGATGTCGCCGATGAAGGTGATGCTGTCGCCCTTGCTCTCCACGGCATAGAAGCTGTGGCCCGGCGTATGCCCCGGTGCGGGCAGCGCCTTGATGCCGGGCAGGATCTGCGTTTCGCCGCTGAAGGCCTGCACTTTTCCCGCCTTCATGTACGGCGTCAGCGACGCGACCGCTTGTTGGAAATACTGCTTGTCGTAGCCGTTCACGCCATTGGCATTGGCGGGGTCCAGGAAGAAGTCGACATCGGGCTTGCCGACATGCACGGTGGCGTTGGGAAACACCGCCTTGCCGTCGTTCGTCAGGCCACCGCTGTGGTCCGCATGAATGTGGGTCAGCAAGATGTCGTCGATCTGCGCGGGCTCAACGCCTGCTGCCTTCAGATTGCCCAGCAGCTTCCCGCCGTTGCCGGGGCCGAACAGGGACCCTGCACCGGTCTCGACCAGCACCAGCCGCGCACCTGTGTCGATCAGGTAGGCGTTGATCGACGCTTCGACCGGATTGGCCAGGAAGGCGTGATGCAAAAGTGCGTCGACTTCGGCTTGTTTGGTGTTGGTCAGCAGCACATGCAGGTCTTGCGGCACGGTGCCGTCGGAAAGCGCGGTGACCTGAAAATCGCCGATGCGATATTGGTACACGCCCTGGCCTTGTGCACGCTGGCGTGCCACAGCGGCGCTTGCCGGCTCGGCCGCGTTGGACGATGCAGGAATGGTGGTCATCGACGCCGTCGACAGGGCCAAGGCCATGGCCGTGATGAGTTTGCTAAATTTCATGGTGCTCGCCGTAAAGAAGACCGCGACCCCGCGACGCGCCACCTGCGTGGCACACCCGAAGTCGCATGAAGAACGGCTAGCCTAAATCCTCGTGCAGCCGCACCACGAGTGCTTATTGACGATACGAGGTATAAGCAAAATGGATATCAGGCGGTCGGACCTTCCGCTTCTCATTTCCCTGGATGTTCTGCTGGAAGAGCGCAACGTCACCAAGGCAGCCAAGCGGCTTCACATCAGCCAGCCCGCCTTGTCCGCGCGGCTTGCCCGTCTGCGAGATTTGTTCGACGACCCCTTGCTGGTGCCGTCCGAGGCTGGCCGCGGCATGGTGCCGACTGCCAAGGCGCTGGCCCTGCAATCGCGCCTGCACCACGCCTTGATGAGCTTGCAGGATGCCGTGCACTTGCCGGAGAAATTCGATCCCGGCAAAGAAGCCCGGCACTTCGTGATCGCCATCAACGACAATGTGTTCACGATCATCGGCATGGCGGTCGCGCAAGCCGTGCTTGCACACGACTCGCCGAACATTCGCCTGAGTTTCATCACGCCCGAAGAGACGAATCTGGTCTACCGCATGGAGCGTGGCGAGGTCGATCTGTACCTGGGCCTGCAGGAGAAAATCCCCGGCGCCTTGCGCGCGCGGCACCTGGTGACCGACACCTTCCGGGTGGCGCAGCGCCGGGGGCATCCGCGCGGCCCGAGCCCGCTGTCCTTGGTGGAGTACTGCCAGCTTGCGCACGTCATGGTGTCCCGGCAAGGCACGCTTCACAGCAGCATCGACGATGCCCTGGCGGCGCTGGATGCGCGGCGCGAGGTTCACATCACGGTGTCGAGCTACAACCAGGTGCCGCTGGTGTTGGCCGAGACCGACTGCATCACGACGCTCCCCAGCCTGTTGCTGCGGCGCTATGCGTCCGGCCTGGATATTTTCGAGCCGCCGCTGCGCCTGCCCGCCTTCGACATTGCGATGGCCTGGCATCCACGCGCTCACGATGACCTGGCGCTTCAGTGGCTCAGAGACAGATTCATGGAGGCGGCGGGTGAACTTGGTGAGCCGGGTGGCTCACCAGCGGCTTAGATCGCTGCCTTGCCTCCGCTGTCACGAGCATCAAGCGTCGTACTCGTAAGGGCCGAGTTCGACGGGCTTGCCGAACAGGTCACCCAACTGCTGTGCCAGCGCGTTCAAGCCGTCGGGCGCACCGTCGCTGGTGATGGAATATTGCTTGTGGGACGCACCCGGCGATGTGGTGCGGCAACGCACGTATAGCTGGGACCCACCGCTGCCTTTCGCGGGCAGCAGCCGAGCGACCTCGAAGCCCAGGATGTCGCGGGCGGGAATCACGAACAGCTGCTGGTTGCAGAAGATCAGCGCCTCCCGGTCTGGCGCATGACCCAGCTTGCCAAGCAATTGCGGCAGATAGCCGGCCGGGTCGCGGACATATTCCAGCTGCGTTTCGCCCGGTGCCGTTTCAAGAATTCTGTCGGCGGACGCCGCGTCGATGGTCACGTTGGTATCGATGCGGCAGAAGCCGGCCAGCCATGCCGCTTCGATCTCGCTCACGGGCATGCGAAAACCAGTCTGCACCCGGATGAAGCAGGCCGTGATCAGCCGGGGCTCTGCCTCATGCGCATCGTTGGCCAGGTTTTGCGCCTGCCATTCGGGCGGCCACGCAATCAAAGAGATTGACGCGGTCCCCGCACGCCACTCGCAGATAAGCGTGTTGTAGCGCTGGCCGATGGGCGCCGGCCCAAGATGGCGCGCCAGTTCGGCATGGGTCTGGACCAAGTTTGCCTGCGCGTCAGACATCAACCACGCGGTGCCTTCGAATTCGGTGATCGGCAGTTCAGGCGTCAGCCGATCGAAGGCTCGGGCCGACCAGGGCAGCAGGAATCCCGGCAGCGGCGTGGCGCTTTCAATCGGAACGATTTCGTAGCGGTAATGCGGATGGGGTCGCACACCGAAGGTCTGTTCGATCTCCCGGCGTGGCGCCCGCCAGGGCAAGCCCAGCGTGTCAAGCAAGACATGGATGGGATTCTCGCCTGTCGGCAGCATTGCCAGGCGCTTCGGCTCAGGCGGTTCGTCCCTGCGCGCCGCAGCCACAGGCTCGGACGCACCGAACAGTTTTTTCAGAAACCCGATCGGTCCGCGTGCATCTGCCATCATGTTTTCCCGGCCCCGCGTCGGGCGAGCGTTTGCTCGACATAGAACGCGGTGCGGATATGGTGATCGCGGTCGATGGCCGCAATGTACTGTTTCAGCGTCGCAGGAGTCGAATGCAAGACAGACGACACCAGCTCAGTGAAAGCGCGCTGCTCGACCTTCGGATTGCCCCGGATCATCGACCGCTGCAACACGGTATGCGCAACCGATTCGAGCACCGCACGCCGATAGGGATCCGACAGCAACACCTCCAGGTCTTTTTGGTCGATGTCGAAGGAGAACTCGACGCTGACGAAGCTGGAGTCGACCGGCAGCGAATAGACCAGTTGCCCATCGACCTCGTCGACATGCGGCTCGTAGCCATCCCCCAGCTTGTGCACGGTCGGCATCGGTTTCCTTTTTGCGTCAGCCGAGCACGATCGGTTCAGGTTCCAGCGCCACGCCGAAACGCGCCAGCACGTCGGCCTGGATGGCGTGCGCCAGCGCCATGATGTCGGCGGCACTCGCCCCGCCCAGGTTCACCAGCACCAAGGCTTGCGCGGCATGCACGCCCGCACGGCCAAGTGCCCTGCCCTTCCAGCCGCACTGGTCGATCAGCCAGCCGGCGGCAAGTTTCACGCTGCCATCGACCTGGGGATAGGCGACCAAGCCAGCATGCTGCGCGGCAAGCCGCGCATGGGTTGCCGCATCAACGATCGGGTTTTTGAAGAAGCTGCCGGCATTGCCCAGCACCGCAGGGTCGGGCAACTTGCGCGCACGGATCTCGCAGACCGCGTCGAAGATCTGGCGCGCGTCGACACTGCCAGCTTCGCGTGCGGCTGACAGCGCGGGATGGCGCTGCAGGTCCGGGTAGTCCAGCACCGGTGTCCAGTGGCGCGGCAGACGAAAGCGCACGGCCGTGATGATCCAGCGGCCGGGATGGTGCTTGAAGATGCTGTCGCGATAGGCAAATGCGCAGGCCGCATGGTCCATCTCGACCCAGGCCTCGGTCTGCAGGTCGTAGGCCACCACGCTGTCGAAGCGGTCCTTCAGTTCCACCCCATAGGCACCGATGTTCTGCACCGGTGCCGCGCCCGTCTGCCCCGGGATCAAGGCCAGGTTTTCCAGCCCCGCCCACCCTTGCGCAACAGTGTGGGCCACCACCTGGTGCCAACGTTCGCCTGCGGCGGCTTCCACGCGCAGATAGTCGTCGGTGGCGTCCAGCAGGCGAATACCGCGCAGCCGCATGTGCGCCACCAGCATGTCCAGCTGGGCAGGCAAGACCATGTTGCTGCCGCCGCCCAGCACCAGCAGGCCGGGATACGCGCGCGCCAGCCGGGCCAGCGCAGGCAGCTGCGCAGCGTCGTCGATCTCGACGAAGGCTTTGGTATGCGCCGACAGGCCCAGGGTGTTGAAGGCACGCAAGTCCTGGGGGACGGGCACAAGCGCAGCGATATCGCCCGGCGTGTCTGCACGAACGGCAGCGGCGAAGGGAGCGAGCGGGGTGGAATCGGGAAAAACGGGCAGTGACACGAAACGATCCGCGCGGCAATGACAGGGACGGCCATGTTACTTGACTACAATCGAGGGATAGCCGGTGGCGTCATGCGCACCGGAAATCCCAAACGCCCCCGCTGCGCGCCACCGTCCCGGTCTGCGCGCAGACACTGATATGGAGTCTTTCATGCCCTCATTCGATACCGTGTGCAAACCCGATATGGTCGAACTGCGCAACGCCGTCGAGCAATCCAACAAGGAAATCGGCACGCGCTTCGATTTCAAGGGATCGGATGCCAAGGTCGAACAGACCGAAAAGGAACTGACGATCTTCGCAGACAGCGATTTCCAGCTTGATCAGGTGCGCGACGTTTTGCTGAGCAAGATGACCAAGCGCAAGGTCGATGTGCGTTTCCTCGAGATGGGCAAGGTCGAGAAAATGGGCATGGACAAGGCCAAGCAGGTGCTGACCGTGCGCAATGGCGTGCCGCAGGAAAACGCCAAGAAGATCGTCGCCGCGATCAAGAACTCGAAGATGAAGGTCCAGGCCAGCATCCAGGGCGACGTGGTGCGCGTGCAGGGCAAGGACCGCGATGACCTGCAGGCCGCGATTGCGCTGCTGAAGAAGGAAATCACGGACCTGCCGCTGGGTTACGAGAACTTCCGCGACTGATTGTCGAGGTCGTCGGCCCAAACCTAGTCGTTCAATCAGACGCATGCGGGTCGATGACAAATTCAGGTCGATAAAAAGCCATCGGATCGTCGTACGACCGGTGGCTTTTTCCATTGCGTCGCAGGCTCAATACACACGCGCACGGATCGAAATCCGCTGCGCAGTCGCCCTGCCACTCCACCATTCTGACCAGGCTTGCCTTGAGCTCCGACCATAACCACGCGCACAACCACGCAGCTGGCGCCAACGAAAAATCCCTGCGCATCGCGCTGGCGCTGACGACGCTTTTCCTGGCCGTCGAGGTGGTGGCTGGGCTGGTGACGCAAAGCCTGGCACTGCTGTCCGATGCGGCGCATATGTTCACCGACGTAGCGGCGCTCGCCATTGCATTGGTGGCCATCCAGATCGGCAAGCGGCCGGCCGACAAGCGCCGCACCTTTGGCTATTACCGCTTCGAAATCCTGGCGGCGGCGTTCAACGCCATTCTGTTGTTCCTGGTGGCGATCTATATCGTGGTCGAGGCCTGGAAGCGGCTGTTCTCGCCGGTCGAGATTCAGTCGACCACCATGCTGGCCGTGGCGGTGCTGGGTCTGATCGTGAATGTGATCAGCATGCGGCTGCTGAGCCAGGGCAAGGATTCCAGCCTGAACGTGAAGGGGGCATATCTGGAAGTCTGGGCCGACATGCTGGGCTCTGTCGGCGTGATCCTGGGTGCTCTGGTGATCTGGTTCACGGGCTGGACATGGGTCGATTCCCTGGTCGCGGTGGCGATCGGGGTGTGGGTGTTGCCACGCACCTGGGTATTGCTGAAGTCCAGCCTGAACATCTTGCTGGAAGGCGTGCCGGAAGATGTGGATATCGATGCGGTCGAGCGCACCATCCTGGCGGTGCCGGGCGTGCTGTCGATCCACGATCTGCATGTATGGTCACTGACCAGCGGCAAGCCAAGCTTGACGGTGCACGCCGTGGTGGACCCGGTCATCGACGCGGAAAACGAGGTGGTGCCGGCGATCCGGCGGGCCCTGTTCGAGACGCATCGCATCGGGCATACCACGGTGCAGTGCGAACGCGTGCCTTGCGAGCCGCTGCCGTGGGCGGCGCATTTCGACGGGCACGGCGATGCCGGCGAGGGGCATGCCGATCATGATCACGACCACGCCCCCGATCAAGCTCACAAACACTGAACACAGGTCGCGATCAATGCGTGGTCCTCATCGGCCCACGCGTTCCTGCTGCACCCAGCGGGCGCCGACAATCGTTCAACGCAAGCGAGGCTCGAACTGCTGGCCATTCCCGATCTGGGCAATGTCCAGCAACGGTGCGGCGGGGATTGTCGTCCAGACGTCTTTGGCTGGCGGGCCATGCAGCTTGCCGTGGCTGCGCTTGGCGCGGCCGCTGAGGTAGTTGACGCTCAGCGCGTCGATGTCGCCGGGCCCGCGCTGCACAGCTTCGTAGTCGTAGCCGATCAGTTTCAGGCCGCCGTCCTGCCAACGAAGCGTGTAGGAAAAGCGGCCTTCTGCCCCTGCTGCCAGCAGCGTCAGGCTGATGTGCAATGCACCGTTGGCAATGCCCACATCTTCCGGGTCAAACAGCGGGTCATCGTCGAAGGGTTCGGTCCAGCGCGGGATCAGGGTGTGGTTGGCCACACCCAGCGCGAAGCTGCCCTCGCCTTGGGCCACCAGCACCACCAACATGCGCGCGTTGCTGTCCATGGGCTCGTCGGGACGCAGTGGCCGCGTGATGCGCTTGGCCGGGTCTTGTTCACGCAACACCAACACGATGTCCGCACGCCCGTCGCCGTTCAGATCGCCGCGTGACTCACGCTCGATCGCCCAAGCGGCGGGAACAAAGTCCTTGCTCGCACGCCCCGTGCGCGGGAATTCGGGGTAACGGACTGGTGGCAATTGCACGTTGGCATCTGTCGCGGGCGCAGGCGCTGCGCTTGGCGGCGCGGCCTGGGCACAGGCCATCGCGGCAAAGAAGCTCAGCACGACCACTGATGAACGAAGCGACATGGGCGGCAATCCTATTCAGAGAGCCATGACTTTACCCGCCGCTGACTTAACGGAATCCGAACGCCCGCCAGCCTTCGATCAACAACCTGTCCAGCCCCATGCCGGTACGGCTCCACAGCAGCCAGGCCAGAGCGGCCAGATTCAGCAGCACGGTCAAGCGAAACGCCCACTGAAAGGAGGCTTTGCTGGACTTGTGGCGAAACACGGACTGGGCCAGCAGCGCACCTGGCCAGCCACCGAAAAGCGCAAGCAGATGCAGCGTTTGCTCTGGCGTGCGCCGACGGTTCGCCACCGCGGCAGACTTGTCGAGCCGATACCAGAGCACGGTCACGCCGCTCATCACGGCATACACGATCCCGACCCAAGCCGGCGCCCGGCCGGCCACCGCTGCGAGCAGCAAGGCCATCACAAAGAACAGGCCGAAAGTCGCACCGATTCCCCAGGCACCCTTGGCGGGTCGCGCCGGACGATGCACTGACGAGATGCGACCGGTGGGTTCACGACGACCGTCGCCTCTGACAGCAGTAATCGGTGGGGTCTTTCCCGGCGGGGTCTTTCCCGCGGGCGCCACTGTCGGTTCCTTGCGCGTGCTGCCGGACTTGCTGCGTGCGGGGCGCACACTGCCAGCGTCGCTGCGCGTCATGCGCTCGATGGTCGGTTCTACCCGAACCGGCGCTTTACCTGCGGCCCCTTTGCCCCCAGCCACTCTTTTGCTCTCAGCCACGGGTCTGCGGTCCGGCCAGATGCAGGGGCAGCGCGCTTTCCTTCAAGCGTCGCAACACGAAGCTCGACTTGCTGTGTCGAATGCCGGGAATCATATAAAGCCTTTCACGCAACAGCCTCTCGTAATCGCGCGTGTCGCGCACCGCAATGCGGATGAAGTAGTCATAGTCGCCGGACACCAGAAAGGCTTCCAGCACCTCGGGGATCTGCGCCAGCGCCTGGCCGAACTTGTAGAGCATTTCTTCGCTGTGGCTTTCCAGCGTCACGTGCACGATCACGGTGTCCATGAACCCGACCGCCGCCGGGTCGATCTGCACCGTGTAGCCCTTGATGACGCCGGCGGCCTCCATGCGCTTGATGCGATTCCAGCACGGCGTGGACGACAGGCCGACTGCGGTGCCGATGTCCTGCAGACTGGCGCGCGCATCGCCCTGCAATACGCCCAAAATCGCCAGATCAAACTTATCGAGGTTCATTTTTCTTTTTCCAAGGCCATCCGAAGAAAAACCTTCCTTGCACAAGCATTCCAGGGGAAATAATAGGGCAATATTTCTTCGCTGATCATCATAAGATGTTTACATGAATGATCGCCTCGCACCCCACCTCGTATCCGGCGCCGTCGAGCTCGCCCAAGCCCCCTTTCTGGGAGCCCACGCGCTGATTGACGCGCTGGTCGCCAATGGCGTCGACACCGTCTTCGGATATCCGGGCGGTGCCGTGTTGCCGCTGTACGACGCATTGTTCGCCGAACCGCGCCTGCGCCATGTGCTGGTGCGGCACGAACAGGCCGCCGTGCATGCAGCCGAAGGTTATGCGCGCACGACCGGCAAGCCGGGCGTGGTGCTGGTGACCTCCGGCCCGGGCATGGCCAACACCACGTCCGGCCTGCTGGATGCGATGTGCGATTCGATCCCGCTGCTGTGCATCAGCGGCCAGGTCGCCAGCCACGCCATCGGCACCGATGCCTTCCAGGAATGCGACGCGCTGGGTATCTCGCGTTCGGTGACCAAGTGGAACACGCAAATCCGCGCCGTGGAAGAGGTTGCCGACACTGTCACGCGCGCTTTGGGCATCGCCACCGGCGACCGTCCCGGTCCGGTGTTGATCGATTTTCCCAAAGACATGCAGTTGACGCCGGCCCCGCGCGGCTACACCAAGACGGCAGTAGCGCTGCGCCGCCAGCCGCCCGCCCGCCGCACGCCACCGCCCCGCCAACTGGCCGAGGCCGCCAACCTGATCGCCAACGCACGTCGCCCGGTCTTCTACGGCGGCGGCGGACTGATCAACTCCGGCCCCGAAGCCTGCGCAGCCTTCACCGCCCTGGTTCGCCACACTGGCGCCCCCTGCACGCTGACCTTGCTGGGCCTGGGCGCCTTCCCGGCATCCGACCCGCAGTTCGTGGGCATGCTGGGCATGCACGGCACCTTGGAAGCCAACCTGGCCATGCACCACGCCGACCTGGTGATCTGCATCGGCGCGCGCTTCGACGACCGCGTGACCGGCAAGTTGCGCGACTTCTGCCCGAACGCCAAGAAGATCCACCTGGACATCGACCCCTCGTCGATCAACAAGGTGGTGCAGGCCGACGTGCCGTTGGTGGGCGATTGCCTGCCGGTGCTGCAGGCCTTGCAGGAAGCCGTCGACGTGCATCGGCAAGTGCCCGGGCAACTGGATGACTGGTGGAAGCGGATCGAAGTCTGGCGTAGCGAAAAGTGCCTGGCCGTCCCCGTGGATACCACCCAGATCCTGCCGCAATTCCTGATGCAGCGCCTGCAGGTCACCATCGCCGACCGCGACGCGATTGTTTCGACCGACGTCGGTCAACACCAGATGTGGGCCGCTCAACACCTGCAGTTCGAACGTCCGGGTCGCTGGCTGACTTCGGGCGGTGCAGGCACCATGGGCTACGGCCTGCCGGCTGCCATCGGTGCGCAAGTCGCACATCCCGACGCGCTGGTGGTATGCGTCAGCGGCGATGCCTCGGTGCTGATGAACATCCAGGAATGCTCCACCGCCATGCAGCACCGCACGCCGGTCAAGCTGGTGCTGAGCAACAACGGCTACATGGGCATGGTGCGGCAGTGGCAGGAACTGATCCACGGCGGTCGTTACAGCCACAGCTACACGGAAGCATTGCCTGACTTCGTCGCGCTTGCAAAAGCCTTCGGCTGGCAGGCAGAACGTGTGACGGACCCGGCAGAACTGGATGCCGCGCTGGCACGCTGCATGGCCTCCGACGGCCCGTACTTCCTGGATGTGGTGGTGGCTGCGCAGCAGAACTGCTTCCCGATGATG
>Ga0265798_10010558_pt1 | contig 11376 bp, 11 predicted proteins | sample P3T30metagenome_FD_192430 | JGI IMG/M metagenome (GOLD analysis project Ga0265798, IMG submission 192430) | Plant litter microbial communities from East Loma Ridge, Irvine, California - P3 T30 | ecosystem: Environmental > Terrestrial > Plant litter > Unclassified | place: USA: California... | reverse complement strand
TGGAATTAGTTCGTTGTTCGAAGAGCTGGAGCTGGAGATGCGGAAGGAGTACTGGGCTGTTACGGAGGAGGATGTGGGTATACCTGGGCTCACCATGACATTCGACCTGGCGAGGAACTTCTTTGCACCATTGCGCTGGGATGAATCGACGTAGCCACGTAGAGCGAAGGAGTCCGGCAGTGCAATGATAATCGAATCACTACCGAGATCTGCAATAGCACATAGCAATGATTTCGTGGAAACCTGTAGACGCCTAATGGAACGTCGATGTTCGCGTAGATGTGACGCGCAGATATGACGTCATAGCGTGGCATTTTCGCGCGTCACCATCTCGGGGCCGTCTTCCGACCTCCTCCCATCCAAGAACAGCAGCTACCAAAAGACAGCTGGAATTTACTATCCATCACACAATTTTTCTTTTCGCTCCTTGCTTTCATTTGCATTACCTTCTGTCTCATTTCGTTGCGCTCATGTGCATCGTCCAATTATCCAGCTTTATGCCTGCCATGTTCCCTCCTTCTGACAGACCGTTGACGTCGACCTTTTCTTCATCGGGTGGAAGTTGTGAGCGTATTGTCACATCTAGTTGGGGGCACCAGTGTTATGCTCTTGACAGACTCTCGCGTAGCTCTCTTCTTCAACATACTGTATGAAGCAATAGAATCAACGAAAAAAGGGTGGGTAATGATCCTCCACTTCGTCAGTACGAGCCCCCAACGCAGCTCGCACTTAGGCTCTCGTGAGACCTCCGTTCGTGCATCTCCGCCGTCGTATTGGCCCGGGGGCCGGGTAATCTATTGGGGGGTTATGAGCTCGCAAAAGCAAGAGTTGGGGGCTTACTATATGTTACTATGCGCATCGGAGCGCCTTGGGATGCGCCGTTCGATCGTCAGCAAGAGCCCCAACACGCTCTCGCCTAGGTCTCGAGACCTTCGTGTGGTACCGTCACTCACGTCCGTCTCGCGGTTATTGAACGTCCTCGCCCAGTTGGGTGCTCAAGGTCCAGCCCAAGGAACGTGGTTCCAGGAACTCTTGCGCCAGATGAGCGGCAAGCGCACGTTTCTTCCATTCGGTCCGTGGCTACCCACAACACCCGCATGAGGAGCCCGCTCTCACAGATGTCGGCAAGAACCCGCCATACAGCGTAGTGGGCCCTTTGTACACATGGTATGACCATCAGGTCTGGGGGCAGCATGATGGGCCTCGTAGGACGGTCGACTTACACCGTAAACGCAGCGATCCATCCATGTGAGCGAAGGTTTCGGAACAAAAGAGGTACTCAGGGGTACCGAAGAGAAGTGGGCAGGTGGGCGGAGGGGAGGAAAGGAGGGACAGTCAGGAGGGATAGTCTTGTTCTTATTGCAGCCTGTCGGACCCCGGCGGCCGTATTGGCTCGTGCCCCACCACGTCCGTCAGGTATTTTGATCACGTTATTCACTTGCACCGCAAAGGGTGCCTAGACGCACAGACGTACTGACATTCCTTCCTCTACTTGGCGTGCTCTATGTTCTTTGAACCACTGACACCGAGATCGTACCTTATCCCCCTTACTGAATACCCGCCATGGCTCCCGGTCACCATCAATCGATCAAGTCTAACAAGCGACGCAGATCTCGCTCGCCAAGTACCGACGACAAGAAGAAACAGAAGCAGACTTAGAAGCGTACGGCGGAAACCACATCGGCAAGGCGACATGACACTCGCAAGGTTGCACAAAACGCCCCGGAAAAACACGTCGCCTCCAGGACCAAGGCAAGGACGGCAAGGCGCGCGGCAGCGAGGGATAGGCACACTCGCAGTACGGCTCGCTCCGGCAAAGCGTCGGCTGCCCCTCCAGTAACTACATTGTATGCGACCGCCATAGATCTTCCCGATGAACTGATTATGATGATGTTTGACCATGTAAGTACTCCTTGGTATTCGCTCAAACTCAGTCGTAACATGACTGGCGCTCCAGCAGAGTGTTGAAGCTAATTTGGGTAGTGCGGAAAGAAGAGCCAGTTGCAACTGTCGATGACCTGCAGGGCAATGCACCGAGTTGGAACGGAGGCATGATTCCAGGACATCGACATCATTGTCGGCCGGATAACGTCCACGATGACCCCCACTCAATTCTCGATTGTTCTCGGAAACTTGCGTTTCACTCGGCATCTTCGGATCACTGTACTGGATACCGATCGTGGAACAGAGCTCTTCAAGCTTGTTCTCACACGTCTAGAGAAGCTCAGCCTGGTGTCGTTACGCTTCTTGGGTTCTCTCAATCACAAGTCGTACATCGGACTATACAGCCTTCTCACCAACAAGGAGCGTGGTAACATACTCAGATCTAAACTTCGCAAACTTAATCTTCCAATGCGACCGCTTCGCGAAACTTGTTGATCTGGACATAGCAACTCGGGCCCTTTCAAAGACGGTGGCATCTTCAACCACTCGGCTATTATCCGGTTCCAATCAGACACGCAACCAGAAAAGCCCCTGGCTAGGGAGATCAGCGTCGTAGGAGATCACGATCCCAGCCAGCAACTGGATTCCGGCACCCCGCATCGTGTGGCGCAAAATGTCATCTAGATGATGGGTATCCAGACTCGAAGTATCGATGAGCTGGTGGTTTTTGGCCGACATACGGCTAGGGACGTCCCGGCCTTCTATCTCCAGAACCCTTTCGATAACTTTGGTCCCCACTTGCCATTGAAGCCATTCGGGCTCAAAGAGCTGAGTCTTGTTGGCCTCGATTTCTGGCAATTAACACCTGCCATGTTTACTTCATTTAGCATGGCGACTCTTCGCACTCTTCGGGTGAAGCAATGCTGCTGGTTGAAGAAACTTTTCGAGCACCTGATGAGCTCAAAGAACCCTCTTCATCTTCATACGGTTAAGATCAATATATACAGCTATGGAGAGTATTTTCAGCCGGATAAAGCTTTCGGATTCGCCAAGTTCTGCAAGTCATTCTCGACATTGAAGAAGGTTGAGATAGAAGCTGGTGCAGATTGGCAAACTGACTTTGATGCACATATTCTCAGTTCACACAGCGAACTCGAAGAGTGCTTCCTGAGTCTCGGCAAACCATCACTAGACATGGCGACGATCGAAGTTCTCCAGGAGAACCACAAGAGCCTCAATGTGTTAGGTTTCAGGTGTCAAGAGATAGCGGGATCTTTGGAGCGGGGTCGTTTATCACGAGAAGGTGAAAAGGAGATTTCTCTTCTGGCTGCTGAATTGCCGCTGTTAAAGAAGTTGGAGGAATGGCAGTTGATCTGCGATACTCCTCGCTCCAAGGACGTATTGGGTAGTTTCAAGACCATTGCGACGGAGATACACCAGCGCGTCGCGGCTGCCTTTGGCACACGTCCACTCAACATCAACACCATTTCGATTCTCACTCGAGACATCTTCTACACCCCAGATGAGGTTAATGCTGGGAGGATACCCCACATGCTTAGGTTTCATTTCTCAAATGCGGTAGCAGAGGCTGGGGGTATTCAGGGTTGAAGGAAGGGTCGAAGACTGGTTACAGCATGCGGCGAAAGCTCCTGAGTACTGCACTAAGTTGGCGTTTGTGAAGCGGAGATACATGGAGGGCCTCCTGGAAGTGCTGCAGGTAGATGGAACAGCAGGATATACATGGACTTTAAGGATGACAGGTAGTACGTCAGAAATAGCAATCACATATTGCACATACACATCTTAGCGCCTAGTTCATGGTTCCACATCAGAGCAGATGGAGTGGCCCGCAGCTGTAATGTGTCAAGTCGCACGCGAGTACCAACCTTACATCGACGCCCTGGATGGGTGGACTTTGGGCTTGAATGGGAAGTTCGTGTCGTGGGCGCTTTATCTTTGTGTAGTACGTGTGATCTGAGGCACCACCTAATCCGCCACGTAGTATAGGATGTTGCGAACTCGTTGCCACTTTGCGCTGCTCGTCGAGCATGTTGTTGGAATGTATGTGGGGTCTGGTTCTCCGACGTGTTCGTAGTCGGTGAGCAGACTAGTCAGATGAGGGCCTGTATCTGCGCACAATGCTCCTTGTGACTCTCTTGCCCGGCTCTGTTGTGGGAGACATGGTAGAGAAGAAGAGACTTCATGCTGGTGGTGTGGGAGTGGGAGAGGCCTGTGGCACATGCGTGGAGACGAGAGCACTGGAAAGGATCCGTATTGTGATGACTGTGTCTCTTCCGGAAACGACCCGTAGTCGGGTGACAAAACGGCTTTCGCGAATCTCGGGTCTGGAAACGGCGGAGGCATTAGGTCAGTGCGACATAATGGCGTAGATGGTGGAACGACTGAGGAAGCGCCTTGGGACGACGTCAGGATATGTATTGGGTTGCTCTGCCTTCCAGTCTCCCTCTTCTTCGCGCTGATATCTCTACTTGCGTAGGGCGTGGAAGAGTCTACTCTAGCATGTTTGCAGCTGATGTCTTCTGCCTGCGCGACTTCGGCATCCTCTAATCTTCTCTTTTGTCCCATACTGCTGCGCCGATGATGTTGTTCTTGATGAAAGACTGGAGTGGATGCCGAAGCAGATTCTATAATGCCGTAGTGCTGGTGGTGCTATACGGAGAGACGTCTGAGGGGTGGGGTGGGAGTGAGGGTGGGGGTGGGGAAGACGCCGGCGCAGGATCCATGACGTCATCCACGCTCGGTACACTCTGGGGCCGCTAAACCGCAAAGGTCTCTCTCCGACTTGAAGACTCCGAATTACCTACCTACAGCTCTCCGTACTCAAATATCACATATCCCAATGCTTCGGATGTTTGTGCTCGCAGCGGATCTTCAGCCTTCCGGCTACTGCAGTCTTTAGTCCTACAGCTGCTGCAGCGCGCAAAGAGCGCAGGCATCGCAGGCATCGCAGGCATCGCGCTCGTTGTTGCAGCCGATTTGGCTCAACTTGCGCGCTGCAGCACGCGCATCAGCTCACGATGTATTGCATTACAACTATCAGATAAACAAGAAAGAGGCCATATTTTTTGGCTGTCCTCATCGCGGCATTTCTCGTGGCATTTGACGGAGAATTGACATTGCAAAGGCATCCACTCGGGTCGCCAACGCACCCCCAGCATACCTACCTCACTGTGAAGCTGACTCTTCCTTGCTGAGCCCTACGGAGCATGCTTCCTCTGGTCTGCTATCGGACAGACGCTCTAACTGGCAGCATGTGGGTGAGATGGTTCCCATGCCCAGTACGGCCTGTCGTCGCGACTTCCTCCAACGCGCCGCCCCGCAAATTCGCGCCTGCGCAGCTTCCTACAACAGAAAGATATCGCGCACATTCAATTTCAAAATGCGGGGCCACGGCATAGCGAGCGTAATTTCGCTGCCCTTCTGCTGTTCTCTTCCGCGCTGTCATGGACCAGTCCTACCTTTGCCCAGTTCATTCAGCCCAGCATGCCTCGCTACCAGAGTCGAAGAGAGCTACTCGAGATTGCCGTCATGGACCGGCTACTTCGAGAACCAGAATGGAAGCCCTTCCTTAGAGAGGAGGTAATAGCCGCAGACAAGTTCAGAGCCACGCAGGCCTACAAGACACACCGTGAGGCGTACGACAACAAGAGCGCCACACCCGCTGCCTCCACTCCCAAGCCCCATCAGACTCAGCCAGCAGAGCATCAAGCCGGTGACGGAAAGGAAACCCCAGCAGGATCCGATGCAAGAAGCCCACCCGCCTCCACGCTCAAGCCCCATCAGACCCATTCAGCAGAGCATCAAGTCGGCGACAGAAACGAAACCCCAGCAAGATCTGATGCAAAGGAATCGTCCATCATCACCACCGCCGCGCCCATCACCACCGCCACGCCCATCACAACCGCCGCGCCCATCGCCACACCCACTGTAACACCCGGCATACAGCTCCAGAACGACTGCCCTCTTCCTCCTAACGACGATGACGACCAAGATATGGCACAGCCATCCCGATCGGACAGAGTAGCGCGCAGCCCCCAGAACCCGAGTCTAGGAAGAGGGTTAAGCTGACTGTGGACTTGTCACAGCCATCAAGCCAGTCGGAGATCAAAGATATGCAGATTACCAAGGCGGCAAATTTGGACCGCGCATCCGCTTACATCCTGGAACTGACCCTCAGTATGGAGACGTGTCCACGGGCTGGAATGCTGCGCGATATCGTTCGCATCACGATGCAGCTATACGAAGAGTCCGACAGTACTATCCCTTTAATTTTCATCCCACTCCAACCACGGCTGGTGAGCGTCAGCTCAATTATCGAGGTGTCCAGTCCGAGCGCGTGGCTGTTCGGAACTACGGTCGACTTTCTCGTTGAAAGCTGCGGCACTCAAGACGAGGTACGTCTCGATTGTGCGAAGTACATGTGCGATACATACTGACTTCACTCTGCAGCTTTCTCCTGAAGTGGTGTACATCGCCACAGACCAGCCAATATATATGGCAAGCATTGGGAAATCGACCAACACTAAGAGACGCCTAGACATCGCCGCTGTCATTCGACAAGCTCCACCACCCGAGTTCGTCATTCCCGAACTGTACTCAGCAACATCTTTCGTCTTCGCTTGGAACCCGAACAACAACCATTGGCTCGTGGTAAAGGCAATGTGGAAAACAGTGGGACAAGGAACTATACGGATCTACGACTCAGGTCGCCGACACCGAATCGCGGTTAGGTACCCGACGGAGCTCAAGCAGTTCCTTGAGCTGGTGGCGCTCACTCACCCAGCGTCCCTATTTGCAAAGGTCCATTGGAAGTCGGCGACGCTTATATACAAGGATACCGTTCAACAACTGGCAGACGACTGTGGGGTATTCGCAGCATGGAACTTGAGGATGATACTCAACAAGAAGCGGCCCGCGAAGTCGGCCTCAGACGCCATAGGTCTTGGTGTGGCATTCAGACATGAATTCCTGGCCGAAGCGCATAGCACCATCACCAGCCGTGATCCAGCCTACCGCTGCAAACAGGAAATCCTACAGGTGCATATCGAGGGTTCAGCGGGCGTCAAGGGCGATGCAGCAGGAAACAAGGGCAAGCCCTCGGGCGTCAAGAGCAATGCAACGGGTGTTCAGGACAAGACAGCGGGCAACAGGAGCAAGCCTTCGGGTATCAAGAGCAATGGAACGGGCGTTGAGGGCAAGGGTGCGGGTAACATGAGGAAGCCAGCGGGCGACATTCCCAACAGCACGGTTGGTAGCATCCCCGCTGATGACCCGCCCAACATCAACAGCCTCATCAAGGTCATGGGCGAGGATACAATGTATGAAGGCGAAGACCTGAATTACGACACCGACAGTAGCGACGGCGTTGCTGAGGAGGCGTTCTCCGCACAGAAAACCCAAGATTCGGCATGGTACGACCATCATGACGAACTACTCAAGGTCAACTCAGGCATAATCACCAAAGCTATGGCTTCGGTAAAGATTCTCGGAAACAGAAAGCATGGCATGCCTGGTCCCCGATTCTGGCGAAGGCTCAAACGGCGCGCCTCTGCGAGAGGTTTCAAACGCTGGTCGCATCTGAGTAGTTCCCCAACTTCACTCCTTGCCAGCGTCAAACCCGATGGTCAAATCCTCTATGGGGAATATACCAAACGTTCTGAGCGCGTTCTGCCTCTTTACCCAGAAGTATCTTCCATCACATCTGGCAATCCCCCCAGTGCCATCGCTGCACATGCCAAGGCTGTTCATACATAAGACTGGTAGAATTTGCTGCACGCCTTGAATAGGAACAAAACTGAACAGGTCTGGGGGTTAAATCAACATACAAACACGCAAAGTGGGTGATCTAACGTCGATGTAGGCTCTAGGGTGTTCAGACTTTTCCTAGGTTGACGTGCGTATGTGATGAATACAAGGGCGCTCTGTCAGCTTATAATAAACAGGTCTGCAGACTACATTAAGACAAAAACATGCAACGTGAGTGACCTGACGTCGATGTAGGCTCCAGGATGTTCAGGATTTTCCTAGGTTCACGTAGTTACGTGGTTTGCCAACGAGGAGATGGACTAAACGTGCTCCTAGCACTACCAAATTCGTCATTTCAGATCTACCGATCAAGATCGGGTTGGTTGCAACATATCTCGCATAAGGAAAAACCTGAACAGGCCTGCAGCCTACATGAAGATAGGAACACCCAAAGCAGGCGACCTGGAGGTAACTTAGGCTCCAGAGTGTTCAGGTTTCTCCTGTCTGCTCCCAATTTGGCCCGCCTCACACGATGTATTGTATCGATAATATGAAAACGTCCTTCGAGCACGCACACTGGACTGTCTATGATGTAGGTGGAGATGCAAAGACAAAATGCAAATAGGCTGTCTCGATTGTATCTTTCCATACCGATGCGAAATCAAGGTTTGGTTTGCCTCCGCGGATCACACTTCAGCATATCGCAAGCAATAGACTGGGCCTCATACTTGCACTGATAGCAAAAAGAGCAGAGCCGAGAGCCGTTCGGTAGATAGACAGAGCTACAACAAGACCTAGTAAGCAGCGCGTAAGTTGAGACATCAATACTCGAGCGCAGAGTGAAGGAGATGGGTGAGAGTCGATCTTCCCAATGGTTGTGTATTGCATGATGGGACCAATGACAAAAAGGGTATAGCGTAGTCGACGATAGCCTAGAATGTGGGGGGCAGCGTGTCACATGCCACACCTTTGTCTCTGTTTGAGCCATGTGAATGCGTATTGGAGGTGTCGGCTGAGCCTAGGTGGTCTAAAGGGGTGTCATCCGTACGCTGGTATCGCAGTGAGGCTGGCGGAGCTGCTGTCGTGGTGGTGAAGAGGTAATGGAGGGCAAGGAAGTACTTGTCGCTCTGGCTAAGGACATGACGATACGAATGATGCGAAAGCGTACAGTGTATGGGAAAATCCAACTACTCCAGAGTACCTAGGTAGGTGCATCGCAGGACTGATGATAACGTAGTGGCTGCGATGGCGGGCTGGGAGGGAGTGGGGAAACTTGCATGGCGTGTCGCGGTACGCTGATTGGCTGAGCGGGTGGGCTGGCGTCGTGCCTTCCTTTCCTAAATAGCGCTCCTGCCATGTGACCATCTCTGCTCCTTCCTCGTGATTCAAACTCCAGGGCTTGGAAGTCGGTCGTTCAACTCTGCTGATAATCGATAATCAATCCTGCCTGAAGAAAGCCCAGAGGCTGCAGTTTCAAGGTAAGAAGCTTTCTGTTCTCTTTCTCCCGCCCAAAAGGTCGAGCGCTGCTTGTCGAGCAAGTTGTCGCGCCTTCGCCCGTCACCTGATATCGCGCGCATCCACCTTTCGGAACGTCACGACGAGCCCGTCCTTTCATCGGTAAGTGAGAATCATCGCTCGTCTCGCGCGACCGCTGGAAAGTTCTGCATGTCTGCCCGCGCTTGTGCACGGCCTGTCGCTTGCTGGGAGAAGCGCACCTGGCGTCATGGTGGCCTCGAGCGCGCCTGCCCGCTCGCTTTCCGCCCGGGCGGTGGTGTTGTCGGTCGGCATCCCGCACTCGATGGACGCGCATCCACCACGACGCACGACGCCATTGTGCGCTGAACGATACGACGGCCCTCTTTTGAGTCGTGACAGTTGCGTCTCAAAACAACGGGCAAATGGATCGCCCCGATCCTTCTGCTTGCTGGCGCTCTGTCGCACCACCTTGACCTACTCACCTGCTCGCGCCCGTGCTAACGTTTATCGAACGCAGGCTCAAGCGCATGATTGCTACATCAAGTCGACTCCGGCTTGCGCGTGAACCGGCTGCTCCCCCGCCTCGGTGCTCTGCGACTCACGCTTCGAGCGCGTCTGTTCTGCCAATTTCACCAGCTTTCCCATACGTCACCAGCCTAATTCACTCACTCACGGCTACCTCCTGGTCGCCCAAAGGAGCACTGTGTCCTAGCCAGACTTCAGCGCCCTCACTCACCATTGGTCCTGTACATCCCAGGCCTCGCCGTTTCAGCGACCGCGCGCAGAACCTCGACGCTGATCCTAGTGTCCAACGCGGATTCCAGCTGCTTCTATTCATCCCTCCCAGATAAACCACCAGACAACATGGCTGACACCGCCGGATACCCTACCGACGGCAAGCTGGATGCACACAACGTCCACACCAACAAGCGGAAGCGCGACACGCGCGACCAAGGCCTGAACCGACCTGCTCCCCATTCCGCCAACAACGACCTCACCGACCAAGCCACTGCCTCATTCCTCGCCGCGCACAACGCCGCCGACGACGACATGCAGCAACAGTTCGACGTACACCACAACGGTGGGACCAACACCGCGAGTGTCGGCGACACTGCCGCCGCCGCGCTTGCCTATCACCAGATGACAGTCCCCCAGGCGACAGAAGGGTCGTCCCGGTCAAACAGCACCCAGCGACTCGCCACCGCAAAGCTCTGCGCACAAACCTCAAGTCGGCACAGATGAGTGGCACAAGGTCCGGAGAGACAATCACAAAGAAGGTAGGCATCCGTGGGAGCCCTCCTAGATGCAGTTACTAACAGCTGCATAGTCGAACGCCGCCGTCGGGAGACTATCAACGAGGGAATCAACGAACTAGCCAAGATCGTCCCCGGCTGCGAGAAAAACAAGGGCTCCATTCTGCAACGGGCTGTCCAGTTCATTACTCAACTGAAGGAGAACGAACAACAAAACATCGAAAAGTGGACGCTTGAAAAACTACTCACCGAGCAAGCCATCACCGAGCTCAGCGCTAGTTGCGATAAGTTCAAGGCCGAATGCCAACGGGCGTGGGACGAGTGCAATATCTACAAGCGCACATGCGAAGCTAACGGCATTATACCCGACGAGATCAAAGAGCGCCAGGAGAACGGCGAACAGACGGGAGCTAATCCCATGTAGAACTGGAAAGAAGCCTCGCTTTTCGACTATCTTATCGACACGATAGCAACCTTGCCTTGATAGTCATGTTCGGGAGACACATATCTGTACTTCTTTTCTCGGCCTGTCGGTCTACTGTTCATTCCCCGCACTGGCAGTGCGGCAGATTATGTTGTGTTCGGCGTACAGTTGTGGAGATATCACTCGCTCTTTAGGGACGGGGCTTTCTTATTCGTTTGCATCTGGCGGCAGCGATCGCGGTGCGCCTGGGTTGGCCTCTCCCATACAGACAACCGAGGCTTCTCTTACGTCTTTTGATGGCTAGCGACACATTATACAGCAGGGAGGCGTTCTGCAATGGTACATCACTTTCGGTATTCGATGCCCATCGCTAATTGTGTTATGGGAACTTGTTGTTGTGATAGCTTTCAACATACGGGCATTTCGCACAAATGAATGTTTAGCATGAGTCGCGCTAATCGGAGCCCTGCTTACCCATCCGTTAGCGGTCGGCGCATCCCACCTGCCGTGCATACACAGCGCAACTCACCTTCTTGAACCGTGAAGACACTTGCCTCGCCGCTCTCCCAAACT
>Ga0265798_10010557_pt1 | contig 11377 bp, 14 predicted proteins | sample P3T30metagenome_FD_192430 | JGI IMG/M metagenome (GOLD analysis project Ga0265798, IMG submission 192430) | Plant litter microbial communities from East Loma Ridge, Irvine, California - P3 T30 | ecosystem: Environmental > Terrestrial > Plant litter > Unclassified | place: USA: California... | reverse complement strand
GTACTTGTCGGGTATTCGTAGTCTCTCGGAGGTGTATTTTGTTGTTAGGGATGAATGGCCAATCCATCAAGTGTCGCCGACGGTATGTATTATAATTGGGCCGTATGAGAAGGCATAGTGGGCGTCGAGTTGGCGCAGTTTGCAGTAGCATGAAAATTGTGCGTTCCATCACCATTTCCAAGCTTGCTTACCTGACTCCGTGACAATAGTACCAAAAAAAGATCACCACACATTCCCTCCTACTGCGGACTCGGACTCACGCCCCAAATAAACGCGTCAAAAGTGCAAAAAAGCTAGAGAATCTCATACACTCAGTCCTCCCTAGCTAAAACCCATCTTTGAATTAGGATTTATTACGAATCCGCCAACGATGGGCGAATCCGCCAGAACCAAGTTGAGGCCTTCTGGATCTGTGAGAGGAATGAAAATTAACTAGAACATGTAGTAGTGAGATTGCATCTGGGGCGAAAGGCGAGAGGTGGGGTTAACAAGAAGTAGCAGATCAAAAATTCCCCTCCGTTTGCGCAGGCAAATTTTTAAAATTGGACGGAGTGAATGTAAGAATTGTCACCAGTTCTTCCCTTTCACTGCCGCCGTGAATCGGGCGTATTGCCACCGGTAACCCATTATTTGGACCATGGTAAAGCTCGAAGAAGATCAAACAGAACAGAGGGATACGAATAATAATGACCCGCGATTGTTTGGCGCGATATATTATTGTCACAAGTTTGTCGACAGCCATGCTGCTGAAGTCCGTACGGGTCACAAATTTCGAACCGCACGTTGATACAGTCACCATGTTTTACAGCGATGTACATCTATACTTTCTCACAGCAGAATCTTTCGCAGCTTACATGTACGCTGCAAAATGTTGCCGCACCATCCAAGACATAATGTTGGATGTGGGAGCACAGGGCAGATATGGATGAGGCAGAAGGCTGTTGTATTGAGAGAGCTACAGCGAGCGATTATATACACAACTAGATGAGTAAGCAAGGGACTAACAGAGTCACGTGAGGTGCAGTTCACAGTGTACTGTATGAACTGAGGTGCTAGGCTGACACATGACAGTAAAGCAAGTACAATGAACATTCTGTCCGAACACTAGCGGTCCCATGGAATCTCTTTCACAAGGCCTCATCATCCTGAGCGCAGAAGGGGATCTTAAAGATTGCAAATGTCAGTTCTTTTCTCAGTCGTGCCACGTGACGGTCAAATTGCAGCGTGATCAATCAGATGGACTCAATGGCTTGCAGTCGCAGAGAGTTCTGGAAGTAGTTGAAAATTATCGCAGCGGTCCAGATGCATTGATTGTCTCCAGGCTGACACGTTTTCTCTATATTTGAGAGCTCAAGCACTTGTGAAGTAGACGCTGATAGGACTTGTCATGGGGAGCATACTCGTCATTCACTCGAGCTTCAGCTCTTTCTTGTCTTTACACGCCCCCTTCAAGGCGCTTCTCATTGTCGATGTTCACCTTCACCGTCCATTTGCGCTAGCACGTGAGTACTAGCGCCTGGTCCAAGCGCACAAGCTCTTGGGCAGTTGTGCCCTTCTTCTTACCCCCGCAACATTTCTTCCCCACCACACCTATTCTTCTTCCCCCACCAGTAATGCTATGGTGGTACCTCGTGGGGTTCGTACGCCGGTAAGTTCTGTAGCTGCGGCCTGCGAGTGAGGTCTTCACTAATTCTACTTCAAATTTCCGCCGGCGACAACGCCACAGCTCGGTTTCGCGACAACGCACATTCTCGACAGGAGCATCTGCCTTGTAGCACATTCGCTGTGTTCGCCCTTGAGTCTCCTCCCTGGCCTTTAATGGACGGCATCTTCACGCTGGCCGTGTGGACGACTGTCGGGGCGATAGCGTTAGAGCAGCTGGTCTGCTTACGCTCACTCTCCTTTCGCATTGTTGCGCCAACATCGATCGCGCCTCTCGCTAGTTCGAGAGGCGCGATGTCAGTGAGAACAGAGCCGGCTCGGACTGCTGACATAGAAGACATCTTTGACGAAGCAACATCGTCGCGACTTACCTGACAGTGGTCGAGACATGGTCGAGCTGGCTCGCTCATCATGTCGGGAGAACGAGGAATCACGCGCCTGCGTGTGTGAACTTTGCGTCCCGGACGGTGGAAGGATACCATGCGTGAAATATGGCATTATCTGCATCCGTCGGTGTACTCTGTGAGAGTGCTGGATCGCTTGCAGTCCCTCCCACGTTTTCAAAGATCTTCCCCTGGTCGACTTGGCAACACAGCCGCGGACGCTTAGGCGCCCGAGGCATGGTGAGCTGGATCTCGCCGTGTCGGGGGATGGAGGGATTGTGCGTCGGCGTACATGAACTCGATGACCCGGTGGTAAAGGAAGCACGCGCTGAAAAGCATGTTTGCGTTCTGTCGGTGCACACTGTTGAGTAGGCGGGTCCACTCCAGTCACTCCCCACCATTCAATGACCCTACTCACCCTTCCAACTGCCTGGTGCAGCTGGTGGCGCAGTCGAGCTGGTCTCGCTGTTGCCTCAGGTTTCGGCAGCATTGCACGCCCTCCCTGGAGGATCGTTGCTTTGTTCTCGGCCCAAAGAGATGGGCAGAAGTGGCCGAATGTGTTCTGCGCGCCCTTCTGTCGAGACGGGCTGTATGGTTGCTGGTCAATCTACGGACAAGTCTCAGTCTTTTGAGTCTACTACTTTTTCATTGAGTTCACTCCTATCAGGTGGAGCTTGAGGAAGAAGTGTTGTCGCCGACAGCATCAAGCTTGTCCACCACGTTCGCGTGATAGCCTAGCTAGACCTCCAGGCAACGATCGATGCAGCGCATGTTTCTTGGTTCGGAGACGTCGACTTCCTATCTACGCACGCTTCCGCCGATATGATTGGTGACCTTTATACCGAGAGTGCATTGTCGATGTGAATGCTACGCTTCACCTCACTCTCACTAGCGGCAATACAAACGCACGATTGTACAAGATCATGGATATGTAGCCTCACAAGAATTATTTCCTGATTCCCTACTTCAACCAACACTTGCAGCCCTCATTTCAGTCTCACCAATTCACGCCTCAACCGCCAAATCGACCAGTACGACAATATCACACCTCCAGACCAATACAATGGCACCATCTATCGCTACCGACTCCTCGAGCACCACACCGCCTCTCTGCTCCGAGATGCGCGTCGTCTGGGCAGAATGCAAGCACATCAAGCAAGTCCACCAGCGCATCAACTGCCCGGCGTACCCTCATTGCGTCTGCGCCAACAATCCGGTGTCGAGGCCTGGCTGGGGTAGCGGCGAGTGGCGCGAGAAGGATGGAACAAGGGATGTATCGGGATTGTGTGAGGAGTGTAGGCAAAAGGGAAGGAAGAAGTCGTGGAAGGAGATTGAGGAGAATATGGGGAAGATTGAGTTGAGGAGGTAGTGGTTGGTTGGGTAGTAGAGGCTTTAGATCTCCAACGGGCTTAAAGAAACGAGAAAGACGGAGGTTGGATCATACATGTACAGATACTATGGACAAATAAGACAAGACGTGGCAGCTTGATACTATTCAGCTTGCCCATTCATAACAAACGCACGCACTCACGAGCGCTTGTCTCTTGCCACCACAGCATGATGTATATATCAGCTTCTTGCGTCATGCTAACATGCAGATACCTGATGTTAGCAATCAGATAAGCTATAAGGACAGTGGAGGTTCTCTAACATCAATCGGCTACCATACTGTCTGACACTCCGAGATTCCAGCATGAGCTCTCAAGTAAGTACACCAATCGACGATACTCAGCGACTAAACAATGCGATGGCTGGCCTACGTTGTGCACAGTCTAAGATCCTTCTGGCAGAACCCGGCTTGCAATCACGTCTACAAAGACCTAAGGTTCTATGAGTGCACAGCACGCCAAACGAGCGGTAGTTGCGATTGCCATGATAATCCAGATGTTTTCCGCGACCCTTTCCACCACGAGAGCCAGAACGGGCATTACGAGTACCTGAATTTTGTCCAGACGATAGACATGTGCGAGACGTGCCGGGCAGACCCATCGAAGCGAAGGGTCACCGATGAGCACTCGAAAAAGGACGACAAGGACCACATGGACGACTAGGACGACGAGGATGACGATGAAGGGTGGGACAAAGGGAAGAAGAAGTCATAGAAGCAGGTTGAAAAGGACATGGAGAAGATTGTGAAGTTGAGGTGAGTATTCCCATTTAAGATTCATGTTTGACATGCACAAGTGTCTCTTGGAGGTATCTAGTGCTTTTTCTGTACCACAACATGCAGCGTAGTTGTACGTGTCACTTTCTTAGCTGCAGCAATAATGAAACATCCAGAAACCCGAGTCTCCTATTACCACACAAACTGCTTACAATAGTGCCAATGCCACAGGGGAGAGCCATTGCATTTCGCTGGATCTTCGACGTCCCATTCAGTGTCCAGATACACCAGCTTGAACCTCTGGCAAGCGCCAGCTCGTAGCCACGACTCGAACACCTTGCGACACTGGAACCAGAACGCGTCGTTAAGCGACAACATGATGCGCTGCCGATCAAAACGAGGACCAAAGTATGCGGGTGTGTGATAGATGCTACCAACCTCCACGCGACGAAGCCCCGGTAGCTTGTGTGAAATGCCCGTGTTGGTTCTGTGTCTATCTTGGGCTAGCTTGCCGCCCTTACTCTCCATCTTCGCTGCTTTCTTCGCGCTCTTTTCTGCTTGCTTGATTTGTTTACTGGACGTTTTGACTGACTGGCGTGACGTTTGTACCGTGATATGCTTCTTCTTGCGCGCGATTCGCCTATCGCGATAATCCTCCCACTCTTCTTCGTCGGCATCGACAATGTCCAGTACGTCCGGGATACCATCCCAGAGAAGAAATTTGACGTCGGTAATCAAGTGACGTTGCAGATGTGTCGACTTGGGAAGAATATTGTTAAGATCCTCGATCGTGTTGAACTTCCAGGTGCCAAGCGTGAATGGTAGAAGTTTGCCCTCATAGTACAGGCTGTGACATGCCATCAATAGGCCGAGCCAGTAGGGTTTCTTGCCGGTCGGCGTGCGTCTGGATGCATTGATGTCGCCAAATAGGTGACCGTAGATGTTGTTACGAATCTCCCCGGGTAGTATGAGGAGCGGGGATTGCTGCTTGTTGCGCCTAGTAACACGCGAGAGATCGGTTTTATTTTGCAGAGACATGAAGGGTGTGAAGAGCAGTTCGATGACACAATTTTCCGGCTGGTGGTAGTTGGGTATCGTTGGTGTCTGGAGGTGGAATTTCGCGTTCGTGATGATGAATAATATTGGGGGGGGGGGGGGGCTTACTTATATGGAAGGGACGCCATTTCGTACTGTGGTTCGATGGGACGGCTGAACCAAACAATCCAATCACCCCTCGCCGAGCACATTTCGAGGCCATCTGTTGTGTCTGAGGCAGTTTTTGAAAAGTGGAATTCACTAGCCTACCGACTCAACATTCTACCTTGCGTGTCGGTTGAATTGAAAAGCTCCAGCCCACTGCGTCTTGGCTTTTCAAAGCGCCCGCATACGTTCGACATGCTCCGAAACTTCCACTTCGTGCAGTGTGAGTATCTCGATCAGAGCATTGCAGCACTCTTACCGCCGTGTAGTCATTTCACATTCTTTGCCAGCCACTCTTCCCACTGATCCTCGCTCCAACCGCTCGAGATCTCGTTGTTTACGACGCCGTCAAACACTACGGTTGGGGTGACATGTACGCCCGTCAGTCGATTCGCCTTGACCTGAATCTTGACGTCGTCCGTGACTTTGTTGCCCGTGTTCAGACCGCCGTCTTCGCCGGGCTTGTCGCTAATCTCCAACAGGTCATACACCTTCTTCTCGTCTACGCCAACGCTGCCAGCAATCTTGGCTAAGCGCTTGTATGTGTTGTTGCGGGTCTCGTTGACAACGTTCACGTCGAAGAACTCTTTTTGTTGGTCAAACAACGCGGCACTGAAGACATAGAACTTGGAGGGGTCGACTTTTTGAACGGCATAGCCGGCTTCGTGAACGAGGGTGGAGGATGGGTGCCAGGGCTGAATTTGCTGGCGGAAGATGGTCACGACTCGGTCGCCGTACTTCTCGAGAAGGGTCTTGCGGAGGTTCGTCTTGTAGATCGTCTTGAACATCTTCTCGCTGAACGGGCAGACATAGTCGAGATCTGGCGCACGGTCAGCTCTATTGATAATCCTATGATTAGACGATACCTACAGAGCTCTAGAGTATGAACGGCCTTTGGTGTAAAAGCGCCTGAGGCCAGCTTTTGGCCCGCGAACTTTGGTGCTAAAGCCATTGTGAGTGGGCAGAAGATTGTGTTACTGAGGTATCAGAGGGAGGCTGTGTCAGGAGTATCGGGAGATCTGTTGGATGAAAGTTCGAAGGAAAGCACGCAATGATTAGTTTGTATGGCTCGAGGGGTAGCTTCAGCCATGCATGACGACAGCGGCCCCTGCCTTACTCAGCTGTGGTAGCATCAACCTTCCACGACTGCATTTCCATCGCTGGATATCTAAGCGTTAGCATGTCACCCGGGGTCGGCATAGGTACAGAACGTGTTTGATATTGTTCCGGAGTGGTATGTGTGGTCTGACAGAGCCAGCGCAAATGGTGTGAAGTCAGGGGTCTCACCATAGCTGCTAAGCTTAACTCCAAACTCCGGCTTCCGAATCACGGCCACACGCAACCACTGTACCTCTACAGCATCGACTCCACGATCAAGTGAAGTCCACACTCACTGCCCGATTTGCCGAGACTCTGATTGCAAACAGTTGTCATGCCATCAGATGACGACCTACTTGCACGCCTCAACGCGCTCAAGCAGTCGAGCGTGAGCCTGCATCCCAATTACAGCTCTTCGATCACCCCCTCCAACCCACCAAACCCTACAGACGACCTCGCATCGCGATTTGCGCGTTTGGGTTCTGCGTCACCATCGTTTTCTTCACGACCATCACGAGCAACTTCTTCGAATGACGTAAGCGCGCCTACAGCGGCGCCTGGTGCGCCAGGTTATCTCGAGGGTATCGGTGACAGAATTGGTGGAAGCAAAGTCGATTTCAACGAGGAAGATGAGAAAAGTCTCGAAGAACTTCTGGGAGAGCTCAATGGCGCTGTTGGCGACCGCAAGGACTGGGACATGTCGCATAAGGAGCAGCAGGACGTGGGCAGACTCTTGAAAGACATGAAGAAGATATTGCCAGAAGTTGTGAACAGCAGGGCGCAGGGCCCTGAAGGCCAGCCTACAACGTCCGAATCAAGTGCGAAGGAGGAGCTCACAGATTGGCAAAGCATCGAAGTCAATGTTGGCGATGGAACAGTCACAGCTGGCGAGGACAACGACACAGATTCAGATCGCGGCGATGATACTGAGGGAAAAAAACCTTCTGAGGATGAAGAAGCTGATGATGTGATCGCGAGAGTCATGGCCGAGCTAGAAATTAGCAAGAAATACGACCCTCCATCACCACCACCAAGGGACGCTGGCTCAGATGCAGGAGATCAAAAGACCGACGGAGCACCTCAGAAAGATGATAACACCCTCACTCTCCCATCTGCCCCAACATCTCTCCCCGAAGACGACTTCGAGCGCACCAAAGCCATCGAAGACACCTTCACAGCACGCCTCGCTGCCCTCTCCGGCCCTCAGACAGATTCATTAGGCCTGCCGTCAGCACCATCGTTCTCGCCACGGAAGAAGCCGCCCATCCACTCGAACATACAAAAGCGCATTGATGATGAAATCGACACGTGGTGTATCATATGTCAGGATGACGCAACGCTTAAATGTCTAGGCTGCGATGACGATCTCTATTGTCAGCTCTGCTGGAACGAGGGCCATCGTGGAGAGGGTGCTGGGCTCGAGGAGCGGATGCACAAGGCGGTGCTGTATGCAAGGAGAAAGAAACAGGCTGCTGCGTGAGCGCAACATTCAGCACGGCTTTTATCAAGTCACAATGCGACTAGCGGGGTTGGTCTATGATGACAAGAACTAGGTGTTGGCAATCACTTTTGCACTCCGCTTTCATGACAACATATGAAGGGGTGGGTCTATGGCTAATTCAGAACGACTCCACAAGAGGTCTATACCCTTCAGGTGTCAGCGTGCACAGCTTCTCTGACATACTAGCAGGCTGGTAACCTTTAGCCGACAGGTCTGATACGTGGAGCCGCTGTCACGTTAGTACTGGGCGTTTCTTGATGAACTGGTGGTGCTCGAAAACTGTAAACCTGTCCCAAAGGGTTGGAAGTTGCTCATGTGTGGTCAATCTTCAGGGCGGACATCAGTCCACCGCTTACCTGGCTCAACGTCCGATACCGAGAGACAATGACGACTTGAGTCTAAGTGGCTGCAAAGGAACTCTTGACGCTTCGTGTGCATCAAGTACTTTCCACGCACTACCATCACGCAGGTCGAACATTTCAAGAAACATTATCAAGCTACTGTCTAGCAACACTCCGCGCTTGACAGCAATCTTGCCAAACCTCTGTTTCGTCAGCGTGACTTTTGTAAGCGATCAAAATATTCCTGGCCTCGGGGTCCTGGCTTGGCTATGGATTGGAGCTTTCCTTGTAGCGAGAGGATGGCGAGAAGATTGGAAGGGTGTACGATAAGACGGTGTTCCGAAATACTGCAGATCTGGCGCAGGTCTCTGATGACGACGTATTGCACGATGTCACCTCGACCATAGTCAGGTACACATGGCGTTCATAAACGAGCGAAGCAGTACTTCGGCCTTCTCTCGTGGACCATCAACTTTCGTCCGCTATACATCTTCTCTGACATTTGCTTTTGGAAGCACCCGCGTGGCCATCTACATGCCTTTTTTTATGTAGAGGATGAATACCAGCAAAACGCTTTCGCGGGTGCATATGTGAGATGAACAAGCATTCACCTCAATTCTCTGACTACTTTGGCTGACAAATTCAGCAATCTCTATACATTGATGCACGATGTGTAACCCTACAGCCTTCACTGCCATTGTGTGGATTTGGATTCACCATGCAGCGTCCAAGATCTTGGGAGGTGCGTCAAAAATGTCATGCCTCCTCCGTGCGTATAAGCTGGTCATTAAATTCCTCAGCAGTACCCTATCCACATCCAACAGACTCGGTCACAACTCCCCCTACACCTCAGCAACCGCAAACAATACCAACGATGGATGCTGGATTCTTGAGATGGCAGGCTCGTTTCATCAGCGAGGTACGCGGGGAAGGTACAGTCGACCTCTCTACCACCTTCATGAACGATGCTGTCCAACTAGAGAACGAATAGGCTCGTCGCCAAGAGATTGCTCGTCGTTCTGCCATCACTACACGCAACTCCACCGCGTCGCCATTGCTAAGCCTTCCAGCCGAGGTCCGCAACGAGATCTATGGCTACGTACTTGAGGTGCCCGAGAACCCCAAATACGTTGTAAGCAGCCAGGATCCCCTGGGCGTAGCCAAGACAAAGCCACTACGCCGCCTTGCACTCCTGAGTACGTGCCATCAGACCTACTATGAGACTGCACCACTTCCATTTCGCAATGCGAAGTTCACTGTAACATCCATGGACACCTCCAAGCACCTTCCCACACTCAAGCTAGCAACCATGACGAAGCTGCACCTTTGCCTCTCCTACACAGAGGCTGGTAAGGTAATCCGTCAACTGGAGGAGCTGGAGATTCAAGGAAAGTCTCTGGCCAATGTACTGCCGTGTGTTAAGGTGGTAATTCTTCATCTTCATCGACACCAACTACGTGAGAAGCCCACCCATGACGGAGGGCCTTCTGCCAACAAAATTCGTGCTCTGAAGAAGTGGTTCGCTGATGGCGGAGACGTTACTGTCGCTGTCAACAAGCTCAATCCTTGTTGGGCTCACGTAGCCACGTAGTCTATTGACGCGAAACCGTCGCTCATCAGTCTCAATAACTAGTGCGTTTGGAAGCAACATTGGCGTATCTGAGCACAGTTCTATTCGTCATCATTTTCATGATAGATATCAGCATTTGGAGTTTTTCTCGTAGTAAGTAAGGTGGAAGTCTTAAATTCAACCTCATGCTCTATCACTTTGCTCTATCACTTTGCTCTATCACTTTGCTCTATCACTTTGCTCTATCACTTTGCTCTATCTTCCTAGCATCTACTGGCTCGAATTCAGCACACTTGTCTCGACCTTGTCAATACAATGGCGCTCTCAAAGAACTTGCATGAGGCAGTCATGGGCGCAGACGACCTGGTTGATCTTTCGTGCACATTCATCAACAGCAAATTCTACGAACAGCTCCATCGAGAAGAACTAGCCAGCCTCGCAGCCCGAACTTTCCACAACGCCACCGAGTCGCCTTTACTTGCTCTCCCCCCCGAGTTGCGCAACATGATCTACGACTATGTCACCAGCGAGAACGAATACCACTTGGTCCTCACAAAACCGCGCACGAAGATTCTTGAACGTAAAAGAGCCGCAAAGAAGCGCGGTGCGTCCCCCAAATCACCTCCGCAGCAATCGGCGCGCCTCTTTAGTCTTTCGAGTACGTGTCGGCAAACCGACTACGAGACCAAGCCTCTCCCTCTACCCAACGCGACAGGACAAATTCGTAATCTCGGCGCGATAGTATACCTACCCAGCCTAACTCCAGCTCAGCTCTCAGCCATCACAACGCTCCGCATCGCCTTCGATTTCGGGATGAGAGAAGACGACGTCCGTCTAGCGCATGTATTGCCCTCCGTCAAGCATGTCATTATGCTCTACGAAGAAACGGAGTGGTCGATTTGCAATCCCACAAAGTTCCAGGAAGCTGTAGAGCAGGACCGTGAGCGATTGGAAGAAAGTGGGCTGATTGCTGGTGATGTGGAGATTACGGTTCAGACGACAGCGGTGCGGCCGTTTAATGTTGTAGGTGGGGTAGACGGTAGGACTTGTTAGTGATGAGTTTCGGAAACGGTTGCGGGCGCATGAGGCTGGGGATCGGTAGGTATGGTTTGATGAAGTGGATCAGATGGTGCGAATCTATATTTTCTTGAATTATCTTTCTTTTGTGTTGTACACATGTAAGGACTTTGAGTGCATTGATTTACCCGGCCAATTGTTAGCATTTGAACGTTGCTACATGTGAAACGTGTGTTCAGTCACCCTCGATATGCAAGCTCGACTCCTCCATCTGTCCAAGCCCAAGTCTTATTTAGATAAGAACATAATTCTTTCTCATAATAAGCAGGTAAGCTAAGTGCTGGTTACGTCGGTGTGGCACTCTACAATGTCACACCTATCATTCAGAATGCGCGCAGGCATCTCTTTAACTTAATTACGATCTAAAAATAATATTAGTAAGAAGTTGTTATAATTATAATGTAATACTACAAGCCCACCGCAATCTCACTTTGGATCTCC
>Ga0265798_10010556_pt1 | contig 11378 bp, 10 predicted proteins | sample P3T30metagenome_FD_192430 | JGI IMG/M metagenome (GOLD analysis project Ga0265798, IMG submission 192430) | Plant litter microbial communities from East Loma Ridge, Irvine, California - P3 T30 | ecosystem: Environmental > Terrestrial > Plant litter > Unclassified | place: USA: California... | reverse complement strand
GCGGCCGTATACTACGGCCAGCAGCTGGTCCGATTGCCAGGCTGCCTTCGGCGGCAAAGGTACCGCTTAAATCCCCAAGCCATGCAGATAGTTCACCGCACGCGCGTCTACGACGGCCATTTTAAGCTCAACAAGCTCACCCTTAAAACGCAGGAGGGCGAAGAATTGCCCCGCGAGCAGTTTGCCCCCGGCCACGCCGTGGCCGCCCTCGTCTTCGATACCCAGCAGCAGCACTACGTGCTCACCCGGCAGTACCGGGTGGGGGCCGAGCGCGAATTACTGGAAATCGCGGCCGGCATGATTGACAAAGACGAGAGCCCCGAAACGGCCGTGCGCCGGGAAATTCAGGAGGAGCTGGGCTACGATATCGACCAGCTCACGCTCATTGCTACGGTGTGGTCGTCACCCGGCGTCAGCGCCGAAACCATCGCCGTGTACTACGCCGAGGCCAGCCGCCAATCCGGCCAGGGCGGTGGGCTGGCCGCCGAGCACGAGCAAATCGAAATCGTGCGCCTGACCCGCGAGGAGCTAGCCAAGGAAGCGTTACTAGACGCTAAAACGCTGCTAGCCGTGCAGTGGGCGCAGCTGCACAGAAGCTAGCGGACTACCAAATAACCGAAAGCCGGTCATGCTTCGGCAAACTCAGCATGACCGGCTTTTGTCTTCCTTATATAAGGAGTCAGCAAACCCTACTGCGGCGTCAGCTGGTACTCGAACTGCTGGCGCAGGCGCGTGTCCGTAATCACGAGGGTGAGCGGGCCCACGGCGGGGTCGAGCTTGATGAAGGGGATAATCTGCTTGTTCTGATAGAGGTCGCGGCCGTAGAAGCGGCCGAAGCCGGCCTTGGGCGTGCCCGTGAAAACCTCCTTGCCATCCTTGGTGTGGGCCGAGAGGGTGAGCAGCGACGGGTCGGCGTTCTTGGCGCCTTGGCGGCGGATGTCGAGCACGAGCGCGCCGCCGGGCGGCAGCGCGGCTAGCCGGCGCTGGTAGGTAGAGTCGGCCCAGTCGTGGATTTTGCGCAGCTCGGTGATTTCGGCCAGCATCTCCTCCGGCGAGCGGTAGCACACGTGGGTGTAGCTGCCCGTGACATCGGCGTCTTCGTCGGTGTTTTTGGTGATGTTAGCTACCACCGGGCACTCCGGGTTTTTCTGGGCAAACATATAGCGCTTGCGGGGCGGGCCAGTCGGCGATTGGGCCTGGGCAGCGGTGGCGCCGCCCAGCAGTGCCACGAGCAAACCAACCCGAAGAGTCGTAGAAAATTGCATTATGAGAAGAAAATAAAGTAGCTTGGATAGAAGCGGAATACTCCCGTTACAAAGAACGGCAGGCTGCGCCAAATACACTGAAATACCGGCTCTAAATGCCTCACCTGGCCCATGCTTGATGAAAATGTAACGCCCGCATAACGCCGGCTTTACATCCGGCGGCGAGCTTTGGGTATGCTAAAACTCGCGGAATGCAAGCGCACGTTATTGGACTGGCAGCCCTCCGGCGCGGGGCTGGCGGGGCTGCTTGCCCTGGCCTGGTGGCTGGTCCTGAGCTGGCCGCTGCGACGCAGCCTGCGGGCGGCGCTGGGCGGCGCGGCGGCTGGCTCCCCCACGGACGGCCCGCCCACGCGCCCCCGCCGCCCCAAGGCCCGCCCGCGCCGCGACTATCCGCACCTTTCTTACCCCTCGGCCGCGTGAGCATAGCCGCAATTTTACCGAGCGCCGGCCAGCCCGGCACTGCCCCGCTGGCTAGCCCGCCCCGCCGCAAAAAGCGTCGCCTAGCGGTGGCCGTAGTCAGCGACGTGCACCTAGGCACCTACGGCTGCCACGCCCCCGAGCTGCTGCGCTACCTCAAGAGTATCCGCCCGCAGGTGCTGGTGCTCAATGGCGACATCGTCGATATCTGGCAGTTTTCGAAAAATTACTGGCCCGCCTCGCACATGCGGGTGGTGCGCTACCTAGCCGGGCTGGCCGCTAAAGGCACGCGTATCTACTACCTCACCGGCAACCACGACGAGCTGCTGCGCAAGTTTGCGGGCCTCAAGCTGGGGCATTTTCAGCTCGACAACAAGGTGGTGCTCGACCTGCCCCACGGCCGCACCTGGCTGTTCCACGGCGACGTATTTGATGTCACCATGCGCCACGCCCGCTGGCTGGCCAAGCTTGGCGGCAAGGGCTACGACCTGCTGATTGTGCTCAATCGCGTGGTCAATTTTCTCTTGCAGCAAATCGGCCGCCCCAAAGTGGCGCTCTCCAAAGCTGTGAAAAACCGCGTGAAAAGCGCCGTGAGCCTCATCGGCGACTTCGAGCAGACGGCCGCCAACATCGCCGCCGATAACGGCTACCGCTACGTCGCCTGCGGCCACATTCACCAGCCCGTAATCAAGACCCTCGCCACGCCCCAGGGTGAGGTAACCTACTTGAATTCGGGCGATTGGGTGGAAAACCTGACCTCCCTCGAATACACCGCCGAAGCCGGCTGGACGCTCTACCGCTACGCCGACGACCCGCGCATGTTGCCCCAGCCCGGCGAGCCCGGCGAAATTCCCGAGCCCGCCGACCTTGCTGCCGACGCCGGGCCCGCCGCCCTGCTCGAAGGCCTGCTGGCCGAGTTTAAAATAAAGTAAATGAACATCTTATATGCCATTCAGGGCACGGGCAATGGCCACCTGATGCGAGCCCTCGACGTGGTGCCGCTGCTGCAAGCCCGCGTAGCCGCCCTGGGCGGCCGCCTCGACCTACTCGTGAGCGGCCCGCCCGCCGACCTGCCGCTGCCCTTCGACGTGCGCTACCGGGTGGGCGGCATGGGCTTTTTATTCGGCAAAAAGGGCGGTATCAATTTCGTGAAGACCTTCCGGCAATTCAACTCCGCTGGCTTCGTGCACGATATCCGCCACCTGCCGGTAGAAAGCTACGACTTGGTTATCAATGACTTTGAGCCCGTATCGGCCTGGGCTTGCCGCCTGCGCCACCGGCCCTGCGTAGCCCTGAGCCACCAAAGCACCGTGCTGCATCCCGCCGCACCCCGGCCCAAGGAGGAAGACCCCGCCGGCCGGGCCGTGCTACGCCACTACGCGCCGAGCACGGCGCAGTATGGCTTTCATTTCCAGGAGTATGCGCTGGGCATCAGCACGCCCGTCATCCGGCGGCAGGTGCGCGAGCTGGTGCCCACCGACGAGGGCCATTATACAGTATACCTGCCCGCCTTTGATGAGGAAACGCTGGTGGCGCGCCTGCGCTACCTCAGCCGCTCGGTGCAGTGGGAGGTGTTTTCGAAGCACAGCCAGGTGCCCGCCGACTACGGCAACGTGCGCGTGTGGCCCGTCAGCGGCAGCGACTTTCTCCAGAGCCTGGCCCGCGCCCGGGGCGTGCTCTGCGGCGCCGGCTTCGAGACGCCCGCCGAGGCGTTATACTTGGGTAAAAAGCTGCTCGTGGTGCCCATGAAGCAGCAGTACGAGCAGCAGTGCAACGCCGCCGCCCTCGCTAAAATGGGCGTGCCCGTCGTTCGTAGCCTCAAAGACAAGCCCCTCGACCGCCTCGATGAGTGGCTGCACCATGGCCGCCCCGTGCCCGTACACTACCCCGACCGCACCGGCGAGGTGCTCGACCAGTTGCTGGCCGAGCAGCTGGGAGTGCCCCGGCCAGCTGCCGCCGTGGCCCGGCCGTTGTAGGTTGCGCCCCGGCTCCGAAAGGCCGCGCCGCCCGCGCACGATAAAGGCTCGCCGGCTGTCGGCTAGCTGCGCCCGTTGCTTGTTTATTCGCTTAGTTTCCTGGCTAGCCCCGGCCGGCCCCGCTTGATGCCCGACGATTCTCTGCTCTCCATCCAGCGCCCGCTGGCCCTGCCCCCGGCTTTCTTCCCGGACACCACGCCCGCTTCGTATTCGCGGGCTGATTTTGGCCCTGACTTTCACTGGGGCGCGGCCTGCGCGGCCTACCAGGTGGAGGGCGCGTGGCAGCAGCAGGGCAAGGGCCCGAGCATCTGGGACGAGTTTACGCGCCGGCCCAAGGCCATTGCCCGGGGCGAGCACGCCCGGGTGAGCACCGATTTCTTCACCCGCTACGAGCAGGATTTAGACCTCGCCCAAAGCCTGGGGCTAACTGATTTTCGCTTTTCGGCCGCCTGGACGCGGGTGCTGCCCGAGGGCACCGGCGCCGTAAACCGGCGCGGCCTCGACTTCTACGACCGCCTCGTGGATGCCTGCCTGGAGCGCGACCTGCGCCCCTGGCTCACCGTCTACCACTGGGACCTGCCCTTGGCCTTGCAGCAGCGCGGCGGCTGGACCAACTGCGACGTGGTCGGCTGGCTGGCCGACTATGCCCAGGTGCTGGCCCGCCGTCTCGGCGACCGCGTGGCCCACTGGATGGTGCTCAATGAGCCGATGGTCTTCGTGGGCGCGGGCCACGCGCTGGGCATCCACGCGCCGGGGCGGCGCAGCCTGCCGGCCTTCCTGGCGGCGGCCCACCACGCCACGCTGGCCCAAGCCGAGGGCGGCCGCGCCCTGCGCGCGGCCCTGCCTGACACGGCCCGCATCGGCACCACGTTCTCGTGTTCCTACGTTACGCCGGTGCGGCCGGGCCACGGCCCGAGCGAGGCCGCCGCACGCCGCGTCGATGCCGTACTCAACCGATTTTTCACCGAGCCGACCCTCGGCCTGGGCTACCCGATGGCGGAGCTGCCCACCCTGGGCTGGCTGCTGCGCCGCTACCAAAAGCCCGGCGACGTGGAGCGCATGAAGTTCGACTTCGACTTTTGGGGCGTGCAGAACTACACCCGCGAGGTGGTGCGCGCCGCTCCCTGGCTGCCGCTGCTGGGCGCGGCGCTGGTGCCCGCCGCCAAGCGCGGCGTGCCCACCACCGAAATGGGCTGGGAAGTTTTCCCCGAGTCGCTGTACCAAATGTTGAAACAATACGCGGCGTACCCCGGCGCGCCCGAATTGTACATTACCGAGTCGGGTGCCGCCTTTGCCGACCACCCGGCGGGCGGGCGCGTGCCCGATGCTAGCCGGCTGGCTTACTTCCAGGCGGCCATCGGGCAGGTGCTGCGCGCCCGTCGCGAGGGCATCCGGGTAAACGGCTATTTCCCCTGGAGCTTCACCGACAACTTCGAGTGGGCCGAGGGCTACCGCCCGCGCTTCGGCCTGGTGCACGTCGATTACGAAACGCAGGAGCGCATTATTAAGGACTCAGGTCGCTGGTACGGCGACTTCCTGGCCGGCGCTAGGGTGGAGGCGGGCAACCCGCCAGCCGTAGCGCGGACTTTGTAGTCCGCGCTACGGCTCCTTACCGCGTCAGCAACGTATCACGCATGGCCATAAACCGCTCGATGAGCTGGCTGGGCTCCTGCTCGTCAAACTCCCCAAAGCCCAGCACGAACCCCGGCGCGGGCTGCACGAAGCGGATGGCCGCGTTCACTGCCTCCAGGTACTGGCCGAAGCGGTCGCGGTCGCCCTCGGCGGCGGCCAGCTCGGCATCCCAGCGCAGGGCGGCCGGGCCTTTGCGCACCAGGAAGGGCAGCACAAACGGGATGTAGTGGCTGAAAACCGGGTTCTCCACGCTCGTCAGCCGGGTATCGGGCCACACGTGAAACTCGCCGAACGAAGCCGGCGGCGCTACCACGAAGCGCACCTGCTCCTCGGCCATCGCCGTGAACAATTCGGCGCGGTTGGGCTGGGAGTAGAGCTGCGCGTAGGCCGCGTACCACACCGTCACGCCGGCCTGGTTCACGAGCTGGTAGGGGTGAAACGAGCTGGCTAGCCCCACGCCGCCGTGCTCGCCAATAACGAGGTTATAAAGCTGCCCAAACTGGGCCAAGTTGGCCGACTGCCGGTAGGGATTGTCGGTGAGGCCGTAGAGGTAGAAGCTGGCGAAGTCGGTGAGCGAGGGCTGCGCCGACGCGGTGGGAGGAGAAAATTCGGACACGGAAAAAACTGGCTGGAAGGGGCAGGCTGCCGGCTACGGGCCGGGCCAGGCCCAAAGTTCGGGTGCGGCGGGCTTGCCAATGCGGGCGCGGCGCTACTTTCGGGGGCGGCCCGCTGCTGGCCAGGTACTTCCTTCTTTTTCCCACCCATCTTATGTCCATTTCCCGTCGTCACTTCCTGCACCAGGCGGCCGCCGTGGCCGCTACGGCGGCCATCGCGCCGCAAGCCATTGCCAGCGAGCTGGCCAGCCAGCCGTTTTTCGAAATCTCGCTGGCCGAGTGGTCGTTGCACAAAGCCTTGTTTAGCAAGAAAATCACCAACCTCGACTTCCCCGCCATCGCTAAAAAGGACTATGGTATCAGCGTAGTAGAGTACGTCAACCAGTTTTTCAAAGACAAGGCCCAGGATACTGCCTACCTCAACGACCTCTTGCAGCGTTGCCGCGACAACGGCGTGCGCAACCACCTCATCATGATTGATGGCGAAGGCGACCTCGGCGCGCCCAACCAGGCCGAGCGCCTCAAGGCCGTCGAAAACCACTACAAGTGGGTGGATGCCGCCAAGCACCTGGGCTGCGTCACCATCCGCGTCAACGCCTTCGGTAAAGGCACCGCCGCCGAGGTGCAGCAGGCGGCCATCGACGGCCTGGGCCGCCTCAACGAGTACGCCCAAAAAGCCAGCATCAACGTCATTGTGGAAAACCACGGCAGCTACACCTCCGACGGCCAGTGGCTGCTCAAAACTATCCGGCAGGTAGACAAAAAGAGCGTGGGCATTTTGCCTGATTTCGGCAACTTCTGCATCCGGCGCGACACCGGGGAGCTGTACCAGGGCACCTGCGTCGAATCGTACGATAAATACAAAGCCGTGAAGGAGTGGATGCCCGTCGCCAAGGGCGTGAGCGCTAAAACGTTTGAGTTTGACGCCGCCGGCAACTGCGTTGAAACCGACTACTACAAGATGTTCCGCATCATCAAGGAGTCAGGTTTTAAAGGCTACGTGGGCATCGAATACGAAGGCGAAAAGCTGAGCGAAGACGAGGGCATCCGCAAAACCAAGGCCCTGCTGGAAAAGGTAAGCCGGGTGTAGCGTGGACTCTGCGAGTCCGCGCGTGGGCGCTTGTGCAATGTCTGACTATACACGCCGTATGCAAACGCTACCCTATTTACGTCTGTCATGCTGACGAAGGCAGTATCTCATTGCGCTAGAATCAGTCGGGCGAACCTGATAAGATGCTTCCTTCGTCAGCATGACAGATGGAAAGGGACTTAAAAGGTATTGGTAAAAGCATCGCCCAAAGGCCCCCACGCGCGGACTCGCAGCATCCACGCTACTACATTTGAGCTTCTGCCCCGCGCTTTCGCCTTATGCTGCTGACCATCTCGACCACCTACCAGCCCGCCACCGACCTGGGCTACCTGCTCCACAAAAACCCGGCACGCCTGCAAAGCGTGGAAATCACCGGCGGCCAGGCCCACATTTTCTACCCCGAGGCCACGGCCGAGCGCTGCACGGCCGCGCTGCTGCTCGACCTCGACCCCATCGGGCTGGTGCGCGGCCGGGGCGCCGTGCCCGGCGAGGGCTTTTCCCTAGAGCAGTACGTCAACGACCGGCCCTACGTGGCCTCGTCCTTCCTGAGCGTGGCGCTGAGCAAAGCCTTCGGCACGGCCATGAATGGCACCTGCAAGGACCGCCCCGCCCTGCCCGCCGAAACCCTGCCGCTGGCCGTGACGGTCGCCGTGGTAGCGGCCCCCGGCCCCGACTGGCCGCGCCGCCTCTTCGAGCCGCTGGGCTACGAGGTCGAAACCGAAGCTTACCCGCTCGACCCCGCCCAACCCGCCTGGGGCGATAGTGCCTACTACACCCTGCATCTACGCCACGCCGGCCTGCGCCTGCAAGACGTGCTCACCCACCTCTACGTGCTGCTGCCCGTGCTCGACAACGACAAGCACTACTACGTAGACCAGAACGAGGCCGAAAAGCTGCTGCATCGTGGCGGCGACTGGCTGCCCCGCCACCCCGAGCGCGGCTTTATCACGCGCCGCTACCTGCGCTACCGCGCCCTCTACGTGAATCTCGCACTGGCTAGGCTGCTCGATGCTGATGAATTAGAAGAGGAGTCTGCCGAGGATACCTCACCCCCCGGCCCCCTCTCTAAAAAAGAGGGGGAGCCTGATGACTCTTCTACCATTATTAATAGCGAGCAAGTAGCGCTAGAAACTATAACTAGTTCCCCCTCTTTTTTGGAAAGGGCGCTAGGGGGTGAGGTGCCTACAGCAAGCACCCAGACCGAAGTTAAAGCCGAAAAAATCTCCCTCCACGACCAGCGCCTCCAGCAAGTTGCCCAGGAAATATACCAGCTAGCCCCCAAGCGCGTGCTGGACCTGGGCTGCGGCGAGGGCAAGCTCCTGCGCCTGCTGCTCCGCCAGCCCAAAATCGAGTATATCCTGGGCATGGATGTGTCGCACCAGGCGCTGGCCCGCGCCGCCCAGCGCCTGCACCTGGCCGAGATGCCCCCGCGCCAGCGCGCCCGCCTCGACCTCATTCAAGGCTCACTCTTGTATAAGGACGAGCGCCTGGCCGGCTTCGACGCGGCCGCCCTGGTCGAAGTTATCGAGCACCTCGATGCCAGCCGCCTCGCTACCCTAGAAGCCGTGGTATTCGGCCACGCCCGGCCAGCGTACGTGTTCGTCACCACGCCTAACGCCGACTACAATCAGCTCTACGGCAGCCTCTCGGCCGGCACCTTCCGCCACGCTGACCACCGCTTCGAGTGGGGCCGCGCCGAATTTGCGGCCTGGGCCGCCGGTGTAGCCGAGCGCCACGGCTACCAGGTGCGGCTGGAGGCAATGGGGGAGGAAGCGGAAGGTGTGGGCGCACCCTCGCAGCTGGCGGTGTTTAGCTACGTGGCATCATAATCGGGTGATTCTGATTTCTGCATCATGCTGCTCACCACTCGCCGTGAGGAGGAAGTCAGTTGGACTGCCCTTTGTATCCAGCAAAACGTAGTCCTTTAAATCATGTATTTCTTCAGCCTCAGTAGTTTGGTAACTAAAGAAATATAACGGCGATGAAAGCACTTCTTCCAGCGTGTCATCGAAATAAATCTTCTGCACAAAAATGCCGTCCGGTAGTTCGATTTTAAAGCTGGTAAAATACCCTGTGAAAAAATCTAGTTTCGGTACCGTTCTGTAAAGATTTAAATGCTCTGTATCAAAATATCCGGCCGCCGCGTCAGAAACGCTAGCTGCATCAATAGACCTGTAGCTGAGACCTATTTTAAGCGCCGCGTCAGTTTCAATATTAAGCCAGCCGTCAGTTAGCTGCTTTACAGGGTGTCGCTTAGCTGCCCAGGCGTTCGATAATAGTATGGCTAGCCATGCTATCAAAATGAGTGGAATACCCAGCAGGCAAATAATAATGATTAGCGCAGTTGTAAAAAAATCTGAAGTGTTGCTAAGCTCCTCAAGCGGTACAATCTTTTTGTGAATTTTCAGATTTTTCATGCCTGGTTATTTAGCAAGTTGAGTTTGCCCAATACTTCTGCGAGTGCCCGGGGCTGGCTAAGATTAACTATTAATAGCCGGTCGGCCACGGTGTTACTTTTTAAATAAGCTATTTCTGCTTGGAACGGGCTATCATCCAACCAATAAAAGTCGCTGGCCAAGTCAATGGCTTCGGTCTTGAGCGTATCCCAATTAGTGGGCCGCACGGCTTGGCGTAGCTTTTCCACCGTAGCGGGTTTTAGAAAGTTGGAGAGGTAACGGAGTGCGGGCGCGCTGTCACCCTTGCAATGCGTGGTTAGCCAGTAGCACGTAAAATGCCGAGTGACAAAATCGACAAACTCATCAACGCCGGGCGCAGCTTGCGTGTGCTTAACGGTTAATAACACACCGTCGATATCCAGGTAAAGGTTTTTCATAAAGCGCAGCTACGCACGTTCGTCCAGCTTTTCGAGCGGATAGGAAAGCTAGAATGCGCTGTGCGCCCGCTAGCCCGGCCGTACTTTTAGCCTTCCCAAGTACTAGCTGGCCTGCAATAACGCCTTTTTAATGCACAAACAATTAATTCCTGGCGGGCTGTGGCTGCTGGTGCTGCTCTTACTGCACCTAGGCCCCGCCGCTGCCCAAACCCGCATCACGCTCAGTGGCACCGTGCAGGATGCTACCTCGGGCGAAAACCTGACCGGCGCCACCGTGCGCGTGCGCGAATTGCCCGGCGTGGGTACGGGCGCCAATGCCTACGGCTTCTTCACGCTCACGGTGCCGGCTGGCACCTACACGCTGGAAGCCAGTTTTGTAGGCTATGCCACCCAGCAGCGCCAGCTGACCATCACGGCCAGCCAGCGGCTCGATTTTAAGCTCAAGCCCAGCGGCAACGACCTGAGTGAAGTGGTGGTGACCGGCCGCAGCACCGATGCCAATATCAGCAAGGCCCAAATGGGCGTCGAAACCCTAGACCTAAAGCAGATAGCCAAGGTGCCGGTACTTTTCGGCGAGAAGGACGTGATTAAAACCCTGACGCTGCTGCCGGGCATCAAGTCGGCGGGCGAGGGGAGCAGCGGCTTTTCGGTGCGCGGCGGGGCCGTGGACCAGAACCTGATTTTGCTCGACGAAGCGCCCGTGTACAACGCTTCGCACTTGCTGGGCTTTTTCTCGACGTTTAATTCCGACGCTATCAAGGACCTCACTGTTTTTAAGGGCGGGATGCCAGCGCAGTACGGCGGGCGCCTGTCGTCGGTGGTGGATATTAAGATGAAAGACGGCAACAACCAGCAGTTGCACGGTAGCGGTGGCATCGGCCTCATTGCCAGCCGCCTGGCCGTGGAAGGACCGATTGTGAAGGACAAAGGCTCGTTTCTGATAACCGGCCGGCGCACTTATGCCGACGTATTTCTCAAGCTTTCTAAGAACGAGAATACCAAAAATTCAAGCCTGTATTTCTACGACGTAAATGCCAAGGCCAACTACGCGCTCAACGACCGCAACCGGCTTTATTTCAGCGCCTACCTAGGGCGTGATGCCTTGGGGCTAGCCAATACCTTCGGCCAGTACTACGGCAACCAGACGGCCACGCTGCGCCTCAATCACTTGTTTAGTGACCGCGTATTTTCTAATACGTCGCTCATTTACAGCAAGTACGATTACGAAATTGACATCACATCCAACGCCCAGAATTTCAAGATTATCTCCAAAATTCAGGACCTGAATTTGAAGCAGGATTTTGAATTCACGCCCAGCACTACCCAAACGGTACGCTTCGGGGCGCAGGCCATTTACCACACCATCACGCCCGGCTACGTGGTGGCCGATGCCGGTGCGTCGGTTAACTCGACCGCCGACCGCACCAACTACTCGCTCGAAACAGCTGCCTATGCCTCGCACGAGTGGCAGGCTACGCCGCGCCTCAACTTCACTACTGGCCTGCGGCTGTCGGGCTTTAGCTTGCTCGGCCCCGGCACCTACTCTACTTA